>JAEEGL011653865.1_pt1 | contig 20587 bp, 16 predicted proteins | sample 9134231 | NCBI WGS metagenome assembly JAEEGL01 (sample SAMN16246548, study PRJNA631951) | gut metagenome | biome: gut microbiome; feature: rumen; material: fiber-attached | host: Bos | place: Iran: Karaj | collected 2018-10
GTATTCCCAGAATTTCCAACAGCAACGTTACTTCCCTTGCCAAAGCACAAGTTACTCAACCACCATGTCAACTCCGCTGCGCCGAAACCAATCCCAGCCCCAGCCACCACATCATACCAATGATGCCTGTCACTAACCACTCTCTCTACACCAATAGCCGTCGCCGCCGCATATCCCGCTATCGGAATCCAAATACTCTCTCGACGAAACTCCTTATCAATCGACCTCGCCGCCGCAAACGCCATGGAAGCATGTCCCGATGGAAACGACTTATTATCCGAATGATCCGGCCTTTCCTCATTAATCGCCTTTTTAAGTACAGTCTTCGCACCAAACGCCACGACCACCGATGCTCCCGTATTAACAATGAAGCGAGACCAGTTATGACCACCTTCCCAATGCGATACTGTACGCTTCTCTCCATGTTTATCCCATGTATTTCGTCCGAACTCATACTGAACACCTACATTTAGGTCGAACCAGCCGTTGCTACCACTTGTTTCACCAGTGTCATTATCCATCATTTCGCCTGTCGTTACCTGATATGCGAGGTCTGTGAACAACTTCAAGCGGTCATTCAACCTGAAGGCATGTTCCATACCCAAACCTATCAACGGAGAAGCCGATCCACTTTCGAGATTACTATCCAACCCTACTCGCGGAAATACAATCGCATTCCATAGCCTTTTGTCATTATATCCTCCAAAAATATTATGTAGATTAAAGAATGGATCCAAATAAGCCGCTACATAGCCTCCTCCGTCATGATTACCACCCGGTTTCCCTTCAGGATCCATCCAACTCATATGATTGTTGCCCACAATTCCATTCTGCCAATTCAATCCACCTCGTAGTCCAATCTCAGGTGTAAACCATTTACCCAGACCGAGATTGACTCCAAATGACTTACCATTCGGGAATACATGTGAGAAATTGGCGCCATACGGATTCAACAGCGACATACCAACGCCAACTTGGGCAAACCAGTTGTCCCAAAAATCATTTTTAACTACCGCTTGTTCATAACGTAGAGGTCTCTTCGATACTCCATCAAATTTGTTATATCCCAAATCCAACTGCACACCTACGTTGATATCAAGGAATCCATTATGCCCAGTACCTGTATCTGCCATATATCCCAAAGCACTAGATACTCCTTGATAATCAATATCTGCATACAGACTCCATTTGTCATTCAAGCGATAAGTATTACTTACACCCAATCCAATCAAAGGGGAACCTTCAGCCTTTAAACTAATAAGGAGTCCCATCCTTGGATATACAGAGATATTCCACCTTCTTTTCGGGTTATAATCACCAAAGAGGTTATTAAGGTTAAACATTACATCTCCAATGATACTAACCCATCCACCATGATGTTGATCTGCTTTTTCCAGCCATATAGCATTCTCGTTCTTAAAAATACCATTCTCCCAATTTACCTTGGCTCTAAATCCAAATTCAGGGGAAAACCATTTTCCAACACCGACATCTATACCGAAAGCTTTACCCTTAGGGAACACCTCGGCGAAATTGGTTCCGTATGGATTCATCAGAGTCATATCAACACCAACCTGTCCATACCAGTTATCCCAAAACGAATTTGTCATTATCAGACATGAATCTGGCTTATTTTCGCTATCTTGAGCGTAACCTCCCGTTATAGCCAAAACGCACAACAATAACAATCTAAATCTCTTCCCCATTATACATCATTTTCTTTCCTAGCAAAGTACACATTATCATCTGGAAATCTTTGATAAAGCTATAGTGATCCAGATAATAGAGATTAATTCTCACTTTATCAGGATAAATCACAGTATCATTATATTCCACAGCTATCACTTGTGAATCGCGCTGGTCGCCGTTCTTTTGGCAGTCAGCTACATATTGAGCTATCATTTCATCTTCAAGGCGATATTTTAAAGTAGCTGGCCCTGTAATACCAGGACGCAATGCTAACACCCGTCTATCATCTCCCTGCAGGGCATCGGCATAGCCAGGCACATCCGGCCTCGGACCGACAAAACTCATTTTTCCAATCAGTACATCCCATAGTCCTGGCAGCTCATCCAATTTATAATGTCTTAATGTAGCGCCAAATGGCGTGATACGACTATCCCCAGCCACACTGACCGTACTTCCGTTATGCTTCACGGTCATAGTCCGAAACTTATGGCAGTCAAACAACTTGCCATCCCTGCCCACTCTTTTCTGTACAAACAGCACTGGCCCGCCAGGCATCTTCACTTTAATCAGCACAGCTACTATTAGTAATACTGGCCATAATACCAGCAACCCAATCAAAGCCCAGCTCCTATCAAATAACCATTTCAATATCATAATTCATTTATTTACACACCAAGATATCATTCTAAAGAGGCTATACCCCAACATACACCCCAAAGTATTATGCATCACGTCATCTAATTCCGAAAAACCTTTCTTAAATATGAGTTGAAGCAATTCTATTCCGATAGATATACATGCACCTATTATTGCCACACGAACATATGATGTCTTTTTGATTGTAAAGCCTAACAACAGCCCCACTGGCACAAACACCAACACATTTGCAAAATTCTCAACCAATGCATTTGGTTCTCTTCCTTCGAAATATGCTTGATAACTCCAAAATGGCTTATAATCATATGTTGCTACTTTTCCTGTCGGTCTAAAGAAAACCGTTGAGCAATATATCAAAACCACATACTCAACCAATAGAACACCCAATGAATAGCGCAATCCCTTTTCAAGACCGTTCCCCCAAACAAATAAAAGAAAAATCGCGAGGAGAACTATCAACGCTACGAAATATAGTTCATGTGGGTTGTCATTCACAAGGGTCTCCCAATAATCCATCATATCTTCCTTCTCTTAATGATTAGTAACGTGTAAATGATAATATTTCTTCATAAATACCAAATACATCACAGACAGCACCCCAATCTCAACAAACAACACTGGATATCCTGGGAAAGCAATATAACACACACAGCATATCGTTTGCAATCCCATATAGATTCCCGATACCACCAGATGCGGCATCTTCAGCTCATTCGCCATAATCTGATAAGCATGTTTCTTATGCGGCTTCATCAGATTCTCCCGGAGCAAAATCCGATGCATTATCGTCATTCCTCCATCCACCATATACACAATCAGCATCGCAATCCAGCTCATCGAGTGTCCTCTCAGTGCCAAAATAAGCACAAAATATACGATAATAAACCCTATAGATAGTGATCCCACATCCCCAGCAAAGCACTTCGCCCGTCGTCTGAAATTGAACAGATTAAAGACCAAAATAGCAAGAATCACATATACCAATAGGCTCTCTGGCGCGAAATGTACAAGATTTTTGTTCACATATAACAGCGCTAATGCAACCACAAGCGAATACCCGCCAGTCATTCCATTGATACCATCCATAAAATTATAGATATTGATTGTACCTACGCAGGCAATAGCCAAAATCACAATCACATGTAGCGAGTTTTTCATCAATCCTGAATGGTCGAACATCACCAAAATTGCTAAGAACTGGCAAATCAGCCTAATCTTCGGGCTTATACTATGCACATCATCAAAAAAGCTGACACCTGCTAAGATTGTTAAACCTAACAGACCGCCTCCCCATTGAAAGTCATGAAGAATTGCCCAAAGAAGGAAGGCCACATAAAACACCACCCCTCCTCCTCTAATCACCCATCCTCTATGCGAACTCTGATGGTGTGGTAGATCCACTATCTTCAAACTCTTGGCTATCTGTAGATAAGCAAACTCAAATGTCAATAGCACAATAGCTATTCCTAAATATTTCATTCTCTTTCTATTCTATTCCTTTGTCATGTTCCTAATGCTCTCTCTCAGCCCCTCTTTTGCTGAAACAGGAAGACACTCAATTCCTAAAGCTTGCTTTATCACGTTATTATCGACTATATAATTCTCAGTCAATTTTCCCAACCTTTCCGTATTCAGTGGCAAATGAAGTGCATCTCCTATCTTGGCAATGTCCTTCATCAAGCCCTGAGGGATTCTCCACAAATGAGTTTTCTTCGAAAGACCTTCGCAAATCAACTCTATCAACTCATTTGTTGACACCGTCTCATCATCGCATATATTATATATTCCTGATTCTACATCCTTCTTCAACAATTCAGAAACCACATACACCACATTCCCCATAGAAGCAAAGCTCCTCTTATTGTCAAAAGCTGCCAGCGGCCACGGTAATCCCTTCTTCACCCACTTTACCAGCAAATTTAGATTTCCCTTATTCCCTTTTCCATGTATCATACATGGCCGTAAAATGTATACACGCTTATCTGAGCAATCCGTAAAATCCGTGTTTAAAATATAGTCTTCTGCTTGTTTCTTACTATTAGCATACGGAGTATCATTATCTTGTGCCTTTATCGAACTAAAGAATAAAAATTTTTTAGTTTTCGATTCCAAGAACCTATCAAAGATTTTCTTCGTCAATTCTGTATTCACCACAAAATACTTCTCAGGCTTTGTTGTATTCTTTGTATCATGCGCCAATCCTGCCAAATGAATCACAGCACCAACGTCGGGGAATGGCTTATCTTCTCTAGCATCCCACCTTATTATATTATATGTAGATTCGAGACTCTCAATCAGGTTCCTTCCTACAAATCCATGACTTCCCGTCATTAATATCTTCATGCCTTTCTTTCTCTTCCAAGTTTAAGAATACTCTCAGCCATTCGCTTATCTATCTCCTCTCTTGAAAAATCATTAATAAACTTCTCCCTTCTTTCAAACTTCAGTTGATGAGTCTTCATCTGACTCACAAAACCATCCACATCAGTTGGCCTAAACAAAATATGATTCGGAACATGTTCCTTCACAAACTCAGCTGCATATCCACCAACTCCAGCGATAATCGGCTTATCAAAGGCCCCATATTCAAACACTTTCGACGGCAAAACTTTCATAAATGCCTCCAAATCATTAAGATGAATAAACAAGAAAGTACTAACTTGGTAGTATTTAATGAGATCCTTCCTTGCCATAGGATTCAATAACTCTACATTATTTACCTGCAGATCTTTTATTTTTGTCTCAAGAAGCTTTCTTGTACCGCCATCTCCAATGATTCTAAATTGGTAATCATTGCCCAGCCTGATAGCAGCCTCAGGAATGATTTTCTCCATTCCCTGCCCTTTTCCTATATTACCTGCATAGGTAATGAGATATGGTTTGCTCGCTTTTGCTGAAGAATTCTTTCCTGCTTCAATCATCTCATCATCAATACCATTCGAATACTGAGAATAAACTGGCTTCGGATATTTTACGAAATAATCTCTGAACCCACCTGAGATCAAGTTTATATGGTCTGCATTCCTGAAGGTATATCGTTCAATTGCCCCCAACATTAATGCTGCAGGCTTTTGAATCCATTTCTTATCCTTTAAGATATCCGTCATGGTATCCACAAAAATATCCCTCACATCCAAATACAACGGACAACCTTTCTTCTCTGCACATCTTTTTCCCAAAAATGCTGTAAAAAGTCGTGAGGATGATGCAAACACCAGATCATAATGTTCGCTTTTAATCAATTTCATGGTCCCCCGATAATAGGACACAAAAGCCTTGGCTTGTTCAGCCATCCCACTGGCATGCAGTGGAACATCCACCCTGCTGATTCTATAATTCTTCCCGACTTCCTCCTTCTTTCCTTCCACATTATACGACCCATACCTATTCGGCACAGTCGTCACCACATGCAGAAAATCGTCCTTCTCAATCTGTTTTAGCAATGCCTCCACCAACGGCGTATTTCGAAACGAACCTGCACAAAGGTCGGGTTTATAATAATATGTCAAGTATAATATTCTCATGAAAGATCCGCAATCGTATATTTCAAATGACCTTTAAAACTGATGGCGAACACATCTACATCTTCCTTTTGATGATATCTGGTTGAGACTTCCTGCTTCTGAATTTCAATATTTGTGGCTCCCACAACCGAGACAGGTCGATCATTCATATAAACAAACAAGGTATTATTTTCATCAATAGAACCCTTTACACCTGGTGCGAGATGAATATAGCTAATCGACTCGTCATTAGAGGAAATGGTGTCTTCTATGCTAAATCCATCATCTTCCCAATAGAATATTCTTTGGTGCATGCAATTCTTTCCATATCCATCATGTTCTGCAACAATTTCTTCTGGCGCATCTTTGATGATTCTAACTTTTGCCCGCTTACCTACTCTAAAGGCCTTCCAAACATGGCTTGAATCTTGGTAATTAACAGAGACCGTATTATGAGCCTTTGTACTGCGCTCGTAATGTCTGTCACCATTGTCCTCATATGTCGTGATGCCAGAATCTACAACAAATGGCCACCCATTCACTCTCAGTTCATAGTTAAAGGTATCAGCATGCGAATGGGCAGGCTGATACGATGCTGTAATATTTGCTACATCAACAATCACCTCTAATTCTCCTCTCTTTATTTTTCGATACCCACATTCCTTCAGCGGAATGGCCTCCCATTTCAAATCTAACCTTCTGGCATAACCAAAGATATGCTCAGCAGTGGGTGCGACATCATACGCAGAATCATTCAGCAGTGGTATACTTCCATCCTCCCAGATAATACTCTCCAAATGCCCGAGCATCCTTATTGCTATATCTTTTAGGGAATCCCTATAATCCTCGTCATCAGTATTCGAAGAAAAATTGATACAATCCAGCAACCTGTCCAAAAGTATGCAATGATACATCGGGCTCTGTTCAAAGTGGGCACCATCTGGCAGAATCTGTTCTTTTAATTGGCCTCTTAGTAACTTGGCTGCATTCTTATATAATCGGTCATCATTGAAATAGATGGAAGCAATGTACAAGGAAAAAGCATCTTCCAACAGATGGTTACCCATCAATTTGTATTCTAACTTCTTACCAAGTAATAATACTTGAGAATAAAGCGCATTCAATCGCTCTGTTGTTGCACACTCAGGATACCTGACCAAAAACTTAATCCAATTATTGATACGGAGAGCTGTGGGATAAGGTTCCAGACCTACTCTATTACTAGGCAGTTCTTCAATAAATCGGTCTATCCATTTTTCTCCTTCCTCTGAATTAATTGAATCCTGCCCCAGCCAATCCATGTAGTTGAGATTATACGTCCATAGCATTCCATATTTTGTATCGTTCCACCCTCTGAATACATCTATTATATTCAAGAATGTGAATAATCCATCTTTATAACAGTCAGGCCTTGAAATCGTATCGACAATCTTTAAGCCTTCTTGATGCTTTGGAGCCTTCATCCATCTCAACTTAGGCCTATATATTCTATCCCAAATCTGGAAGAAAAGCTGACTAGGCTTCAGATACCTAATGGTTTCAAAAAGCAATCGCAATTGCATATCAAATCTCAATCCACTTTTTTTCTTTCAGCGACTGAATGGCTGCAAAGCTTGCTTTTGTTGTATTCACGATACTTTCAAAAGGTATCAAAGCCTCTCCACCATTCTGAAGCCTTTCATTCAGCATACGGAACTCATCCTTTTGCCCTTTATCCATTGAGCCCTTCATCTTCGAGAAACCCTTTATCCCGAAGCCTTCCAATTTACGCCAATTATCTAGAATGAACACGCGCTCCTGTGAAAACACCTCCACACGTTCCTTCTGATAAGCCTTTGAACCATTGGCGAAATAATTTATTACGGCATTAGTTCCATTCTCATACTTCAGCAGAATGGTTGCATTATCTGTATTCTCCTGAGGATTCTCACCCATTGCATTCATACAAACAGCAGTCACCTTACTCCCTGCCAAATAAGAGCAAAGATCAACGAAATGGCATGCCTCGCCAATAATACGGCCACCGCCTACTTCTATATCGTGTACCCACATATCCTTTGGGATAAATCCTGCATTCATCGTGGCAATAATGTTTTGGGGACCATCCCCTATCATCTGCTTCAGTTTCACTGCATATGGAGAGAATCTTCGGTTATAGCCTACTGTCAGTGTTACACCTTTTCCTGCTTTTTGATACGCTTCGGAGATCTCTTCAAGTTCTTCTGGATGCAAACATAATGGTTTCTCCACAAACACACTTTTCCCAACCTCCAAGGCTTCCTTTATCATCTTGGCGTGCAAATGATGGCGTGTTGTAATGATAACCATTCCGACCTCGGGATCTTTTAAGATTTCCTGATAATCAGAGGTAGCATACTCTGCCCCGGCCTTCTTAGCCATAGTCTTTGCGCTCAAACCTCCAGCACTGGCAATATACTTAATCTTAGCCCCGGCTTTTGTCAAACAAGGAACAACCATTGCAGAAGTATAGTTCCCTGCTCCAATGATACCCATTTTTCCACAGCCGGCAGAAGCATGCACTTCTTCTATGGCAATAACACGATTTAGAGAAGCCTCCTCCGGATAACGAATAATCGAAGCGATACTACCCTTCTTACGCATATCGCCATATATCTCCTGATAGTTCTCCAAATCAACCACTTCAGTAATCAGCGGTTTCACGTTCATTCCACCATTAGCAATGACTCCAAGAATTGCCTGGAAGTTTCTTTTCTCAGTCCATCTTACGTATGCAAAAGGATAGTCATGCCCTTTATTCTCATATTCCTCATCATAACGACCTGCACCGTATGAACAACTTACCTGAAATGTCAGCTCTTTCTTATAAAAATCATCGCGGCGCATATTCAGCCCTATGACACCAACTAACACAATGCGCCCACGCTTACGACTCATCAAACATGCCTGATGGATCACCTCATCACTCTTGGCCGAAGCAGTTATCAATATGCCATCCGCCCCAATGCCATTAGTATAATCTTCCACAAACTTCACAGGATCGACACCCTTACCCGGATTGATCGCAGTCACCCCAAAACTATTGGCCATATCCACTTTCTGCTGGTCAAAGTCTGTTCCAATCACGTTGCACCCATTAGCCTTCAAAAGCTGTGCTGCCACTAACCCTATCAGTCCTAATCCTACGATTACAATAGTCTCCCCTAACTGAGGATTCAAATTCCGAATACCCTGCAACGCTATAGACCCAATCACTGTGAATGCAGCCTCATCATCACTTACACTATCAGGGATCTTGGCTACAAGGTTCTGCGGAACACAAACATATTCTGCATGATTGCCATTCGATGCCACCCTGTCACCAACTTGAAACTCTGTCACACCTCGTCCAATGGCAACCACTTTACCGACATTACAATAGCCAAGCGGTAAAGGTTGCCCCAACTTATTAAATATAGCCTCCAAGGTTGGTTGCACTCCATCAGTCTTAATCTTATCTAATACCTGCTTCACTTTGTCAGGCTGCTGTCGAGCTTTATCTATCAGATTTGCCTTTCCAAACTCAACAAGCATACGTTCTGTACCAAGAGAAACCAACGTCCTTGTGGTCTTGATAAGCACATATCCCGCTTTCACCTGCGGCACTGGTACCTCCTCTAATAATGTAGCTCCAGTTTTTATGTCTTGTATAATTTGCTTCATACCATTAATTCTTTGTATCAGAAACGACAAACTTTAGTTTCCCTGCTTTAGTACGCTCTAATTGATTTACATATTTGATGTTCACAACCATCCTTTTATCAAAGCTATCCGCAATATTTGCTCTTAACAATTTCTCATCTTCTTGATTGTAATATCTATTTTTGACCACCAATAAATCAATATCTGTAAAAGAATGCTGCTGGAACTGAGCTTCTATGATATGATTAAAATCATGCAACACGATGCTTAGTCTTGCTTCATTGATTTCAAATCCATCAGGCCCCTTTAAAGTATTACTCGACCTTCCATCAATTGACAGTACCTTTACACTCCCGTCGGATTTCCACTCAACAGTTGCGATATCCCCTGTATCATAACGAATCAACGGAAACGCAGGATTAGAAAAGCCAGTACCTATAATTCTGCATATATTAGGATTATCTTCCGACACTGGTATAAACTCTACTTTAGCAAAATCATCATCTATATACCACTCCCCGTTCTTATCTTGACTGATATTGGCCACTCCCTCCATCAATCCATAATGCTGACGAATCAAAGCATAAGGAAACATCTGTTGCATGAGCTTTTCTTGATTTCCTAATAAATTCTCCGCTCCTGTTGTCACCCATTTAACATCTGTGAGTGGTTCCAGCCCTGCATCCAATGCAAGTGCTGCAAACTTAGCAATATGCGAAGGATATCCATGAAGCCATGGCAATTTACGTCTGTCAATTTCTTGATGATAAGCAACAACTGTTTCTTTATTAAGATGAGCCGAGCTGAACATCAATTGCCTCCCAGGCTTGTTTATTCTCCAAAAAGGTGTTCTTTTGTTATTTGGATCAATGATTCTTTTACCGCCAAACCACCCACACCAAGTATCAAGATCGATACCTAATCTGCGACGATAACGCCACCAAATCGCCCAATGCTTATTCTCCATGCGTTTTGTATAAGGAAATACAAGTCCGCCTCCCGTTGTTCCACTCGTCCGCATTTCAAACTTTGGCTCATTACATCTCTCATTAATAAGAGCTTTTAGGTTTGCTTTTACGTCTGCCTTTGTCAGAATTGGAAAAAACTTCAGAAGTTCTTCCCCCTTCATCCCAGAATTGGCAGCATATATTTCTTGATAACAAGGTACATTCTTCGCAATATCCATGAAAGAGCTCAACTCTTCTTCTGGATTATATTCTCCTTGCTCAAAAGCATCCAACTCAGAAAAGAACTGCAACCCGTAACGCCTTCTTTTGATTATCCATCCCTTTACTGAGCACATGACATTCTGCGCCCATATGGGTGCTCTATCATACATATGTTGCAACATTTATTGCCTGTCTGCGCGATTAGCGCTTTTAAGATTCACACTTGTTAGAAGATTGATCATCTCGCCTCTTATTTTTATCCACGTAGATTTCACAAAGTAGCTCACATTAGATTCATGCGCCTTGAACACTGGCAATATTTTCTTCTGAACTCTGTGCGCCTTAAACCATAATTCGTAATCTTTTGCTGAAAATCCTGTGAATACCGCTTTACCATCAAAATCCTTATCTGCAGACGCCTCCTCTGACTGTACAAACTCCAACGAGTTTCTACAGGAATCATAGTGGAAATGATGAACTACAAACTTATTACCGCCATCTGCTATCTCAAATGCATATTCCTCTTCACAGAATTTCGGAAACCTCAACGCTCCACCCATATAATGCCCCTGACAGAACAGGAAATTACCGAGTCCATAAACAATCGGCCGTCCTTTATACATCTCTATTGGTTGAACGCGATGAGCATGGCATTCTATAACGGCACTCACACCCATATCTATCAAATCCATTGCCAACTGTCTGTCATAGGGCTGAGGATATTTCTCTAACTCATAGTTACAGTGCATGTAGCAAATCAACTTTTCATGTTTTGCTCGCCTCAGTTCTTCTGCAACGCATTTCATGACATAGCTCCGAGTATAGGGATTAACACCTGCTCTTTTGTTTGTTGCTGGTTTGCATTGAATATTCTCCCATCCAAATGCCAAGATGCGATATAAGGTTTCATCAGTATCATTAACAACAACAGATTGAGAAGCCTGGGACAAAGTGCCCCCCCCAACCACTGGGACGCCAACATCCTTCATATTAGATCTTGTTGCATCCAAACTACCTGCGTCAAGCTGATGGTTGTTAGCGATTCCATACACTTTAAAGGGCAATTCGCGACTTAACATTTCTACCGCCTCTATCGCATTATAGACGCCATGTGGTGTTGAGTCTCGGATAACACTACCCTCCAAATTTCCCATCCAGACCTTAGTCTTAAGCTCTTCTGGTATCCCATATTTTGATGCTCCAGTATACGGCAGCGCAATATCTCCACAAAAAATCATTTGAATTCCTTTGCTAACGATTCAACTGTTTGAATTAGTTTCTCAGCTCGCTGTTCATACGTATCAAACAATGCCAGCTGATTAGTACCGTTTTCCACTAACTGGCTACATAATTCTCTGCTGGTCGCTAATCTGACTATCCCCTCTCCTAATGCTTCAGGTGATGTCGCATCATAATACAACGCCGACTGCCCGCATAAGCCACGCGCAAATTCAAGATTCGTTGTCAATATGGGCTTTTTCATAACCATTGCCTCCGCATAGCTGGCACTAAAACATTCCAGCAATGTGGGTAGTAGCATGATATCAGCCTGCTCATAAAGATGTGGCACTTGGTCTATCTTCACTGGTCCCAGAAATACTATATGTCTACGGGCTCTTTCATCTAATCCCTTCAGATCTTCTTCTCGAACAGTCAATACAAAACGGAATCGGAAGTTTGGATGTCTCTCTTCTAGATATTTACAGGTTGGTATGATAATAGGTAGGTTCTTGTGAGGATAATTAGCACATACCGTAAGCAAAGTAATACCATCAAAAAGTGGAATACTGATATTATTATCCCACATTTCCGGTTTTTGGAAGATCTGATTGGCATTATTTGTTACTGTCATCATCCTCTTATGGGGGAACAACTTCTGTAATCTTTCTGTAATTAGTGGGTTCTCAGTAAAATAATTATCTGCGCTTTTCCCCAAGGAATACTTAACCCAAATCAAATGCCACTTTATCCTGATTCTTTTTAAAAATGGTATCAGATTCCAATATGGGGATTCTGGCTGTACGATATGTCCTTGTGCGAATCCACTCAAATGAGGAACACGAGGTCGCCATCGCGAAGGTCCGAAAACAGTCATAACTGCATCCACCCGATACTCTTCTGTTATTCTATCAAGAAATTTATCTCTTCCCCTAAAAAGTGTTGGTATAGTATTTCGTATATTATAAATAAATATATTAACGTTAGGAAACTTCTCGATAGCATCGCATGTTCCTTTCAAATGCATTGATAGTACCACAACAAACCTATTCTGAGGGAACTTATACAATTCCCTACAGATTGAGTCCGCGACCTGAAGTCCTCCTCCCTTTCGAAGGTTTGATGCGTTAATCAGAATATTCATTGAAATACTTCAATGGGGTAGCTTTTGAACATGGCCCATCCTTTATGGAACTCTTTCTTCCTACCAGAAGATCAGAACACAACTGAAACAAATTATGAGCTGCATTTGATGGTGACCACTCTTCTTTAATTGTTTTGAATGCACTTGTGCATATAGTTTTTCTTGAGTCAGGATGCTCGATTGCCCACATTACATGTTTGTATAAAGATGAAATATCCTCGGACCTAAACAGCAATCCATTTTCTTTATCCATTATCAGGTATGGTGCGCATCCTACTGCATCAGAACAGACGACACAACTTCCATTTGCCATTGCTTCATTAACTACTACGCCCCAACCTTCTCTTTTATCTGATGTCAGAACAAATATATCATGGCTTCTCATCAATTCATGCACTTTCTCATTTGAAACGTTACCAACCAAATGTATAACACTCATCAAATTTCTATCATTTACTTGTCTCTGAATTTCATTAAAAAGAGCGCCACTTCCTATCATAGAGATTTCTACTTTGATTCCATTCATTCTCAATTTCTGTGCTAATTCAACCATCATTTCAGGATGTTTCCATTTCAAGAACCTAGCACACCACAATAATTTAACGGTATCAGAAGGAACCGCCTTTTCATCAATTGATATTGCATCAACTTCTGGGAAGTATCCAAATTTGAAACATTTATTCCTAAATGAATGCATTGCATACTGATCATTTGCAACGTATGCACCAGCACACAATTTATAAAAGGGTTTATTGTAAAATAGTGTATGATAATAAAATTGATTTACCAAATTAGTCTTTGAAAACAAATTTAGAAGGCCTTTCTTAAGAGGGCGCTCAGAATACTCAAATGTTAGTTTGGAACTTTTCAGTCTTTTCTTCTTAAATGGAAGAGTTTTTATCTCAGAACTAGCAATCATCACATCTGCATTCCGACATAGATCCATGGCCTTTCTATAATCTGTTTCGCTTTCCCAAGCCCTTACCAAATAATTTCGGTCTATAAAAGGGAAACCGCTTTTCCGTCTTTCTGTTGGCATGGTTTCTGTCTCTACAAACCAATACTTTCCCTCGCATAGAGAAAATAGTTCGTCCGAGAGAGGGGATTGATAATGATTAAAAAAATTTGAGACAAAGACTATATTCATAATATATAAACAGGAATATCAACCTCTTACAAAAATGCCATTAGGTCGGTTTGTTATTCCTTCTACATAGGTAATCTTTCCACTTTTAATATCATATCTACATTGTTTGAACCCATAATCAGATAAAATAGAGATTATCTCTTCATCTGGTTCTTCTAAAACGATCAATTTTAATTCGTTAGACGAAAGAATTCTCTTCGCCCCCCTTAGAACTGATCTTTCAAAACCTTCAACATCAATCTTCATAGCGTTAACTTTTTCCAAAACGCTATCAAGTGTCACTGCCGGAACTTTCATTACTGCTGTACTTTTAGTCCGAGGCGTCTCTACGGTCACAATTTTGTTTACTGTATCCAAATCTGTTGTAAAATCAACCTCACTTACACTATCAGAAACGACTTTCTGTATAGTGTGGATTCTGGGGGCTAAGGTCGGATTTATTGAAATGTTCCTTTCCAATAGTTTGAATGTAGAAGGAGCTGGTTCAAATGCAAAGACTTCTGCTCCGTATGATGCAGTAAACAATGAATACCCTCCTATATTTGCTCCCACATCTACAAACACATCACCTTCAACAATATAATCCCTTATAATAGACATCTCCTCGGGATCAAAGAAACCGTAGTAATAGCATTCTGTCGATGCCCTTCTTTGATATGTGATGAATATTTTAATATTATTAATCCACTCATATACAAATTCTTTTTGCAACAAGAATCGTAAATGAAGAAATAAGAATCGTAAAAGCACTCTAATTTCTTGCCCTTTAGCACCGTCAGCTTTGAGCATTTTCTTTATAACGATTATACCTTCTTTTATAGTCATAAATAAAAAAATTGAATTAATCTACCTTGCTGCGACAGAACATAAATCCTATTATAAACTTACTATCATAAATAACACAATAAAAAACATATCTAATAAGTCCTAATACGGAAAAGGACTGATATCCTTTATATAGAGTATAAAAAAAATCTATCATACATCCTGCTATATATAGAAAAATAGCGAAATAAAAGAAAATTGTAAGTAAAAGAGACAAAACTAACAATATTTGTCTTTGGACAAGAGGGAGTATATTTATAGAAAACACATTTCGCATATGTCTCCCCATATATAAAGGATTCTTTCCATACGAAATCTCCCTGAATCTGTCAACATGCTTATATGCTATGGTATAATGGTTCAGAAAATGGGCATTAATGAAATAAGGCTTTAATCCGTAAGTATTATAATAACGATGGCAAAAATCTATATCTTCCGTAGCATCCATACTTTCAGTCATTCCTCCTAATGCCCTCCATATCTCCGCCATAACTATGAAATTACCTCCAAAAGCATCAACCTCTCTCACTGTTTCTGTAATTGATCTATTTTTCTTTTCTTTTCTATAATCCCCCGTATTGATCTTGAAATAATTACAAAACACGCCAGAAAACAATTCATATCGCGGAGTACCATCTTCAGTAAATGCTTTCCCCCTAAAATCTTCCTTCAGTTCCATATCACCATCGATAAATACTAGCACATCACCATCTGCATGGCTTCCACCAAGATTCCGAGCTTTTGCTGCATTACATGGTGCTTCTAAGGTGTATGTCTTGTCAGTATATCCTGAGGCTATCTGTAAACTTTTATCCGTCGATTGAGAATCCACATAAATGATTTCGTAATCAAAAGGAGCCGCAAACTTCCTTATGCTTTCAAAACAACGGTCTAGGTTTTCTGCCTCGTTCTTTCCAATAACAATATACGATTGCTTCATGCCCTCTCAATTTTGCAAAGCATTATTCAAGAATGACATCGATTTCTCTCGCCACAACCCCAAGGTAGCATCCACCTCAATCCAATTTATTTCTTCATGGGATATTTCCCTGACCTCACTTTCATTATATTGCTCTATCAGCCTGCTCCTTAGTCCAAACATATTTAATAGCGACTCAAGTCTTGAACCTCCTCGTTTATTGTTCTGGATACTGACAAATGGTTTATGGAACACAATAGACAAGGCTGTTCCATGAAAAGAATCTGTAACAACAAACCGCGCATTTCGAAATCCTTCTATCCATTTCTTAATGCCTGGATAAATGCATTTATCTATTTCATCAGGTCCTACTATCTGGAACTCTGCTTCTGGCAGCGTATCGTAAATAGGTAAGTTAAAACTTTCCTTGATAGTCCGTACCACTTTAAGTTTGCGCTCATCACAATCCAACAGATAGGTCATAATAACATCTTCTTTATAATCCTTCGAGTCTAGAAGTTGCAGATAATCGTCAATACCCAACAACATTGTTGGATCTAGGACCAATTGAGCCTCTGTGTTACCTAATACATTGTTGCAAATATCGAGACCATCTTTTTCCCTTACTGATACGCCTTTAAACCGTTGCAACAAGGATGTACAATCTTTGATTTCCTCCTGTGTATAATTCAATTTTTTTGTTCCGAAAGACGCTGCATAAGCAATCTTCTTAATATCCGGATTTGAAATTGATTTTAAGAAATACTCCCTGATATCAAACTGCACAAGGTTCTTATTCCATACCTGATCGCTTCCCACAATGACTGCATCAAAGCCATCTCTCCTCATGTATATGGACGACAATGCATCTATCTCTTTCCTGTCTATATATTTATTAATGAAATCAAGATTATTTGCTAAGACTATGGCTCTTTCTTTCGTTGTCAGCCAACCTCGGTAGTAAATATTCTGCCTCCTAATACACTTTAAATAGAATCTTTTTGATATTGACAAAATCTTGTAGCCCCAGCCCTGTTTTTGCGGGAAAGATAAGGTCACCGGTTGATGCCCCATAAGAGTTAACATCTGTTGCAAAGCATAATTCTGCAAGATGCCACCATAATTAATACCTAAAGGGTGTGTAAGAATCCCTATCCGCATTTTTTTCCAATAGTTAAAACCACCTGAAAATAGTGCCTTTAGCGTAAGCAACTACCTTTTTTCGTATAGAGAAATCTATTCCTATATACCAGCAGCTCAAAGCTACTGAAACAAAAGAAATGAGTAAAACCAGTACTTGTGACAGGTTGATTCCGTCATTTCTTGTCAGTAAAAACACAATCAAAGGTGCTGGCAATGCGATTATGGTAACCTTTAAACAAGAATAGAAAACGCCAAATACATCTTTCCAAGAATAATCAACTATTTTAACCAACAAGAATGGTTTTACTATCAATCCTAATATGGCAACAGTAACAAGTCCTACTACCAATAGAGCCACAGGAGAGTATCCCATCATAAATAAAAGATACACAATAGGGAATCGCAAGAAATCGATCATAGGTGAAATCAAGGCATTTTCCTTTAATTGTCCTTTTGCATATAGTGCCCTGTAAAAAGATATATTGAATACATTAAAAAGCCCTGTTATCATTATAAGCTGAAGGAATGCGACAGTATAGTCCGGAACCTCTACCAACCACATTCGCAATAATGAATCTGCAGCAAACATAATTGGAAGAGCTATTAATAGCATAAGATAATAGCTATACTTGGTCGTTTGCAATAGTAGTTTCTCCGATTCTTTCTTTTGATTGGATGCATACAACTTAACCACTTGTGGCAGAGAGGCTTTTTGCAAATTTTCAATTAATAGGTTTGCTGCACTATTAACTTGTGATGATATACTCATCGCAACGACTACCACAGGCGAGAAAAAAATATTCAACAATATCAAACTTCCATGACCGTTCAGCGCCGTTGAGGCTGATGCGAACAAACTCCATCCCGAGAAACTCCCAATCTCCTTTAAAAGTCCTTTGTCTATAGATAAAGTAAAATGCGCTTCTTGGAAATGGCGTGAACAAAAATATCTGTAATAGGATAGTTTTAGTATCTGTAACAAGACATGTAAAAATGCAAAAAGAATGAGTTTGTCTGTGTGTCCTAAGACCAGCAAATATACTATGATTAAACTTCCGATTGCTTCTGCCAGACTCATGTATGCATAGATACTCATCTTCTCATGAGCCAATATGCAGGCATTATATGGCACCTGTGTCAAATTAAAGAATGCTGTTATCAAAGAAAGGTGAAAAACCCATATTGCTGCATGCATACGTTCAGGTGGTATCACTATCTTATGATATAAAAACCATAGACCTAATGTTTCTGCCAGAAGTACAATAAACAATGCAAGCAGAATATGCACTGTCATTGTAGTTGAGAATAATTTTTTTAATTTCTCTTGATTCCCTTCTCCCAATCCGTACGCTATGAAACGAGTGGTTCCCGTACTTAATGAGGCATTAATAAAAGAAAGGAATCCGACTATACCACCTACCGCCTGATAAATACCATAGTCCTCAACGCCTAAAACTTGCAAGATGACTCTGGATGTATACAACGTTACAAGTAACGTTATCATCATTCGCAAGTATAGAATCAATGTATTCTTTGCTATTTTTTTATTATCAGCGAGAACTGTCATTGCTTGTTATAGTATCCGAAAATCACAATTGTCGGGGTCATACCTGAGGCGACTGTTAATGTTTATACTATCTATTATTTTCATTTCCTCGTCCGATAGAGAGAAATCAAATATATCAAGATTCTCTTTGATGTGCTGGGGATTATAGGATCTGACTAGAGGAATACAACCGTTCTGGATATGCCAGCGGAGAATGATTTGACCCAATGCCTTTTGATACTTTTTTTCTATTTCCTTGAGACAGGGCAAGCGTATAATTCTGTCATCGAACCGCGCTGTAGGGGTATAAGCTTCTACAATAATACCTTGCAGTTTATAATAGTCTATAAGTGCCTTTTGAGTAAACAGTGGGTGTATCTCGAACTGGCCGATTTCTGGTCGATATTTACAATTGTCAAGAATATCCTCTATATGATGTTTATGACAATTGGCAACTCCCAAATGCCTTACAAGTCCTTCATCTTTTAGTTGCTCCATAACCTTCCATGTGTCAATGAACACACCTGTCACTGGCCAATGAAACATCAATATATCAATATACTCTACTCCATATTTCTCCAAACACCACAAGAATTCTTTTCTAACAGATTCCGCTCCCCCCATCTGAGCCCTGTTAGAGATCCTAGTAGTCAAAATAATATCTTCTCTGGGGACTCCGGATTGCCGTATAGCATCACCTATCAAGGGAACTGCGCCATATGCTGAAGAATGATCTATCAAACGATAGCCTGCTTTAAGGGACTTAACAACTGAATCCTTGTATTCCCTCTCTTGGAGGGGCCGTGTAATAAGATGAGTATATACCCTGTCTAAAAACCAAGAGATCCCGCTTTTTTGTTTTTTATACTTTGCACTATAGCCTAGCACTCCTGGTCCAAAACCTACTGGTAGAAAAGTCTTTTCGCCTAGCTGTATCTTCTTGGTGTCCATTCTATTTCCAGTTTACATTTTCTCTAATTACTTTTGCAGGAATACCGGCCACTAATGTTCTTGCAGGCACATCACTGGTAACAATTGCTCCTGCTGCGACGACAGAACCATCTCCGATTGTGACGCCTTTCATTATTTTTGCGCCCTGGCCTATCCAGACATGATTGCCTATTTTAATGGGTTCGGATATGCTACTTGAAGAGTTGACAATTTGATGCCCGTCATACGATCTGATAACAACATCACGTCCGCATGCGAAACCAGCTCCTATCTCAACGATTCCTCCTACGGTAATTTGAACATTTTCATTAATAAAGCCACCATGAAGTATAAGTTGTCCGTGGGGCTCTATTCGGACAAAACTACCTGCGAATATTTCAAATCCGCCGTCAACCTTCATACAACTTCCCTCTTTCAATAGTATTCTTGTTTCCAGTTTGGATTTCCTTACCTGCTTAATTCCTATTTGGAGCCTCGAATCCACTTCTATCCTTGTTCCTTTTTCCAATTGTAGAATTGAATTGCGATATACGATAATGGGCATTGAGATGGTCTTTTTGATATTCTTTCGAAGACAATTCAAATCGATAAAGTTCCACCATGTTGGTATCGACCATCCTACATTTCTTAAATAAGCAAGGATATTTCCAACTAATCTCTTGGCTTTCTTTTTGTGAGAAGGAATATTAAAATGTTTATTTGCCACTTCTTCAAATGGATACTTTTCCAGATCATTGAAAAGAGCATCACGGTTTTCATCTACGGCCTTTAATGACTCGTTCATTGCAGGATTCCCTTTAATCGCATCCTCTATACTGACAGATCTAAAATCTATCTTATCAGCAATTCGATCAAATAATCGTTTACCCTTATCAGAGTTAACCATAACCAATGATGTTCCTTTATCCTGATCCATAGACGGGTCAATACTTTCTATTCCCCAGAAATCGGCTAAGGTAATGTCTGCTTTCTGAGGGATTCCCTTGAAAGGACATTCATAGCATGAGGGGCGGGAA
>JAEEGL013907111.1_pt1 | contig 20587 bp, 15 predicted proteins | sample 9134231 | NCBI WGS metagenome assembly JAEEGL01 (sample SAMN16246548, study PRJNA631951) | gut metagenome | biome: gut microbiome; feature: rumen; material: fiber-attached | host: Bos | place: Iran: Karaj | collected 2018-10
CGGGACACGCCTCCAACATGCGGCTAGAGCCCAGCACGACGAGCAGCGAGCGCGCACGGCTTAATGCTACGTTAATGCGCTCAGGCTTCGCCATAAACGTCCGGCCAAGGCTTTTCCGGTTGCAGGTGTTCCTCGCGACGGATACGATCACGTAATCAGCTTCCCCGCCCTGGAACCTGTCCACCACGTCTATGCCGACCAACTCCAGATGCCTGAACTTCATGCCGCGCAGCGTACGGCGCAGAAGCTTCTTCTGGCGCGCGTAGAAGGATATGACGGCGACGGTCTTGCGTATCGGCGCGCCCGTGCGGTCCGTGACGCCATCCAAGGCGCGATCCATATCTTCAAGGCAACGAACGGCGAGGTTCGCCTCCAGCTGATTCTCGTAACTCGAAAGCCCCGGCTGCCGGTCTTCGACCACAGAACCGTCCGGCGCCTTCGAAGTGTCGATCCATGCGACATGCCCGCCATCACGAAGCCAAGGCACCTTGCCGGGCGGGATGTCCGTCGCACGCTCCTTGTCAGGTGCGGCAAGACCGCATCTGAGGCGCCCCTCGTAGAAATGATTCGTCAGCGTCATGATGTCGGGATGCATCCGATACTGCCAAAAGAGTGAAGCCTTGATCCGCGGATTGGCTTTTTCATAGGTTGACTTGAAGTACGAATTCTCCACTAGGCCGCGCGCCGACTGAAACTCGGCGTAGGAAATCGAGTCGTCCTCCTGCATCATGAACAGTGGCGGAAGCTGCCGATGGTCGCCCACCAATACCGCCTTCGGCGCGCACATCATGCCCATCAGTATCTCGAGGACGGTGGCCTTCGATACTTCGTCGATGAAAACGACGTCGAAGACCGCGCCGCCAACCTCGTCCAGCAGCCTGCGACTCGCCGTGAGCGTAATGCCCACCACGTTGCAGGTGCGTTCAAACGCGGGACGCACGCGCGCCTGATCCGCTTCGGTGGGGCTGGCGAGCGCGGAATGCCAGCCTTCCAAGACGGGGCGGAGAAGCGCCATGTCGGCTGCGTTTTCCGCAAGGGATCGGCCGATCGATTCCAACGTGCCTTCCGCCGCCCCGCGTACCGAAGAAGCGTCGGCGGAGTCGACACCCGCAACCTCTGCGAGCGCACGGACCGCGGCATCGCGACGTTCGGCGAACGACAGGCGTCGGTTACGTGCAGCCTCCAGCCTCTCTTCCAGTTCGACGCGACGCCCGCGCAACATGCCCAACGTACGCCCCGCGCCCTTCGCGGGAACGATTGATCCCGCACGTTCCTCCAAATCGTCGGCAAAGGCATCCCGGGCCTGCCTGAACCGCAAGACAAGGGACGCGCAGTCGTCTATGATGGCGTTCAAGCGCCCCAGCACGGCAGTACGCCCGTTCCGCGGATTGCCGGCAAACGCCGCCACGTCAATGCCATCGGATGCGGGCGTGTTGAAGTAGAGTCCGTATGACTCACGCGAAAGGCCGCCCTCGCGCTCAATCTTCAGGCGTTCGCGCATCGCCTCGCGACGCGCGGCGTCGAACTTGCGATAGGCGGTTTCATCGCCTTCCTCGTCGGCCTTGTCGCGTTGCGCCTGAAGTGCCTTTTCCTCCTCGTACAGGTCTGCGACCCTCTGCGCGTCATCGGCGGAGAGCACGGCCTCGCCGGAAAGCGAGGCAAGCCGACGTGCATCGCGTTCGACCAGCGGAAGACCCTCTTCAACGAAACGACGAGCGGCAGCGAACGCTCGCCTCAGGACGGCAAGCCTCTCGCGGACAGTCGCAGTCTTATCATAGGCCGGTGACACGAAACGCGCCCCAATGCGCTCGAACGCGAGCAACGCCTCCAGCACGGACTGCTCGAAGACCGCAAAGGCATCACCCGGGAAGAACTCAAAGATGTCAGCGACATCGAAAGGCTTCCCTTCCCTGACGAACGCCAGCACAACCTCCAGCACGCCTTTCATGCGCACGGCCGCAAGCTCCTCGTTCCGCGCCGCCTCGGCCTCGGCCAGTTCCGCCGCCAGACGGGTGCTCTGCTCGTTGAGCTTGGCCAGTTCCGAGTCCTCAAGGCGCAAACGCTCCTCAACGTCCTCAAGCGCCGTGAGAAGTCCCTTGAGCTTGCGGCTCTTGGCCTCAACAGCATCCCAGGCCTCCAGACGCGCCTCCGCGGGCATGCCCAGCGCGGAATAGAAGTTGCCAAGCGCATGGTTGCGCGTGAACGGGCTGCTGACGTCGTCCTCCGACCTGTCCTCGTCGCGCTGGACATGGACCACGCGGATTTCAGGCGTGCGCGGCAGACGCTCAAGCGCATTGTCAACGGCCACCTTGCTCTGGGAGCAGACGAGGACGCGTTGTCCGCGCTTGACGCACTGGTACACGCATTCCGCGATGAGCGTCGTCTTGCCCGTCCCCGGAGGCGCTTGAAGCAGCGCCAGCTCAGGGGCGGCCATGATCGTGCGTACGGCGGACTTCTGGTCGTCATTGAGGTTCGGCGTGTGGAATTCGATTTGCTCCGACTTCCGCTCAGGCATGAGCACCTCCGACACGTCGAAGAGATATTCGCCCAAACGGGGTGCCGCGGCGGCCCCGTTCGCGGAAAAATCGCGCAATGCTCTCTCCTGCCTGGAAATCAGGGTCTCCTCTGCAATCGTGTCACGATGCAGGAAACCAACGTCGGGCATTTGCGAGTTTGCCTCCAAGAACGACACGAACGAGGCTGGCGACGTGTCGGGCAGTTTGGCGAATCTCGCGAGCTGGCGCTCGTCGGCGGCAAACTCCAGTTCGACAAGACGAACAGGGCCCAAGGGACTGCCTGCCAGCGCGGCATCAAGTTCGGGGGTGCGTCCCACTACAGTGGAGGCGACCAGGCGTCCTAGCGCCCCGGCGTGCGCCTTCTTGATTCCGCGCTCGCGGCACTCGTCAAACGACAGTTCGCGGAACTCCCACTCGTCGCCTGAATTTCCGAGCGGCTCAACGCAGACCGACTCCGCCCATTCCCAGAAGAAGTCGTCTTCGTCCATGCCGCATGGTATCGCCACCGTAACGGCAACCGTATGCCGCTCCCCGTCGAAGCGGCGAGCGACATAGCGAATGCCTTTCTTGAGACCGGCCAGTATCTTGCGCTCCGTGACGATAAGCCCCTCCCATTTCCGAAGTTCGGCGAAGGCCTCGCGCGGCGGCGAAGTAAACGCGCCCAGCAGTTCCTCTGTGAGGACATTCTCTGGATGGTCATGGCCGGTAAAAAGGCTGACGAAATCGCCGGACACCGCCACCTCGTTGCCACTTTTCGCCCCCCCGCGCACAAGGCCTACGCCCGCGATGTGAAACGTTGCGCCTGCGGCACTGTGCGGACAACCGTTCACGTATCCGCGAACCGTCGGGACCTTATTCCCCGCGTTCGGACAGCGTCGGCTCATCTCGTCCTCGTCCGGCCCCGGCGCCGGCCGAAACTCAACCATCTTCACATTCCGCTGCTGGAGGACGCACTCGTTCCGGTCCATAAGCGGGCACTCCATCTTGCACGACTCAGAACGTCCGCCCGCCACGCAATTGCGCACAAGCAGATGTCGCACACCCCACCCGGCGTAGGCGTTCACGACGGCCGAGGCGTCGATGCCCGCAGGTGCGAACAGCTTTTCGCTCCCCGACGCCGAGTAGTAGATGTGACCATGAATAGATGTTGCTTCTGTAGCCATAATCTGCCTCAGTCCTCCTTGTGGATGAAGTTGGCGCGGCGGCGCGCCTCCTCGTGCTTCTTGCCGACGCTGAACTCAGACAGATTCTCGAGATAGCCCGAGACACGACGGATGCGGTCGATGTCCTCTGATCCGCATTCAGGGCAATCATCAAAAGTGCCGTGATGTCCGCACTGGCGGCAGATGTCGAGCGGATAGTTGACGCCGAGATATGAGACGCCGACCTTGACTGCATGACGGACGATGTCCTCGATGCAGGCCGCGTTGCCGATCGGCGCCTCGCGAAGCTCCACATACGAGATGCTGCCACCGTTCGCGAAACGGTGGAACGGTCCCTCGAGCGCGAGCTTCTGGAACACGCCCACGCCGGAATCCACGGGGACATGGAACGAATTGGTGTAGTAGCCCTTGCCCCAGTACGTCTCCGCATCGAGGAACAGTTCACGGTCCAGCGCGGGGAAGCGTCCGGAGATTCCCTCACCCGCGCTCGCAAGCAGACTGAAGTTCAGACCGGTCTCGGCGGCGTACGCATCCGTACGGCGGCGCATCGCCTCCACTATGCAGGCAGCTGTGCGCCAGCTCTCGGACGAACCGTACAGCGTGCCGCCCGTCAGGATCTCAACAGCCTCAGAGAGGCCGATGAATCCGATCGAATACGTCCCTTGGCGCAGCATGTCCTCCACGCCGTCCGCCGCCCATACGCCCTCCTCGAGGACATCCTTCACGAACTCACTCTCGGTGAGCGCGGCCTTGCGCAACAGCAGAATGCGCTTCGCGTCATCCATCAACTCCGCGAGCTCGCGGAGGAAGCCGTCCAGGCCCTTCGCCTTCATGGCTAGGCGAGGAAGGTTCATTGAGATGGCGGCGATATTGCCGCGCCCCACCGAACCTTCCTTGCCATTGCGATTGGCATACACGCGCGTGCGACACCCCATAATCCCGATGCGATTGGGATCGCACATGCGGTTCGGCTCGCTGTCAAGAAGAAGGTAGGTCGGAATCATCTTCGCCGTCGTGCAGTCGCAGGCTAATTCGAAGAGATCGTGGTTGGGATCGCCGGGATTGGCATTGACTCCGTCCTTGACCTTGAACACGATGTTCGGGCGCGTGTAGTCGAGCGGAAGGGACGCGAATGCGCGGATGCAAGACTGCGCCACGGCATGTCCCCAGGCACTCTTCGCGAGACCGATGTTGAGCGTCACGTAAAAGTTCTCGCGGGCATACCGGAGCCGCTGAGTGCTGAGGAACACGAAAAGGCCGCGCAGCGCATCCTCGAGGGCGATAACGTCCGCCTCTGAGAATGGGATCTTCGCCGCCTCGATTGCCGTGCCCAGATCGACATCAAAGTTCGCGAAGCCGATGCCGCCCGTCTGGCAGTGCTCCACGCGGCAGATCTTCGCGCGCACCTGGTCGACGAGCTCCGCGACACGCCCGGCTTCGGAGCGAGCCAGGAGCGAATTCGGGCGAAATACCGACGCCGCCAACGGCGTGGAGCAATTGTTCACGAGATTCCACGCCTCGAGGTCGTGGATATGGAGATCGCCGGAGTGATGGCGCGCCGCCAGTTCCTGCGGGAGTGACTTGAGGACGCGCGCCTTCTCGGCATCAGCGCCTTTGTCGTGCAGACGGCTCGCGAAAGTCTCTCTCGCAGCCGAAAGTTCTTTGAACTTGGTTTTCATATGTTATTTTCCTTGTTATCTTGTTGTTCGTTGCTATCTTGTTGTATATATAGTCCGCATCACGCGACGCGGCGGAAATCCTGATTGCGAGAGCCTACGTACGGCTTGACCGTGGTCTTCTCCTCAAGGCGAAATTCGCCGGTCTTCAAATAGCGAAGTCCGGTGCTGATGTTATGCGGAACATCATGCGCAGAGTATCCGGTGTAAAGGCATAGATCGTCGATGCCTTTCGCCTTGAGCTTGCGAATCAGCGTCAAGACTCCGCTGGCCTGCAGCAGCGGCTCCCCCCCGGAGATCGTCACGCGATCGATGTGCGAGGCGATGACGCGGTCCACAACCTCGTCGACAGGCATGAGCTTTCCGCCATCCAGCGCCCACGTCTCCTTATTGTGGCACCCCTTGCAATGGCGGTTGCACCCCTGCAAGAACACGACCGCCCGGATGCCGGGGCCGTCCGAAGCACTCCCTTTGAGATCAAGCGCATGCACGCGCAGCAAGATATCATCTTTCGATGTTTTCATGTTGTGTCTCCGTATTACTATAAGGGCAGGATCGCCTGGATTTCCGCATAGACCTGATCCGGGCTCCTCGAAGCATCTACGAATGTGACGTCATGGCCCGCCTCGACGAGAAGATCATAGAAGCGATACTTGCGATCGAAGACGAGACGCGTATCGCGATCCCACTCCGTGCCCTTTCCGCGCGACTCGATACGTGAGCGACATGTCTCGAAGTCGGTCTTCAGGACGATCGCCTTCTGCGGAACGAGAAGTTGGTCGCTGATCGCCGCCACCACCTTGAAGAGCGCCTCCATACAAGCAGTATCCTTTGCGTAAGCAGCCGCGAGCGTCGACCAAACACTGCGATCTGACAGGAGCTTGCGCCCCACAAGGCCACCGGAGACCTCCAGCTCGCGGCGCTGGTCGGCGAGTGCCGCCAAGTAGTAGAACGCGCCCGCGACAGGTGCCGCCTCGAAGAGGGCATGCTTTTTCATGGCCGCATCCGCGAGATAGGTGGGATGTGCGGGATAGAAACACGTCACGTCCGGATGTTCCGCCGTGTAGCGCTCCACCACGGTGGATTTCCCGACGCCGTTCAGTCCCTCGACCGTCACGTAACGGCATTCTGGCGTCGGCACGACACGAGTCAACTTGTTTGCTTCGCCTTTTTTGCAGTTTGGCATGGCGCCTTCCTTTCCTACTTGTCGCGAATACGGTCAATGAACTCCTGGTCACGGCGCCACTCGTAGCCCTTCGTACACTGCCAGAAGTGCTCGCAGTACCGCTTTCCGTAAACCCTTTCGCAGCGACGCCCGTTCGGGCAATGATCCGGCGAGTACCTCATGCCGCCAACCTGATCACGATCTTTCATTCGTCCACCTCGCATTCTGGATTTGCGGGTACGCTTGCGGGAGTGCCGTGCACTGATGGCGCTCATACCGATCGCGAATGACACGCGCGGCTCCACAAACCGCCATGGTTCCTGCGGCCATCGCGCCTGCACGCACAGCTTCGCGTACGAAGACCTGTGCAAGTGTCGGGGCTGCAGCCCGTGCGACAGCACAAAGAATTGGTCCTATCATTTTGCGTCTCCTTTGTTTTACTCTACAATGTTACCAAGAACGAAAACGGCCTCAACTGCCGCCAGGCGGTTTGCGTCAGCGAGCATGAAGCCGGTCAGCAGGATGCCGCCCGCGACGAATCCCAGGCTTACGCTCGCGAGCATCCGGCGGCGCACGCCAACCGCGCGCCAGGCACAAGAGGCGAAGCCAAGCGCTCCTCCCAACGGGAAGACCGTCAGCAGGCCAATCGAGAGCATAGCCTGCGCCACGCCACTCCCGCCATGTGACCAGATCAGGAGAGAACCGATGAGGCTCACGCCCCAAGCCGCAGCCATAATAAGCAGGCCCGCCGCGAACCTTCGCACGTTGAATGCGGATACGAGCCTCGTTTCGTTGTTTTCATTTTTCATCTTTGTCTCCTTGTTATTTCTCGGGGTAGCTATGGTCTCCAAATATTATTATCTTCGATTTCAGCAGAATCCTCACCGTCCTCGCAGTCACAGACGTCCGACACCTCTTCAGGCGTCTCTTTTCTCATGCTCGCCAACCTCCACTCTCGGAAAGCCGAACGAGGCGACGTATGGCCAAGCATGAGGTTTGCCAAAGGACGTGCTATCTCGTGGAACACTGACAGCGCCCCCCATAAGATTCGCTCCAGCCCAAAATCAAGGTCTCCGCCTATAAAAGCAGCATGCGGAAACGTGATTGCATACACCAATTCACCGTTATACATGTCCATTCTCAACCCGCCCCAGATGATGTTCCAATTCACACGTGCGAGGAAGTCAAGCACACCCGTCCTGGCGTTCTCCGGGATATGACCAGGAAGCGTCACATACGAACTGACCCTGTCTAATGTCAAGATGATCCTGAACGCGAAGTGGTCGAAGATCGCGTCTTGATATCCAAGGAAGCCGTAGAAGCAGATGCCGTCGCCATCTTTCTGCTCATTGAACGAAATCCGGCCTTTCTTTAGGCTCTTGCGGATATTCTTGGCAAGGGCTGCCAACGGATCCGGGGGCAACGAGAAGCGAGCAACAACCTTACGATCCTTCGCCTGCGACAACACGCTCAACAGAGCGCTCCTCGCCGCATTGAGTTTCTTTGTACGGTATGGACTTGACATTATTCCTCCATTTTCTCGACCGTAGGGCCATTGACTCTCACCGAAACACGGTTGATCGCCTCAAGCGCAGCAGCCAAGGACTTGACTATTTCGCTGTCGATCGGCGTGTCGATGAGCCAAGCCGTAAGGAAGATGCGCTCACGCACTTCCTTCCAAACCACTCCCTCTTCGTCGGCTGCCACGAAGAAATCACGAAAGGCCTCACAAATCGCCTCCCAAGCGGCGTCCTCGTATGGATGGGCCCCTGGGTAGTTCGAGACGATCACATCCGTCCCATACTTACGATGGTGCAGCTGGTATTCCACCACAAGTGTCCTACGGCTATCATCGGGTAGCACCTTCTCGCAGAAGGCGTATTTCCAATTCCAGCCGCGCTTTAGTTTGCTGGCCGTGTACTTTTCACCAGTTTTAGTACAAGGCTTCTGCGCCGCCGAATTCTGTTTTTTGTGCGATTTCATCTGCGGATTCCTCGTCTCTTAAGTTTGCTGATGCATATCTATTAGCATGAGCGTGCCAAGTGCCTTCCATATCATTTTCCGATCATTTGTTTGGAAAATTTCCCAATCGAATTGTAATTATTGACAACGCAGTTAATATGGGTTATACTTTTACATGTTTTTCACCCTTAAAAGGAAAGCTAATGGAAACCTTCACAGAAAACCAGACCCTTGTCTGCTGGATTGGCGATACAGACCTTCTCGCACTTGGAAAGTTCGGGCTTGATAATAACATCCCCCATTTTAAGAACATGGCAAAGATCATTCTTCAAAGGGACAAAGCGGACACGGAACATGATATTGACAAGGATGTTGCCACTCTTGATACTCGAACGAGAAACTCTTCCATCGTCTTAACAATTGATGCGGCACTCAAGAGAAAAGGCATTCCACTTTTCTCGGACGTTATTCTATTGACAAACAGGCCGTCATGCGATACCCGCAACCTTACCGAACTGCAAAAGCTTTACCCCACATTCCTCAAGCAAGCTTGCAAGGGTTTTGACGGCAACGTGTCTGTGGTGTTTGTCCCTGCAAACAACAACCCGAACGTTGGTGTCAACGGATGGGACTACGAGGCCGTTCTTATTGCCACCCGAAAGATCATTGGCGAGAAGATCAAAACCGGGCTCAATCCAAACTCGATCTGGTATAACGTAACCCCGGGAACAATTGCACAAAGCACCACACTCATTCTCCTCGGCAAAGAGTTTTCCAGCAATTCCAACTTCATTCAAGTGGAAAAATCCAGAAAACGCGTTGAACGATGCATGATTCCTTTCGACATCAACCAAATCATTGTCAATCAGGCTGCACATATCGAAGCAACAACACGAGGAGAATGCAAAGTCATAGGGAAATCCCCTTCCTTCTTGATTGCCCTGAACAAGGCCCGACAGATTGCACAATATCCCGTGACCGTTCTGTTGACGGGCGAAAGTGGAACTGGCAAGGAGCTTTTCGCACGAGAAATCCATCGCTTGAGCGGACGCAATGGAAAGTTTGTTGCCATCAACTGCGCCATGTTCTCCAAAGGAATTGGCGTTACCGAGTTGACGGGCTTCTTTCGTTCGGCATATACCGATGCCAAAGAAACCTCTCCTGGCAAATTCCATGAAGCTACTGGAGGAACGCTTTTCCTGGATGAAATAGGAGACTGCCCACTTGATGTTCAAGCCGAACTGCTCAGATTTCTGCAGCCTTTAGATGCCAGCAAACCTTCTGAAAGAGAGTGGAAACTGAAAGGTGCCGAACCGGCAAAGCCCACGCCGGCAGAGAAAAAATACTTAGGCACCCAACGTGCCGACATCCGTGTTATCGCGGCCACAAACAGGAATCTCTTTGACCAATCATCCTTCAGGAAAGACCTTTATTATCGAATTGAAACCATACAAATAAAGTTACCCAGCCTTGAAAGAAGGAAAACAGAGGTCGATAAAGGAACAAATGTGGATGACCTAAAAGAACTTGCCGATACGTTCCTCGCAAACAGCAACAAGGCATTCCATCTGAAGAAGAAGTTCCACAAAGAAGCATACGAAGCCTTACGAGCCCACGAATGGACTGGTAACGTACGGGAACTACAGAATGTCATCACACGTGTAACGCTACTGACGCTAGACAACGAAATCTCCGCAAAGGACATTCGCGACAATCTTAACAATCTTGACGACATACCTTGCCGCACATCGGAAACGGATTTGTGCACAATCGCATCGGTCCTGGCACATCACGATATCGCCGAAGGCGAAGCGACATTCCGCGACCGCGAGAAAGCATTTCGCCAGGCATACTGTAAGGCTGCACTACATGCGACTGGAGGAAACAAGAAAGCCGCTTACACACAAATAGACCTGAGTTCGAAATCATTTGAAGAATACATTACCGGCTAATGTGTCTTCACAAGGCTCCGTAATCCATCATGATCACCGGCGAGAGCGGGACTGGCAACCGATCTCATACTATTGCGCAAGCCCCAGCAATCTCCTCGCCGTCGCAATCTGACCTTGCGCAAATTCCTGGAACGTTTTGTTGTCAGAATCCCTTACGGCATTTGTTCTGACATGGCCCACAAGGCATCGCGTGCTGCTCTTGAAAACACCGACAACCCCTTTTTCAGGATCCCAGGAGAATCCTTTGTTGTAATGACCAAAATTCACGTAGCACTTTTCCGCCCATGAACCATCATTTTCGCAGGCGGGGTCGAACTCTATTCTAGGAGTATTGTCTGTCCTTCCAGAATATATCAGCCACGATTGCTTTGCACTTTCATCTTTGTACAGGCAATCTCTATTGTTGTTGCGACTAATAATATCGTAGTTTTGGAGCTCTCTGCCGGATTTCGCATCCAAAACCAACCAAACGACCTTGCCTCCGCTTCTGAAAATAATGGCGAAGTCGGGCGTCTTGCAACCTTCAAGCATACTAAAATCCAATCCGTTCTTATAGGCAAGAACATCATGTATCAACTCTATACTCATTCCGTTGGAATCCGTTCCTGCTGAAAAACCGGAAAATGAAGCATGTATTGGACTGTTGTATTTACCATAGAAAGCGATGTCTCTTATCTTCTGCACAATCCCATTTCGGTATTCTCCAAGAAGTTCAGGAAAACCCAATTTACAAAACGCATCAATCAAACGTTTGAACGCCCAAACCTCATATATGGCGGAGTAATTCTTTTGCCATACGGAGGCGTTGTCGTTCTCCCCCGGTTTGTATATCGGCACACGGAAACATCCTTCCAGCCCCAGCGAGAAAAATCGCGTATTGCCATACCTAAGCATCTCATGGTACACCTTGCGATATGCGAGCGAAGAAGGAATCTCGCGCCCTGATAGCGCAGACACTTTTATGCGCTTGCATTTAGACCATGGATAGATTTCGGAAAGGAACAACTTGCATTTCTTGGCTAGGCCAGATAGTTCCGCCGCCTTTTTTCCCCTATACTCTACTTCATCGTCAAGTTTCCGTACACTATCCCCGTCTTTAGCCTCACGTGGCAACGATTTCTTCTTGGCTTTCTCCGCTTCATTCCTTTTCCGGATTTTATGCCGTACCTCCATGATGTCCCGAAGTAAGACACAAAAGAAGTCCTTTATCGCACAATGAATAGGAATTTCAAGGCTCTTGGCGAGAACGAGCTGCTTCGCGTTCTTCACTTTTACAAGCTTCCGCGTTATCTTCATGGCGGAGTCTCGGCGGATCATTTCAAGATATGGAGCCAGTTTTTCCAGGAGTTTCTTCAGTTCTTCAAGCAACGTATCTATTTCAACATGGTCGTTCGAGCCCTCCCCTGCTACCCATTCTCTATTGATCAGTCCATACGACAGACCCAATTGCCGAGACACCACATAAGGCGATGCGAAAGGCAAAAGTTCTTTCAGCATTGGGGTCCACATTGCGCGCTGCCAAGGCGGAGGTTTTATGCTGATTTGCCAATAAATGACTTCCCTCTTCGTTTTGGTATCGAACAGAATCAGAAAGGACTCACCAGCGGCACCGCGAAAAAGAGGCACTATAGATTCTTCTTTTTTGGTGGCAAATTGCCCATCCCTATAACTGTCCATCTTATAGTCTGGCGCAAATGCCAGTTGTAGGCGATACTTCCGGCTTACATTGATACTCCCAAAATCCTCCAGACGTGCACTGACCAGATCGCTCGTCCAAAACACACCTTCTATCCTGCCGCCGTCCTTACATGTTTCGCCATCAAGCGGAACAGGCAATGGAGGTGGCGCGGGCGGCACCACCCTTTTCACATTATCCGAGGAAAACTCGATGATCAAGTTCATAATCTAGCGAATGTTGAGAAAGAAAAACATCTGGGTTGTAAAGGACACTACGCCATCATCATGTGATAGTAATCATCTCTCAATGACTCAACATATGCAGCGGACAAATCCATGTGATGCTCGCGTAATTTTTTCGGGAGGTCATCTTCTTCCTTGGGGACGCCGTCATCTTCTTCCTTGGGGACACCATAGTATTTGATTGTAGCAGGAGACGGCTGGCAGCACGGCAAAATACGTTGCACTATTGCTTCGTCCAGCGCCATTTCTAACACATCCTTGCCGTCAGGCACATCAAATGCCGGCCTCAGCGCGACATAGCGCGCAATCTCACCGATTACTCGAGGACTTGGATGCGCATCGATTTTCTTAAGTTCCGGCAACAGAGCATCGAATGTCTTTTTCACTTCGTCCAGTTTGATCTTGGGATCAATTTGGCACAACTTCTTAAAATCGGCGTATGTGATACCCCCTCCCTCCCCTAGCTTGAGCGGCAACACTTGCGCGTCTTTTAAGCCAAAAGCGTTTGCGATCTGGGCTTCGCGGTTGTACACAGACAACTCAATCTTGTTGCAACGATCATAAAATCTTCGGCTTATAGGCTGCACTGACGCGTCTTCGTTGCATGTGCCAACAAAGCGGATGTTTGGAGGCAATTTACACTTACCCGCACTCATTTCGGACTCAAGAACATCAGGGCGTTTCCCAATTTCCTGAATGATGTCAGCCATGTAATGCTCTATACGCGCAAGGTTGACCTCTTCGAAACACACACAATAGAGTTTATCCTTTCCCTCTTCGCGGCAGGCCTTCAAGAAGTTCGTGTATTGGACACCTAAGGCTTTTTCGAGATCGCTCGCTTCCAACCATGTTGGCTGTACATTTATGCACATGCTTCGATCCTGCGAATCCGCGGCAGATCCGGTCAGCATCTGGAAGTAGAGCTTCGCCAGCGAAGATTTTCCGTTGCCTGGCGTACCGCCGAGCAGCGTGAACATACAACATTTCACGCTCGTGTGGAAACGCACTAAATCACGTGGCGAATAGACAAAGCCGCACCTCTCAACATATTTAGCAAAGTTCTTTAAAAACGTAATCTCATCCGCTACGCTGGTCGTTTCAGGTTCTGATTCGCTGCCGGGTGAGGCCGGACTCTCCACATGAATCGGTTCGACGGCTACTGGTTTCGCTTCTGTTTGTGATTGCTTTTCTTCCCGAACAGAGGACTCATCCAGATTGTTCCGTTCAACCTTCTTTTCCTTGAGAACAATTTGCGTATTCCCGGTACGTCCCTCCTTAAGAGTTGTTTTCAACACAGGCTGCGGCTCCAAATTTTCGTCATCGCTTGCCCTCCCATCTTTGTTATCAGGTAACAAGGAATCGATTCCATCCTTTTTAGAGGAAACCCGCTCAACTTCGCTTTGGGCAAGCGGCTCCCATCCTTCGCAATCCAGCACGGCATGTTGCCCTTGTTCGGAATATTTGTTATGCCGTTCCGGAATCAGCATACGGCCAACATGATCCCTATAATGGAAGCGAATCTCCTGATTCTGCGTGGCAAGGCAGTCAAAATCTCCTTTGTATTGTTTAACCTGAGAATACCGAATCTTGCCATCACCAAGAGACAGAAAACCTTGCAAGAACGTGTCCCTACCGTCAGCGATCACTACATGTCCTGGGTTAACAAGATTACCTACAAAGTAAGGGAATGACGAGTTTAATTCACCTTCTGGTTTATTCCTGAAATACTCAATTGCAGAGATCTTAGAATTTGATTCCACGTTAGACTCCACAAAGGTATCCCAATGTACTACTTGTACTGCAGCATAGCGTTTGTCAGAAAACAAAAACGGTTGCTGACCATCGTACCCGACAACCAACTCACCATCAACAACATTCGAAGGAGAATTCAATCTAATCGCATTGCACCTGTCATATTGCCGAAACACATCAATTGCCAAAAACTTTGTATTAGCCAAACGATCACGTATCTTCCGCAACACTCCACAAAACACGGAATGCTCCGGATGATATTTTCGTGCCTCCTCTATTAGCCATGCATCGTCCTCCCATTTCGCGTCATCTTTATCTATGGTTCCTAAATTCGCATTTGAAGAATCGAGGCCATTATCCGTCTTTTTTATTCGCACATCTTCAGTTGAACTACTTTCGGACGGCAATACGCCTTCAGCATCGTTCGTCACGGGACTTTGCAACCCGTCTGTTGTTTCGTTTTGTGGGCGATGGCGACCATCAGCATCATCCCCCTTCTGCACCGGTTGCTCTGTTCCGTGGGCATTCTCCTCCGCGCCATTAAAAACTCTTGCTTCTGAATTGTAATCTGCAAAGGACGATCCCCCCTCCTTCGTCATGTCTGCGGATTCGCCCCCCTTGGGACGATCACCGGATACCACTTCCGACTTAGTAACATGGCGAACAAAAAAGTTTTCCTCTTTAAATATTGATTCAAAAAGCGTCTGCCAATCAAAACGCTTACACTCTTGGACGGACTTCCTCTTGACATCAATTCCTCCCAATCTATCACTTAGAATTTGATAGAATAACCGATCTCTCTTGTTGGCATCATCAAAATATCGAACAACCACCTTCTCCAATTCCTCGATGGTTACTTCAAATGAGGTATGCGCATTCTTTTTATTCCCCCATACTCCTAGAAAGTTTTCCAGGAACTGTCTTAACCGAATTAAAACGCCCTGGTCTGGTTTCTGCACACTTTCAGGTGCGTCGGCTATGCGGGCCAACAAGCAAATGACAAAGGCATGCCCACATTTTATGGCATCTCTATTTACCTCAATTCCCTTATCGTCCCTCATATAGGTCATTAAAGCATTCAGAGCCTCTCCATGCCCCAATCGTTCATATAGCTTGACAGCGGCGGCCCTATAAAGTGCGCGCCTTATCTTTTCTTCTTTGGGCAATTCTGCCAACTCTTCATACATTCTGGAATCGGATATCTCACCAAGAAGTCGAACAACGGCTGACAACTCTTCACGGTTCCCCCATGTCTCCTGGCGGACAACTGCTTTGGCTACAATACTTCGTTTAGAAGCTTCGCTTGGACACATCCCCGGGCTCGCCAAGAAGGCATTAAATATCACCTTGTCATCCGCCTCGCATGTGCGAAATTCCACACATTCAGGATAAGATGTAGTCTTAAATTTCGCAACTTTATAATTCGTGTTTTTCCACAGTTTGCCTATCTCATAAAACTTTATAGCATTTTGGAAATCTCCACACTGATAACATTTGTCGCCGAGCCTTTCAAGTATCTCCTTGTCTACAGTTGTCGAACTTATGACTGTCAAAAGATCTGCAATAATACCGGAATCAATTGGGATATTGTTATTGGCGTATTTAGACAACAATGTTACAATGGCCAAACGCCAGGGTTTTGCCACGAATTCTACACTCCCCCTGCTTCTGATTGCATCAGCAATAGCACCGACTGTTTCAGGCACATTAGCACCGCTCATTTCTTCCATATTTGAAATCGCGTATGCGATTCGGAAGGATAGACCGTCCAGTGTTTTATTGGTAATCCATTCGGCTGGCTCAGGAAAATGTTCCATCAGTGACGCCATATTCTTCCAACCTAGATTATCACAACATGCCCAATAACAATTCCCCGCCTCCTTAACGAACCCACCGCCTTCAAACATTTTCGCCGCACTAACAAGTAGGTCTAATCTTTCTGTCCCGTCCTTAACATCTGCATCAAAGACTTGGCTCCATGCCTCACACCATCTCGCCTTTTCAGGTTTCTGTCCACGCTCGTAGTACTGTTTGGCATATGACATAAACGTTGAATCATGGTCACGCATGCCTGCCTCTTCATAATCTTTGGCAGCACTTACATTGTCAAACTCACCGGAAATCACTACATCGTCCACAGTACCGTCACGCAAACCAGTAATCGAATCAATCCATTGAGAAGCAGCCTTCCCCGACATTTTACCTGAAACAAACAATTTCTTTATATTCTCTACATCAAAAAAAGTCTTCCACAGACATTCACGTCCGCGCTCTGTATCCAGGATGAACAATTGATCTCGTGGACGACTTACTGCCACATACAATCGATTAATAAAATATTCCAGCGCAATGGTCCTCCCAATTCCTTTCTCGGTCAGATCATCAAAGACAATCCCATGTTCCGCCATATATTCCCCAAATCCATAGACTATGACATTGGGGTAATCCAATCCTTTCGCGCGTATTGTACTCAATGTGGGCGGCATAGTAGTCTGCCCGTCCTTAGGGAGCACACAACTCCTAAGTTCTTTGTGATTGTCCAGATAATCTTTTTCTTCATTCGAAAGGCAAGGGAATATAATTGTGAATATATTTGGACTCATTCGTACGGCATCCCAAAATTCTTTGGAATTATTGGGGAAGAATGGTACACTATCGCTTTCACTCTTACGCAAGCGCCACCCAATCTGAGGAACAAGACTGTCACCATCGGAATCAAGACTTCTCAACAACTGGACACTATTACAAAACCTCACAATAAAGTCAAGTGATCTATAATTAGACTTAAGATCGAATCTGACATCATCCCATATGATTTTATTGTTTCCATAGGCCTTTACCCCAAGAATAAACTTTTCAGTAAAGGCCGCCTGTATGGCAGGCCAACTAAACCCTGTCGGATTTAATGTCTGGAATTCATCCCCGGCAAACACCATAGGGACTTTGGTTATGTCCCATGAATCCACTTTACGATTCGAGAAAACAGACATCTTGAATACTGCTTCAATTTCAATGCTCGTGAAATCTTGCGCCTCATCACAAAACATTCCAAGGTGGCATCCATCAATTAGATTGTGGTTAATTACGTAGCGAACAAGGTCCTGATCATCCCAACAATGAGAATCTTCTTCAAAAGGTAGGCCACATGACGTTAACGGTTCATACCACGCCTTCCAAACCCTATTATAGACAATCTCGAATGTTTCATAGGTGACACTCTGTCTGTCACGTGGGATAACTTTCCCATCCGAATATTGTTCGGGGGTAAGATGGGCATTTGCAGTATGCCCCTTAATAAAACTGCGTATTACATGCCAACTTATATCTGGTCCGTATTTCTCATTCGCAATGGTTCCTTCTCTCTTGAACTGTTTTTCCCACAACTTCCTGAACCGCGAGAAATCAATATGGCGCTCTGAATCTTTGGGGAACAAACGGTTACGATCTTCCGACGGCACTAACGATAGCAGGTATTCATGAAATACCATAAATGCATTCTTAAATGCTCCCTCAACTGTTTGGAACTTTTCGTCTGACCCGAACTCGTCCTGATAACTATGATTTTTGCGAAGAATACTCTCGACAAAACTACGTGCCTTGTCAACAAGTTCTTTATTGCAAGCTAGATAGCTCGGCGGCAAATCATTCCAATCCGGTTTCTCAACCTTAACACGAGCCCAACGCGCAAAATATTCAGCATACAGATACTGGAGAACCGTAGACTTACCAGATCCTGCGCGTCCCTTTATAAATTTGGGAAATTGTATCTGATTGTCAACGGATGTTTCTTGCTGAATTTCTGAAGCCTTACGAAGGCTTGGATACAATATACCATATTCCTCTGGTGATAAAGAAAAATTGCCTTTGCGATCCTGCTCCACATTAGCCCAAAGATCCAAATCATATAAAAAATAACTGGGATATGTCCTAAAAGATACGCGCTCTAGGATTTGTTCTTTTCTTATATCGCTTTCAGACAGTCCGCCATTCGGTTTTTCTCCTTGTAGATAGCAATCATACAAATACAAAGAGCCCCCGACCCATTGATAAGCTATGTGATAATCGGTTGAAGTAGGAAGGCTTAATAACTCACCGGTAGCATACTTACTCTTGTTGGAGTCTTCTAGTGCGGTTTCAACAGCATCACGTATCGGAGCAAAATATAGACGATCTCGGCCTTCCATCTTGCCCACCCACTCTTCGGATTCATATATCATCGTTTCATCAGACCATTTTGAAATGGCTTCGTTGAGATATCTAATCTCCTCCTCTGTTAGAATGTCTTTGGGTGGTGGTGGTGGTGGTTGAATGCGAGCCTGTACATAATTCTCCAACTCGCCCTCATTTAATAACGGCTCCAACTTCTTTTTCCCATATTCTATAGCGTCATGATTGAACGAGTCATATTCCTTGTCTTGAAATTTAAATAATTTCAAAATTACAAGAACACTATAATCCTCCCCATTAACAGTAACTGTATACTCACGAGCGACCCAACGATGAGACCCTCCATGCTTATCCACTACATATGGAAACTTAACCTCAGGAAATGTAGTCGCACTGTCTTGCGTCCTCTCTACTCTAGCTGCATTTCGTTCTAGCTCGTCGGTTTTACCGTATAGATCGGCTTCGTCCTTGCAAGCTTTAGTTGTGTACACGAACAATTTCATGAAGACCTCTTTTCGTTAAATTGCCTACTTAAAAAAAGAGAAAGCTCTCAAAGGAAACAGTTCCCCATCAATAAGATATCCGCCTTCCGGGTGGACTTGTTCCTGTCGAAGTTGAACCACTTGTCATTCTCAGTGTCGGCCGACGCGAATTCGTCCTCCTGCGCCGACATCACAAGCGGCGGGTGTGTAGAGAGGAACAGCTGCAGTTCTTCCTTGCGAAGTCCCACCGCTTCGCACACTAGAGGAAACACTGCATGTAGCGACCTAACAATCGAACGTTGCCAATGCGGATGATGCCGCGCCACATCCGCCATCGGCCAGACGTTTCTGTTCTTGAAGCTGATCAGCATCTACGAACCTTTCCGTTCAGGCGTTGCGAACCAAACGCGGACAATCGCCGAATTACACATGCCTGATCCGCATGTGGCATGGCTGCAAGACGTTTGATTGCACTGTCAAAATCCATTCCTGATCCTTTTATTTGGCGAGACGCAAGGTATTATAACAAATCCCTGCTCAGTTGTGCGCTGGAAAATCCGGGAAAAGCTCTCTATGTGTCCGTTGGCGAAGAGGCGGCTGAGCGTAAAGTGGCCGGGCGTGCCCTCGAAGGGGAGAGCGCAGTCGCAGGCCATCTCACACCCTCTCCTTCCACCTATTCACTATCCCCTATAACCTATTCACTATCAAAAGTAGCCGCCCTTGTCGATGATCTCGCTGATGGTGTCCCCCTGGTGCACCCAGGAGAAGATGTCCACCTCGGTCCTTTCGATCCCCTCGGCGCGCAGAAGCACCTCGTAGGCGATCTCGCGGGGGATGCAGATGACGCCGTCGATGTCGCCCATGATGATGTCGCCCGGGCGCACGGTCACCTTGCCGATCCTCACGGGCACCTGGTAGTGCGTTATCATGCAGCGGCCGAGTGATCCGTTCGAGACGCGGTACTTGTAGAAAATCGGGAATTTCTGCTCGAGTATCTGCTTGGTGTCGCGGATGCCGCCGGAGATCACCGCGCCGCGGATGCCCTTGGTGATGGCGGTGGCGGTCATGACGCCGCCCCAGAGACTGGCCTCCACGTCGTCGGAAGTGTCCCACACCACGACGCCGTCCGGCTTGAAGTCGTCCAGCATCTGCGCGCGGAACGTCATCTCGCCCTCGATCATCACGTTGGGGGCGCTCTTCACCGTGAACGCCTCGCCGCAAACGACCATCTCGTCGCGGAGCGGCATGATCTCGTGCGGGAGGTTCTGGTCGAGAAGGCAGGCCTCGCGCATCACGTCGTTCACGCATCCCGTGTAGAGCTTCTCGAACCTTTCGCAGAGCTCCTTCACCGGAATCGGGAACTCGTTCGCGGGGATGGACTGGCGCTTCGCGATCAGCTTGTCCAGCTTCATCAGACCGGCCTCCTTGGCCTTGGTCCTCATGTCTGCTAATGATGGCATCTTTTTCTCCTTGGTTAGGTTGATTGGTTGATAAACTGCAAAAGCGCTTTCAGGTAGCCGTTAGCGAAGAGGCGCCCTAGCGTGAAGTAGCCAGGCGTGCCCTCCGGCGTGAGGGCGCGGTCATACGCCATCTCCGGCACGTGGTCGCCGCGCACGGGGACGTCAAGCCCAAGCTCCCGGTAGGCGCGCATGAGCGCGAACTGGTCGGTGTCGCCCTGGTCGTGGAAAAGCTCGGTGAAGTCGGTCTTGTCCCCTTCCACGTCCCGCACGTGGATGAACGCTATGCGCTTTCCGAAGTGACGCGCAACGCCTTCGAGAGTTTGAAGTTTCGAGTCTCGGGTTTCAAGTTGAGAATCCCCGTTCCCCGTTCCC
>JAEEGL015920067.1_pt1 | contig 20587 bp, 15 predicted proteins | sample 9134231 | NCBI WGS metagenome assembly JAEEGL01 (sample SAMN16246548, study PRJNA631951) | gut metagenome | biome: gut microbiome; feature: rumen; material: fiber-attached | host: Bos | place: Iran: Karaj | collected 2018-10
GTATTGTCATTTCATTTGATGCACACGGAGGATAACATGAAAAATATCAAATCGCTTGTTTCAGTATTTCTTGTCCTGACTATGCTCGCCGGTATTATCACAGTCGGCTTTGCTCAGGACGGCGAGCCTGTATTAACACAGGAGCCCGCTGTTTCGGCTGACGGCGGGGCTGCCGGGGATAATCCGGAGGACGGAATCATCCCCCCCGAAAATCCGCAGAGCTCAGAGTTCCCGGGTGATGAGCAGAGCATTATCCGCCGGCCGGACCCGATTGTATATGACAGCGGAGACGCCAAGGCGGACACCGGCTTTTTTGCCGGCATAAAAGCTCTGTTTTTCAACGGCGTGCCGACCCTCACCACAGATACTTTTACCAGAATTGTCGGCACATTCAGATTCATTAAATACATACTTACAGGCAGAATTCTCACCGGCGCTCCCAAGCGCTTTGATGTGACTATGGAAGAGGATGTCATAGCCGTGTGCGCCGCGATAAGCGACCAGAGCGCGCTCGATGTGTATCAGCTGCTCACCAATCTGCCCGACCTGAGCGACCCCGCAAGGTTTGCAAACAGTGTGCTCAGGCTCGATGTGACAAAGTACAGAGAACAGCTTTATGAAGCGAGAGACAGCTATTACCGCGAGGGCAATTCCGTGCTCGGCGGTCTCTGCTGGCTGCTTGGCTCGTATATGAGCGGCATTGAGAGCGCTTATGTTCACCTCGAGCCCAAGGACAACTATCAGGAAATTGTGCTTGATGTCACATACAGCGACGGAAGCGTGGAGATTTTCCACCCCGAAATATATATTGACACAGAAACGGGCGAATGCTTCGGCAGAGATGAAAAAGGCATGATGGGCATCGGGTTCAACTGCAACGCCTATGAGGCGCTTGTTTACGCTCCGATGTACTGCTGGATGAAGAATTTCGGCTTCTGCGTGGAGTATGATATGCTCTGCTACGCTCTGCCCGTATATTGCTACAATACCCGCCGTTTCAAATTTGAGTATGACAACAGAGAGTGGATGATCCAGATCTGGAAGGGCAACTATCTTATCACCAACGGCGGCGAAGTGGGAATATATAACCGCGACAAGGGCTCCTTCGGCACATTCTATAATGTGGTTTCCGAGGAGGAAGAGATGCCTATGAGCCTGCAGATAATGCACGGGGATGAAATGCTTGTGGATATACCCGAGCAGATGCACTGGTGGGTCAACGGCTTCAAGCTCGGCCGCCGCCTTTACAGCCCGCACACACTGCAGATGAAATTTACAATCCTTTTCCCGAATGAGGAGATGCTCAGCGCGTTTACCGGCGCGGTTGACAGCAACTTTTTCCATGATGTAACATACGAGGTTGACGGTCTTAAAGTAACGGCTCAGTGGAATTCATAAATTATCAAAGCACTCAGACAGGGAGGTGTCGGCCGATTGATTGAAGTGTTGACAGACCGGTTGGTCGGCATATTTCAGGGTACGCTGCCCAAAGAGCTGATAATATTTGTTATATCAATGCTCCCCATACTTGAGCTCAGAGGCGGAATGATAGCCGCAAAGCTACTCGGCGTATCTCTCGGCAAGGCCTTCGCAATCTGCTATATCGGCAACATAGTGCCGATTCCGTTCATTTTGCTTTTTATTAGAAAGATTTTCCGCCTGCTTTCAAAAACAAAGGCGGGCGAAAAGGTAGTCAGAAAGCTTGAAAGCTCCTCAAAGAAAAAAGAGGAAACCGTGCTCAGATACAAACGCCTCGGTCTGCTCGCGCTTGTAGCTGTTCCGCTGCCCGGCACGGGCGGTTGGACAGGCGCGCTTGTGGCGGCTCTTATGGACCTGCGTATGCGCACTTCTCTGCCGCTCATAGCTCTCGGCGTGCTTATTGCGGACACAATCATGGCTTTGATTTCTTACGGGTTGCTCGGAATATTCATAAAATGAGGAGAAAAACGGTATGAAAAGATTATTTGCAGTTTTAGTTGCCGTGATTATAATCACCGCGGGAATTCTTCCGCTTTCGGTATATGCTCTGGGCGATGAGCCGCAGGATGATACCCCGGAAACTCCCGCCGCAGTTTACACCGTGACATATGACTCAAACTCGGGCGAAGACAAGGTTGACGCTCCCGCTCCGGCTGAAACCGATGCCGAAGGGGCCGTGACGGTTGCAAAAGCGATTGAAAGGCCGGGATATACATTTATGCAGTGGAATACCGAAGCCGACGGCTCCGGCGAAGCATATTCTCCCGGCGCACGCATCACTCCCGAAGCCGACACGACTCTTTATGCCGTCTGGGAAGAAGACATCCCCGCCGAAAAGACGGCTGTGATTTACCTCTGTTCATCCGGACCCAACGGACATTATCTGATGGGTCATGTCTGGATATGCCTGAAAAACACAGGCAGCGAGCCGTTTGATTTTGCCGGCTGCGAAGTCGCTCCGGGCAAAATGATAAGCGCCGGACTCCACCACGGCGGAGGACTGTTTTTCAACAGAGAGATGAAGCATTACGCGGGCAAATCCGTAAGATGCGAAAAAAGAGAGCTTAATGAAGAAGGAATTGCGCGCGCAAGCGCAGAGGCGTCCAAGTCAAAATGGGGCAGATACGAGCTCTTCACACATAACTGCTCAAACTTTGCCGCCGCCGTCTGGAGAGCGGCCACGGGCGAAAATGCGTTTGCGTTCTGCTTCCCGTTTGTTGTTTCAATTCAGATGATGGCACACGGCTCCGAAAGGCTTACAATATCCTCCGGAAACGCGGCCGACGTATATGCCGCAGATGAGCCGGCGTATGTAAAAGCCGCCGAAGCGCTTGCCGCCACGGACGCAGAGCCGGAAGCGGATTGCGCCGCCGCCACGGACGAAGCCTGTGAGGCACCCGGCGAAACAATCCCCGGCGAGCCCGAACCCGAACCGGCACCCACCTTTGAGCCCGAACCGACTCCCGATCCGGAACTCGCCGCCCGGCTAACCCCCGAACCCCTCGCAGAAGAATAATAAAAAATGCGCATCCCGATGATGATTATCATCGGGATGCGCTTGTTTTTTATTTTGTCAGCATATCGCGTATCGAGCTGATTTCGCTTCCGATTATTCCGATTTCTTGCAGATATCCGGTCACTCCGCCAAACTCGCTGTCAAAGAACTCAAATGTCTTTATGAGGTTGACTCTGTCGGATTTCAGGCGGGTTACATCCTTCTCCCAGATAAGCCCGGTGCGTTCTCTGATTTCCTTTTCGGCAAAAGGCTTTATGAGCTCATAGGTGCACTCGTAGTTGCGGTAAATATCTTCGCGGGCGGCTCCGGCGCACGAGAGAAGTATGGCTGAGAGGATTCCCGTTCTGTCTTTGCCCAGAAAACAGTGAAAGAGAAACGGATGTGTGAGCGAAGCAATCAGATGCATTACATCGGCATAATTACCGCGGTTTTCTCGCAGTGAGGATATGTAAAGCTCCGCCATGCTGAAGGGCTTGCCCACAAGAGAGGGGTTTGCCTCAAGCAGCGGAATATTGACATAATCAAATTCATCCGAGCCTGCAAAGAATGACGGCATCGCTTTTGCCTCGGCAGGGCCACGCAGGTCAATTACCGTTTTTATGCCGAGACTCCTGAGAATGCGCAGGTCATTCTCTGTGGGAGCCTTCGGAATACCGCAGCGTATCGCCCTGCCCGGTTTCGTAACGCCGAACGGAGTTTCATAGCCGTCGAGCCCGCGGCAGTTTATTAAGTTTTCGGTGCTGTAAACTGTCATGGGCGGTTACGGTCCTTTCCGTTTTGCGGTGAGAGCGGCGGCTGATTTACGCGCATACCCGCACCGCAAGGTATAAAGAGCGAAACGCCTGTCACTTGACAGGCGTTTCAGATTGTGGAGCGGATGACGAGGCTCGAACTCGCTACCTCCACCTTGGCAAGGTGGCGCTCTACCAGATGAGCTACATCCGCAACTGCAAGAGGCATTATAACAAAGGTAATCCCTCTTGTCAAGTTTTATTTTTAATCGATGCCTGTCACCGTGTAGCCTTTTTCCTCAACCGTGCTCCTGAGTGTTTCATCGCTCACCTGCGCGCCGAGAGTGACGGCGGCAATGCCCTCCTCATGGCTTGCGCGGGCGGTGATTACTCCGTCAAGAGCCTCAAGAGCGGTCTTTACCGTGTTTTCGCAGTGCGGGCACATCATACCCGTGATATGAATTGTTTTTTCCATATTATATTCCTCCTTTGAGCTCAGCAGTTCTTTTACGCCTTGCGGGGTCAGAACCTGTCCGCTTACGCTGCTTTTGATTTTTTTGTCTTTTGAGCTGTCATACATATCAAAGAGATTCAGGCGCAGGGCGTTTGACACCACGAATATGCTTGATATGCTCATTGCCGCCGCCCCGAACATAGGGCTGAGCTCGAGCCCGAACGCGGGTATGAACACTCCTGCCGCGGCGGGAATGCCCAGGCAGTTATAAAAGAGCGCCCAGAAAAGATTCTGCTTTATAATTGTCATAACTCTGCGGCTGAGTCTGATTGCCGCGGGCACATCGGTCAGCCGGCTTTTTACAAGCACGGCATCTGCCGCGTCAATCGCAACATCCGTGCCCGCGCCTATGGCAATGCCCGTATCCGCGCTCACAAGAGCGGGGGCGTCGTTTATGCCGTCTCCTACCATCGCGGTTTTGCCCTTTTCGCGCATAATCGCAAGCAGACCTGCTTTATTCTGCGGCAGAAGTGACGAAACATACTCGTCAACTCCTGTTTTTTCCGCCGCTGCCTTTGCGGCTTTGTCGTTATCTCCGGTGAGCATCACGGTTTTTATGCCGAGGTTTTTAAGCTCATTTACCGCCTGCACGCTTTCGGTTTTTACCGCGTCCGCAAGAGCAATTATGCCTGCAAACTTTTTGCCTTTTGAGAAAAACAGCGGAGTTTTTCCCTGAGAGGAGAGAGAGTCCGCAAGGGTCAGATATTCACCCGGAATATCCGTGTTTCCTTTCATAAAGCGGCTGTTGCCCGCGCAGAGCGGGATGCCGTCGAGCAGTCCGCTTATGCCGCTGCCCGGGAAGGTCCTGATGCCGGTTACCTGAGATATTTCGGCCCCTTCATATGAGGCAATCGCTTTCGCCAGGGGATGTTCGCTTTTGCTTTCAAGGGACGCCGCGCAGTTTATGAGCTCTTTTTCATCAACCCCCGGGGAGGGTATTATATCGGTTATTTCGGGCTCTCCTTCGGTGAGAGTGCCCGTTTTGTCGAGGGCGGCTATCTGAATTTTGCCCGTCTCCTCAAGTGATTCCGCCGTTTTGAAGAGAATCCCGTTTTTCGCTCCCGCTCCGCTGCCTGCCATTATCGCCACGGGAGTAGCAAGCCCGAGCGAGCAGGGGCAGGAAATTACAAGCACTGAGACGGCCCTCTGCAGAGCGTATGATATGTCTCTGCCGGCAATCAGCCATACGGCGAAGGTTACAAGAGCTATGCCTATTACCGCGGGCACAAACACCGCGGACACTCTGTCGGCGATTTTTGCAATCGGCGCCTTTGTGGCTGTCGCGTCGGACACAAGGCGGATAATCTGAGCGAGCGCCGTGTCTGCGCCTACCTTTTCGGCGCGGCAGAGCATATAGCCTGATTTGCTTATCGTGGCGGCGCTGACTCTGCTTCCTTCTTCCTTGTCGGCCGGCAGGCTCTCTCCGGTGAGCGCCGATTCGTCAACCGAGGCGCTGCCTTCGAGCACAATACCGTCAACCGGTATTTTATCGCCCGCTTTCACGGCGAATAAATCTCCGGCATTCAGCTCTTTTGCGGGAATCTGTATTTCTTTACCGTCACGCACAACGGTTGCGGTATCGGGTGAAAGCTCCATAAGGCCTTTGAGCGCGCTCGTGGTTCTGCCTTTGCTTTTTGCCTCAAGGAGTTTACCGAGAGTTATGAGCGCGAGTATCATCGCGGCGGATTCAAAATACAGACCGTGAAGATGGCCCGTAAGGGCGGAATAGTTGCCGTCATTGTGGGCTTTTACCATAAGGATTATTATATATACGCTCCACGCAAAGCTTACTCCGCTTCCCAGTGAAACGAGTGTGTCCATATTGGGTGAGAGGTTTCTGATACCGCGGGCGCCGTTTGCGAAAAACCTGCGGTTTACAATCAGTATTATACCGCTGAGCACCATCTGGATTATACCGGCGCACAGCGGATTGCCCGCAATGAACGCCGGCATCGGCAGACCTGCCATATGCCCCATTGATATATACATAAGCAGAGCGAGAAAGCAGAGAGAAACAATCAGGCGCCTTCTGAGGGCGGGCGTTTCCGTATCTCTCAGCTCGGAGGAGTAATCGGGCCGGGTGCTTTCTTTTTTCAGCCGGGCGCCGTAGCCTGCTTTTTCAACCGCCGCGGTTATTGCCTCGGGTGAGGCATTTCCCTCAACACCCATGGAGTTTGTCAGGAGATTGACCGAGCAGGATTTTACTCCCGGCACACCGCTTACGGCCCTTTCAACGCGTGAGCGGCAGGCGTCACAGCTCATGCCGGTTATATAATATTGTTGCATTTGCTCATCTCCTTTTCCGCCAAGGCGCGGGCGTTTTTATTTCGCCGCAGTCCTGAGCCATACAATCATATCGCTTTCGCCGTGATTTGCGTAAGCGAAATACGGCAGCATAGTGAGCTCGCGCTCGGTTCTGCCGTCGGGGTCGTAGTCGTAGTAAAGTTCCGTGCGCGACTTATCTTCATATACTTTTACGCTCAGGCGCATCGCTCCGCTTTCCTCATCGGGTTCAGAGCCGAAAACTGCCCCGGTATCAACTGACAGCGTGTTCAGAGAAACTCCTGCGTTGAGCACGCTCTCCGCGCAGTAAACAAGCGGCCCTCTTGCCACGCACACCTTACCGTTGTCACCGTCAACAAGCGGGTTTGCGGCAACAAAGCGCGGTTTCATCTCAAAGTAAAAATCAAAGACCTGCTCATTCTGCGTTATGTCGAGGTAAATATAGCCCCTGACAGGCTCGTGCGGCAGCCGGCCGCCGTTCAGGGTGGCGAAGGTGCACCAGCCGGGAATCCTTACGGCAATTTTTCTGCCGGCGGCTCCGCTGACGGTTATGCGCACATCGCCGAAGTTCGGATATCGCGTATCCTGCTTGATTTTTATGCCTTCCCACTCCGCTTCGCCCGAAATGAAGTGATGCACATATATCGTTTTGTCGTCATAGGAGTAAGCGTCTCCGGCAAAAGACGGTATAACGCGGGCAAGGTTCGGCGGGCAGCAGGAGCAGCTGAAAACCTCTGCCCTTTGGGTTAGCAGGTTTTCTTTGATATCGTGCCATTTTTCATTTTTTTCGTGGCGCGACAGGTTTATTTCAAGGGGATTTACATAGAAGAAGCTTCTTCCGTCAAGCGAAACTCCGCCGAGCACACAGTTATACATTGCCCGCTCAGCGGCATCCGCGTATTTTGAGTCTGTTTCGAGCATAAGCATCCGGCGGCAGAAAAGCACAAGAGCGATTGACGCGCAGGTTTCGGAATACGCCATATCGTTCGGTAGGTCGTAATCCTGAGTGAAGGTTTCGCCGTGAGAGGACGAGCCGACGCCTCCCGTAACATACATACGCTTTGAGCAAATATTGTCAAAGAGCGATTTGCAGGCGTCGGTGAGCTCCTTATCGCCCGTCAGCCTTGCAAGGTCCGCCATACCGCTGTAGAGGTAAAGGGCTCTTACGCTGTGCCCCTCTGCGGTTTTCTGCTGTCTTACGGGCAGGTGAGTCTGGTCATAGGAATGATCGCCTGAGTATACGAAATTATCAAGGTCTTTTTGACTTGTGCCTCTTGTGTTTATGAAATGAGCGCAGAGATTCGTATATTTTTCTTCGCCGGTGAGCTCATACATTTTTATCAGCGCGAGCTCAATCTCCTCGTGACCGGGGGTCGAAAACGCGGCGGAATCATCTTCAGCAAAAGCTTTTTCTATAAGGTCCAGGTATCTTTTTACAAGGTCGAGGAGCTTATCCTTGCCCGTCGCCCTGTAATACGCGACCGCCGCCTCGGTCAGATGACCGGCGCAGTACAGCTCGTGATTGTTTCTTACCGTGAAACGGTTTTCCGGCTCACAGGCGATGTAATAGCTGTTGAAGTATCCGTCATCAAGCTGTCCGGACTCCATATAGCCGATTATTTCGTCAACCTGCTTCTCAAGCTGCCCGTCGGGAGTCTGCTCAAGGGAATAAGCGCAGGCCTCAATCCATTTCGCGACATCGCTGTCCCAGAAAATATGGGGCTTTTCCATGCCTTCGGTATATACGCATTTCATAGCTTCAAACCTGCCGGTCTCGCTGAAACGCTTATATATAGTCGGTATGGTGGAGCTTGTGTTGATTTCCGACCTGTGTTTCCAGAAACCCTGAATTTTTACAGCGCTGAACGGTACGTATTTCATAAAGCAATCAACCTCTTTCGGCGAAATTTTTGTTGCATTCCCTGAGATTTTCTATGATTTTTATTTTCTGCGGGCAGACATTCTCACACTGACCGCATTCAAGGCAGTCGCCCGCCGCGGGTCCGGCTGAGGCGAGCGCGGCGTAATCGGCGTTGCCCTCATCTATTCTGCCGAATACAAGTTGCTTGTTTCTCGCGGCGAAAATATCCGGTATGGGTATGCCGGCCGGGCAGCCCTCAACACAGTATCTGCACGCAGTGCAGGGGATTGAATGCGTTTCGTGGAAAAGCTCGCCCGCCTGACGGATTATCTCTTTTTCATCATCGCTGAGAGGAACGAAATTTTTCATATACGAAAGATTGTCAGCCATCTGCTCAACATTTGACATACCCGAGAGCACCGAGAGCACGCCGTCAAGAGAGGCGGCGAACCTGATTGCCCAGGAGGCGTAAGACGCATCGGGATTTGCCTTTTTCAGCAGCTCCTTGACTTTTTCGGGAGGGTCGGCGAGAGCTCCGCCTTTGACGGGCTCCATAATAACAATCATTTTGCCGTGCCTGCGGGCTACCTCATAGTTTTCTCTCGCCCTTACCTTCGGGTCGTTCCAGTCCGCATAGTTTATCTGAAGCTGAACAAATTCGGCGTCCGGATGGTCCGTGAGGAGCTTGTCAAGCAGCTCGGGACCCGAGTGGAAGGAAAAGCCGTAGTGGCGGATTTTGCCTTTTTCTTTCAGCTCCTTCACATAATCCCAGAGGTTGAATTTGTCAAACTTCTCGTAGTTTTTGTCATTCAGAGAGTGGAGCAGATAATAATCAATGTATTTCGCTCCGGTGCGCCTGAGTGAGGTTTCAAACTCTTTTTTCGCGAAGCTCTCCGTGGGGGCGGCGGAAACAAAAAGCTTGGTGGCGAGAGTGTAGGAGTCTCTCGGGTGTCTCTGCACGAGCGCCTTGTTGATTGCCGATTCGCTGCCCACATAAACATAGGCGGTGTCAAAGTAGGTGAAGCCCGCGTCAAGAAACATATCAACCATTCTGCCGGTCTGCTCCACATCGATGTGCATGCCTTTTTTCGGCAGGCGCATAAGGCCGAAGCCGAGTTTTTTATCGCTGATTTTGTAGTTGTCCATAGCTCTTTCCCTTTCGGTTTATTTGCCCGGCGTTATCTGAGCTCCGGGCTTTAACATACAACACAATTATACAAAACATAAGCGGTTATTTCAATAACTATCCGTTTCTCTATTTTGTAAATTTTTTTGGCGGGTATTGTAATTTTATAACATATTATTTATAATATACTCGTGTTATTATCACTTCAGGGCTGCCTTTTTGCCCGGCTGAGGAGGAAATACTATGAAAAAATACGTTATATCCTATGATATCGGCACCACAGGAGTCAAGACCTGCCTGTTTGAGATTGAAAATGAGATAAAGCTCCTGTCTGCGGCGATGGAGGGCTATCAGCTCTATATTCTGCCCGACGGCGGAGCGGAGCAGGACCCTGACGAATGGTGGAGCGCTCTCTGCAGCACCACCAAAAAGGTGTTTTCACAGACCGATATCACACCGGAAAAGGTTGAAGGAATTTCCTTCTGCTCTCAGGCACAGGGGCTTGTGCTTGTTGACAGAGACGGCAAACCGGTTCACAGAGCTTTCAGCTATATGGACCAGCGCGCCACAGAGCAGATTAAGAAGGGCATGGCATACGGCCCCCAGATTGCCGGCGGCAATATCTTCAAGCTCGTTCCCTCGCTTATTATCACCGGGGCTGCAGCTCTGAGCGTAAAAGACCCGGTATGGAAATACAACTGGATGAAAGACAACGAGCCGGACAATTTCGCAAGAGCTTACAAATGGCTTGATGTCAAGGAATATCTCATCTGCCGTATGACCGGCGAGTTTGTTATGACCAGAGACTCCGCCTTCGGCACTCTCCTTTATGACCTTAGAGACGGGCACAGATGCTGGAGCCCGAAAATCTGCAAGATGCTCGGCGTGGATATGAAGCATCTGCCCGAGATTATTGACAGCGACGCCAAAGCGGGCGAGCTTAAAGCCGACGCGGCCGAGCAGCTCGGCCTGTGCGCGGGCACCGCGGTTTTCGGAGGCGGAATGGACGCTTCCCTTATCGGCGTGGGCGCGGGCGCCGCGTGCCTTGGCGACACTCATATTTACAGCGGCACATCCGGCTGGGTTTCAACCGTAACCGACAAGAGCGTTGTTGACACTGCCTCGATGATAGCGGCGGTAGTCGGCGTTCAGAACGGAAGATACAATTATTTTGCCGAGCTCGAAACGGCGGGCAAGTGCCTTGAGTGGGTGAAGGATCACCTCGCTCTTGACGAAATAGACATTTACCTCGAAAAGACTCACGTTGCCGAGCCCAAAGAAGCGGTTTACACCTCGCTTTATGATTACCTCTCAAAGGTGATTTCCGAGACTCCCGCCGGAAGCGGCGGAGTGGTATTCACCCCCTGGCTTCACGGCAACCGCTGCCCATTTGAGGATCCGTTCTCAAGGGGAATGTTCTTCAACATCAGCCTTGAAACGGGCAAGACCCAGCTTATCCGCTCCGTTATTGAGGGCGTCTGCTTCCATATGAGATGGTTTATAGAGACCCAGGATAAGAAAGTGAAGACCTCGGATGTTATCAGGTTTGTGGGCGGCGGAGCTCTGAGCGACGTAACCAGCCAGATTCTTTCAGACATAACCGGCCGTGTTGTTGAAACCGTTGAAAGCCCGCAGAATGTGGGCGCGGTGGGCGCTGCAGCCCTTATGGCTGTCGGCCTGGGAATCATAGACAATGTGGGAGAGGCAAAGAAGCTTATTCCCGTCAGAAAGAGATTTACTCCCGACGGCAAGAACAAAGCCGTCTATGACAGAAACTTCAGTGTTTACAAAACTCTCTATAAAAACAACAAAGAGGCATTCGGAATTCTCAACAAATAATCTCTCCGGTGCCGCAAACCCAGTATTACCCCATAAGGAGGAAAAACCAATGAAAAGATTTGCTGCCATGGCTCTCGCCGCCACACTGATTCTCTGCATTTTCGTTTCGTGCGAAAAGAAGGCAACTGTTGACGGCGCAGAGGTTATCACCAATGACGCCGGTCAGCAGTACGCTGTTGCCACAAAGGAGGACGGCGGAGTTATCAGAGACAACAACGGAGATGTCGTGATTCTCGCTACCGATGAAGACGGGCAGGCCGTCACCAATGATAAAGGCGAAAACGAAACCGAAAACGCCGAGCTTAAAAACGCTCTCGTAATCGGCAATCTCATTGAGTTTGATCGCTACTATATCGAGCTGCCCGAAGGTTGGAGCAATAACGGCAGTTTTTCAGATATGATATTCAGAAATGATTCCACGGGCGACCAGATATGGGTTATTGAGCGCGCGGAAACTTCCGTTGCCACCGCCATGGATCAGTATGATATGCTCAGAGCCGGTGTTTTAACCAACTTCCCCGATGCGGTCACAGAAGATTTCCCCGTTGAAATAAACGGCGAAACCTGTGCCTATTCATCGGTGTACGTTCCCGTTGACTCTGAGGGCACCCCTTCATATCTGGGTGAAACTCACATAGCAAACGGCGGCTACTGCTACACCTTCAGAGTAACATCAAAAAGAGATGTTACCGCTGATATTGACGATATAATCAATATCATCTCCACAATCAAATTCAAATAAGGGAGCCTGAATCATATGATTTTAACTCAGGATATCGGCATAGATCTCGGCACTGCCAATACTCTTGTTTATGTCAAGGGCAAAGGTGTTGTTATCCGCGAGCCGTCGGTGGTCGCTGTTGACCGTAAGACCGCGGTACCCAAGGTGGTGGCCGTGGGTAACCAGGCAAAGGAAATGATCGGCAGGACTCCGGGTTCAATCGTTGCCGTGCGCCCTCTCAAGGACGGCGTGATAGCCGATTTTGACATTACCGCCGATATGATAGAGGCGTTTATAAAAAAGACCACCAAGAAAAGGCCGTTTTCTCAGATAAGAATTCTGATATGCATCCCCTCCGGCGTTACCGAGGTGGAGAGAAAAGCCGTTCACGACGCCGCAAAAAGCGCGGGCGCTGCCTATGTAAGCCTTATTGAGGAGCCGATGGCGGCCGCGATAGGGGCGGGTCTTCCCGTGTCGGAGGCGACAGGCAGCATGGTGGTTGATATAGGCGGCGGCACCAGCGAGGTGGCGGTTATTTCGCTGGGCGGTATAGTCACGGCTTTTTCGTGCAGAACTGCGGGCGATGAGCTCGACGAGGCGATTATCGCCTATGTCAAGAAGAAGTACAACCTGCTTATCGGCGAGAGAACAGCCGAGGATATAAAGATTAAAATCGGCTCCGCTTATCCGTATGACGGCGAGGGCACAATGAATGTCAAGGGCAGAAATCTTATGGACGGCCTGCCCAAAAATGTTGACATCACAAGCGAAGAAGTCAGGGAGGCTATGGCCGACACCGTGGCTCAGATAGTTGACGCTGTTAAGACCACCCTCGAAAAGACTCCCCCCGAGCTTGCGTCTGACATAATTGACAAGGGCATTTACCTCACCGGCGGCGGCGCGCTTCTAAAAGGGCTTGACAAGCTCATCGCGGAGGAAACCAAAATTCCCGTAGTGGTTGCCGATAATCCGCTGGACTGTGTGGTTGAGGGCACGAGAGTATGCCTGAGCGGCGCGCAGGGCCTTACGGGGCAGAATAAATACATCTGATTGGAGATTACCGATGAAACGCTTCTACAAAAGGACGGGATTCAGAATATTCGCAGCAGTGCTCGCCGCTCTCATAGCGGGGAGCGTTATTTCCGTGGCCTCAAGAAGCGGCTCATCACCTATTGTAAAAATAACCGGCGTTGTTTTCGGCCCGGCATCGAGGGCGGCAAGCGCGGTTACCAACAACCTCAAAAAGCTGCCGGTCACATTCCGCTCGTCTTCATATATGAAGCGTGAGAATCAGGCTCTCAGAGATGAGATAGACAGCCTGCGCGAGCAGCTGGTGGACTATGAAGAGGTTGTTTATAAAAACGCTTTCTACAAAGAATTCCTTGAGCTTAAAGAGGAGCACGAGGACTATGAATTCGCCGAGGCGGCAATAATCGGAAGAGACTCCGCGGATAAGTTCGGCACGCTTACCCTCAACAAAGGCTCGGCGCACTCGGTGAAGGTGAATGACCCCGTAATATACGGCAAATATCTTGTGGGCGTTGTGGCAAGCGTCACTCCGACCCAGTGTGTGGTAAACACTCTTCTCAACCCCTCGGTTAACGTGAGCGCTTATGAAACGCGCACGAGAGAGGTGAGCTATGTTACCACCACAACCCAGCTTTCCGATGAGGGTCACTGCTCCTTCACGAATCTTTCAGCGGGCACTGCCGTCACAGACGGCGGCCTTGTCTGCACAGCCGGTGTGGGCGGCATTTATCCCTCGGACCTGATTATAGGCACCGTTATTGACATAGTTGACGCCACAATAGATATTTCGGCTTCGGCGATTATAGAGCCGGGGGTTGATTTCTCGCAGCTTACCGACGTTTTCATTATCACAAGTTTCAACGGGCAGGCAAAATAATTTATGACAGTTACCGACAAAAGAAAAAAGATAATATACCGCAGGGCTCTGCTCGCCTTGATTATCTTTGCTTTTTCCCTTATCCAGAACGGAGCGGGGAAATTCCTTAAGATAGGCGGAGCGGGACCCCTGCTTCTTATACCCGCCGTTATTGCCGCCGCAATGTATGAAGGTGATATCGCCGGCATTTTTTACGGCCTGTTTGCCGGAGCCCTGTGGGATGTGTTTGCAAAGGGCAATAATTTCAATTCAATTTTTCTCGTGGTTGCCGGCTATGTGTGCGGCACTCTGATTGCCACGGTGATGCGCAACAACTTTGTTACCCACCTGCTTCTGTCAACCGTATGCACGGTCATTTACTGTACGGGATACTGGCTGTATCATTTTGTGATAATAAACCTGGACAGAGCCTTTTTAACGCTGATAACATTTTATATACCCCAAATGCTTTTCACGATTATTCTCTCTGCGCCCGTTTTCCTGCTTGTCAGATTCGCGCGCTCCGGTTTTGTGAATGAAGAGTATTCAGAGTAATTATTAACACGGGAATGAAAAAGGGAGGTGAGAACCGTGAATGAAAGAATATCAAGAGCAAGGCAGGTTGCCGTGGCTGTAATCACCGTATTTTTCGCGGCGGTTCTCATCGGCGATCTTGTAAAAATACAGATTTTTGAGAAAGATAAATATGAGGCGCTTGTTTCCTCTGTCTCTTCACGCACCGCGGTTATTCCCGCGGCAAGAGGCGAAATTCTGGACTGCAACGGCAACAAGCTCGTATATAACGAGCAGGGCTACGCCGTGGTGTTTGACGGTTCGTTTTTCCCCGGAAGCTCCGAAAGCGGGAGAAGAAACGAAATCATTCTCAGCCTCATAAAGCTTTTTGACAGGAAAAAGATTGAGTGGGAGGATATCCTTCCCATAGAAGTAAAAAAAGGCGAATTGGTTTTCAAGGAAGAGAGCGAAGCCGTAATCAAAGAGATGAAGAGCAGGGATATGCTCAATCTCAATGAGTATGCCACCGCTCAGAACTGCTACGACGCCCTCGTAAAAGCTTTTTCGCTTGAAGACTATCCCATGGGCGAGGCGCTCAAAATTGCCTCCGTGCGTTACGGTATGATGCGTGTGGGCTTCGGTGTGGGGGTGACCTATACCTTCGCAAAGGATGTTCCCGAGGAAACCGTATCCGCTATAATGGAAAACAGCACCTTCTATCAGGGTGTTGACAACAGGATAGTACCTGTCAGAACATATACCGACGGCACTGTTGCGCCCCACATACTCGGTATGACAGGCGCTATGGACGCCGAGAGCTACAAGCAGCTCAAGCCCAAGGGCTACCGCATGAGTGATGATATAGGCAAGAGCGGTATGGAGCTTGCCATGGAGGAATACCTCAGAGGCAAGGACGGCGAGATGACCATCTACACCGATGACAAGGGCAACCGCACCGCCGAAATCACAAAAGAGCCCGAGCAGGGCAACGCCATAGTGCTCACCATTGATTCCGGGCTTCAGAAGGTTGCTCAGGATTCACTCAAATCCGCGCTTGAAAGCTATGCGGGCAAAATAGGCAACAGAGTGCCCAACGCGGGCGCCGTGGTAGTGCTCAGCTGCAAGGACGCTTCTGTGCTCGCTAGCGCCACCTACCCCACCTACGATATTTCCACCTATGCCGAAAACGCCGCCAAGCTTAACAGCGCAACCGGCTCCCCGCTCTGGAACAGGGCTCTGATGTCGGCATACGCCTGCGGCTCCACGGCAAAGCCCTCAGTTGCGATAGCCGCCCTTGAGGAGGGCATAATAGACGAAAAATTCACCGTTTACTGCAGCGGTTCATACACATATCTCGGTCAGAAATTCAAGTGCGAGCAGGCTCACGCGAGCGCGTTTGTTGACGTTATTCACGCCATAGACGAGAGCTGCAACACCTTCTTTATGGAGGTGGGCAGAGTGGTCGGCATAGAAAAGATGAACGAATACCGCATTATGCTCGGCCTTGGCTCAAAGACGGGCTGTGAGCTTCCCGAAGTGGCGGGCATACTTGATTCGCCTGAGTACAGAGCGTCTCTCAACCAGGAGTGGCTGCCCGGCTATACCATCCAGTCGGCAATAGGCCAGGCTGGCAACCTCTTTACTCCCATACAGCTCGCGAATTACGTTAATGTGATAGCAAACGGAGGCACCCGATACAGACCGCATTTCATAAAGAGCATCAAGACGGCCGATTACAGCCAGACAGTGCTCGAAAACGGCGCGCAGGTTATGTGCGAAACAGGCATAACAGAAGAAACTCTCGATATTGTAAAACGCGGTATGCTCAGAGTCGGCACGGTCGGCTACTGCGCCCCGTATTTTGATGAGCTTCCCGTGAAGGTTGCCTGTAAAACGGGTACCAGCCAGGAATACAGAAAAATGAACGGGTATTCCGTTAAGATAAACAACGGCTTCCTTATAGCTTTCGCGCCGTATGATGACCCGCAGATTGCCATTGCGGCAGTGGGCGAGGGCATGATTTCGGGCAAATATGTCGCTCCCGTTATCGCGGATATAGTTGAGTATTACTGCGGAATGAGTGACACAATAGACACCTTGCCCGCGCAGGGCGAATTCATACCTTGATTTGCATTTTGTAACAGAAGGAGTGAGAAACGTGGCTCAGATATTTGCGGTTGTTTCCGGTAAAGGCGGAGTAGGCAAATCCACATTTGTAACGGGCGTGGCTCGCGAGCTTGTGCTTGCGGGCAAAAAGGTGCTCGCTGTTGACTGCGATATAGGGCTCCGCTCACTCGACCTGCTTTTCGGATGCAGCGAGGATGTTGTTTTTGACTGGGGAGACTATATACTCGGCAGGTGCGACAGGGAAGGGCTTGTTGTATCCGGCACCGGGGGGGACCTTATTGCCGCTCCGCGTTTTTATGACCCGGCTCTTACCGGTGAAAACCTTAAAAAGCTTATTGATACCTTTGCAGGTGAATACGATTTTATTTTTCTTGATTCCCCGGCGGGGGTGGGCACCGGTTTTTCCGCCGCGGTCGCGTGCGCGAAAAAGGCAATAGCTCTCACCACACCTGACCCCGTTTGCGTGAGAAGCTGCGGCAGGGCCGTTTCCGAAGCGGAAAAGGCAGGAGTAAAGGACATAAGACTTGTGATAAATATGTTCGAGGTAAAGCCCGCGGTCAAAAAGAAGCTGCTGAATCTGGACGAATGCATAGACGAAACCGGGGCTCAGCTGCTCGGCGTAGTTCCGTTTGACAGGGCGCTGACCTTCTCGGCCGTTACCGGCAGGGAGCCTGATGAGTTCGGCGCCTCTACCCAGGCATATCAGAGAATTGCAAGGAGACTCACGGGGGAGAAGATACCCCTCGTATGCGAATAATATGAGCGAGCCCGCAATAGCCGCCGTTTCAACGCCGAACGCGCCCGGCGGCATAGGAATAATAAGAATATCCGGAGAGAATGCCCTTGAAATTGCCGAAAAGGTTTTTGTTCCGGTAAGGAACGAGAAAATATCGGCAAGCAAAGGCTACCGCGCCTATTTCGGCTCGGCATTTGCCGAGGGCAAAAAGGCGGATGAAGCGGTCTGCCTTGTTTACAGAGCGCCGCACAGCTACACCGGCGAGGATGTGGCGGAGATAAACTGCCACGGCGGTCTTTACATAACCAATTCAGTTCTCAGGGCTGTTATCGCCGCTGGAGCCAGACCGGCGCAGCCGGGTGAATTCACAAAACGCGCTTTCTTAAACGGTAAGCTGGACCTTGCCGAGAGCGAGAGCGTTATGGCTCTTATCGGGGCCTCGGGCAGGCAGGCGGCAAACGCCGCTCTCAACACGCTTGAGGGGAAGCTTTCGGGCGAAATCGACGCCTGCGCACACGCGGTAGCGGGTGTGTGCGCGTCGCTGAGTGCCTGGGTCGATTACCCCGATGAGGATATAGAGGAGATTTCTGCATCCGAAATGGAGCAGGTCTTTTCAGACACAAAAGCAAAGCTCGAAACCATAATCGGAAGATATGACTCCGGCAGGGCATTTACCGAAGGAGTTGAAACGGTGATAGCCGGCAGGCCGAATGTGGGCAAGTCCACGGTTATGAATCTGCTTACCGGATATGACCGTTCCATAGTTACCGATGTGGCGGGCACCACGCGCGACGCTGTTGAGGAAAAGGTGATTATAGGTGATATAGTGCTTAAAATCGCCGACACCGCCGGAATCAGGGAAACCGATGACAAGGTTGAGAATATCGGCGTTGAAATCGCAAAAAAGCGCCTTGAAAGAGCGGAGCTTGTAATAGCGGTGTTTGACAGTGCCGAGGAGCTGACGCAGGAAGACAGAGAAATAATTGCCCTGTGCCGCGACAAGAAAAAAATCGCCCTTCTCAACAAGAGCGATTTGAGCAGGAAAATAACCCCGGAGGAAATCAGCCCGTTTTTTGACAGAACGGTTACCATCTCCGCAAGGACGGGCGAGGGCAGAGAAGATTTTGAGAATGCTCTTGCCGAAATACTTCACTGCGCCGACTTCGACAGTGAGGCGGCAAATCTCACGGGCGAGAGACAGCGCGACTGCTGCGTGAGGGCGGTGGGCCACCTGGGCGAAGCGATTGAGGCACTTCACGCCGGAGTAACTCTTGATGCCGTGAATGTCTGCGCGGACTGCGCTGTGGACGCTCTGCTTGAGCTTACCGGCAAAAAGGCAAGCGCCGCCGTTGTGGATGAGGTCTTTTCAAGATTCTGTGTCGGAAAATAAACACAAGACATTCAAATAAAAAAAGGAGAAGAAAAATGAAGTTTTACAAATGCGCCCACTGCGGCAACATAGTGATTTACGCCGAAAACAAAGGAGTGCCCGTAATGTGCTGCGGTCAGAAGATGGAGGAGATTATTCCCGGCAGCGTTGACGCCGCGGCGGAAAAGCACGTCCCCGTTATTTTTGCTTCGGGTGAAAAGGTTACCGTAAAGGTCGGTGAAGTTGCTCATCCGATGCTCGAGGAGCACCATATTGCCTGGATAGTTCTCCAGACCGAAACCGGCTGGCAGATAAAGTACCTTGACCCGACCGGCAAGCCTGAGGCTGAGTTTGGCATTGTAGGCGACGAGGTAGTTGCCGCTTACGAATACTGCAACCTCCACGGCCTGTGGAAGAAAGAACTGTAAAGAAAAAAGAAATAATAAGATTAAAAGACTGCACATTTTCTTGTGCGGTCTTTTTATGTCAGACGGCTTTTGGTTTTTAATCTATATTTCGATAACATCTTAATTTAAGATTTAAAGAGCCGGGGCAAAAGCCTCGGCTCACTATTCATCCGGAATCTTAGCAGCTCATTGCTGCATTTTGCTTTCTTTTATTTTATCTAAATAAGTTTTTTCGTGTTTGAAAAACACTCTGGATGCTGAAATACTGTTATTGCTGACACTATCTGATTTAAGATTATCGCTTATACCCCATAAAGTCCTGTATTTCAGCGTTATCGGCTTTCGCTTGATAACATAATCAGAGCTGCTTGAAAAATTACAAATTTTACCATTTTTCACTGTAATACTAATTGAGTAAATCAAATAAGTATTTCTTTTGATTTTAAATTCGCACCCAATCGTCTCTCCGTCAATACCGCTTGTTGTTTGAAGCGGTTGTCTATATGTTATTTTGCCGTTTTCTACATCTGCAAGAAGAACAGTCTCGGAAGCAGTGTCAATTTTGTAATCGTTATTTTTCCAAACAGTTTTTCTGCTCCATAAATTATAATTAAAACATCCATAAACAGCACCTGAAAAATGTTTATAATCTTCATCGGGCATAGTGAAATCTGTTATTCTGAGTAATCTAAAAACTGTTTCCGATTTTCCACCGCTTATCGGAAAAACATATTCTTCGGTATTAAGAACTATGACAGAATAATAATCATCTTGCTCTTCATAATTGCTACTGTAAAAATATATTCTTTCGTCGGCTTTTATTTTAAGATCTTCGTTTATAAGTGGATTGCTAATCAGCGAACTCAGTTTGTCGTATTGTTTAATCTCAGAATCCGGAAGAAGTTTTAAAGATTCTCTTGATATTCCGTATTCTGACATCACATTTTCAGTCAAGACTCTATCTTCTGAATCACTACTTACAGTCAATCCTTTTATTTCTTTATCGTTTGGTTTATAAAAATAAATATATTCAGATGCAAAACTTGCTGACCATAAAACTATGATTGCTATAATTACAGCAAAACTCTTTTTAAAAGAGGATTTTTCCAAATTCAACTTTATATTGCCTTTTGCAAGATTCGTATTGATGGATTTGTTAAATAAACCTTGAGAAAGAAAAATCGGCAGAAGCATAAAACCCCAAAAAGAGATTTGCATGCCTCTGTTCTGCCATTCAGACCAAAAGAAATAAAAACATACTATTGAGAACGCGGTTGTTATTATAATTGAACATATCAGTTTGATATTATTTATTTTTATATTGTTTGGCTTAAATAGTTTAATTAAAGAAAAACACAAAGCACAATAAGTAATCAAATATTCAATTATTGCAACTAACATTATTTTTGTTGCTGTTGATTCATCAAAAAGCATTGTTGAATAACACAAAACCAGTGTTACAGAAAAAACAAGCGCCGAC
>JAEEGL010300493.1_pt1 | contig 20585 bp, 18 predicted proteins | sample 9134231 | NCBI WGS metagenome assembly JAEEGL01 (sample SAMN16246548, study PRJNA631951) | gut metagenome | biome: gut microbiome; feature: rumen; material: fiber-attached | host: Bos | place: Iran: Karaj | collected 2018-10
CCTTGGTCGGGATCACCGTCCCAAAGATATTGAGTTCGCATACTTTCTTCATCGCCTCGATGTCCAGATCTGCCATGCTCTGGTCGGGGCGGACGTTGGCTTTGTCCATATTGCCACCTGCGGCATTGAGCAGGATGTCAACCCTGCCGTACCGGTCAAGGATGGTCTCAAGATTCGCCTCGAGAACATTCTCGTCTAGCACGTCGGTAGGCAGGAATATCGCTTCGCCGTCCTCCGACTCGATCTCCTTCACAATCTCCCAGCCTTTCTCCGCCGCGCGCTCCAGATCGAGAAGTACCACCTTGCAGCCTTGCGCGGCAAAGTATTTGACTATGGTTTTCCCGAGGACACCGCATGCACCCGTCATCACGGCCACTCGGCCGCTGATGTCGAATTGGTTATCAGTTTTCATATCCTTACAAACTTACATAAAAAAACCCGATTTTCTATTCCAGTGAGATAAAAATCAAGACCGTAACACGTTATCTTTGTGGGCAAGTGGTCGTGTCATCACTGAGACGCCACAATGATTTCTATGTGTAACGAGGTCTATGCCTCAAAATTTTTGTGCCCTATGAGACGTGTTAGCGGTCTTGACGTCCACAAAGATAGCGTATTTCTTTGTATTTTGGACGATGACGGAGTTGTTTTTCAATCAAAGTATCACACATATCAACGAAAAAAAATCCGGCGCGGGAAGGCGTCGGACTCTTTCAGGTTATCTGGGATTCGTTACACCCTCTGGCCGTAGGAACGGTCGGTGGTGTTGACGGTGATCTTTTCGCCCTGCTGGATGAAGAGGGGAACCATAATCTTTGCACCGGTCTCGAGGGTGACTTCCTTCAGGGCGCTGGTGGAGGCGGTGTTGCCTTTCACTGCGGGCTCGGCGTAGGTCACTTCGAGGGTCACGTAGGTGGGGAGTTCGCAGGTGAGGCACCTTTCTTCGGGCTCGGTGACGAACATCATTTCCACGTGCTGGCCTTCTTTCATAAGGTCGGCGTTCTCAACCACGTCCTTGGGGAGGGAGATCTGCTCGTAGGTCTCTTCGTGCATGAAGTTGAAGCCGTCCTCGTCGCCGTAAAGGAACTGGTAGGGACGCCTTTCCACGGTGATGGTGTCAATCTTGGCACCTGCGGTGAAGGTGTTCTCGAGGATGCGGCCGTTCTCAAGGTTGCGAAGTTTGGTCTTCACGAAAGCGGGGCCCTTGCCGGGCTTTACGTGCTGGAACCATACTATCGAACAAGGCTTTCCGTTGAAATTCAGATAAAGTCCGTTTTTAAAATCAGCTGTTGTTGCCATATGTAAGTTTTTATATGTTTACTCAATAACGTCCGCAAAATTAACTATTTGTAGCCGAAGTTGCAAAAATATATAAAAAAACAATTGTCTCCACCCTCAATTTGTTTACATCGCCTTGATTCTGGAGGCTACGGCTTCCAGGAGCCACTTCGGCGTCGATGTGGCGCCGCACACTCCCACGGAATCGCCGTCGCGGAAGAAGTCCGGCGACACTTCGTCCGGGGTGCCGGCAAGGTGGGTGCGGGGATTGACCTTGCGGCACAGGTCCAGGAGGACCTTGCCGTTGGAGGAATCGCGGCCTGCGACGAAAATGACAACGTCGTGTGCTGCAGCGAATTCCGACAGCTGGGAATGGCGGGATGCGACCTGTGAGCATATGGTGTCGTGCACCGTCAGGCGGCCGCCCCGCATAGCCTCGCCAAGCATCCGGCACACCTCTCTGTATCCCGAAGGACTCTTGGTTGTCTGGGAGAATATGTCTATGTCCCGGGAGGTGTCTATCCTGCCGTCCGACAGGGCTTCGTCCAGCATCTGGGGAGTTTCCACCACGACCGCGTCTCCGTCCACCTGGCCCACAAGGCCGAGCACTTCGGCGTGGCCGACCTTTCCGAATATGACTATCCTGGAGCCGCCGTCATATGCCTGGCGGATGTGCTTTTGGAGCTGTAGTACCACGGGGCAGGTGCAGTCGATGAGGTTTATGCCGCGCTGCACCGCGTCGCGGTAGGTCTGAGGGGGCTCGCCGTGGGCGCGGATGAGGACATCGGCTCCGGAGAGGCCCTCGAAGGAGTCCACCGTCCGCAGCCCCTTGGCTTCCAGGCGGCCCAGCTCGGCTTCATTGTGGACTATGGAGCCCAGGGAATAGAGCGTGCGGGACCCGTCGGAGAGGAAATCTTCGGCCTTGGATATGGCGCGGATGACCCCTCCGCAGAATCCGGAATGGCTGTCTATGCTGACGCTGAGATTCATGCCCTGGGGTCGAGAATCCCGAAACGTCCCTGGAGGATGCCGCGCATCCAGACCGTCTCCTCGTGGAGGGTCATATCGGAATTGTCCATCACGAAGGCATCCTCGGCCTGCCGCAGCGGCGAGGTCTCGCGGGTGGAATCTATATGGTCCCTCTCCTTGAGGTTCTTCAGGACTTCCTCGAAATCAGGCGTTTCCCCCTTGGCGACCATCTCGTCGTAGCGCCTCTGCGCACGGACGTTGTCGTCCGCCACCATAAAGATTTTCAGCTGGGCGTTGGGGAAGACCGTCGTGCCTATGTCGCGGCCGTCCATCACTATGCGGCCCTTCTCCCCGAACTCGCGCAGCTTCTTGTCCACATAGCAGCGCACTTGAGGGATAGCGGCGATGGGGCTCACAGAGCCGGACACCTCGAGGGTGCGTATCTCGCTTTCGATGCAGCGCTGCCCCATATAGGTCTTGCTCCCGTCCTCGAAATGGATGTCCAGCCCGTCCAGGGCAGGGATCAGCCTTTCAAGGTCGATGTCGCCGTCCTTGATGAAGCCGCTCTCCAGCGCAAACAGCGTCACGCCCCTGTAGAGCGCTCCGGAATCCAGGTAGAGGAACCCGAAATCCTTTGAGATGAGTTTGGCAAAGGTGCTCTTTCCAGTGGACGAGTAGCCGTCGATGGCAATGATAATATCCGGAACTTTCATAATCTGGTGTGGTTAAGGATAACAAATATAGCAATAAAATGATTATCTTTGCCATATAAACGTTTGAATTGTTATGAAGATTCTGATTATCGACGACGAGAGGGCCATCCGCAATTCCCTCAAGGAGATACTCCTGGACGAAGGCTACGATGTGGAAGTTGCCGAAGACGGCAAGGCCGGACTGGAAGCAGCCGGGAAGAACCGCTATGACGTCATCTTCTGCGACATCAAGATGCCGGGGATGGAAGGGACCGAGGTGTTGGTGAAACTCCAGGAGGAGGGAATAGACTCCGCCGTGGTGATGATCTCCGGCCACGGAGACATCGACACCGCCGTCGACTGCATCAAGAAAGGCGCCTTCGACTTCATCCAGAAGCCCCTCGACCTGAACAGGATCCTCATCACCATAAAGAACGCCACCGACAAGGTCAACCTCCTGAAAGACAACAGGATCCTCAAGAAGAAGGTCTATGGCCAGCAGATGGTCGGCGAGTCGGCCCCCATAGTCCACATCAAGGAACTGATCGACAAGGTGGCCCCCACTGATGCCCGAGTGCTCATCACCGGAGCCAACGGCGCCGGCAAGGAGCTGGTCGCCCGCAGCATCCACCAGAAGAGCGCCCGCAGCGCCGGTCCCTACGTCGAGGTCAACTGCGCCGCCATTCCCTCGGAACTGATTGAAAGCGAGCTCTTTGGCCACAAGAAAGGCTCCTTCACCTCGGCTGTCAAGGACCACAAAGGCAAGTTCGAGCAGGCCGACGGCGGCACCCTCTTCCTCGATGAGATAGGCGATATGAGCCTCGCCGCCCAGGCCAAGGTCCTTCGCGTGCTCCAGGAAAAGAAACTCACCCCGGTCGGAGGTGACAAGGACATAGAGGTTGACGTGCGCGTCGTCGCAGCGACGAACAAGGACCTTATGGCCGAAATCGCCAAAGGCACCTTCCGCGAAGACCTCTATCACCGCATCAGCGTGATCCTCATCAAGGTCCCTTCCCTGGACGAGCGCAAGGACGACATCCCCCTGCTGGTGGATTATTTCGTGGAGCAGATCTGCTCCGAAAGCGGAAAGCCCGTGCGCGCCTTCGAGCCCGCGGCCCTTGCCGCCCTCCAGGCCAAGTCCTGGCCGGGCAACATCCGTGAGCTGCGCAACGTGGTGGAGCGCCTTCTCATCCTCGGCGGCAACCCTGTCACCGCTTCAGACGTAGAAATGTACTTCTAGAAAATAAAGAAGGCGGGACTTCTCAGTTCCGCCTTTCGATTTTGAGCTGCTGGATGAGGTAGTTTTCCCCGTCCTTGCAGCTGACGAAAATCGTAACGCTCAGCTTTTCTCCTCCTGCGGTCAGTGTGCCGAACGCATATTTCATATTCGGCCGGCCGGCCGTGTGGTTGATTTCGAAGGCTCTCGGGGTGTAGGAGGTGAAGAAGTTCTTCATTATCTGACGTGCCTGGTTGCGGCTTGCGTCGTTGGTGGAGCCGAAAATCGTCACTTCCAGATTGTCGGCGAACCAGGCGGAAAGCCGCTCTGCGTCCCCGGCGCGTATGTACTTGGCTATGGGGACGAAAACGTCGTAGTTTTCCCCTGCGCCCCTTGCGGGTGTATCGCACTCAAGCAGCATCACGGCTGCCAGGGCGATACCTGTGAACAATGCCTTGATATTCATAACCGGGCTGGTTTATAGCAAATTCCGAGCCAATGTGAGATTTTATTCTTATCTTTGCGATGTGAAGATTAAGTTGCTCACGATGGGTAAGACGGACGTGCAATGGGTCCGTGAGGGTCTTGAACTGTATGTGGCAAGGCTCTCCCACTATGTCCCCTTCACCCTACAGGAACTCCCCCAGCTGAAAAAAGCCTCCTCGCTCAGTCCGGAGCAGATAAAGGAAAAGGAAGGCGAGATGCTGCTTGCCGCCGTCAAGCCCTCCGACGAGGTGATCCTCCTGGACGAGCACGGCCGCGAGCTGCGTTCCGTGGAATTCGCCGCTTTCATCCAGGAAAAGATGAACCGTGGCAAGGACCTTGTATTCACGGTGGGCGGGGCATATGGTTTCGCCCAGAAGGTATATGACAGGGCCGACGGGAAGATATCCCTTTCGAAAATGACCTTTTCCCATCAGATGGTGAGGACGATTGCCGCAGAACAGCTCTACCGGGCGTTCACCATCATAAAAGGCGAGCCGTATCACAATGAATAAGATTGTCAGGCACATATGGCTGCTGCTGGCGCTGGCGGCCGTTCTGCTCAGCGGGATATCCATCCTCGCCGGGCGCGGCAGCGACTACACCGGCTTTGCCGCAAGGCGCACCTCCCGCCTGATAAACACCCGCCTGGCCATCCTGGACGGCTATATGGACAAGGTTGCCGCCCTGCCCGGCGGCGAATGGCCCCGCCTGGAGGATTTCCCCGAAGATATGGTCGTATATCGTTACGAGGACGACTCCCTACGCTGCTGGTGCAACCAGTTCACCCTGGACAATGACGACCTCTCCCGCAGGGTCTTCGTCGAAAGGCTGAGGAACCTGCGGTTCAATATGGTCTCCCCCCTGCTGGATGTCGACACCACCGTTAACTACATCAATATGGGCCCCAAATGGTACCTGGTCAAAGGTAAGATGGGCCCTTCAGGATGCTGGGTGATAGGCGGTCTGGAGGTCAAGAACAACCTTCAGGAAGGCGTCTCCAACGGTGTCAATCCCCGCCTGCGCCTTTCCGACAGGTTCCTCATATTCCCCATCGCATACAGCGGCGGCGAACCCGTTGAGGCCGGCGGCAAGCCCCTTCTGAAAATAATCCGTGGCTACACCCAGGCCGCCCCGCTTATGCCCGACCCCGTGTCGCTGTGGGTGTCGGTGTTCCTGCTGATAGTGGCTGCGATGATATATCTTGCCGGCCACCGTTCGCTGCGGGCGATGTGGGTGGTGATGACCCTGCTGACCCTCCTTATGGGGCTGGTCTACCTGCTGGGCCGCCTGATGGGTCCGCAGTCCGAGTTCTTCTCCCCGACGGTATATGCCGACGGCCCGTTCCTGTATTCGCTCGGCGCCGTGCTGATAGTGGGCATATGGCTGGTCCTTCTGACGGCCTGCCTGTATCTGCTGCGCATCCCCATCTACCGCCGCACACAGGGCTTCGGAAAGGTCCTGATGGCCGCTTTCCTGGTGATAGCCGCCGCCGGCCTGGCCGTATATATCCACCTGTCCTTCAGAAGCATAATCCTGAACTCCAACATCTCGATGCGGCTGTATGTCATCCTGAGCATCTCCCGCTTCACGGTGTATGTCTATGTAATCTACCTTGCCCTGTGCCTGTGTGTCGTGCTGCTGTTGCAGATGTTCCTGGCGGTGCTCTACAAGCCCGGTTGCAGGAAGGTCAAGGTGCTGTCCTCCTCCGGCAGGGTCGTCATTTCCGTCCTTGCGGCAGCCTATCTGGTGGGCACTTCCTCGGTGCTCGGCCTGCAGAAGGAGGAAAGCCGGGTGGGAATATGGGCCAACCGCCTTGCCATCGACAGGGACCTCGGCCTGGAGCTCCAGCTGCGCCGCGTCGAGAATGCCATCGCAAACGACCCGGTCATCCCGGCCCTGATAGCCGCCGGCCGTGACTACCGCATAGTCCTCAACCGCATCACGGAGAACTATATGTCCCGCGTCACGCAGGACTATGACGTGAGCCTCTATATGTTCCGCGGAGGGGAGTCCGACCCCGGCCTTGCCAACTATTTCGCGGACAGGATGCGCACGGGCACGGCCATAGCCGACAGCTCGCTGTTCTACTATTCCCGTTCCGGCGCGGGAAGGGTGCAATACACCGGCCTGTTCGTCTACTACAACCAGGCCGTCGGCGCCGCCAGCTTCTACCTCGGCATAGAGTCCAAGGCCGACAAAGCCGGCCGAGGCTATGCCTCCCTGCTGGGCAACGCCGGCCCGGGAGCTGTGTCGCTGCCGCTGCGGTATTCATATGGTAAATACCTGGATGACAAGCTGGTAAGCTACCAGGGCGACTATGCCTATCCCACCGTCCTTGGCGGCGAACTGTGGCGCTCCAACGAAGGCTCCAGTGGCTCGGGATTCATATCCACGGACCGCTACCGGCACTTCGTCACGCAGATATCCCCCGAAGAGACGATAATCATATCCCGCCAGGACGAGACGTTCGCCCGCTATATGGTGGCCTGCCTGATGATAGCCATCCCGGCCTATCTGGGCGCAGGCCTTATCCGCGGCCGACGCCGTCGCCGCCGCCCGGGAGGCAATTTCTTCAAGTCGAGGATCACCACGGTGATGTATATATCCCTGACTGCAACCCTGGTTGTGATGGCGACCATCAGCGTCGCTTTCGTCTATAGGCGCAACGAGCGCAACGTTATGAACCTGATGACCGGAAAGATAGGCACCATCCAGTCGCTGGTGAACGCCGAAGCCCGTTTCTTCAGCGGCCCGTCGGACTTCACCTCGCAGGAATTCGGCGGCATCCTCGAGGATATCGCGGCCAACACCAAGTCCGACATCTCGCTCTACACGACCTACGGCAGCGTGTTCAAGTCCACCTATCCCGAGGCTTTCAGCCGTATGTACCTTGGCTCCCGCCTGGACGAGGACGCTTTCCGAAACATAATGGGCCGCAACCTGCGGTACTATATCCACGAGGAACGTTTCGTCACCAGGAACTTCTACTGTATGTATGCTCCGGTGTTCAACGATTCCGGCCGGATGCTGGCGATAATAGGGGCGCCGTACACCGATTCCGGGCTGGATTTCAGGGCGGCTGCGGCATTCCATATGGCCTTCGTCGTCACGCTGTTCCTCCTGCTTATGATGATGGCGCGCTTCGTCACGGGACGGGTGGTGGACAGTATGTTCCGTCCGCTGGAGGAGATGGGCCGCAAGATGAACGCGGTGCGCACCGAGGGTCTGGAATATATCATCTACGACTCCGAGGATGAGATTTCCGGCCTGGTGAGGGCCTACAACCTGATGGTCCACGACCTTTCCGAGAGCAGCAAGCAGGCCGCCCAGCTCGAAAGGGACAAGGCCTGGAGCGAAATGGCCCGCCAGGTCGCCCACGAGATAAAGAACCCGCTGACGCCTATCAAGCTCCAGATACAGAGGATTATACGCCTCAAGTCCAAGAACGACCCCCAGTGGGAGGAGAAGTTCGACTCCATCGCCCCTGTCGTACTGGAGAGCATAGACCAGCTCACCGACACAGCCAACGAGTTCTCCACCTTTGCCAAGCTCTACAGCGAGGAGCCGGTGGACATCGACCTCGACGAACTTCTCCACGACCAGGTGGCACTGTTCGACGAGAGGGAGCATATATCCTTCCAGTACATAGGCCTTCGCGGAGCCGTCATCTCCGGCCCCAAGCCGCAGCTCACACGCGTGTTCGTGAATCTTCTGACCAATGCTGTCCAGGCCATAGAGGGCGCGGCGGATATCACTGACGGTCAGGTGGTTGTGTCACTGCGCAACTCCACCGCCGACGGCTTCTACGACATAGTCTTCGAAGACAACGGCCCCGGAGTCCCCGACGAGAACCGCAGCCGCCTGTTCACCCCGAACTTCACCACGAAGTCCGGCGGCGCCGGCATCGGCCTTGCCATCTGCAAGAACATTCTGGAACGCTGCGGCGGAGACATCTCCTACAGCCGCTCCTTCACCCTGGGAGGCGCCTGCTTCACCATCCGTTTCCCCCGCAAGGCATAGAAAAATGGCAGATCCCCTTTGGAAAACCGCCGCGGGTTTGTTATATTTGCACTATAAAAGTGCCGTGCTATGAAGATTACCCAGGCAAAATTCGCAATGAGCAGCACCTCCGTGGAGGGAAAACCCGCCCGCCGGCTCCCCGAATTCGCCTTCATCGGGCGGTCCAACGTGGGTAAATCCAGCCTTATCAATATGCTCTGCGGCAACCGCCGCCTTGCGATGACCTCCGCCACCCCCGGCAAGACAAAGCTTGTCAACCACTTCATAATCAACGACAACTGGTACATCGTCGACCTCCCGGGCTACGGCTTTGCCCGACTCCCCGCCCGTGAGCGCAAGGCCCTCCACGACATAATAAGCGACTACCTGAGCAACTCCCTCGAACTGGTTATGCTCTTCGTGCTTGTGGACAGCCGCCACGACCCGCAGAAGATAGACGTGGACTTTATCAACGAGCTTGGCGAACACAATATCCCCTTCGGGATAGTATTCACCAAGGGCGACAAACTGGGCCCCGTGGCCCTGCAGCGCCAGATCGACCGCTACAAGCAGCAGCTCCTGCTTGACTGGGACACCCTCCCGCCCTGCTTCGTGAGCTCTGCCGAGACCGGCCTTGGAAAAGATGAGATATTGGGATATATCGGACAGGTCCTGGACGATGTCCGTGAAGATTTCAAATAAAAACTGACTATGCACTCCGATCACAAAATGAAAATTTTCGCCTGCACGGCCTCTAGGGACTTTGCGGCGAAGGTCGTCCAGCAGATGAACGACAATCTTCCTGAAGGTGAGGAGCCCCGCGTGCTGGGTTCCTCCGAGGTGACTTTTTTCAGTGACGGCGAATTTCAGCCGACTTTCGTAGAGAGTGTCCGCGGCGCTATGGTGTTCATCATCCAGTCCACCTTCCCGCCGAGCGAGAACCTTATGGAACTGCTCCTGACCATCGACGCGGCCAAGAGGGCCTCGGCCGACAAAGTCATAGCCGTGATCCCTTACTTCGGCTGGGCTCGTCAGGACCGCAAGGACAAGCCCCGCGTGTCGATAGGCGCCAAGCTGGTGGCCAACCTGCTGAGGGCCGCCGGAGTGGACAGGGTGATGACCTGCGACCTCCACGCCGACCAGATCCAGGGCTTCTTCGACATCCCGGTGGACCATATGTATGCCAGCAAGGTCTTCATCCCCCACATCAAGAAGATGCGCCTGAAGAACCTCTCCATAGCGGCTCCCGATATGGGCGGCGCCAAGAGGGCGAATGCATATGCCCGCGACCTCGCCTGCCCGGTGATCATCTGCCACAAGCAGCGCTCCAAGGCCAACGTGGTGGGCTCCATCACCGCCATCGGAGATGTGGAAGGCCGTGATATAGTGATAGTTGACGATATGATAGACACCGCCGGCACCCTGTGCAAGGCCGCCGAGGTGCTGATGGACAAGGGCGCCGCCAGCGTGCGCGCCTGCGCCAGCCACGCCGTCCTCAGCGGCGAAGCCTATGACCGCATCCAGGCCTCAGCCCTGAAGGAAGTCCTCGTGACAGACACCATCCCCCTGAAGGCCGACGCCGTCAAGGACAAGATAACGGTCGTCTCGATGACAGGCACCTTCGCCCGCATCATCGAGAAGGTCTATAACTACGAAGCCATCAGTGGCGAATTTATCTACTAAGCGATGAAAGTCTTCCTTGCAGCGCTGATAATCATAGGCATAGGCGTCTTCGCCATGTGCTTCAACATCATATTCCGCGGGAAGGAATTCCCCGACAGCGACGTGGGCACCAACGAGAATATGAAGAAGATGGGCATACGCTGCTTCAAGGAAGAGGAGATGGAGCGCCTTGCTTCCGAAAAGAAGAAATGCCCCGGCACATACAGCGATGCCTGCGCCGGTTGCGGATTATATAAATTGGACAAATGAGCAGATTAGTAGCAATAGTCGGGCGCCCCAACGTGGGCAAGTCCACCCTTTTCAACCGCCTCGTGGGAATGAGGCAGGCAATAGTCGATGAAACCGCCGGCGTCACCCGCGACCGCCATTACGGCAAGTGCGAGTGGTGCGGCCAGGAGTTCTCAGTGGTGGACACCGGCGGCTGGTCCTCCGGCTCGGACGACGTGTTCGAGGAGGAAATCCGCAAGCAGGTGCATATCGCCATAGAAGAGTCCGACCTGGTGCTCTTCCTTGTCGAAGCGGCCACCGGCATCACCGATTATGACGCCGAGATAGCAGACATCCTGCGCCGCAGCCGCAAGCCCGTGATGCTCTGCGTCAACAAGGTGGACACCGGCGACAAGGTCTTCGACACCTACCAGTTCTATTCGCTTGGCCTGGGCGAGGTGTGGAGCATCTCCGCGGCCAACGGCAGCGGCACCGGCGACCTCCTGGACGAGGTCGTCAGGCAGCTCCCCGAAGACAAGGGAGACGACGATGAACACCCCGAGCTTCCGCACATCGCGATAGTCGGCAAGCCGAATGTGGGCAAGTCCTCGATGACCAACGCCCTGCTCGGCGAAGACAGGAATATAGTTACCCCCGTTGCCGGCACCACAAGAGACTCAATATCAACTTATTACAATAAGTTCGGCCACGAACTGATGCTGGTCGACACGGCCGGTATGCGCCGCAAGAACCGGGTCAGTGAAGACCTCGAGTTCTACTCGGTGATGCGTGCCATCCGCGCCATCGAGCACTCCGATGTCTGCATCCTGATGATAGACGCCGCCTCCGGTATGGAAGCCCAGGATATGAGCATATTCAACCTCATCCAGCGCAACCGCAAGGGCTGCGTCATAGTGGTGAACAAGTGGGACACCTTCGAGAAGGACCAGAACACGATGAAGAAATACCGCGAAGCCCTCCAGGCCCGAATAGCCCCCTTCACGGATGTTCCCATCATATTCACTTCGGTCATCAAGAAGCAGAGGATTATGGATGTCCTTGACGAGGTGCAGCACGTCTATGACAACTATTCCCGCAAGGTCCCCACGGCCCGCCTGAACGAGGCCCTTCTGCCCGAAATCGAGAATTATCCCCCGCCCGCCTGGAAGGGTAAATACGTGAAAATCAAATATGTAACCCAGCTTCCGACCCGCTTCCCGGCCTTCGCCTTCTTCTGCAACCTCCCGCAGTACGTCAAGGACCCCTACAAGCGCTTCCTGGAAAACAAGATCCGCGACCACTTCGACCTCGCCGGCTGCCCCGTCCAGGTCTATATCCGCCAGAAATAGCCCTTCCTGCGCCCCCGCTCGGCCCTACATCGACAGGACGTTCAGCACCCCCACCCGTCATCGCGGCGGGGCTGTTTGCTCCGAGCCGGTTTTTGCTGCTGAAGCTGTAAGATTTTCTTCTTTCAAGCGTTAATATATAGGATAGGTGTATGAAACTAAAGTAGAGGAGATGGACCGGGCGCTGGAAAGACAATTGGTTGAAGATGTGAAAAAGGGCGACAGAACCGCAATGAAGCGGTTCTATGGGGAGTATGCGCCTCGTCTTTTTCCTGTGTGCCGCAGGTATGTGATGACCCGGGAGGATGCGGAAGATGTGCTTCAGGAGACCTTTGTAAACATCTTCAGGAATATAGCTTCTTTTCACTACGAAGGCCCCGAGCGCCTTGCCGGCTGGATGAGAAGAATTGCAGTGAACGAGTCGATTACCTGGCTCCGCAAACACAAAAGGCTCACTGCCGTGGCGCTGGATGAGAATGTGCAAGGATATTCCCAGGAGCCGGATTACGGCAATATACCTCCGAAGGAAATCCTTGGTGCCGTCGCCTCCCTGCCGGACGGCTACCGGACAGTGCTTAACCTATATGTCTTTGAGGGGATGTCCCATAGGGAAATATCCCATATTATGGGCATATCCGAAGGTGCTTCTGCTGTCCAATTGCACAGGGCCAGGACACTTCTTTGGGAAAAACTAAACGATGAAAGCCATGAAAGATGATTGGGCAAAGAGGTTGAAGGACTCGCTGGAGGGATATTCTGAAAGCGTTGACGACAGGGTTTGGGAAAGGATATCTCCCTCTCCTTCGGCCCCGAGGTTCATCTGGTGGCCGTTTGCACTCGCAGCGGCGGCAGTAGCTCTTGTCGTTTTCCTGTTTATGCCTCGGGGTAGTGTCCCAGAAGAAGATATTGTGGCTGTGATTCAAGAGATTCCGACACCCGTCCAGAAGGAAATAGCCCAGGAACAAGCCCCCGAAAACATAACCCATCCAAGGACGATTAGGACTTTGAGGAAGAGAAGTGCCTGCCGGGAAGAGACGGAAAAAGGCCCTTCTTCAGAGCAGGAAACGGCTCTTGCACCCGAGCAGGAACCCGACAGGGAGCCCTTGGTTGAGACAGAAGCCAGGCAGGAAGACAAACCTGACGTCCAGAGTTCGGACAACGATTCGATATCGCACCAGTGGGAGCGTTATCTTGCTGACAATAAGCCTGTTGCCGCCAAAAAGGTAAAGGCGGACATCTCTATTTTTGCAGGCGTTTCATACTTGGGTGAAAGGAACATTTCCCAGACCAGGACAATTCCGGGGGGCAATAGTTATGAACAGCCGCCAGTCCAGCAGCAGGACCCTCCTGACGGGCCGGGAGAATCTTTCCCTGATCTTCCCAGCAGTGACCCTGGTGAAGAACCGGACCCGAGCGCGGACGATTCCGGAGGAGACGATGGCTCAGAAACGAAGGCCTCACCGTCGGAAGGGGTGGAAGTGGCTGAAAATGAGACTGTTGAGCAGATAAACCATTCGCATCACCTGCCTCTGCAAGTCGGCCTGAGGGCTTCCGTATCTTTCGGGCGGATTGGAGTGGAATCCGGCCTCACGTATATGAGATTTGTCTCGGATATGTCTTCCTACACCCAGTATCTCCATTTTGTCGGAGTGCCGCTCAGGGTTGATTACGGCATCCTCTATGGGAAGAATTATACCGTTTATGCTTCCGTGGGTGCCCAGGCGCTCAAATGTGTCACAGGCAATGGCCCGGACAGGCCCTGGCTGTTCTCAGTGGATGTGTCCGCCGGATTTGAATACCTGCTGACAGGGAACCTCGGACTTTATCTCGAGCCCGGAATCGGAAGATACTTCCACACAGGGGCGACCGAGCACTATTATACGGTCAATCCCTTTATGTTCACCGTCTCCGCTGGCCTCAGGTTCTCTTTCGGCCCTACATCGACAGGACGTTCAGCACCGCGATAAGTTCCTGGTTGATGGGCTTGTCCATCTTGATGGCACGGGAGATGGGGACGTAGACGATTTCGTCGTTCTTTATGCCTATCATCACGTTGCGCTGGCCTTCGAGCAGTGCTTCAATGGCTGCATATCCCATCCTGGACGCAAGGATGCGGTCATATGCGCTCGGGGTGCCGCCCCTCTGCAGATGGCCCAGGATGGTGACCCTGGCGTCGAACTGCGGGAACTCCTTCTTTATGCGGTCGGCATAGTAGAACGCGCCTCCGACTCCGTTTTTCTGGGCTTCGCTCACAAGCACGATGGCGCTGTTCTTCGATTTGCGCTTGCCCCTTTCGATGAATTCGGCCAGCTGGTCCACGTCGGTGCTGCCTTCGGGGATGATGGCGGCTTCCGCGCCGGAAGCGATGGCGCTGTTCTGGGCAAGGAACCCGGCGTCGCGGCCCATAACCTCGATGAAGAATATGCGGTCGTGGGAGTTCGCCGTGTCACGGATCTTGTCCACACATTCGACTATGGTGTTGAGGGCTGAATCATATCCTATCGTGGAGTCCGTCCCGTAGAGGTCGTTGTCGATGGTGCCGGGAAGGCCGATTATGGGGATGTCATATTCCCTTGCAAAGAGCTGGGCGCCGGTCAGGGAGCCGTTGCCGCCGATCACCACTAGGGCGTCTATTCCGGCTTCGACCATATTCTCATATGCCGCTTTCCTGCCTTCCGGGGTCATAAAGGCCCCGCAGCGGGCGGTCTTGAGGATGGTTCCGCCCCTCTGGATGGTGTTGGACACCGAGGAGGAGGTGAACTTGACGAACTCCTTGTCAATGAGCCCCTGATAGCCCCTCATTATCCCAACGACGTTCATCTCGTGATAACGGGCAGTGCGCGTGACGGCCCTTATGGCGGCATTCATCCCCGGAGCGTCTCCCCCGGAAGTAAGGACACCGATTGTGCTGATCTTGCGTTCCATAGCGTGTAATTATATATCTGCAAAAATACATAAAAACAAGCAATAAGAAATGTTTTTTTGGTAGTTTTGTAATGAAGGCTACAATTATTGCGTTTATTAAGTGACAACCTCAAATACTGAACAATATGAAAAGGTTTTTAATATTACAATTCTTTGCTGCGGTGGTGCTGCTGGCGTCCTGCGGCAAGGCGGAGCAGGTCGCTGACCGCACTGATGATGGCAAGTCTTCCCAGGCTGCTGCCGCTACAAAGATTTCCGATTATAACAAGATTTTTCCGTTAGAGACAAGTGCTGGTTTTTCCTCTTCGGAAAAAGGTGTTCTTAGCGAAAGTGCATCTTGTGTTAATATTAAGGAGAAAGGTGTCGGTCTGGCCGATGTGCAACTGGAATTTGCCTGGGAGCATGGCCAAATGCATAATAGAATGGATATCAAGGTGTTGGATGTCCCGTTCCGGCTTTTGGACGACGGCGCTGTCTCTATGCAGGCGCAGGCTCTCTCCGGCTCTGTTACTTTTGATGACGGAGTGGCCTGGACGGTGGAGACGGCTTTCTCCATTGAAGCTGCATTATCAAAGGATATGGAGGGCTCAAGCCTGAGTCTGTCCAGTGAAGAGATATGTTTGGATATAGCTGGATTTTCTCCCCAGGCAGTGGAAAAGCAATATTCCTGGCCTTATATCGACTATGAATTGTATGCAACCGACCGTCTTATAAACTCGACCGACAAGGACGTTACCATCAATTTGGGCAATTACACGGTTGATGCCGATAAGGAAGATTATGAGTTGTCTCCGTTTACCGTGGCTCCGGGTCAGGCAAAAGAAATCCGCTATTATAACTGGCGGTTCCCGGATGAGAAGTATTACTATGGGGTTCCCGAAGAGATAACGGTGGAATATGATGGGATAGTTTATCCTGTAAAGCTGGATGAACTTGCTCCTGTGGAACCTGTTCAGGTGGGGGAGAACACGATTTATGTACGCAACCGCGAGAAAGAATACGACGGTCGTCACTCCTTCGTGGACGGATTCCTCAGTCTGTTTGGTTACACCACATACATCTATAGGATTACTCCGGAAGCCTTAGGTTTGTAGCTTCAAGGCTGAGGCGCCCGCGAAGTAAATAGCCGGAAAGTTTTGCCTGTTCGTGGTAATTTGCTATTTTTGTGAAAAATAGGAATTACTATGAACAGGCTGTTTTCCTTTCTGGTTCTGATATTTACCCTGGCCTCCTGCAACAAGGTGGAGCCGGTCAATGATGGCACCTTTGACGAGAAGGCGTCCGAAAATGTGACCGCGACGAAGATTTCATCGCTGGACGGAGCTGTGCCGCATAAGACAAAGGCTGGATTCTCGGAATCGAAGATGCAGGAACTCAACCCCAAGACTGCCCATATTGCCGTTTCGGAGAGCAAAGAAGGTTTCGTGGATATGCAGTTGGATTATTTGTGGGAGTATGGTGCATCGCAACGTCATATGAGAATTGAAATAAAAGACATTGCATATGCCGAGTCCGAGGATGGGTTCACTGTTTCTGTCGAAGAAGCTATTCCCGGAGTTGTCATCTACAATGGCTTTGCGGTTGAGACTGCATTTACGGTTGAGGCGGGGAAAAGCGGAGACCTCCAGACAGCATATCTTAAACTCAAGAGCGAGGAGATTATCCTTGAAGCTAATGATTTTTCAGACAGGCAACTTGAAGGCGATGGTGAGTGGGTTATCTGCTGTGATTATACGCTGCAGGGTAAGGATGTCTTTGTTAATGCCCTTGATGGGGAATTGACAATCACGATGGAAGAATATCAGGATTTCAAGGGATTGACCTTTACTCTTGCGCCGGGAGAAAGCAAGACTCTTGATGTCGTTCTCGGAGGATATCGGGGCCCTCACGGAGTTATTACCATTGAGTATGGCGAGGAGAAATATTCCCTTAAAGCAAATGAAGGCCCATTCGCTCAAGATGTAAGACAAAGAGATAAAGGCCTTGAACGTTATTTAACAGATGGTTTCCTTGACATATATTTTTATCCGATATATACTTACACCTTCAGCGCCGAGACCCTCGCGAAGTAAACCACGAGAAGGTTTTGCAGGTCCGTGGAAAATTGCTATTTTTGTGAAAAATAGGGATTACTATGAACAGGCTGTTTTCCTTTCTGGTTCTGATATTTGCCCTGGCCTCCTGCGGGCGGGAGCGGGTGCCCGACTCTATCATAGAGAACAATAGCTATTCTTTCAAGGCGGAGGAGGCGTCCACGACGCTGACCAAGGCTCAGGAGGCTATGGTCGTGGCTTCCAATGACTTCGGGTTCAAGGTCGCTTCGCGCATAAAGGAGAAAAGTTTCATATTCTCACCCCTGAGTGCTTCCATCCTGCTGGGTATGCTCGGCGAGGGCGCGGAAGGGGAGACGGCCGCCCAGATCAGCCGCGTCCTGGGCTTCGGCGACGCCGGCCGGCAGCAGGTCAACGAGTTCAGCCGCAATATGATGGTCATCGCCGACAACTCCTCCGAGGCGGTGGTGCGCATCGCGAATGCGATAGTCCTCAATAAGGGATATACCCTCAAGGACTCCTTCATAAAGGCCGTCCGGGAATATTACGACGCCAAGGCCGTGACTATGGATTTTGCCGACCCTGCCACACTCCGCTATATCAACGGCTGGGCTTCCGAAAAGACCAACGGGCTGATTCCGGAGCTTCTGAAGGAGGTCGACCCGGGAGCATTCTCATATCTGATGGACGCCCTGTATTTCAAGGGCGCCTGGACTGACGAGTTTCAGCAGTGGAAGCAGGACGCCGATTTCTTCAAGGAAGACGGCAGCACGTCGAAAGTCAATATGATCAACTCGCTGATTAAAGAATATCCATATTGCAAAACCCCTGTGGCTCAGGCGGTTGCCCTCGACTATAAAGGCGGCAACTACCGTATGACCCTCGTCCTCCCTTCGGAAGGCAACAAGGTTTCCGACGTGCTCTCTGCCCTTGGCGAAGGGCTCTGGAAGGATATATCTTCGGCCCTGTCTGGAACCCCGGCCATCGTATATATGCCTTCCTTCGAGACGGCTTCCGACGTGCCTCTGAAGGATATCCTCAAGTCGATGGGGATGACCGCCGCCTTCGGTGCCGCCGACTTCTCCAGGATGACCGACTCTGGCGTCGCCGTCGACGACATCTTCCAGAAGGCTAAGATCAAGGTGGACCGCTACGGCACCGAAGCCGCCGCCGTCACCGTCGCCGTGGTGAAGGAAACCGCCTTCCCGATTATGGATGAGCCGCTTAAAATCGTCGCCGACCACCCCTTCATCTACCTCATCACCGAGCGCACCACCGGCGCCCTCCTCTTTGTCGGCGTCTTCGCCGGGTAGGTTTTTTTGTGGGGGGCTGCCTTCCCGGGCACGGCGTCCCCAAGGATGGGGCAGCACGCCCGCTTTTCCCCGGCCTCACTGCTTACTACGTCCCTAAAAACGGGACGATACCCGCATTTTCGCCCGTTTTTGCCGGTTACATCCCCTTTTTAGGGACGATACCCGCACTCAGCCTTCCATCTCCTCCCGCTCTTTCGCCCCGAGCAAGTGCGCGCACTTCCAGCGAACCTGCCTTCCACGCATCTCCAGCAGGGGGTCCTGTGCACTTGCGCGCACATGCAAAGCACGAAGCAGCCCCCCCAGCTCCCTCCAGGGCACATTCCTCCTCCCACCCTTCCACGCACTTCGGCCTGGACTGCCTTCTGTGGCACATTTCGCGGAAGTGCGTAGCAGGAGCGGGACGGCGGGTGGAAAAATGGAAAATTCGCCCGGGAATTGATTGGATTTGTGGACGAGTTTGGCTATCTTTGTAGGGTATGGAGGAAGAAGTCGAATATATTGACTTGTACCGCCTTCAGATTGCGGTGAAGCAGGGGATGGCGCAGCTGTTCCCGCAGGCAGTTTGGGTTAAGGCGGAGATCGCCTCCATAGGCCGCCGCTCCAACGGCCATTGCTACCTGGAGCTTTCCCAAAGCGAGGATTCGAGGATAGTCGCCCAGGTTCGAGCGGTTATATGGAAGAATACATATCCCTTTGTCAGCCAGTACTTCCGCAAGGTCACCGGGCAGGAACTTGCCGCGGGACAAGAAGTGCTCGTGCACGTCAAGGTCGGCTATCACGAGGTATATGGCCTCTCCCTCACCATCGACGACATCAACCCGGAGTTCACCCTCGGAGCCCGCGAGGCCCTTCGCAAGCAGACCATCGAAAGGCTTGAGAAAGAGGGACTTATGGAGCTTCAGAAGGAGCTGTGCCTGACGGAGTTGCCATATTTCCTTGCTGTCATATCGGCCCCCGATGCCGCGGGATATGGCGATTTCCGCCGCCATCTGCTGGAGAACCCGGCGGGATATGCCTACCAGGTGGACCTTTTCGAAGCCCTGATGCAAGGCGGGGGTGCTCCCCAGTCCATATGCGAGGCCCTTGCGCAGATAGAGGAGTCGCAGGTGGCATATGACGCCGTGCTCATCCTTCGCGGAGGCGGATCCGACCTTGACCTCGCCTGCTTTGACGACTATGCCCTTGCGGCAGCCATCGCACGTTTCCCGGTGCCGGTCTTCACCGCCATCGGCCACGACCGCGACTTCCACGTCGCCGATATGGTTGCCAACCGCTTTGTCAAGACCCCCACCGCCCTGGCGGACCTTTTCCTCGAGTGCACTGCCGCCGAAGACGAAAGGATATCCGCCCTGGAATCCCGCCTGACCGCTGCCTTCTCGCTTAGGGTCGCGAACCTTGAATCGGAGCTCAGCTCTGCGGAGAAGGGGCTCGAAGTGTCGGTGGCGAGGAGGCTGGATGGCTTTGCGATTGCCTTGGACGGCTTCGAGGCCGGTATTTCCGGGAAGGTCATACGCCGCCTTGACTCCGCCGAATCCGCCGTCACCCGCCTTGCCGAAGCCATCCTTCGCGGTTCAGCCGCCAGGCTTTCCAAAGCGGAGGAGAGGGTGGCCGCACTGGGCAGCATAATCACCCTCGGCCTGTACTCCCGCCTTTCGCACACGGATGATCGGCTTGCCCGCATTGAAGAATCCCTGCTGCGTGGAAGCAAGTCCCGCATCACCCAGGCGGAGGACCAGTTGGCCCGCCTTGCGGAAGGCCTGTTGCGCGGAAGCAAGTCCCGTCTTGCACGGGCAGAGGACCGGCTCCAGCAGAAGGCGGAATATATACGGAAAATGGCCCTTAACACAGTGGAAAGGGCAGAGATAAAGCTGACGTCGCTGGATATGCAGATCAGCGCGGCGGACCCCCGCAAGGTGCTTGAGCGCGGCGTCCCGGTGGTGGAGAATCGCAGCGGCCGGAAGGACACCGTCGCGGCGGACTACCGCCCAGGCGACCCGCTGAAGGTCTTCCTCCGCGACGGCAAGCTGGACTGCGTCGTCCAGCGCGTCACCCTGTCGGCCCCTGCCGACCAGGACACCGCCCTCACCGCCTGACGCCCCGCCTTTGGCCGCGTGGCCTGGCTGACAAAAGTGCCGCCCCGCTAGGTCGCCCCTGTCAAGCGAAAAGAACCAAAAGTGCAGGTTGCGAGTTGCAGTAGGACGGATGAGCGAACAAAAAGCGCCAAAAGTGTAGGTTGCGAGTTACCGAATGACGGCGGAGCAAGCAAAAAGCGCCGAAAACGTAGGCTACGAGTTGCAGTGGGGCGGCTGAGGGAACAAAAAGTGGCGAAAGTGTACGCCGAGCGGTCCTGAAGGGCAGATGAGCGAACAAAAAGAGGCGAAAGTGTACGCCGAGCGGCCCCGAAGGGCAGATGAGCGAAC
>JAEEGL013882672.1_pt1 | contig 20585 bp, 21 predicted proteins | sample 9134231 | NCBI WGS metagenome assembly JAEEGL01 (sample SAMN16246548, study PRJNA631951) | gut metagenome | biome: gut microbiome; feature: rumen; material: fiber-attached | host: Bos | place: Iran: Karaj | collected 2018-10
ACCATTTCACAAATAGTTTCTTAGGCGGCATCATGCCCTTACCATATTGACGTTGCAGCTTCTGTAGCCCATAAAAGAAAATGCCCAGCAACGATTGCTGCTGAGCGATTTCATAAATTTCGTTCCACTCTTCGGACGATATGTTCACTGAACACTCCGCAGAGTTGTCAATTGAGTACCGAAGTAACTGAAAAAACTTGTCAGAAGTAGTTTTTTCCACATTTAGCCCCTTTCTTTCGCCATTCTTTGCTACCTTTGCCGCCAATGTTCAAAAAACTAATAGAACAAATACGCTTCTGGTGGTATATTCTGAAAGAGAAATACAACCTTTAACCCTTTTCCTTGTGTAGGTTCCAGAGGAAAAGAGGATTGCCTATGATGTAGCGTCTCCACATCCTCCTTGGTTCAATGAGCAAGCGATAGAACCACTCCATCGAAATCCTCTGCCACCACCGTGGAGCGCGTTTGGCTGTCCCCGCATAAAAGTCAAACACCGCACCTATCGTACCCACATGGCAATGGATGTTCAATTCCTTCCAGTGCATGTATGTCCATTTCTCTTGTTTCGGAGCCGTCATGCCAATCCACAGCAAATCAGGGTTGGCATCGTTGATGGCCTTGATGATGGCAGCATTGTCTTCGTCTGAGAAAACGGGTTTATAAGGTGGAGAATATGTTTCCACTACCATATTGGGATAGTCGATAGCAGCCTGTTCACGAATCAGTTCCAGGACATTCTCGCTACTCCCCATGAAAAAACACTTTCCACCTTTATGATTCAGTTTCTTCATCTCAAAAACGAACAAATCCCACCCCGCAACTCTTTCCTTTGGACGTGATTTCCCCTTCAGCCATCGCAGAGCCATAACAATGGATGCCCCGTCGGGAATGAGATAGTCCCCGTTAGTTAGTGCCTCTGCAAACAACTCATCCTTCTGCGCCACATTGAACGAGTGGGCATTGATGGTGTTGATAAGCACTTTACCTTCGGGAATAGTCTTTAGGGCTTCCTTAGATTCAAGGATGCCCAAATCAGATAGTCGTAACATGAATGAAGAATAGGGGAAATAATCAAAAAGGGTGCCACATCAAAAGAGCTTGACACCTTAATAATATGTTATAAAAACAATTTCTTGCTTAAGGTATTGATTGGATGATACGGAAAAGTTGCTCAGTGTCAGCCACATCGGTCTTGTAATTTTTACCATCAGCTGCCTCCAATTTCAGTTGGTGACAATTTGTCACCGACTCATTGCCCTCTTTTTTCAGTCGTTCTTTAAGTTTATTCCAATACTTGCGTGCTGTTTGATAGTCTTTACTATCTGTCAACACATGGCACACATCCACGATAGAAAAGAACCACTTTCCCTGTTCACTATCCCAAACCGAGCGGACTTTTTCTCTCCGAACAATTGTATTTGATGCTTCTGAGTCATACGAAAACTATATTTTCAGCAAATATAGGTGTTTCTTTGGAAACTTCCAAACTTTTCATAACTTTTTATATTTCCCCACACTGTCAAGGTTTTCGTTAACATAAAACACTTTTATTTTTAATTCAGCACAAAGGTATATCATTGCATTTTCACCAGCAACACGTCAGATTTGGCTGCTTACTCACAGTTTCCGTCATATCAGCTTAAGTCTTATTGCAACCTCCTTGATTTTTTCAAGAGCATTCTCTTCCGTGTAATTGTCCTTAAACCGATTGTGGACATACATGGATACATCTTGCCACCTTCCTGTTTCCTCTATCTTTATTATCTTCTCCGCAAATACTCTCGGATTGATGTCTTTAACGACTAATTCTGGCATACCACATATTGATGCATTAAATCCTGCATTACTAACAATGGGAACCACTCCCATTGCCATTGCTTCCGTCAATGCATTTGAATGACCTTCCTTTGGCTCATTCGAAGGAAATATAAAATAATGAGATTGAGAGAGAACCTCAAATATGTATTCCATCGGTTTTGAACCTAAGAATTGTACTCTTTCTTCTGAAATGCCCTCAACCGACATGAGTCGATGAAGCAATAAATAATAATCCTCCGTATATCCTCCTATCAGTTTCAATGTCGCATCATATTGTGCATCCAATAAGTATTTTAATGTGAGGATTACCACATCAACATTCTTTGTCGGACTGAGCCTTCCAAAATACACTAATTGTAACACTTTATCTTTCGGCATTGTAAGGGCACAAGAATTTGTTCATTACAAAATTGGGATAATAAATAGTATTAGCCTTCCAGTTCTCATGGATAAAGTCAACAAACTCCAAACCTTGGCACAAAACAACTTCTGATTTTTCAATCATATTTTTCATGGCAATTTTATATAGCCAAGAGTGATGATTATATGTCTTTACCATGGTACCATTCCTCAACTCATAAACAATCTTACGTCCGAACAATTTTGAAATCAAAAACATCATGTACTCATAAAAAAGTTGATGCTCATAGAACCCCACTATATGTACAGGAGCCTGAGGATATTTTAGAAGACTGAAAATCAAAACAAATGGGGTAACAGAGCTATTGTATAAGAAAGCCACTTTTCCTCGGCCAAGTGTAGGTTTTTCTATTACGACGAATTCTACACCAAGTTGGTGATACAAATCCAAGGTACGTAAGCATCCACGCTCACCACCACCAACTTTTTCAACAGGAAGTCCTTTTCCTGTTGGACCGTAAAACAATAATCGTTTCACCCTTCTATTTTTATGATTTTAGCGGGGACACCTCCCACCACTGCATTGTCAGGAATGTCTTTAGTAACAACAGCTCCGGCCCCAATCGTCACATTATCACCAATCTTAACTGGACCTAAAATAATGGCACCTGTAGATATATAACAATTGTTTCCCACATAGATATCAGGTTCCTCTATATCAGGTCTTTTCTTCCCGAATAAAACCATTGGCAACATCGTACAATTTTCTCCAACATGAACAAATCTACCGATTCTCATAAAACCTTTATGAACAGGATAAAAGCCTGCACCAAGAACATTGGGGAATGTATATATTTCAGCTTTCATTTTTAATCTTCTAAAGTTCCACCAATACCACAAATAAGGGATTATATTATAAATTGTACGTTTTTGGTTATAGTAGTATTCATAATGACGGAGTACAACCATAAATAATCGGAGATAATACTCGTCACTTCTTGTTATCCACTTCATGAAAAGTCTATTCTTTCCACCATATACTTTTTGGTCTTGCTCTATATAAAAATGTAAATCATGTCTGTTTTTAATCATCTTCCAAGCATTTTTAAGTATAGCTCCAAATAAATTTTAGCAGTATTTTTTACATTAAATGCACTTTTCACATACTTATATGCCTCTTCTGTTATTGCAACACTTTGCCCTTTCAACATGTAAGAATCTATGGCATCTGCTAATGATAATGGGTCGCCACATTTAAAAAAGAATCCATATTTCCCATAATCTATCACCTCCATTGGACCATCCAAATCAGAAGTGATAACAGGAACTTTTGCAACACAAGCTTCTGCTAAAGTTAGGCCAAATCCTTCGCATATACTTGGCATAACAAATAAATCATATTTTTTCAGGCTTCTGTATAAATAGTCTCTCGATTTAGAACCTTCAAAATGGATGTAATTTGTCAAATGTAGTAATTCTACTTTCTCTTCTAGTTCTTTCCTTGAAGAACCGTCACCAATTAGAGAAAGTATTATATTCTTCCGTTGCCTATTATTAACTAAAATATTAATAGCATCAATTAATATCGTTTGTCCCTTCATTGGGTGAAGTCTTCCAACACAAACAATATTTATCAACTCACTATTGTTTGAAGGAAAGGATTCTTTTACATCAATCGAATCTGTTTGTATCCCATTGTACACAACCACACTATTGCGGCAACCTTGCTCATCCGTTCTTTTTTTTACAGCTTTTGAAATACAACAAAGACATTGAAACTTTTTGAATTCAAAAGGCTTACTATAAGTGTTATGAATAGTTCGTATCATTGGAGCTTTATAAAATAAGACCCTTGTTATACCATCTTCATGGCAATGAAGCAAATCGGTTTTGCTTTTTAATAAATGAAGATTTAAACGTATGATAGGAATTGGATTGTAGCTTCCTGGAACTCTATCGAAACAATGTAGTGAAACACGTTTATCCAGTTTCGCCTTGAGTCCTTCATCAACACGATTATTTACGACAAGAATTTCAACTTGACAAAAATTAATTTGCTCATTAACAATATCAACGAGCATTGTTTGAATACCACCGATTCCGAACGTCCATAAAACATGCGTAATTTTCATTTTAGCCAGATCTCCCTTTTTAATTTCAGTCTTATCATCATCCTTTGTAACTTCCACATCCATTTCCCCAAATTGGTGTACCGAAAGCCTTTCACATCAATTACAGCCATCCCATCAAGGTGCTGATTATATGTATGTGTACCATATTTATAATAAGAAGGGTGCGTTGAGAAATATCTGAATTCTTCTTGAAATAAAAATCCATCCTCATCTCTTTGTACCTCTTGAAATGAAATGGCATGTCCATATATATGATTACATTCCTGAGAGGGTCTTATTAAACGCTTCTGGTACATAAACATTTTTCCAGCATTGCGAGCGATATTTTCAGGAAACTCCACCTCTTGTTTCACCTTATATTCACCATTGAGGCTGTCCGAATGATATACAATAAGTTTCTTACCGTTAGGAGTGGGGATACATGTGGATAACACATAATAATCAGCATCACCCTTATATAGAATTGCATCTGTCAGTTTCTCTTTAATAAGGGGCTTGACAAATGTCAACCTTTCATTTGCAACATCATACTCATAAACATTCAATGCTCCTGATGCATAGTTCTCAGGACAGACATACACATGACCGTTCTCTACCCATATCATCGGAAATGACAGATGTGTATCAAGGTCGAGGATAATCTTACAATCTGTAACTGTCCATGATTTCCTATCGACAAATAGCCTCGCTATTCTTCCGCGATTTATTTTATAGTCAAACTCCTCTACGAGTAGCGTAATCCGCTCGTTGTCATATTCAAAGATGAAAGGATCAGCAAACCATTTCCTACCTTTATACTCACCATTGTCTATCCAATGAATTCGCCCTGCTTTAAGGTCATCATAGCCATTTTCGCAGATTCCTAACAACCATGCAGACTCCTGAAGTTGGCGTTTTATCTTTGTCAGAGATTTCATTTCATTCGCTTTAAAACTTTCCCCAATAATGAACCGAAGAATTGATTTCTTGCAATTTTATAGGGCTTCAAATCATTTTTATCATAGAAATATCTACATTCGCAACTTCGGTAGTCCCTCCACCATTGCCATAATGAAATCTTTCCTTTAAGCACAAAAGGTAAATCACGGAATTCAACTATAGAATTTATCTCTCTGATTCTTCCTTTTGCTTCTTGAGTATAATCCAATCCTTGCTGTCCAAGTACCCATATATATGGAAGGTTTACACCAGCAACAGCCAAAGAGTATGTAGTTGCATCGTTACGAAGATTGATTTCTACAAAATAGTATTTCTCTTTGCTTCTTATTATTTCTACGCCAAACAAACCTTCATAGCCTATTTCTGTTATCATTGCACGAATCTTAGTGCTTATATCTTCCGACAACTTTTCAATGGGATAAGTAGCGGAAAAGGTTGTCCCCCCAAGATGATCACGATACTTTAGCACATAGCCAGGAATGATAACATCACCATTCACGGATACTCCGTCCACAACTATTTCCTCATCTTTTCGGATATATTCCTGTATCTGCACTACATCTCTAACTTCATATTCATTAAGAACCTTTTCCAATTCGTTTCTATCATTGCAAACTGCAAACCATTTACCTCCGTGTATACTTTCTAACGGCTTAACTATACAAGGATAACAAGGGGTATCAGGAGTTCCTTTCCCAATAGTATATACTATTGATTGGGGTATATCAAAGCCTAACTTCCGTGCAAGTTCTACCTGAACTTGCTTATTCATAAAGTGGGCTGTATTGCTATCAAGCAGTGCAGCCACGTCATCGGAACAAACAACAGTCTGCTCTTCAGGATATTTGTCATGAAGAACAGATACTACTTCGTTGCCGTTTGACACTGCATAGCATTTCCTAATATAGCATGATGCAGGAATATAACTATCCTTAGCATATTCATCTTCCAAGATCACATCCACCTTAACACCTTTCATGCCAAGGCTGCGAATCATACTAAGTGTGTTGTGGTGGGTTCCACCGATAATTACTATCACATCAATAATTGTTAGGTTTACGAATATGTAATTTTTCCAATATCCAATTAGTATATTGTTTAAAGAAAGGCCCAGAATCTTCGGGGAAATACATCAGTAAGCCCTTGCTTCTTTTTATGTCTGAAATCCATTGTTTCAAACTGATATCCCGATGTAATAATGACAGGAAATGATGCATATCCCAGATATAAATATTCTTGTCACATTCTTTAAAATGCATTATTTCATTCATATTATCTATCATATCCGAATAATGAACATACGCAACATTGCAACCTGCATGAAGTACAAACCCGTTATCACCATCATTGCGCAAATTGCATTCTGTGAAATAATATTTTAAATCCTCCTCCGAATGCATCAATTCAATTGAGAAAAGACCGCAATAGCCAATAGAACGAATGTATTGAATGCATGCTTCCTTTATACCAGAAGGGAAATCTATCGTTTCAATCACAGATTCCAAACCGACCTTAGGCGGATATATTTCTAATTTCTGACAAATGAAAGGAATATATACACTACCATCTTTTAATCCACATCCTATAATGGTATATTCATTATCTTTCTTGATGTATCTTTGAAGTAAAACTTGAGATGTCCTTGACAAAACTAATTCTAAATTTCTTCTTAATTCTACTAGATTGTTACATATAAGCAAATCTGATTTAGAGCCTTGATAACTTGCAAGAGGTTTGATCAAGCAGGGGTAATCCAAATTGGACGGTATCTGACTCAATGAATCAATCTTGTAAGACCAAGGAATATCAAAGCCCGCTTTTGAAGCAACTTTCACCTGAAGTTCTTTGTTTTCTAATTCATGTATCTTATAGGTTCCTTTCACAAATTGATATAAGACATTAGAAGGAAATTTCTCTCTATACTCTTCAAGTTTTATTGCGGCCAAATCACATCCTGGAATTATTACATATGTATCATTGGAATTTACCAATTTTACAGCTACAAATTCTAAACACTTATCTACATCGCAGGCACTGTAAAACTCCGAAAGATAACGGCTTTTTTTAACTATCCCTGTTTTAACACCCCATACAACTACAATAACGTATATACGTTTTTTACCAAAACTTTGGATAAGACCTACAGTATTCGTATGATCATTACCTAATATAATTACCTTGTTCATATTCTTGCTACATAAATTTATTATGAAACTCACATAGCCAGAATTGCCTTGGCTATCTAAATTTCTTCTTTATTTTTGCTGGAATGCCTGCCACTAACACACCAGACGGGACATCGTCCGTTACAACAGTACCAGCTGCTACAACTAAATAATCACCGATGTGAACACCTGACAATATAACCGCACGGGCTCCAATCCAGATATCTCGGCCTATAATAATATTTTCTTTTACTTTTGGATAAATCTCTGATAATTTGTTCCATGGTCCATTGGGATATGCACTCGTAAAGAGAGAAACCTGACAGGCAAGCGTGGAAATCTCTTCAATTTTCACAGGAGTCTTAGCTATGATAAAGCACTCCGAATTAATCTCACTATGAGCGTGCATCTATATATGCATAGGTGTACCAACAACCTTACATTCAGAGATCCGCGCATTAACAGCAATCTTAGCACTCATCCATCGATAGATGCTTGCACGATATCTTTTTATATAAGGAAGGTAAAGTAAGAAATCCCTCCAATTTTAATATTATGTAGAAATGATATCATAACATTGACATACTACTAAGATATGTATATTAACTAGAATAATCTACTTTATCGTTATTGAAATCTCTGAACATATTTTCTCCTTTTATTATTATAGGAAATGCATTCCCGATTACACTACACATAGGCACATCTAATTTTTCTTCAATAATAGTGTTGGCTGATACAACGCATTTTGCGGGAATACTGGTTCGTTTGAACACTTTGCAACCAAAGCCCAACCATACTTCTTCTCCTATTTCAATTGGAGCATAACCTCGATTATGGCATCCGTCCATACGAGTAAGAGAATGAAAATCTGTATCCAGAAACATGCAATCCCACCCTACAAGGACATTGTCACCAAATGTTATTGAATGATAACAAACAAACTTGGATGATGCTGAACTCACAAAACTCTTTCCAAATGTTAGTCGTCCCTTCTCGCCAACAGAAATAAATGTATTGTTACCCAAAGAGGCCTTACCTTTAAAAACAATATTCCCTCTACATTCTATCGTACATCCCGAATTCGGGTATATGCTGACACTATTTACCCCTATTTTTACCAATCCTGGCCTTATTTCATTATTTGGAACATCAAAAATGCCACCCCCCGAGAGCCTCTTAAACTTTGGTTTATATAGCCAAATTGGTAGCCATATTGCCTGTTTAAAAGGAAGCATTTTGAAGTTAAAGTAGATTATCTGAGGCAGAAAACGTAAGACCCAGAAATATTTTCCTGCTTTTCTCAAAATTGAATAAAAATCAGCCATATTCTAATAAAAACTATTTCAATATATGTTTTACGGTTATGAACAAAATGTGAAATCTATATAAAATGTAAAACAGTGGTTTTAAAAATGTGTTCATACCGCAATAATTAATGCCATAATAATATGCACTGCTCGCCCTTTGTCTTTCCTGAAAAAGGTTAAACTTTGTCTTTTTTGTGGTAGCTTGGCCCAAGTGTATTATTTTCTGTTGAGGCAGAACATAGTTATGAAGCCCGCGACTTTTTATTTTCTTTGACAAAATATTTTCCTCAAAATATAAGAAGGTATTGGGATCAAAATAGCCAATTTCTTTAAAGAGTTCTTTCTTCAGCATAAGACATGCACCAGTTGGAACATCGATTTCTGCGAAATCAAGTAGTAATAGCTCTGGATTGTTCAAAAGTATCTGCTGTTTTTTAATGTATTTTCTACGGATACATTCTAAATGCGCATAGGTAGCAAATAACTCACCTATTTTTTTTTCTTCTCGCGCAGAATTATACTTGATTTTACCTTCATGACTTTCTTTTAAAAGTGGACTTATAACGCCTGCTTCTTGATGCTCGTCTAAAAAGTCCTTCATAACAGGAAGTATATCTTGAATAAATATCGTATCATTGTTCAAAATAAGTATATAATCTATTGATTCATCATTCTCCATCAATCTGCATCCAAGATTGTTACCCTGTGCATATCCTCCATTGTTTTTTGCAGAGACTAAGGATATTATCGGTAAACAATTTGGAGAGACAAAGTCACTATTATATTTTTGATAACTAACCGTCTGCTTTTTTTTAAAATAAGAATCTAATGTTATGATACTATCATCTACTGATGCATTGTCAACAACGACATATTTACATTCTGCAGTATTCGTGTTTTCAATAGATTCAACACAATCAATAGTGATACTCGCATTATTATAGTTTAATATTACAATTCCAATCATAATCGTCTTTGAATAATCCGCGTAATGTTTTCATTTGAGTAAACACATGAAGTCTGTTTTATAATCTGGCCAACACAAAACCAAAGCAGGAAGCTGTGTTGAGATTCCGATTCCAGCGGAGTAGCTCCTAGCATAGCAAATGGGAAGAAAAGAAGTATAAATGTATAAATAAATGTTTTCTTTAAATGTAAGAACCCCTTAAATATAGCATACAATATAGGAAAAGCAATAAAAAATAAGCCTAGAAAGCCTATCTCACATATAGTTCGAATGTAATCGTTGTCAGCAATACTTGGCAATCCCAAACCTATAGCGTTATGACCAAATCGGCCTAATCCGTTACCCCAAAAAGAAGCATACCTCAAAAAGAAAGAAAATTGGTCAAACCTTTTTGACACCAAATTATCCTCATTCTCAATTGTACGCTGAGAAACATATCTAAGGAAATCTGAACTTGCCGTATTTGCAATAATATAGAATAAAGCAAAAGACAAAGGGACTAAAACAAGAATAAATTTTAAATAATTATTATTTATTTTCAAAAAAAACTTACTATAGATTGATACTAAAATTAGAAATACAATAGTATAAGCAATTGCTATTCTCATCTGTGAAAAAAACAAAGTGAATACAGCTAATGCTAAACACACATATTGCAAATATGAAACACGACGTTCTATAAGTATTTTTGAGATAAGGTAAATGATAAAAAAACAAGATCCATATCCGAGAAAATAAGGATGAGGAAAGAATGAAGACATACGTGTATGCTCATAAAAAGAACTAGTTCCTTCTGTGGCTGTCAATTCACTATATCTAAATTCTGTATACCATTCAGGAGGCAAAAAAAACAGATAAATACCTGATACTATTACAAAAAGCATTGACCACCAAAAATTTTCAATAAAAGAGTCCTTCCTAAAATGCTTCGACCTAGCAACATAATAAAACATCATTGCCATCACTTGTTTTTTTACTCCATACAGATATAGTTTTGTTGGATAATCGGAAAAACAGAAGGAAATCATACAATACAAAATGGCTGTCAAAACAATTATGTCGATATTATTCCATTTTATTTTGGACATCGCATTTATCCCTGCAATTGTTGCTATTGGGAACAAATATGTAGTGAGATCTTGTACAAAAAATATTTGAAATATGGCAGACGCAATAAAAAAATAATACCAATATTCTACAACCCAATAATATATTTTATTTATTTTCATCTTTTGAGAGAATTATAAACATGTATAAACTGATCAGCTATTTTGCCCCATGACATGTCTGGCTTCCATTTATTATTAATATTTGATTTTAATTGATCAAGCAATTTTTTGTCATTGGCTAGTCTTATTATTGCATTCGACATGTCCTCTACATTTCCTGCTTGTACAATTAATCCTGTTTCTTCATGACGAACAGCTTCTGGTAAGGAACCGACATTGGTTGCTATAAGTGGAACACCTGCCGAAAATGCTGTTTGTACAACACCACTTTGTGTTGCATCGCGGTATGGCACCACGGCGAATTCACACCATTTAAGTAGTGATGCTAGTTCATTTGTCCTTACGTAATAGTTTCTGATTTCAATATAATCTAATTTTTCATATTTACTAATGTCGAAGTAAAAATTTCCTTTTCCTGCTATTACACACTTTAATTCTGGTATTGATTCATGTACAGACAACATGGATTCTAATAAAAATTCAATTCCTTTGTGAGATTGTATTTGACCAAAATAAAGTATGTATCTTCCATGAATCGGCTTAGTATCATCATGAAACAAATTGATACAATCATAACTCCCTAACTTAGAAATACAAACCTTTTCTTTCGGAATCTTATATTTCCTACAAAATTCTTCCAGATAGACCTTACTTAAAAGAATTAATGATTTTGAATATTGAAAAGACAAATACCTGGCCATTTCTCTTTTACGAGAAACCTGGCCAGAGTGTGGTAAAGGGTCATGAACAGTCATTACCGTGGGGATTCCTGATAAATAAAGAAGATAGCGTTGATCATACATCGGCCAAACAATATGTATTATATCTACTTTTGTGGATTTTAAATGTTTTATGAATTTTAGCCAAATCCACCAAGATTTCCAGTGCCATCTTTGATTATGATAATTATTAATAATATATATATTGTCAAGACAAACATATTTATCGAACATACTAAATTCCGAATAAATTGAAGCCTTTAAAATATTATCGACCTCCTTAACCTTGTCAATATCTATACACCCCCCGTGTACTTCCCGACCTCCTATGTAAAAATAGAAAGACACATCACATTTTTTTTCTTGAAAGGCTTTTATCAGAGGAATTTCTAAATCAGAAAAAGGGATAGCTCCTAAATATGCTATTTTCATGTTTTTTAATTTAGTAAGCGATTCAAAAAGACAAAGGATTCTTCTTTCTCTTTAGCCAATTGTTGAGAAATACAATCCCTTTCAAATGTATCGTTAATGTTTGTCAATCCAATTTTACTCATCACTGCATCAAACCTTGCATTGCCTCTATACTGATTCCGAATCAGAAAAAATGGCTTTTCGAAGATGATGGAGAACAGCAGACCATGATAGGAGTCGGTGATTACATATTCTGCATCAGCAAAGGAACGAAGCCACTGCTCTATACTGGCTGGTTTCTCATCTTTCAACCCAACTTCAAAGGGCTTCAGATGGAGTTCTACTGCCTTTTGCTGGATTAATTGCTCTTTCTCACCATCTTTATCCAATATATAACAAAACAGATTTCCTTTTGATGGTACTGTGGATTCATTTTGAATCAATATTTGATAATCTTCTTTTTCCAAAAGAAGTGTAGGGTCAAGAACCTGCATAGCCTGAGGGATATTCCATCCATACTGCTTAAATAGTTCCAAAGCCGATTCTTCACGAACAGATACTGCATCGAATCGTTTGTAAAGCTCTGACAGTTGCGAAATCTCTTCAACGCTCAGCTCATTCTCAGCAACACCCAAAGAGACACCGTATGCTATGCGCTTGGCCTTACTGTCTTTAGGTAAGAAATCAAGAAACATACTTGACAAGTATCTATTTGCAATTTTCTTTCTCCATACTTGATCACTCCCCACCACGTATGCATCGAAATCAGTATATTGCTTCAGATCTGAGAGTTTGTATATTGGCTCGGTATGCTTGATGTATCTTTGATAGAAGGGTTCTGTGATTGTACAACGCTCTTCATACTGCTCTCTACTAAATTTTTCTTGATTGATTCTCACATCACGTCCTAATAGGTATTTCAGAATAAAGCGTTTTGTGTAAAAATATGGAACTTTATACCAAGATTGATGATAAAGGAATCTCAGATTAAGATGTGTCACATCATGTCCCATCTCCTGTAGCACCTTCATCAGCGCATATCTTTGAAGGTTGCCCCCATAGTTGTTGTCGTAGGGCAGGTTAAGCAGCGCGATTCTCATAATTTCTCCCTAAAAGTAATTGTGAAAGGATATTGCTTCTGCTGATAACCAGATAAACAACCTTGCAAAAATAGATGGTTATGGCGGCAATAAGTAGCGAGAGGAGAATGCCCAGCACGAATGTGATTTTTGCCCCCCCCCGATTTGCCAATTGGGCTATCATGTCACCAATGGCTGGCAGCTTCAAAAGGAAAAAGAAGTGCAAGATATAAATCTCTAAGGAATGTCGACCAAGATGGTTCATCCACCGTGAGATTATATTATCCTTCATACTCTTGAAAAGATAGAACACAACAAAGATGGCAGCCAAAGGCCGTAGTGGATTGATTAGTATCCCCCCCTTGGTAATCTCTATATGATAGACGTTAAGCATAAGATATAGGACTATGAATACTATGAATGCAATAGTGTATAGAGTATTTTTAGCCAGTAATTTATCGAGCATTTTGTATTTAGCCATCAAGTAACCAGCAGTGAAATAGATATAATGACCAAGATGACTTATGTCCAATAACGGCAGAATCTCATATTTCTCGCCATGTCTTGATGCGACATGAATAGCCAGGAATGCCATCAGAAATAATATGCCTTCAACCCAATTGCTTCTACGCCCACATCGCGACGCAATGAAGCTCAAAACTATATTAATAACTATAAACTCAAACAGGATGAGCAGGAACCAATAAAAAGATGGTTGACCTGAGACATACCACAATATCATACCACTGAAGATATAGGGCACCATTAGTACCTTAAATCGTCGGACGATAGTAATAAAAACATCCTTAATTGTGCTATCGGCAGTCAGCACTGGTTGAAACAAACCGCTGCAAAACATAAACAGCGGCATATGGAAACTGTAGATTAACTTCCATACCACAAGCTGATTGCCAGTATCATTAGCAAGCACTGCATAGAAATCGGTGAACCAATTTGCTATGACATGACCCATAACAACAAGGAATATTGCAAAACCCTTGATGTTGTCGATATATTCTATTCTCTTACTTGCCATATCAGAAAAAAACGAATGGACTTTCAAAGACCTTCAATAAAGGATGATAAAGGAATCTCAGATTAAGATGGGTCACATCATGTCCCATATCCTGAAGAACCTTCATCAGGGCATAACGTTGGAGGTTCCCACCATAATTATTTGTATGGTAAGTTTAATAATACAATCTGCATTATTTGTATTATAACGTAAGTCCGATTATCGGCAGGTTATACAAAAGACATCTTTCAAAGAACGCCATGCCTTACGTAGCAGGCACTTGGGGTATCGCTTCATGCGTAACCCCAAAGGTGGACGCAAGATGTCATCAATGAGCGAAACGACACTTTCAGTTCCTTCAAGATGGGCAAAGAACTCGTTACGTTTAGGATGCATGGATGCGCACTTCAATCCCGGGTTATATTTTTCAACATCATCAATTCGTGTTTCACATATTTTCGCATTGCATTGCTGGAAGTAAGTTGCCCCCTTCTCTGAATTTATCATTATAAGGCTCGTGCCACAGTCATCGTCCATATCTGGATTAACCTGGGCGATACCCCAGAAGTCAGCTATGGTCAGGTCGCTGCCACTTCGTCCTTCCTTGGCTTTACATTGGTAGCAAGAAGGTCTCAGAATAACATCGCTTAAGAAGATACGCATATAATGGTTCTGCTGATGACATGAAGACATGTTATAACTACAGTTTTCTTTACTATAGGTAAGGTCGAAGTTAAAACGCTTCCATCCCTGTTTTTTGTTTCGAAACTGTACATCGCTGATGGCTCGCACGCTATTCCGAGTCACTTCTTTGAGGTAGAGCCTCCAGACTTTTGGCGAAGGAACGCCATGGCAGATAAAATCAATCAAGAGAAGGTTCACGTAGTTGTGATGCAGGAAATGGAGAAGAGCAGCCACTTGGCATGGCGTGCCAGAAAAAAGCACCCTACGACCTTGTTTCAAGAAATATCTTACCTCTTTGAATGCTCTACCCACACGGGCCTGCACGTATTTGCTGCCACGAAATGGAGCAAGACCTTCGATGGTCTCAGTATGGTCAAATATAGCCTGCCAGTTCTCATCAAAACGTACTCCGAAGACGACGCCACCTTCTTTTATTACATTCTCAGCCAGCATCGTGAATATTCCGCCACTAGAACTCTGCAATCTAATTTCATCATTAAGATTGATAGCTCCACAAATACGCCGTGGATGGCGGGATTCAAAAGGAGAAATAAAAGGACAGACCTTTTCACAGGCTCTGCAATCCACGCAAAGCTTCTCATCAATCTTTGGGTAGCGGAAACCTTCTGTATCTTCTTCAAAAGAAATGCATTGCTTGGGACAAACATGTACACAGGATTCACAACCACAACAGTTTTGTTTGTCAGTGATTTGTATCATACTATCGTTTGAGCACTTTCTTACTTATCTCTATACACTTGATATGAACAAACTGGCGTTCTGGCGTGGTAAGACCCCAAAGATAGGAAGAAGCTAAAGCAACCACTATGCAAACAAAGCAATCAAATATGGTAGGCAGGATACCTGAAGGCAGAAAATGCTTTATCTGCAGACATAAGGGGAATGACACACCCAGAACAATCATGCCGCGCAAGATAACACTGCTGAAATACTGATGCAAAGAGAGCTGAATCATTGACTTGATAACCCAAAGTCGTGTAGAGAATGCTATAATGCAGATAACAAGATGGACAATATAGACAGACTCAGGTGAGCCTCCAAACTTCAATACGACATAGGCTATAGGTACAATGGAGAGCAGGATGCTTCCAATGAGCGACTGATAGAGCTTGACATTGCCAGTGGCTACAGCCGCAGTCATCAGCGGACGAGCTACAGAATCAATCATTACGATACAAAGCAACAATCGCAGGAATACAATTGTATAGTCCGGCACAATCTTAAGCCAAATCTTGAGAATCATTTCCGTTTCTATCATCACTGGCAAAGAGAGCACAAACAAAAGCATGAATGTAAACTTGGATGCTCGGAAAATGAGTTTATGCATATCATGCAAATTGTTCTGTGCATAGAGTTTGGTAATCTGTGGATTCACTGCCATAAGGAAGTTTGTGGAGAAATTGGCAATGGCTGTTTCAACTTGTATCGCTATGGCACGGGCGGCATTTACCGCAGGACCAAAGAAAACATTCAGCAAGAGATTAATACCCGTACCAAATAGCGTACCTGCAAGATTACCCCAAATGTTCCAGCCCAAAAACTTGCTCATCTCTTTGACAAGTTGCTTGTCAAAAGTGCGGCTGAGCCGTGACTCAGGAAAATGCTTATTGCAATAATGAGTATAGATAAATCTGATTAGCAACTGTATAGTCGCAATAAGGATTGCAAAAAGAATGAGTTTGTCGAAATCGCCAATGACTAAAATATAGACCACTGTAAGCTTGAGTACAACCTCTATCACGGAGATTGCAGCGAAGACTCCCATCTGCTCGTGAGCCACAATAACGGAATTATATGGTACACTCATTACCTGCACACACATAGTGATGATGGAGAGTTGATAGACCCACATAGCTGCAATAAAACGATCATCGGGTATAATCATCTTCTCGTAAAGAAACCAAAGACCAACAGTCTCTCCCAAAATAATGATGACAATTGATATGATGAGGTGAATTTGGACACAAGTGGTGAATACCTCTTTTACTCGTTGTAGGTTACCCTTGCCCAGTTCGAAGGTTATATAGCGTTGAGTGGAGGTCACCATCGCGCCATTGAGGAACGCAAACATCGTGACAATGCCACCCACAACGTTGTAAATACCATAATCGACAACACCCAGCGTGTTGAGTACAACACGACTAGTGAAGAGTTGCACCACCATAATGAACAGCATGCGCACATAGAGCAGCACGGTGTTCTTGGCGATGCGTTTATTACTGGCTGAATTATCTAGCATACGTTTAAACAATCTTTATTTTAGAAAATAACGAATTGCATCTTGAAGGAATAGTTATTTAAGAAAAAGATGTAGTATCGTTGGCGTTTGAATCAATTCATAATTGGGTTCTGTGGATGCTTTCTTCTTTGTAAATAGGAAGAAAGGGAAGGCAATTTTGGGGTGGCTCCCCTAAAGGGCAACGTCGTTGCCTCGCATGACTCTTCGTCGTTGAGTCTCGTGACTCTTCGTCGTTGCCCCTCGAGACTCAACGTCGAAGACTCGTCGGAAGTTTTTTAGAATCCAAACAGACGGACGTGCTGTCAGCTCGTTTCATACGTATAATGTGGCAAAGGGTCATCTCATGGATGAGATGACTGCATCATAGAAAAAGAGAATTTGTCAAGAATAATTATTCCACTTTCCAATCGGCAATGTCACGGGTTTGGCTGGAGAAGCTAACACCAATTTTGTAAAGTTGGCGTGGGTCAGCGGAAAAAGGCTTGGCGTAGCCTCGTGTTTCGATTTGACGGAGTGCTACATCGGCTGTTTCGTCAAGCTTGAACTCGAAAATGTAGATGTAGTCGGGAGTTTGGAGCACCATATCCATACGTCCATCGCTGGTGGGCTTTTGTGGGCTTCATGCCCGTGTAGTAGGGAGCTATGAAGTTGATAAAACCCAATTCCACTTCCTTGTTGGGGAATCCTAACAGGTACTTACGAAAACGCTCATCGTAACCATGTATGGTGAGGTAGCCACTCTGATAGAGCACGGGGATGGGATTCTCTTCCATCGAGTCGATGCTGTTGATGACATCGCCCGTCACTCGTTCGTGGGTGAGATTGTTCAAGTCGTATTCCGACTTTTTCAAAAGCTCCACTAAGAATGTCGGGGTGCCCGTCTCAAACCAATAGTCTCCAAAACGGTTGTTCTTCAGTGTACAAAGTAGGCTGAATGGGTTATAAATGCCCACAGTGTTGGGGCTGAAGTGGTAACCATCGTAGTGCTCTTTCAATTTGGCGTAACACGTTTCTTTCGATAAGTTGTTTGCTGTGGCCAAATCTTGTACTTCCGCATCCAATTCATGTCGGATTTCCTGATCAGTGATGCCACACAAATCCACGTATTGCGGCAACATTGAGATGTCTTCCAGATTGTTGAGGTCGCTGAATACACTCACCTTGCCGAAATGGGTCACACCCGTCAAAAAAGCCAGTTTAATGTATTGGTCGCTGCTTTTCAGCACTCCATAGAAAGCTTTCAAGGTTGCTCGATAGTCATCCTGTAGTTCCTGATGGTCAATAGTCTGCAAAAGCGGCTTGTCATATTCGTCCACCAACACTACGACTTTCATGCCTGTCTTTTCATACGCACGACGAATCACCTCTTTGAAACGTGACGAGAGCGTCTTTCCTTGGGTCTCAACTTCAAATTCTTTTTCCCATTTGTTCAGATTCATATCCAGCACAACGTCCAAGGATTCTTTGGTGTCGTACTTCTCGGCATTCAAGTCAAGATGGAGCACAGGATAAACCATCCATTCTGTCTCCAACTCGGCCAGTTTCAATCCATCAAACAATTCACGTTGTCCCTTGAAGTAGGCTTCCATCGTGGAAATAAGCAAAGACTTTCCAAAACGACGAGGACGCGAAAGGAAATAATATCTGCCTCCTTGTGCTATCTGATAAATCATGGATGTTTTATCGATGTAAAGGAATCCTTCCTTGCGGAGACTATCGAAGTTTTGTACGCCTACCGGATATTTCATAACAGCATTCTTTGTTCTTATGTGGCACAAAGATAGCTCTTTTTTTTCGTTACAACAAATAAGAGAGGTGTTTTTTATAAGGAGTGGATGAAAAAAGCCTTATTCTCCTCTGTGTCTTAGGGCTGCTTGCCTCTGTTCATAAAAGCCGTCCCTGCCGCGTAGGTCGGCAGGAGGCGGCACGAACTTATTGGAATTGGGGTTCGTAGAGTGCTTGGAGGTAGTGGTCTTCCTCGGTCATGGTGGTTTCTGTCCATGTGTCCATCAGCTGGTCGATTTCGGGAAGGAGGTCTTCGTCTTGGGTCTCTTGATAGAGATGGGCAAGGAGATGGCACTTCAACTTGCTATCGGACAGATGAGGCAATAAGTCGTAGGTATGGTCGGCAGCACGCTGGAAGAGTTCCCAGTTACGGTAGCCTATCTGTAGGGCGACGAAGATGGTGAGAAGGATTTCGGCTTCTTGTTCTGACGGCAGATGATGGATGTCGAGATAGGCAAAAAGTCTTTTCACTTCATCCTGTGCATGGTGCCAATCCGACTGATAGTCTTGGATGGCATAATCATCAGAGAGGTCTTCGAGCATCATCTGGCGGTAGCAACCAAGACGGAATTTCTGAAGAGATGATGGGGACATACAGAAAGGTATATAGATATATGTGTAATCAACACACAAGATGGTTTATGGCAGAATCTCTACATCACAAGTCTGGATGTACCCCGTGCCATATTTCCCGAGGCTTCCCAAATCGACGAAGACGCGCCGCTGATGTTTCCATCGAAAGAGCGTTCCCTCCACCCCAGCGAAAGGACCACTGACAATGAGCACATGTTTTCCAGCCAGATAGGTCGGCATCATGCTTTGGTCAATCAGGATGTCTTCATGCCCTGACTCGATGATACGGCGGAAACTCTCAAACTGCCGGTCGGGAACAACCAAATAGTCGTTACGCCCTGTGGCCGACACTGAGAAGTGGTCATAGAAGGGGGTAAGGCCTGGTATTCGCGGCAAGTCGTGAAACAATTTTCGATAACTGGAAGGGGATGCGTTGATAAACAGCAGCCCCGAGTGGACAGGTCTCTCTTCCATGCTGACGGATGTCTTCCCATTCTCAATATGATAGACCTGCTTTTTTACAACTGGAATATAAGGAGTAAGTGTTTCGCCGTCGAGTTTTTTGATGGCTTTATAGACAGCGTGTGCCCTCCCGTATGTGATTCGTGCTGCATACCAATAGCTGGGTGTGAGAAGCGTGTTTTCCACCGACTGCCCATTCTGTGTATCACTTGGAATGGGGGGCGTTTTGGATGTAAGTCCGCAACACGAATCAGAACTGAGCGTCTGACGAGAAAATTCGGATTGGTTTGTCTTCAAACCTGACACTTATATAGGAGCACTCCATACATAAGGACATAAAAAAAGCGTGAAACCTTCCTGTTGTCTATTCCACGCATAGGAGGCTCTCGCATTGCCCATCAAAGTTGAACAGACAACGTTAGAGCTCACGCCGATATGAAGACTCATCCTTGCTAACATGGACGATTTTACACGATGCCATCTAAGACGGCTGTGCAACATCGCACGTTAGAAGGAGTAAGGATTCACATCCCTGAGCATCTACCGTTGGCTCTGTCATGACTTTGATCGGATAATTTGCGAGATTTCCTACACGCCAAGAACAAAGCGTTAGTAAACGCCTTTCATTATGTCTTTCCCAGTGACATAGTCCCTACCCAACCGCTGGTCACATCCAG
>JAEEGL010233723.1_pt1 | contig 20584 bp, 15 predicted proteins | sample 9134231 | NCBI WGS metagenome assembly JAEEGL01 (sample SAMN16246548, study PRJNA631951) | gut metagenome | biome: gut microbiome; feature: rumen; material: fiber-attached | host: Bos | place: Iran: Karaj | collected 2018-10
AGGATTTTGCAGGTGCGCAATGCTTAAAATACCGCGTTTTAGGTGTTGCGCACCTCGTTTTATCGCCGTATCTTTGCAGTCGAGAAATGGAATCGATCATGACAAAGAACAGCAGACATCAGATTGTCAAGGTAAAAATCAGGAGGAATCGCAGAGGTGCGGTGCCTCTTTTTTTGCAGACAATTCGAAACGATGCTCGTTTTTTAACCATCAGGCTATGCAAGTAAAAAAGGATTATACGCGCGAGCATATAGCAGAGATTGCCAAGCAGGTGTTTCTGAAAGACGGCTATGCCAAGGCCTCCATGCGCGACATTGCCAAGGGTGCAGGCATCGGTGTGAGCAATATCTACAATTATTTCAAGAGCAAGGATGAGTTGTTTCGTCATATCGTAAGACCGCTCATCACTGAGTTGAAGCAGATGATGCACGAGCACCACAACGTGAACGACCAGGACCAGTTTGTGTGCTATGCCCTTGGCGAAAGCGACGACATGCTGGCCGACCACGTGCAATCCTATTTGCGGCTCATCAACAACCATCGCGACGAACTCAAACTGCTGCTCTATCAGTCGCAGGGGTCATCACTCGAGAACTATATCGACGAGTATACTGAGGAGTGTACGCATTTGGTCTTGGAGTTTATGGATGAGTTCAAGCGCAAGTATCCTGGTTTCAGTGGCATCCGCACACCGTTCACCTATCATGTCCACATGGTGTGGATGTTCGGTTTCATCTCAGAGGTCATCAAGCACGAACTCTCCGCCCACGAGATTAAGCGTGCCATCGAGGACTACATCCAGTTTGAGTTTACAGGCTGGCGTGCACTGATCAATAAAAATAGCCATTTTTAGGTATTGCCGGTGTCATTTTTCCGCCATACCTTTGCAGTCGGAAATTTTACAACAAATGAAAAGGTTAAGAATAAATAGGAATGCTTCGGCAGAGAAGACAGAGAAGACTCGCAGCAATGCGGGTCTTCTTTTTTTTATGAACAAATTGGAACATTGTTCGTTTTTGAAAACTATAAAATAATATGTTATGAAGATTGAAAGGATTAATGAGTTGTTCGCACAGTTTGCGAGGCAACTGCTGAAGATGCGCTGGATAATATTAGGCATCTTCGGACTGGTGATTGTCGTGTCGGTCGTCGGCATGAAACGCATGGTTAAGGAGACGTCGTTCGACGACTATTTCATCGAGGATGACCCCATGCTGGTGATGACCGAAGAGTTTAAGTCGCACTTCGGCAATGACTATTATGTAGGCGTGTTGACGCAATGTGACAACCACTTTACGAAGGAGAATCTGACGACATTAAGGATGTTGTCGAACGAACTGCTTGACAGCCTCTCGTATGCCGACAAGGTGACGTCGCTGACGGATATCGAGTTTATGGTGGGCAGTAACGAGGGGATGACCATCGAACAAATAGTGCCAGAGGACATTCCTGCCGACGGCACGGCTGCAATGGACAGCATCAAGGCGCGGGCCTATAGCAAGCCCCACGTGGCGAGAAAACTTATCTCTGAGAAAGGCGACCTCTCGTGGGTTATGGTGAAGTTGCGCCAGTTTCCTAAAGACAGCGTATGGAAAAAGCAGGGCACAGTGGCACCCGACATCATCACGGGTCAGGAGGTAGAGCATATCATCAAGAAGCCAGCATATGCCTCGCTGCATCCCAAAGGCACCGGCATGCCCTACGTGACCAACTGCAAGACGAATTATATAGGTGAGGAGATGGGGCGCCTGATGATGATTGCCACACTGATTTGCATGGTGGTGATGCTCTGCATGACCCGCTCGCTGAGGGGCGTGCTGGCACCGATTATCTCGGTTGTTGGCGGACTGTTTGTCACCTACGGCATTGCGGGTTGGACGCAGATGTACGTCGACTCCACCGTGCTGATGATTCCCACCATCCTGGCCTTTGCTGTCGCCATCGCCTACAACATCCACATCTTCTCGTATTTCCGCGGGCGCATGCGTATTCACGGCAAGCGCAAGAAGGCCATCATCGAGACGATGAAGGAGATTGGCTGGTCGGTGTTCTTCTGCGGGTTTACCACACTGGTGTCGCTGCTGTCGTTCCTCGTCATCCCCATCCGTCCGATGCATTGCGTCGGTGTCATTAGTTCCATGAGTGTGCTGTTTGTGCTCTTGACGTCGCTCATCGTCTCGCCCGTACTGCTGTCTTTCGGGAAAGACAAGCGCCCCAAGGATGGCTTTACCGATGAGAGCGACACACGCTGGACAGCAGTGATGGTGCGCCTGAGCGATGTGGTGTTGAGGAATCCCAAGAAGATTGGCTGGTCGTTTCTTGTGGTGTGCATCCTGCTATGTGTTGGCCTATGGAAGATTGAAGCGGCCTTCGACATCGAGCGCACGATGGGCGAGGACGTGCCCTACGTGAAGGAGGTGATGGATGTAGGGCGCTCTGAACTGGGCTCGCTCTATTCCTACGACCTCATCGTGGAACTGCCTAACAATGATGAGGCCAAGGAACCAGAGAACTTGAGACGACTGGACGAATTGCAGCAGAAGGTGGCCCAATATGCCCTGACCAAACGCACCACCTCGATTCTCGACATCATCAAGGACCTGAACCAGACGTTGAACGACGGCGACACGGCCTGCTATCGCGTTCCTGATACGGAGGAAGAAGTGGCGCAGGAAATCCTGCTCTACGAGAATGCAGGTGGCACAGAATCAGAATATTGGGTTGATTACGACTACCGTCGCCTACGGCTGATGGTGGAGATTTCCGACTTCAATTCGGCACAGGTTGAGCGCGAGATGGCGCAGATTCAGGCCGATGCCGAGGCACTGTTTCCCGGGGCGAAAATCACCACCGTAGGCAACATTCCCCAATATGTCACCATGATGCAGTATCTGGTGCGCGGTCAGATGCTCTCGTTCGTCATCTCCATCCTCATCATCGGCGTGATACTGATGATAGCCTTCCAAAGTATCCGCGTGGGGCTCATAGGACTCATTCCCAACATGATGCCTGCCATTTTCGTGGGAGGCTATATGGGTTGGATGGGCGTGCCACTCGACATGATGACGGCTACGCTGTTGCCCATGATGCTGGGTATGGCGGTTGACGACACCATCCACTTCATCAACCACTCGAAGTTGGAATACGACCGCACGCAGCACTACCAGAGTGCCATCCGCAGGACCTTCCGCGTAGTGGGTGTGGCTATCGTCATTACCAGTATCATCACATCGGCAGTGTTTGCCAGTTTTTGCACATCAGCCTGCACCATGTGCATCAACTTCGGTCTGATGGCTATCATCGGCATCCTGTCGGCATTGGCTGCAGATTTGCTGGTGACACCCATACTTGTGAGTAAGTGCAAGGTGTTTGGGAAGGAGAGAAGTTAGAGAAATTCACGGCGATGCCAAGTGGCAAAGCCGGGCAAAACAGTTATAATATTATGAATATGAAAAAGATTGTATTGTTATTGGTTGCCTGCATGATGGCAGCGAGTGAGATGGGCGCCCAACAATTGACGGGTCGCGATGTGATTCAGAAGGTAAAGGACCGTCCGGACGGCAACACACGCTATGGAGAGATGGAGTTGACACTCAGAAAAAAGAACGGCAGCACCCGCCAGCGCAAGGTGACTTCGTGGGCGATGGACGAGGGCAAGGACACGAAGATGATGATGTTCTTTACCTATCCGGGCGACGTGAAAGGGACGGGGTTCCTGACGTGGGATTACGACAAGATAGGCAAGGAAGACGCCAAGTGGCTCTACCTGCCGGCGATGAAGAAAACACGACGTATCAGCGGCTCGTCGTCAAAGACGGACTACTTTATGGGCACGGATTTTACCTACGACGATATGGGGCAGCGCCATGTGGACGAGGACAAGCACAAATTGCTGCGCGAAGAGATGAGAAACGGTCACAAGTGCTGGGTTGTGGAATCGGTGCCAGTGGACAAGCGCGAGATCTACAGCAGGAAAGTGTCGTGGATTCGTCAGGACTGTCTGATTGCCGACCATGTGGAGTACTTCGACAAACTCAACAAGTTGCATCGAGTGCTCAACATTCTGGAGGTGAAGAAGATTCAAGGTTTCTGGACCATTCAGAAGATGGAGATGAGAAACGTGCAGACGGAGCACAGCACCATCATCGTGGTGAAGAACTCGCAGTACAACGTGAAGGTGGACAAGGCTCTGTTTACGGTGGCCAAACTGGAGAAAGGCTTATGAGACCTGTCATCATCACAGCAATATTGTGGTGCCTGCTCCCTCGTCCTGCCTCAGCGCAGGACGAGGATTCCCTCCGCGTGGGCGTGAAGGGATTCGTTGACACCTATCATGCCGTGCGCACGGAGAGTCCCAACGACTGGATGTCGTCGCGCAGTCGTGTGCGTGGCGAGGTGACCATGGAGAAGGGGCATGCGGGGGCTTTCGTCTCGGCCAATTTGATCTACAATGCCATCCTGAAAGACCGCACGGGTTTGCAGTTGCGCGAGGCGTATGCCTACTATTCCGATGACCATTGGGACGTGCGTGCAGGACGGCAGCTCATCACCTGGGGTGTTGCCGATGCGCTGCGACTCACGGATATCATCTCGCCAATGGACTATACGGAGTTCTTGGCGCAAGACTACGACGACATCCGTATCCCTGTGGGTGGTCTGCGTCTGCGTTACTCACGGGAGAAATGGAGGTTCGAGGCGGTGGTGATACCCGTCAGTTCGTTTTTCGACCTGCCTACCGATGAGAAGAACCCGTGGTCAATAGGACCTGTTTCCATCGGTGATGAGCCTGCGACCAAGTTGTATAATATGGAGTATGGCGGCAGACTGTCGTTCTTCCTTAGCGGCATCGATTTTTCCATTTCGGCCATGCATACGTGGAACAAGCAGCCCGTGATGTGTAACGGCATGGGGGAATATCGCCGCATGACGATGCTGGGAACAGATATGTCGTTGCCCCTCGGCAAATTCGTGGTAAGAGGGGAAATTGCTGAATATTTTGACGAGGCTCAAACGGCAACGGGTGTCAAAGATGTCCCTCGTGCTGCATCCACAAATGCCTTGATAGGTTTAGACTGGTATGCAGGCAACGATTGGTCACTGTCGGCACAATACGCTCATAAGTACGTCGCGTGGGGAGAACACCGGAATACAGGAATCTCTACCCTCCGCGTCTCAAAGGACCTGCTGCACAACCTTCTGTCGCTGCAGACCTTTGCCTACATCGACGTGACCAACGGAAGCATTTTCAATCGTCTTAGTGCCGACTACGCCCTGAACGACCAGTTGCACGCCACCATGGGTTATGACTATTTTCATGCAGACAGCGGATTGTTCGCCCTCTATAAGAAGAACTCAGAACTCTGGGTAAAGTTGAAATACAGTTTTTAAAACATTGACATACATTACAGACGAATCAAACAGCAATTACCCGGGCATCATCGTGACAGTAGTTCAGGTTGACTTCCTGTTGGAAGGACAAAAGACGAAAATGTGAGGTCAGTAGGTGAAATAGCCGTTCTCGCTCGTGCGCAGATAAGGAAGAATCTCTTCGTAGCGCAGGCGGAAAGGGGCGCCCGTGTAATGCAGGGCGGGGCCGATGACCACTATCCAGCCATCGATGAAGCCGGCATTCACTGGCACCAGGTCTTCGGGACCGTCGGCATCGAGGGGAAGGTCGCCCCGGTACTGCCACATCAGCCGGCAGATGTCGGACTTGTCGCACTTGAAAATCTCATTGAGTTTGATACGGTGACCGTCACGTTTGCTGAACGAGGCGCAGTCGGCCCAGCGCCAGGTTTCTGAGCCCTTGTCGGTGACCATCGCCTCGAAGGTGACGCACCCTTCATCTTCATACGACCGCTCCACCTCTATCGTACGCTTGAACGACTGCTGTGAAGCCAAGAAAGCGTCGCTGGAGGCCTGCAGCATCCCGTAGACATTGGTTCTGCGCCCTTCGTCGATGTCGAGCACGTCGGCTATCCAGCGCATCACACTCTCTATCACAGCCTTGTCGCCATCGGTAGGAAACTCCACCGAAGCGCTCCAGCCATTCTTCTCCAACGTCGAGGTATGGGTGGAGAGAAACGACTGCGCAGAAGCCACTGCATGGCCAGCCATCGTCATGACGACGGCCATCATGCAGCGCAGCACGCTCCGACAAAGGGTTTCTCTTTTCAAATCAACATCGGGTTTATATCATGCAAAGGTACGACTAAGCGATTGGAAATCCAAAAGTTTTTCGGATTTCCTCTCGCTTAATCGCATTTTGACCTTACAGACAGAAACATTTTTTTGCCTACTGGCACAAAATTCCCAAATTTTGTCTAAATTTGTCGCCAATGATTATCATCCGCAACAAATACCTGCCAGCACGAGGCTACACCGCCATGAACATCATGGGGGTGCTCTTCTGCCACCACGACACCCACCTGACGCCGCGGCTCATCAACCATGAGCGCATACACACCGCGCAACTCCTGGAGATGGGTATCGTGTTCTTCTATATCTGGTATCTGGTGGAGTGGCTGGTGAAACTCCCCACCCCCGGGCGCGCCTACTACCGCATCTCGCTGGAGCGCGAGGCCTACCTCCATGAGCACGAGGAAGACTACCTGAAACATCGGAAGTGGTATGCGTGGACGAAATACTTGAGGAAGAAATCGTAAAAATCATCATAAAGACATTATCACAATGGAAGAAAAAGACATCATCCAGTTGCCCGAGAACGCGTTTCGGGAACTGAAAGAGGGAGAGAACTACGAGCCGGTGATGAAACCGGGGCGTACCTATCCCGAAGTTAACGCCTGGTCGGTGACCTGGGGTATCATCATGGCCATGCTCTTCTCTGCCGCTGCTGCCTACCTTGGACTGAAGGTGGGGCAGGTGTTTGAGGCAGCCATCCCCATCGCCATCATCGCTGTGGGAGCCTCTACGGCAGCGAAGCGCAAGAATTCATTGGGCGAGAATGTCATCATCCAGAGCATCGGTGCCTGTTCGGGTGCCGTGGTGGCAGGAGCCATCTTCACTCTCCCCGCCATCTACATCCTCCAGGCGAAGTATCCCGACGACCCTGAGATGACCGCCTCTTTCTTCAAGGTATTCCTCTCGTCGCTCCTTGGCGGCATCATCGGCATCCTTTTCCTCATCCCCTTCCGCAAGTATTTCGTGAAGGAGATGCACGGCAAATACCCCTTCCCCGAGGCCACTGCCACCACGCAGGTGCTGGTGAGCGGCGCGAAGGGCGGCAGCCAGGCCAAGCCGTTGCTCATCGCCGGACTGGTGGGCGGTCTTTACGACTTCATCGTGGCTACCTTCGGATTGTGGAACGAGAACTTCACCACGCGTGTCTTCGCCATCGGCGAACAGTTGGCCGACAAGGCGAAACTGGTGTTCAAGATAAATACCGGTGCTGCCGTATTGGGTCTGGGGTATATCATCGGTCTGAAATACGCCTTCATCATCTGCCTCGGTTCGCTGGCTGTCTGGTGGCTCATCGTTCCCGGCATTGCCCTATTCTTCGGCGACCAGGTGCTCAACGCCTGGGACCCCAACATCACCACTCCCGTGGGTGAGATGAGTCCGGAACTCATCTTCAAGAGTTATGCCAAGAGCATCGGCATCGGCGGTATCGCCATGGCAGGCATCATCGGCATCATCCGTTCGTGGGGCATCATCAAGAGTGCCGTCTCCCTCGCGTCGAAAGAGATGAAGGGCAAGGGAGCATCGCTGGAGGAGGTGGAGCGCACGAGCCGTGACATCTCGTTCAAAGTCATAGCCATCGGCAGCATCGTCACCATCCTCATCACCTTCATCTTCTTCTGGCTGGGTGTGATGAAGGGCAACCTGCTCTTCGCCGTGATGGGTATCCTGCTGGTAACGGTCATCGCCTTCCTCTTCACCACCGTGGCAGCCAATGCCATCGCCATCGTGGGCAGCAACCCCGTTTCGGGCATGACGCTGATGACCCTCATCCTCGCCTCCGTGGTGATGGTGGCAGTGGGTCTGAAGGGCACCGCCGGCATGGTGGCAGCCCTCATCATGGGTGGTGTGGTATGTACGGCGCTCTCCATGGCTGGCGCGTTTATCACCGACTTAAAGGTGGGCTACTGGCTCGGCACCACGCCGAAGAAGCAGGAGTCGTGGAAATTCCTCGGCACCCTTGTCTCGGCAGCCACTGTGGGTGGTGTGATGATTCTGCTCAACGAGACCTACGGTTTTGCCAGCGACAACCTGGCTGCCCCACAGGCCAATGCCATGGCAGCCGTCATCGACCCGCTGATGAACGGTGTGGGAGCACCGTGGCTGCTCTACGCCATCGGTGCCGTCATCGCCATCCTGCTCACGGTGTGCAAGATTCCTGCCCTGCCTTTCGCCCTCGGCATGTTCATCCCCATCGAGTTGAACACACCGCTGCTCATCGGTGGTGCCGTGAACTGGTTTGTCACCACCCGCAGCAAAGACAAAGCCGTGAACGAAGCCCGTGGCGAGAAGGGCACGCTGATAGCCAGCGGTTTCATCGCCGGTGGTGCACTGATGGGTGTGGTGAGTTCCATCCTGCGTTTCGCAGGAATTGACCTCATCGACAAGGCGTGGCTCGAGAACCACTTATCCGAAGTATACTCTCTCATCGCCTACATCCTCCTCATCCTCTTCTTTGTTTGGGCAACGAGGGTGAGCAAGAAAGAGAAATAAAGCCTTTTCAGGATTGAAAATTCACCGGGCTTCGCCCGATTGAAAATTGAAGATTATTTCGGGCTTCGCCCGATTCGGAATTGTGCTTATATGGTTTTCCCCCGCCATTGGATGGCGGGGGAAAACCATATTTAGAGGTTATAGTGACTATAGTAACTATAGTCACTATATACCTATAAGGCCTGCGACCTGTTTTACGAAATCGCTTCCATGCTGGGGATGTAGTTTTTCTGTATGGCAACGGCGATGGCGGTGGCCACCTCCATGTCGCTCAGTCCCACGTTGCGCCCGAAGTCATAGAGCATGTTCATCTCCTCGTTGGAGATGGTCTTGTCGGAGATGACGATTTGAATCATATACTCGAGCATGTCTTCGCGCATGCCCGGGTTGATCTTGAGGATATTCTCCACCGAGTCGTTGAACGTCTTCATGATGTCGCCTTTCATCACCTCTTCGATGAATTTTCGCGGGAAGATTTTCAGGTCGGCGAGGTTCTCGATGATGGCATGGTATTCCTCAAGGTTGAGCGCCTTGTCGATATTGGCGACGAGGATGCCCGCCGAGACGATGAACTGTGCGGTGTACTCATCGAGTTCGCTGTCGCCCACCTTGAGCAGGATGGAGATGAGTTCCTCCATCCCATCGTTGAGGTCCTGCTGCGTCTCCATCGTAGAGAAGAGATTCAATGCCTGCACGCGGATGGGGTTCACAGGATGTGTGGCACGGCTGATGCCCTTGTCTTTGAGGAAGTAGTTGAGGCGGCGGTTGTTGTCGGCGATGAGGGCATCGAGGCTCACGTTCATCTTCACCAGGTCGAGTCCGGAGGCGAGTTTGAAGAACGCCGTGACGCACACGCCCAGGTCGTCGGTCGCCATATACCCATAGCGGTCGGCCACCAGTTCTGCCAGTTGGTCGTGGAGTCGGATTTTGTATTGCAGCGACACCGGCACGGCGGCCTCTGGCGGGAAGACGAAGCGCACGAGACGGTTGAGTTTCGTATCTTTGTTGATGAGGTGACCGAGTTCGTGTCCGATGACGAAGCGCAGTTCCTCTTCCGTCATCAGGTCGAAGAGTGCCGAGTTCACGTTCACGATATTCGGTTCGCCCTTTCCCTCAGCAGCCACGGAGAAAGCATTCACCGAGGAGTCGCCGGTGATGTAGAAGTCGACCGGCTCCTCGAAGCGCAGTTTCTTTTTCACGTCATGGCAAAGGCGGTAGAAGTCGGGCAGCAGGTCTTCCTGCACTTTCAGGCTGTGGCCTTCCATACTGCTCCGCCAGTAAGTGTCGGCGCTCGATGTCTGTATTTTCTTGAGCACGGCCTCTACCACCGCCCCCTGCAGGGCATTGTAGATTTGCTTGCTGAGTTGTTTCTCGAGGGCGATGGAGGGTTTCAGATGCCTCCTGCTTTTCTTTGTTGGGGTTTTCTTTTCCATGGTCGTTATGATAAAGGGTTTTTAGTGTCTACAGTGACTTATTGGGACTTCAATCTTCAATCGGGCGGAGGCCCGACCTCACATCTCCAATCCCAACCTCAACGAAGCGTATTGGTTTTCCCAGTGTTCTTGTTGGTGCCTTTGTACTTCGTCTGGTGACGCTCGTCGTGCTTGAACTGCTGCGCGGTGGTTCTGGGATATTCCATCACGATGGGGTGACGGGCCTCCGGACCACTCATCCACCGTGCCACGCCGTCGACCCAGTGGCCGCTGGCCTCAAAGGTGGGATGTATGCCGTCGGGGAAACGCTGCAGTTTGAGGTGGTAACTGTCGTAGAAGCGGTCGGCCCCCACGTTCTCGCGTATCACATTCACGATGCCCGGGTCGCGTGCCACCGCCTTGAGCGAGATGGGGCCGATCCAGATGAAGGGGATGTCGCCTATCTCGCGCATGATTTCCCTCACCGCCTCGCCTCTGGCTGCGATGTCATGATATCCCAGGTCGTTGGTGCCGAGAGAGATGATGATGAAGGTGGGCTTCACCTTCTTGATGAGCCGGGGGAGTTCGGTGGTATAAGCCCAGCATTTCAGTGTGGCGCCATACCACACCGAGGAGTACATCGTATACCCGTTCTGACGGGCATAGTCGGCAAAGCGTCGTGCCACGCCGTCGAGAGTAGAGTCGCCGAAGATGAGGACGTTATGGCGGCATGTATCGTTCTCTACTGTTGTCTCGATATTGTCTACCAGCTCTCCCGCGAGCACTTTGTCGACCACGATGTCGAGGCTGTCGAGCGGAGATTGCGCCCATACAGCAAGGGCTGCAGAGAAGATGCTCACGAAGAGCAAAAGTTTCTTTTTCATTGTCTATATATTATTATATGTGATATTCTCATTGAGAAACGGGATTCATGCCCTTTTATTTTCCCTCATGACATCCCTTTAACATCCTTTCAATTTCCTGATTCCGATTCCTTTCTTTTGGCTTCCTTTCCAAACACCCACAGTTCGATGCTGTTGATGACATTCTGCCAGAGGATATAGCAGCCAGGTCCTACCGACGAGATGGGGTTGAGATAGGTATAGGCTATCCAGATGGCGAAGACGGTGTTCTTCTGTCCGAGGGCCTGTCCGGCCTCCTGTGTGCGGTGGAAGAAATGCCCCACATAACGTCCGACGGCAAACTGCAGCAGGCAGACCATGAGTCCCGACAGTGCGATGACCACGAGGAACGCCACAGAGGTGTCGGCATGCACGATATTCTTCACCGTCGTTCCCGTGACGATGGTGAGCGAGAAACCCCAGAGGTAGAACGACAGGTCTTTCACCCCCACCACCCACTGATGCAGGCGGTGCATATAGTGTTTCACGACATACGCCAGCAACATAGGCACCACGAGCACCAAACACACCTTATACAGGATGAGGAAGAACGCGTGCCAGAACCCCATGCTCACGGAGGGGTCGATGAGTGGGAAGCACACCGGCACCATGACAGCCGTGAGGAGGTTGGAGAGAAACGTATAGGTGGTCATCTCCTCGAGGTCGCCCCCCAGTTTTGCCGTCACCACGGCGGCTGCCGCGGCACAGGGCCCGATGATGCAAGTGAGCAGTGCCTCGAGCAGGATGAGGTTCTCGCCCTGGATGTGGAAGGTGAGTACCGCCGCCACTACCATGATGACGAACACCACCTGGAACGCCCCCACCCAGAGATGCCACCCCACCGGTCTCAGCCTACGGAAGTCGACCTTGCAGAAGGTAACGAAGAGGATGAGGAACATGAAAAGCGGGAAGATATCGCTGATAATGGGTCCGAAGAACTCCCCTGCCCCATCGAGTTGTGGCGTGAAGGCGAAGAGAAGATACACTACGGTACCCACGGCCATCGCCACGGGCAATGTCCAGTCTTTGAGAAACCTCAGCAACCGTGCCTCCTGTCTTTCTATATTCATCTTGAGAGATCGATTGTGCTATTTTCTCTACTATTTCACGAGAATGATGCCGCCCATGGGCTGGATGGTGACCTTCGCACGGCCTTTCTTGTCCACCTTCAGTTGGCGCAACTCAGCCTCGGGGATGGCGTTGGGCGTCTTCGCTGCAGGGCGGTCGGTATAGTATTGCACCGTAGAGCCGGCCATCATCGGCAGGTCGAGGGTGAGGGTGAGCGGCTGGTCGGTGCCGTTGAGTCCTGCCACATACCAGTCGTTGCCATGGCGGCGGGCCAGCACGGCATAGCGTGTGGGGAAGCCGTCGATAAAACGCGTCTCGTCCCATGTCGTGGGCAGGGCGCGCAGGAAGTCGAGTTCAAACTGCGGCAGTTCGCCGAGGTTGTTGGGCTGCATCGCCACGCAGTTGACTGCCGTCTGCAGCACGATGCCCGTAGCCATCTCGAAGGTGTCTGACGACCGCCGGTAGTTGCCGCTGTTGTTGTCGCGGCCCATGCGGCGGTTCATCACCACCCCACCCCAGTCGAATGTCCCCATGGCGTTGCGCGAGAAGGGGTGCATGGTGAGTTCGAAGCCTTCCATGTCGCAGTGGAGCTGCGAGAACATCAGGTTCTCGGAGGCCAGTGCCGCCTCGCTTGCCACGTAGTTGGGGTACATCCTCTCCCATCCCCGGGGGATGGTGCAGCCGTGAAACACCACCTGCAGTCCGTAGCGGTTGGCGTCGCTGAGGATATCCTCGTAGAGCCGCATGGTCTCCTGCTTGTCGCTGCCGAAGAAGTCGACCTTGATGCCTGCCGCTCCGATGCTCTTCAGCCAGCGCATCTCGCGCTCACGGGCATAGGATGTCGACATGCAGTCGCGGGGTGTCTGCGGTGCGTCGTTCCAGTAGCCGTTGGAGTTGTACCAGAGCATGAGGCGCACGCCCTTCGACTGGGCATAGCGCGACAGTTCTGCCATGCGCTCGCGGCCGATGTTCTTGTCCCACCAATTGTCGACAAGACAGTATTCGAAGCCCATCGCCGAGGCGAGGTCGATAAACTGCACCTGGTCGTCGTAGTTGATGGAATTGTCTTGCCATACGAGCCAACTCCAGGTGTAGCGGCCCGGCTTGAAGGGCTGGGTGGCCTCATAGAGCGGGTCGACGACGTCGTACATCACCGTGGTCTCGACGATGGGTTTCAGCGTCTTGCCGATGGTGATGGTGCGCCAGGGAGTGCTGCCAGGCAGAGAGAGGCCCGGCGTGGCAGAGCCAATGCCATTGAATTCGCCTTGCTCGGGATAAGCGATGGTGTAGCCTCGCGCTGGGTCATAGTCGCTCAGGCGTGAACCGCAGTAGGCGCTCGACACGCCCGTCTCGCTCACCAGTGCCCAGCCACTGTCGCCCAGCCGAAAGAGGCAGGGGAAGGTGTAGCCCAGGCCAAACTGTGAGCGCTCCGTCATCGGACGGTCGGCCTTATAGTCTTCCTCATACGAGGGTTTGGTGCGCTCCCATCCCTGCATCGGCCCTATCTGCGGGCAGAGGAATGTGGTGGAGCCGTCGGGGAAGCGAAACGAGGTGACCTCGCGCTCGATGACGGCACACTTCGGGTTGTCGTTCTTGCCACGGTAGAGGGAGTAGCGGAACGCCACGTCGTTGTTAGAGACAAGGAGAGTGACGGTAATGCGCTGCTTACTGGCATTCTCGAAGTCCACATCCATGCGGTTGGCCTCATAGTGAATCTGTGAGGCTTTGGCCTGCGCCATGGTATAGTCTTTCGTCACCTTGTCGAAATCTGTCTTTATCCACGACATCCCGTTGGAGAAGTCACCGATGTTGGCAACGAGTCCCATCTCCGATTCCAGGACCACGGGCTGTTCGTCATAGGTGACGCTATACTTCATCTTTCCATCCTTGGCGAAAAGGACGACGCTGAGGCGCTCATCGGGCGAAGTCACCCTTCCACCGGCTGTTGTCGAAGCCTGTGCAGAGGCATGGCTCACAGCAGCGAGCAACATCAGGGCAGCCAATAGTATTCTTACCTTCATTCTCTTCAGTTTTTATGTTTATCGGATGCAAATATACATAATAATATTATGAAAGAATAAGCCGACAAACATTTTTTTGCAACTTCTCGCCAACAAGAAGACCGGTTTTTGCCCGACATTGATTTTTTCTTTGCCCGTCTGCTTCATCTATCCCCCTACCATCCATCCCATCGATGGAGAGACATCTTCGGAGGGTAAAAACGATATTTTTCTCATCATTTGCGACAGGTTTTCGGGGCATTTGTTTTGATTGTCGCATTATCTGGATACTGTCGTATGCTTTGAAGAAGAAAAACGCGAAAATAATTGCAAGGCGTTGTTGGGCGACCTATCTTTGCAATGTCGAAAGGAAAGAACAACCTTTCCGACGCAAAGAAAAAACAAAAACAAAAATAATAATAACTAAAAAAATACGATTATGAAAAAGTCAAGTTTATTCTTCGCAGCACTCGTTTGCATGATGATGCAGAGTTTGTCATCCTTCGCCGATGACCGTGTTATCCCAACCCAGCAACTGCCCGCGGCAGCCCAGACCTTCGTCCAGAACACCTTCCCCGGAAAGGGCATCGCCTACGCCACCATCGACAGAGACTTCGGCAAGACCACTTATGACGTGCGTCTGAACGACGGCACCGAGGTGGATTTCGACTCCAAGGGCACATGGGACAAGGTAGACTGCGGCTTCAGTGCCGTTCCCGCCCAACTCGTTCCTACTGCCATCGCCAACTATGTGAAAGCCAACTACGCAGGTGCCACGATCGTGAAAATCGGCAAGGAGCGCCATGGATATGACATCGAACTGTCGAACGACCTCGAGTTGAAGTTCAACAAGCAGGGCCAACTCATCGGCTTCGACGACTAACCAAGCATTTTGAGTAATCTGACACTGCACCGGGCTCCTGGTGCAGTTTTTTTGTTTACAGAGTTTTCTTTAGCCCAAATGAAACTTTGGGTATCCATACCCACACAGAGATTATGTCATAAGTGAATGAGTGCGCTTCGCGAACAGTGACCGTTGGTTCTCGCCGTAGGCGACTAAAAATATAAATAGACTCACCCTCCTAAGCCATTGTGTATAAAATCTTTTTTATGCCGCTCAGTAGAGTAGCAGCAGACCGGCGAAGCCAGCAAAGCAAATCATCAGGATGGGGTTGATGCGCAGGAAGCGGGTGCCCACGAAGGTGGCGATGAAGAGCGCCACGCTGATGCAGAACTGCCAAATGTTCTCATCCCATGATGAAAAGTTGTCCTTGTTCATGAGCAACAGGGCGGCGGCAGCCAACAGACCCACCACGGCGGGGCGCAGACCGCCGAAGATGCTCTTCACCGTTGGCGTGTTCATGTATTTCAGAAACATCTTGGCGATGAGAATCATGAGGATGAACGAGGGCAGAACGAGGGCGAAGGTGGCGGTACAACTGCCCAGCACCGCCATCGTCTCACCCATGTGGGCATTCTTCACGGCGGTATAGCCACAGTAGGTGGCGGAGTTGATGCCGATGGGGCCAGGGGTCATCTGACTGATGGCGACGATGTTCGTAAACTGTGCCGATGACATCCATTCATGGTTGCGAACCACTTCGGTCTGGATGAGCGACAGCATGCCATACCCCCCTCCGAAACCGAAGAGGCCGATTTCGAAAAACGTGACAAACAGTTGGAGGAATAGCATCATTGTTCTGTAGGAGTTACGTATTTGCCATAGAGGTAACCGCTGAATCCGGCGATGAGGATGATGTACATCGGGTTCACACCCATGAGCCATATCGCCAGGGCGCTGGCGATGGGTATCCAACAGTTGGAGAGCGAGATCTTCGCACTCTTGGCAAGATTGAACGTGGGCGCGGCTATCAGGGCCACCACCGCAGGGCGTATGCCCCGGAAGATGCTCTCCACCACAGGATTGTCCTGGAAACGTGAGAAGAACATCGCGATGAGCAGGATGATGATGAGGGAGGGGAGGGCAGAGCCCAGGGCGGCACTGATGGCACCCGGCAACTTGCGCAGTTTGTAGCCGATGAACACGCTCATGTTGATGGCGAACACCCCCGGACAACTCTGCGCGATGGCGATGATGTCGAGGAACTCCTCTTGCCGGAGCCATCGGCGTTTGCCCACCACCTCACTTTCGATGATGGGAATCATGGCGTATCCACCCCCGAGGGTGAATGCGCCAATCTTGAAGAAGTCGCTGAACAGTTGCCAGTAGATGCGTTTCAACATTATTTGCTGTGTTGCTCAATCCATCGACGGGCGTTGACGAAGGCCTCAATCCATGGGGTCACCTCATCATTCTGGCGGTCGGCAGGATACCATGCGTTCTGCCAGGGGAAGATGGCGCGCTCCAGATGGGGCATCATGGCCAGGTGACGGCCGTCGGCACTGCAGATACCGGCCACGCTGTAGTCCGACCCGTTGGGGTTGCCGGGATAAGCATCGTAACTGTATTTGGCTACGACGTGATATTTCTCTTCGCCTTCGGGCAGTGAGAATTTACCCTCGCCATGAGCCACCCAGATGCCGAGGCGGTTGCCGTTGAGCGAACCGAGCATCACACTGTCGTTCTGTGGGATGGTGAGGTTGACGAAGTTGCTCTCAAACTTCCTCGAGTCGTTGTGCAGCATGTGGGTGCGGTGCTCGTGCTCGGGATTGATGAGGTTGAGTTCCACCATCAGTTGGCAGCCGTTGCAGATGCCGAGCGAGAGGGTGTCGTTGCGGGCGTAGAACTTGTCGAGGGCTTCCTTGGCCTTGGGATTGTAGAGGAAAGCACCTGCCCATCCCTTAGCACTGCCCAGCACGTCGCTGTTGGAGAACCCGCCGCAGAACACAATCATCGAGATGTCGTCGAGGGTCTCGCGGCCGCTGATGAGGTCGGTCATCATCACATCTTTCACGTCGAAGCCGGCGAGATAGAGTGAGTAGGCCATCTCGCGCTCGCCATTGGTGCCTTTCTCGCGGATGATGGCAGCCTTGATGCCGCTGGCGTCGTGGCGGTCGGCACTCAGGTAGTATTTCGACAGTTTGCCGTGGAAGTTCTTGCCAAACTGCATCTTCAGGGGTTGCTTCTTGTAGTTCTCGAAACGCATCTTTGCCCGTCCGTTGAAACTCTGCTTGCGGTCGAGCAAGTAGGATGTCTTGTACCACACGTCGCGCAGGTGGTCGATGTCGAACGTATGCTCCCATCCGTCTTTCTTCACGTTGAGTGTGCGGCTGCCGGGAGTAGGATAACCGATTTTGGCAAAGCCCACACCCAGGTCTTCGAGCAGTTCTCGCATCTCGAACTTATACTTGTCGCTCACCTGTATCACCACGCCGGGGTTCTCGGCGAAGAGCAGTTTCACCACGTCGTCGTCCTTCATGTTGTAGAGGTTGATGTTCATGCCGCCCTCGGTGTTGGCGAAGCACATCTCGAGGAGAGTGGTAAGCAGTCCGCCGGCACTGACGTCATGGCCCGCCATGATCCAGCCCTTCTTGATCATCTGCTGGATGGCATCGAAGCAGTCGGCGAAATACAGGGGGTGTTTCACGGTGGGCACGTCATCGCCCACCTTGCCCAATGACTGGGCGAAGGCCGACCCGCCGAGGCGCAGGTTGTCGAAACTGAAGTCGATATGATAGAGCGATGAGTTCTTGTCGTTCACCACCACGGGCGACACCACCTTACGGATGTCGGATATCTCGCCGCCACTGGTCACAATCACCGTTCCCGGCGATATAATCTTCTCGCCGTTGGGATATTGCTGGCTAAGAGAGAGGGAGTCTTTTCCTGTGGGTACGTTGATATGCAGCGCGCAGCAGAAATCGCTGAGGGCTTTCACTGCCGCATAGAGACGAGCGTCCTCACCTTGCTGTGAGCGGCAGGGCCACATCCAGTTGGCGGAGAGCGACAGGCTCTTCATGCCGTCGGCCAATGGTGCCCACACAATATTGGTGAGCGACTCTGCCACGGAGAGCACGCTGCCTGCCTCGGGAGAGGCCAGACCTGCCTGTGGCGCATGTCCCAGGGCGGTGGCGATGCCCTTGCGTCCGCGGTAGTCGAGGGCTACCACGCCACAGTCGGAGAGCGGCAATTGCAGTGGACCCTGACATTGTTGGCGGGCTATCTTTCCCGTCACCGAACGGTCTACCTTGTTGGTGAGCCAGTCTTTGCAGGCCACCGACTCGAGTTGCAACACCCGCTCGGCATATTGGTCGATTTTGTCGGCAGAATAGGTGGCGCCTTCGTAATGGCGCTCCACCGTGGTGTCGGTCATGATGGTCTTCGGGGAGTGGCCGAACATCTGTGCCACGTCAAGGTCGAAGGGTTTCACGCCGTCGCCTTGGACGAACGAGAAGTGGGCATCGCCGGTGGTCTCACCCACCACGTAGAGTGGGGCACGCTCACGCTCGGCGATACGCGCCACGTGGTCGATATGTTTCTCGTCGATGAGCAGGCCCATGCGCTCCTGGCTCTCGTTGGCGATGATTTCCTTCGCCGAGAGGGTCTTGTCGCCGATGGGCAGACGGGTCATGTCGATGCTGCCGCCACACTCTTCGACGAGTTCCGACAGGCAGTTGAGGTGTCCGGCGGAGCCGTGGTCGTGGATGCTCACCACGGGGTTGACATCTTCCTCGCAGAGGGCGCGCACGAGGTTGTAGGCACGTTTCTGCATTTCGGGGTTGGCACGCTGGATGGCATTGAGTTCGATGCCGTTGGAGTAGCGTCCGGTGTCTACCGACGATACCGAACCGCCGCCAAGGCCGATGCGGTAGTTGTCACCACCTACCACCACGATTTTGTTGCCCTTCTGAGGTGTCTTCTTCAAACAGTCGCGCTTGGTGCCGTAGCCCACGCCACCGGCGAGCATGATGACCTTGTCGTAGGCGTATTTCTCCTGGCCTTCCTGATGCTCGAAGGTGAGCACCGAGCCGCAGATGAGGGGTTGGCCAAACTTATTGCCGAAGTCGGAGGCACCGTTGGAGGCCTTGATGAGGATGTCTTCGGGCGACTGGTAGAGCCACTGGCGCACAGGGAGGATATCTTCCCAGTCGCGTTCGCCGTCACGCTGACCGTTGTCGTCGAGCAGACGGGGATAGGCGGTCATGTAGACGGCAGTGCCGGCGATGGGCCATGAACCCACACCACCGCCCATGCGGTCGCGTATCTCGCCGCCAGTGCCGGTGGCAGCGCCGTTGAAGGGTTCCACGGTAGTGGGGAAGTTGTGGGTCTCTGCCTTCAGCGAGATGACGCTTTCCACTTCCTTCACCTCGAAGTAGTCGGAGGTCGACTGGTCTTTGGGTGCAAACTGTTCCACCTTGGGACCTTGGGCGAATGCCACGTTGTCCTTATAGGCGGAGAGTATCTTGTTGGGGTTCTCCTTGGTTGTCTTCTTGATCATCGCGAAGAGTGAAAACTCTTTCTCCTCACCGTCGATGATAAAGGTGCCGCCGAAGATTTTGTGGCGGCAGTGCTCGGAATTGATTTGTGCGAATCCGAAAATTTCGGAGTCGGTAAGCGGACGGCCGAGTTGTTTTTCGATATGGTGCAGGTAGTCTATCTCCTCGGGTGAGAGGGCGAGGCCTTCCTGCTCGTTATATTGCTCCAGGTCTTCCACGTGTTTGATGGGCTCAGGCTCATGGTTGATAGTGAATATGCGCTGGTCCAGACCATTGTACATGCGTTGCAGCATGGGGTCGTGGTCGGCATCCTTGCTCGCTACGGGGAAATATTCCTCGATGCGGGTGATACCGCTCATGTTCATATTCTGTGTAATCTCCACGGCGTTGGTGCTCCATGGGGTCACCATCTCGCGGCGTGGACCTACATAGAACCCTTTCATTTCTGGTTCCTCGATGAAGGTGGCGTCGCCGTAAAGCCAGCATAGTTTGCCGGTCTCTTCCTTATCCAACTGGTGGTTGCTCTCTGTGGCAATAACGTTCCCTGACGGGGTCTTGAAAAAATAAATCATGAGTCTCGGTGCTAGTTTCTAACTAAATTTTCGCATTCGTTCAAGTTTCAGGAATTATGGATTTTCCCTACTTGCGAAAGTCGAGTTTATTATTTAGGTGCAAAAGTACGAATAAGTGAGAGGAAAGCAAAACAAATAGCAAAGTTTTTGTTTTCTTTCCCAAGCAGAAGCACTTTTGGTGCAGTAGTCAAAGGTAATGCAAATAGAATGCAAAACGAAAAGAATCCTCCGATAATCTTCTTCAACTCGGAGAAACAGATTTCTTATCCTATGTACCTCTGTGTCTCTGTGGTGAATTCCATATGGGGGATTTATCTTATCAGAATTGAATTTTATCAGAATCCCATTCCAGGTTGTCCAAGACATTGATGGCATTGTCATCAATTTGCTCATACCAGATTTTCAAAACACGATTATCGCGCTTCTTAAAAGTAAGTTCAACAATCTTTCTTGAACTCCCATCCGAAGGACAATACTTGGCAAGCCCTCCTTGATATTCAAATAATTGGTAAACATGAGACAACATGATTGTTTTCGAAAAA
>JAEEGL012346263.1_pt1 | contig 20584 bp, 23 predicted proteins | sample 9134231 | NCBI WGS metagenome assembly JAEEGL01 (sample SAMN16246548, study PRJNA631951) | gut metagenome | biome: gut microbiome; feature: rumen; material: fiber-attached | host: Bos | place: Iran: Karaj | collected 2018-10
CAGACCTCCCGCTCTTTAGGGCAATTGACGTTGACAATTTTCAGGAGGCTAAAAAATGAAAGAAAACAATGTAACGATCCGTTTGGAAAAAGAGAGCGAGTGGAGAGAAACGGAAACTCTGGTGAGAGACAGCTTCTGGAACGTCTACCGTCCCGGATGTCTGGAGCACTATGTGCTTCATCAGCTGAGGAAGGACAGTGCATTTGTTCCTGAACTTGATCTTGTTATGGAACTGAACGGCAGGATCATAGGACAGATCGTCTTTGTCAGGGCACAGATCATGTCTGATGACGGGAGACGGATCCCGATACTGACCATGGGACCCGTATGCATCGCCAATGACCTCAAGAGGCATGGCTACGGCAGGTTGCTCGTGAACCATGCTCTCGGGAAGGCCGAGAAACTGGGCTTCGGTGCAGTGTGCATAGAAGGCAATTACCGCTTTTATTCGGAATGCGGTTTCAGGCATGCTTCTGACTTGGGACTCAGATATAGCGGACTGCCGGAAGGAGCGGATGCTTCCTTCTTCCTATGCAGGATACTGAAGGACGGGTATCTCGACGGAGTCACCGGAGTGTATTCGACGCCGCGGGGCTATTTCGTGGACGAGGATCAGGCCGAGGAATATGACAAAGAGTTCGAGCCGAGGGAAAAACTGAAACTTCCGGGGCAACTTGTTCAGACGGATTGACAGCAGACATGCTGGAAAAAGGCCGTGTCCGAATGGACATGACCTTTTTTTCATGTATATTCATGCTCGTGATTGAACAGGACCGTTACTTGATGTAAAATCAGTTCAAAGCCATAAAAGGAGAAAAGAGAGATGATAGGCGTATTGTTTCTCATACTCAGCATGATACCCGGGATACTGGTGTTCCTGTGGTTTAGAAAATTCAAAGAGGATGAGCCGTACAAAAAGACCTGTGGTGACATACTGAAACAGGGACTCCTGAGCCGGTTCGTGCTCGTCGCGTGCGTCCGGTTATTCTCGATATTATGGGGCCTAACAGGATTCAGCGGCAAGAACCTCTATCTGGATGAGTTTATCAATGGCTTCATAAAGGCTGCTTTTTTTGAAGAACTTGTCAAGATGATGCTTACATTCAAGATCATGAAGAAGAACCGGATCAGAGTTTCAAAGCTTGATCTTATGGTGTTCTTCTGCATCATGGGAATGGGCTTCGGCGCATCTGAGGCTCTCGTGTATATGTTTAATACCAGTCCTCGGCAGATCCTGTTCAGGGGACTTACGCTCGGACACGGAACATACGGTCTTATCATGGGCAGTTTCTTTGCCAAATACTATGAATCAGGAAAGGAAAGCTACAAATATCTGGCTTTCCTCGTACCTTTCCTCCTTCACGGTTTCTATGATTTCGGACTGAGTGAAGGCGTTGCTGACATATTCGGTATCATTTCGGTCACTTCGGTCGGAGTGCTCTTCGTATATCTGGTCGTAAAGCTCATAAGGATAAACAAACACAGGAATGATCCGGAAGCGACGGCCGTAATCCATGATTTCGCAGAGCTGCGGAAAGGGCCTGATGAAGATGAAGATAAAGCTGAAGCTTGACCGCCCGAGAGGAGTTGATGCCGGTACTGCCAGGATCGAAACTCCAAACGGAAAGATAAAGGCGCTGGTGCTTAGGCCCGAAGGCGGCAACGCCGGGGCACCGGGCGTTCTCTGGATCCACGGAGGAGGCTATTTCCTCGGCATGAAGGAAATGGCATACATGTCACGTGCCGTAGATGTTGTTTTGAACCACGGCGCCACAGTGGTAGCGCCGGACTATACGCTCGCATTCAGGAATCCGTATCCTGCAGCTCTTGATGACTGCATGCGGACGCTTTACTGGATGAAGGATCATTGTAAGGTGCTTGGCATAAGGGACGACCAGCTGATGGTCGGAGGCGAGAGTGCAGGCGGAGGATTGTGCCGGGCAGTTTGTCTCAGGGCGAGGGATGAAGGAAAGGCCGGAATAGCTTTCCAGATGCCCCTATACCCGATGCTGGACGACAGAGATACGATAACTTCTTTCTCCAATCACGGGAAAATCTGGAACACTTCCAGGAATCACTTCGGGTGGAAAACCTATCTCAGAGGAATGGACAGTAGAATAGTTCCACGGTATGCGGCACCGGCAAGACGGGAAGACCTGTCGGGCATGCCGCCCTGTTACACCTTCGTGGGTGACGGAGAACCGTTCTTTGCCGAGACACTGCAGTATGTCGACAGACTGAGAAAGGCAGGAGTCGAGGCACATGCAGATGTATACAAGACGGACATTCATGCCTTTGATATGCTCTATCCTGAAATGAAAGAGAGCAGGGAAGCGGCTGCGGCTTTCAATAAGGCGTTTGCCAGAGCAAAAGAAAACTTCTTTGCTGAACAGCCATAGAGAAGAAAAACTCCCCGCGTATGCGGAGAGCTTTTTGTTGCTTATCAGTCCGGAATGAATGACACAAGGCACTTAGCGCCGTAGGTGACTTCAGAAATGTCGCCCTTGGTAAAGCCGTTCTCGGAGCAGTAAAGATAGATATACTGTCCTGCGTACGCATTGATCTCGCCGTTCTTTTCAAGAACAGGCTTTCCTGCCTGGGATATGAACCTGTAGCTGTCGGTAAATTCCTCATCGAACACATAGACGTTCCATGTGACGCCGCCTACTGCAGAAGGCATATTTGCAACGAACCTGTATCTTCCTGTTTCTGTTACGGGGATCTCCACGTAACCTGCGTCTTCAAAACCGTCCTCAGGCGTTACTGCCTTTGTCGTATAGACAGGCTCTGCTGCAGACGATCCGTCCGGTATGAAGGTCATGCGGAAACCTGCTCCCTTTGTGACCTTGTTGATGTCATCAAGAGTGAAGCTGTTCTCGGAGCAGTAAACATAGAGATACTGTCCGGCCTTGACTCTTATGACGCCGTCTCTTTCAGTGACAGGTTCTGCTGCCTGAGCGATATATCTGACAGCATCTTCAAACTGGCTGTCCATCAGGTAAACGATCCATGAGATGCCGCTGACATCAGAAGTGCCGTCAGCCTCGAACTTGTACAGGCCATCGGCCGGAACAAGGATCTCCACATAGCCGGCATTATCGAAGCCCTCGTCAGGAGTGATCTCTCTGGTAATGAGGCTCATGTCCTCGGAAGGAGCCTGGTTTCTCACGGTGGTCCGTGAGACATAGAGCTTTGCTCCGTCTGTTACTTCGGAGATATCACCGAGGCTGAAACCGTTTTCGGAACAGCCGACATAGAAATACTGTCCCTTGGCTGCGTGTACTGTGCCGTCACCCTCGAGAGCAGGACTTGTAGCCCGAGGTATATACCTGAAGCTGTCAGTGAATCTTGAATCCATGAGATACACTGTCCACTTCACGTCATTTCTGCCGGAGATGGCATTCGCCTCAAAGCGGTAATCTCCTTCGTCTCTCACAGGGATCTCGGTGAATCCGGCGCGGTCAAAGCCGTCCAAAGGAGTGATCGATGCGGTGACATATACAGGCTCATCAGCCGAGGAGCCTTCAGGGATAAAGGTAACAAGGAACTCTGCGCCTTTGGTCACATTTTTTACGTCATTGATGGTAAAGCCGTTCTCGGAGCAGTGGATGTAGATGTACTGTCCTGCCTGTACCTTGATCACGCCGTCTCTTTCAGTCACCGGAGTCGATGCCTGTGAGATGTACCTGAAACCGTCTTCGAACTTTTCATTCATGAGATATACTTCCCAGGTGACCCCGCCGGCCTCTGAAGCGTCATTTGCCTCAAACTTGTATTTGCCGTTTCCGGTCACGGCTATTTCAGTAAAGCCTGCATCATCGAAGCCGTCTTCAGGCTTGATCGATACTGTCTCCGGTACTGCCTCGCTGGCCGGTGTGTCGGGACTATCCTTGCCAGAGCAGGCAACGAGAGAGAAGATAAGACACAGACTCAGAAGCATCATAATGATTCTTTTCATGTTCTAAATTCTCCTTAGTATTTAGTAATACTAGCTGGTTATTTATATACTCCACATATGGGATAATGTCAAATTGAAGGGATCACCTTTTCATCCGTTCCTCTTCCTTCCTGAGCTCTTCCAGAAGTTCTCTCAAGGTCCAGGACAGGTTATGTACAGTCACGACGGCCTTCAGACCGATCCTCTTGATGCCCCTTTTCCTGTAGGCATCAAGAAACATATCCAGTTTGTCCCTGACGTCACCGGAGAATATGATGTGGTCCGGAACGGCGGCAAGAACAGGCTGAGGAGAAGCGGGCACAGAGCCACTGACGATATCCGACAGTTTCATGTCAAGATATCCGGGTCCCGTGACGGTATAGGTGAATCCGAGTTCCCTGCACAGCGCTTTTATCGCTCCGGCCGTCCCGGCATCGTTTGAAAAGAAATAGATGTTCAAGGTCTCATGCCTCCTGTTTTATCTGGGTCTAATATATATGAAGGCGCACGGGCAAGTCAACCTTGGGGAACGGAGCACCAAATATGCTCTTTTATATTTCCGCCGTATAATATATAATTTAAAAGATAAAAACCATTCACGAGGTGCATATGTCATACAACTGCCTTCTGCTCGATCTGGACGAGACCCTTGTCTCTTTCAAGGAGAGCGAAAAGCAAGCCATCTTGAGGCTTTATGCAAAATACGGGATCCCGGACACTGATGAGAACCGGGAGTATTACCATGAGCTCAACAAGGATCTTTGGACTGACCTTAAGGACGGAAAGCTGAGGAAGCCTGAGCTGGAGAAGGCCCGCTTCAATACGCTCATCGAAAAGTTCGACATAAAGAACGTAAAGGCCGACCAGCTGAACAGGGAGTTTGAGGGCTATCTCAAGCAGAGCGTGGTCCCGTTTGACGGAGCCCTGGAATTTCTTGAGGACATAGAGGACTACGCAACGCTTGCCATCGTGACCAACGGCTATGAGACGGTCCAGCAGAACAGGCTGAAGATCTCCAGGATAGCCGATTTTGTGGATGAAGTGGTCACCAGCGAGAAGGCCGGAGCTTCAAAGCCGGACAAGAGGATATTCCAAAGTGCCATAAAAAAGCTGGGCATATCCAACACTCGGACCGTTCTGGTTGTGGGAGACAGTCTCAACACCGATATAAAGGGCGGCATCAATGCAGGTCTGGATACCTGCTGGGTCAATTTTGCCGGCGACGAGAACAGGACGGGGATAAAGCCGACCTACACGGTCACATCATATATGGAACTTAAAAACATTGTCATGGAGGGCAAAAATGTCATCGAAAAGGATAGAGTATGAGTTTACCTCATCAAACGGAATAAACACCGTAAGGGGAGTTAAGTACATTCCGGAGGATATAAAAGGCGTATTGGTCATTTCTCACGGAATGGTGGAGCACTACGGAAGATACGAGAACTTCATGGGCTACATGGCGGACAACGGCTATGCGGTATATATGCATGACCACATCGGACACCTTCACAGCGTCGATAATAACGAACAGCTCGGCTTCTTCGGCTCGAAGGAAGGCTACAAGGTCCTGCTTCGGGATCTAAAGAAGACAGTGGATATCGCAAGAGAGGAGAATCCAGGCAAGAAACTGGTCCTTCTCGGACACTCCATGGGCTCCTTCTATGCAAGGGTGTATCCGACCTATTATCCTGGGACTGTCGACGGCATCATCATCTCCGGTACAGGCGGCCCCAACAAGGCTGCGGGCATGGGCAAGGCACTCATAGCAGTCATGTCAAAGTTCAAAGGAGAGAAATACCGCAGCAAGATGATCCGGGACATGACCTTCAAGGGCTATCTGTCAAGAATCGAGAATCCGAGGACTCCATCGGACTGGATCACCAGGGATGAAGCGATAGTCGACCGGTATGTCGTAGACCCGGGCTGCACCTTTACCTTCACTCTTGCTGGCTACAGGGATCTGATGGATATACTTCAGATATCCAACAGCGAGGAGACCTACAGAAAGACAGACAAGGCTCTGCCGATATATATCTTCTCGGGTTCAGAGGATCCTGTGGGAGGCTTCGGACTGGGCGTCATGGAAGTGTTCGAGAATTACAAGTCCGGCGGCTTTGAAAATGTCAAGGTCAAGATATATCCCGACGGCAGACATGAGATGCTCAACGAGCTCAACAGAAGCGAGGTGTACGGAGACGTCCTTTCCTGGATGGATTCCGTGTGCATTTAAAATCACATAACAAAGAGGAGACAGTACGAACATGGTAAAAGCAGACATCCTTTTCTACAACGGAAAGATCTACAACACTCCATTCAGAAGGTTCTTTGACGGATATTTCTCCATAAAAGGGGAAAAGATCCTGCATATGGGCAAGGGAGAAGTCCCGCGGGACATCGAAGCAGACAGAAAGGTGGATCTTGAGGGCAAATGGGTAATACCGGGTCTGATAGACAGCCATATGCATGTCGAGAGCAGCATGGTGTCTCCTCTTTCCTTTGCGAAGGTACTCTCATCCTACGGAGTGACCACTGTGGTCAGCGAGCCGCATGAGATCGCAAACGTAAAGGGTATAGAGGGCGTGTACCGGATGATCGAAGCGGGCAAGGAGATACCAATCGACATCTACTACGCGATCCCTTCAAGCGTCCCTTCCACCAGCGAGGAGTTTGAGACAACAGGCGGAGTCATAGATATGCCTGAGCTCATCGAGCTTGCGAAGCACCCTATGGTCAAGTGCCTGGGCGAAGTTATGAATACGAACAGCGTGCTGAAGAATCCGAACAGCAAGGAAAATCAGTTCACGAGCTATCTGAGGGAGCATTATCCCAACATGCCTCTCGAAGGCCATGTGCCAAGAATAATCGGAACAGACCTTAATGAATATGTCTACACGGGCATTCAGTCTGACCACACTGAGCATGATCTGGCTGAGACCATCGACAGGATATATAACGGAGTGCTGTTCCAGATGCAGGACAAGATGGTAAAGCCTGAGATAGTCAAGGCCATCGTAGAAAATGACCTGTATAACAATCTGGCTATCGTCACCGATGACACGCCTACATCGACTCTCATCAACAAGGGTCATTTGAACCATGTCGTCATGGAGGTCGTAAGGCGGGGTATGGATTTTGAGAAGGCGATATTCTGCCGGACAAAAACTCCTGCTGACAGGATGAGACTATATGACAGGGGACAGATCATGCCGGGACTTCTGGCTGATTTCTGCATACTGGATACGATCGATGAGATCAGTCCGGTACAGACGTACAAAAACGGCAAAAAGATATATGACAAGGAGATCGGCCTTACATTCAAAACAGGCGAAAGGACGTTCCCGGACAGCTTCTATGAGACCATGAAGGTCAAGGAGATCAGGGAAGAGTTCTTCGCTGTCAAGGCTCCGATCGATAACGGAACGATCAAGATGAAAGGCCTCATGGTAGAGAACGGCTCCACCAGGACTCCTGGCATCGAGGAAGAGGTCGAAGTCAGGGACGGATATGTCATTCTTCCAAAGGGGCTGAACAAGCTCACCGTAATAGAGAGACATGCCAGGAACGGCAATATCTTCACATGTCTTGCGGGCGGATCACTGGCTATTGACGGTGCTGTGGCATCAAGCGTTGCCCATGACCATCATAATCTGATCGTTTCGGGCAGAGTCGACAGCGACATGGCACTGGCTGCTCAGACAGTAGTGGATAATTGCGGAGGCTTTGCAGTCGTAAAGGACGGCAAGGTGCTGGCTCAGTGCGCTCTTGAGATATGCGGTCTCATGAGTGACAGGGATCCTATCTCTGTAGCAAAGGATCTTACAGAGGTCGAGGAGACAATGAGAGAACTTGGCTATGACCACTATGATCCTATCATGAGCTTTGCGACCACATGTCTTCCTGTATCGATGTTCTACAAGGCAACGGACAAGGGACTGGTGGATGTGCTTCACAGCGAATTTGTACCTCTTTTTGGAGAATAAATGAAAGAAAAAGAACAGAAGACGATAGTAGAGAAACTGCTGGACAAGAACAAGATAGAGCATAAGAGTTATTCATACCCCAACGATCAGGCCTATGACGGAGTCACTGTTGCGGGCTTTATCGGAATGCCTGCCGAACAGGTCTTCAAGACACTGGTTACAACAGGCACAAAGGGCGTGTGCGTGTTCGTCATACCGGTCGGCAGGGAGCTGGATCTCAAAAAGGCGGCGAAAGCAAGCGGACAGAAGTCCGTTGAGATGCTCAAGCAGAAGGATCTTCTGCCAACCACAGGCTATGTGCACGGTGGCTGCAGCCCGATAGGGATGAAAAAGCTGTTTCCGACATATATCGACGATTCATGTGCTGAATTTGATTCCATAGTTTTTTCGGCGGGGAGGATAGGAAGGCAGGTCCAGCTTTCCATCGAAGACCTGGTGAAGCTGACAAAAGCTCAGCTTGCTCCGATCACAAAGGATGAATAATGCTGATATTACTGGACAACGTAGGAAAAAGCTTCGGGGCCGAGGTGATCCTGAGAGGGATCAACGCCAACGTCAATGAAAGAGACAGGATCGGCATCATAGGAGAGAACGGGCGGGGAAAGACCACCCTTCTTAACATGCTCGCCGGAATTTCGGAAAATGACGAGGGAAGGCTCGAAATAGATTCAAACGCGACCATAGGCTATCTGAGGCAGCTTGACGGCCTCAATCTGACAAACACCGTCTACAGTGAGATGCAGACGGTGTATTCGGATGTGTACAAGGCAATTGAAAGATGCGACGTGATAGATCAGGAGCTTTCGGAAAGTGCGGATGAGGAACTGATCCATGAGAGGGAAAGGCTTACCGATCTCATCAATGCCAGAGACGGATACAACGCCGACTACCATATAAGGAAGATGCTTTTCGGCATGGGCTTCCTTGAAGATGAATTCACCAAGATAGTGGGAGTGCTGTCGGGAGGAGAAAGGACAAGGCTCAACCTTGCAAAGCTTCTGCTTGAGAACCCTGACATCCTGATACTCGACGAGCCGACAAACCATCTGGACTTCGATACCATGGCATGGCTTGAAGATTATCTTTCCACATACAAGGGTGCGATAATCGCAGTCAGTCATGACAGGTATTTCCTGGACACCTTCGCTAAGAAGATTTGGGAAGTCGAGGACAATGAACTGACTGAATACAAGGGTAACTATTCCGCCTATGAAGTGCTGAAGGAAGAAAAGCTAAAGCTGCAGCAGAAGCAGTATGAGGCGGATATAGAAAAGGCAGCCAAGCTCCAGGACTATGTGGACAGGAACCTTGTCAGGGCATCGACAACCAAGATGGCCCAGTCAAGAAGAAAGCAGCTTGAAAAGATGGAGATGACGGAAAAGCCGAAAGCTCCGCGAGTTCCCCTGAAATTCAGCTTTGAATTCGATACGAAACCGTATGAAGACATACTCACGGTCGAGGGACTGCAGGTAGACGTGGGATCAAAGACGCTCATCCATGATCTTGATCTGAATTTGAGACACGGGGACAGGCTTGTGATCGCCGGAGCCAACGGCACCGGAAAGACCACGCTCATCAATACCCTGACTGGCAGAAAGAAACCTGCTGAAGGCTCGATAAGGTTCGGGGAAGGAGCAAAGACTGCTGTTTTCGATCAGCACGTTACAGTTTCCGGACCGACGCCGATAGACACCATATGGGCATTGAGACCAAGGTGGACACAGCTTGAAGTAAGGAGCTATCTTGCCAGGTTCGGTTACAGAGGCGAGGAAGTATTCAAGGACAGTCATGCACTCTCGGGAGGTGAGATGGCAAGGCTGAGGTTCTGCGAGATGAGTCTGGACAGGGCAAACTTCCTGTTCCTTGACGAGCCTACCAACCATCTGGACATATACATGAGACAGGCAGTTACAGACGCCCTGTCCAGATTCGAGGGCACCATCGTGATCGTCACGCATGACAGGTTTTTGATGAAACAGCTTTCCTGCCCGATAATGAATATTGAAGGACAACTTCCTGTCTACTATGACGACTTTGATGCATTTCTTGCAAAACATAAGTCGGAAGGCTTCAAGTCAAGGACCGCTAAGAAGCCGAAGGAAAAGCCTGACAGTTCTGCAAGCCCTAAAAACCAAAAGGAGGCCAGAAGGCAGTCGGCTTTCAACAGGCAAAGAGTCAGGGAGTGCGAGAGGGAAATGGAAGTCCTTCAGCAAAGAATAGATGAATACAATATCATGATGGCAGATCCACGGGTGGCATCAGACCATGAGAGGATGCGGGCAGTCTGGAAGGATCTGGAAGACTCACAGAAAAAGATGGATGAGCTCCTGGAGGAATGGGCAACGCTTTCAGAGAGCCTGGAACAATAATCAGTTGTCCGCAGCAGACGGGCAGAAAGGGATCGAATATGGGAATTCTTGACGATGCGGTCAAAAAGCAGATCGAATTGCAGCAGGAAGAAACAAAGGACGTTCTTACCGAGCTCTCCAGGGATGAACTGATTAGAAGGCGCAAAGAGGACATCGGTAATGAGTTGATGCCCATTATCCTTCAGGCATTGAGGGAATTCCCTGATGCCATGCGGGAGTTGGGGACCCGGCCTCTTCCGTTCGTCAGCTGCAAGCGCTCACTTTTACTCGGAAAGAAGTTCGAGTATCTGGAGGGCTACTATATCGACTCTCCGTACAAGGGATACTTTGAGCTTTTCATGTCGACTGACGGCAGATTCTTTCGAGGAGAGGATGTGCCGATAGAGGAGCCGGGTATGATGATAGAACGCGGCAACATTTCAAGACCGGCACATTTCAATCCGGACAGGATCCTTTTCACTGAAGAAATCGAAGAAGGTACAGCGGCAGAGGTGTTGGCAGAGCGCATTCTGTCAAAGCGTGAATTTGAGAAGATCCTCAAACAGGAAGACGGCAGCATCGACTGTGAAAAGGCTGTCGTAGAACGATTCACGGAATTCATGAAGCAGAATTCAGATATCAGGTCTCAGACGTCGTACAGAGGCTTCGATGAGCTGTATGACAGATTCTGGAAGAAAAGATAGCAACGGTCCATTCACTGCAAAGAGAAAGCAAAGACGAGGTGAAATGATGGGCATACTTGATAAGATAGTTAACGACAGGCTCAGTGAAGAGCAGGAGCGGAATAAGAAAGCTCTCGACCGGCTCTCGCGGGATGAGCTCGAAAAGAGAAGACAGGAGGATTTTGCAGCCAAGTCAAGAAGTTATGTCAGCCAGGCGTTGACCGAATTTCCTGATGCCTGTAAAAAGCTTGGCATCAACGGCCTTCCTTTCCTGATAAGGAAAATGAAGCCCTCCATGTTTTCAAGATTCTATGACTGCATCTGGGGATACCGGCTTTGCTATGTCTATGACGAGCCTAGGCTCAGACTGATCCGTTCACTCGACGGCACCTATTATATGGGCATGGAAGATTTCAGGCAGTATGAAGGCAAGAGAGAAGTATTGAGGGAATTCAGGCCGGCTGCGATACCGACTCCAAATTATTCTCTCAGAAACTATCACTGGGATCCGCAGAAAAGAGAATACAGCGTGCAGAAAGACCTGGCCACTTTTGCTGACAAGATCAGCTTTGAAGAAGCAGTCAGTTTCGTATGCGAGGATCTGGTCGACAAGGCGACTAAGCTGAATGTATACAGGAGCCCGGCTTTCAAGGATATTCATGAAGCATACGAGAAGGATGATCCCGAACGGGCAGTCACGGGACTGTTCGCCTATTATATCCAGCGCAATCAGCAGGATACCGATAACCTGGCCAATAACGAACTGCTCCTGAAATTCTTCAAATCGCTGTGAGAAGAGGATGATGCTGACATGAAAGCCGTCATATATGTCTACGGATTGGGCGGAAACCCCGAAGAAAGCCAGAGATATGTCACGCTTTTCCCAGACTGTGATGTCATGGGGTTGGAGTACCCGATAGATGTGCCATGGGAAAGCGGCAGAGAGATATATGAGAAGGTGTCAAAGCTGAAAGGTAAGTATGAGAGCATCATACTCATAGCCAACAGCATAGGCGCCTTCCTGAGCATGTACTCCGGAATAGACTCTCTCGTTGAAAAGGCATTCTTCATTTCTCCCATCGTTGACATGGAGGCGCTTATCCTCGGCATGATGGCCATGGACAGTGTCACCGAGGATGAGCTTAAGAGCAAAGGAAGGATAATCACTCCGTCAGGAAATGACCTCAGCTGGGATTATCTTTCGTTCGTAAGGGATAATCCTGTCAAATGGGATGCAGAAACATATGTTCTCTACGGAAGCCTTGACAACATGACTTCCAGGAGTTCCATTGAGAGATTCACAAGAGAAAAAGGTGCCGGCCTTACTGTCCTGTATGGCGGTGAGCACTGGTTTCATACAGACCGGCAGATGGAGTTTCTCGACAGTTGGCTGAAAGGAGAAAAGCCTGTAAAGAAGAGCTTCCTGGAAGAAGATTTGGGAAAGCTTCATTCCTTTCTAATTGAGCTGAACAGTAGAGACGAGAAGCACATAAACTGGAACTGGGCACGATTTGAGTGGATGTACGGACATCCGGAATTTGACAATACGCTCATTGACAGGATCTGCATATGGTATATGGGGAATCGACCAGTCGGAGCAGTGATTTATGACATGTATCCCGGAGAAGCCTTCTGCGGTGCATTGGACGGGTATGAATATATCTATCAGGACATGCTCTGGTATACATGTTCGGAACTGAAAGATGAAAACGGCATCGGAATTGCATTTCCCGATACGGACATAATAGCAATGGACGAGGCACTGAAGGCAGGCTTCTGTGCCGATGAAAACGGCGAGACTGTTCTTGAGATCGATCTTGCCGGGTTGGACAAGGCGGGTCTTCCGGACGGATATTCATTTACGGATGTGGATATGTACGGGGAAGATACCAGAGAACTTCAGTGGATGTTCTGGCAGGGCTTCGACCACGGTGATGACACCGGTGAATTCGAAAGAGACTATTCCCGGATGATGAAAAGGAATATTTATAAAAGACCTCATTTTGATCCGAGATTCAGCATAGGGGTACGGGACAGAGATGGGATACTCAAGTCGTATTGCTGTGTCTGGTATGACAGAAGCACTGATTATGCCTATGTCGAACCCGTGTGCACTGTTCCTTCTGAAAGAGGCAAGGGCCTTGCCCGAGCTGCCGTAGTGAAGGCTCTGGAAAGAGTCCATGAAGCAGGGGCAAAGAAGGCATATGTGATATCCGACCTTCCGTTCTATATCAACATGGGCTTTGACAAATACATGCATTATACATTCTTCCGCAGGAAAAACTGAGGTGACTGATCATGGTAATGTTTTTAAAGATGAGAAGTATCTAGCCGCATGCACCGTATCAGGCGGTCGCGTGCTGGAGTTTGCCTAAAACTGTTTGATAAGGAGAAACCTATGATACTTCAGGATGAGAAGCTTAAGGAGCTTCTGAAAAACGTATATTATATCAACGGGCTCGCATATGCGGGCAAGTCTACCATGGTAAGACTGCTGGCCGAAAAATACGACGGGATAGAATGTCGGGAAAACTATCACGATGAAAGACTCAGTGGCTTGGATCGCAAAGAGTTCCCGAACCTCTGCTGGTCAAGAGACCTGGTCGACTGGCATGAATTCATAAGAAGGACACCTGACGAATACGAGAGATGGATCGACGGCGTGACACTTGAGTGCGAAAAAGTCGAGCTTGAGATATTGTCGGAACTTGCAGGCAGGGAGCCAGACCGTAAGATCTTCGTTGACACGAACATTCGTCCGGAAACCCTACACCGGGTTGCAGATCCTTCCCATGTTTTGATAATGCTTGCAGACAGGGATATATCCGTCAGAAGGTTTTTTGACAGACCGGACCGGGAAAAACAGTTCCTTTACAGGCTGATGCTTGAGGAACCGGATCCCCAAAAAGCATTGGCAAACTTCAGGCGATGCATTGAAAGGGTCAATTCCCAGGAGCGATATGAAGCATTTGAAAACTGCGGATTCAGTGTCATCTACAGAGACGAGACAAGAGGTGTTGAGGAAACGCTTGCACTCGTGGAAGAATTATTCGGCCTGAAACAGTAAACAGCCCAAGACCCTCTCTTGCGGGAGGGGCTTGTCATCACAAGGGATATGAAGGAGAGAAACACAGATGAAGATAATAGCGACAGTTTTCCTCGTTGCACTTTTTGCAGTATCATGTACACCATCTTCAACACCGTTGTCTTCCGAGTCCGAGAGTATTGTCAGTTCTGTTCAAACGCCTTCATCTGATAGCTCTTTTTCATCCTCGTCGGATAGAGAAGACGGAATTATTGCTGAGGAGATATGTACAGACTCATTTGGCAACAAAGTGATTTGCGAATACGACGAAGATAGCGGTATTGACAGAGAAAACAGGATATATCTGATAAAGACTGACGGAGAAAAGCTTTTTCTTGAAAGTGTACCGGTCTGGAAATGGGTCGATATTCATTTTTCAAGCAGTGGAAATGTGATCTTTCTTTTGCACGACGGATACAGAGAGTATCAGGACGGCGTGCTGGTATTCGCACTGGAAGATCATTTTGACGTGGAAAACAATGTGCTGTTTGCGGCTCATGAGATGGAAGACGATATCCTTATAGTCTACGGTCAGAAGGAAAAAGAAACGATCGGATCCGGACAGTCACCTTCAACATATATCCTGGCTTTGGTCGACAGGAATGGATATAAGATAAAAGAGGTCGACACAACGGCGCACGTATATATAAACAAGCATTATTACATATCTGTGCATCTGTCAGTTAATGATGCGGTCATTACTGTAAAGACTACATATGATACTGTAAAGATCGATAAAGACAGTTTTACTGTTATCGAATAACAGGATCCGCGATATAAAAAAATGCCAACCCGTGAGCATATTGAAAGACTCTATATATTTGCCGAAAAGGTACCGATGTAGGGAATGCTTATGCTTCCGAAGACAGTGTGCTACATCATCCTTTTCTTTGTATTATACAATGCCGTCATCAAGGACAAGGCCATACTCAAATAAGAAAAATAGTCTTGCATTCTGTTTGAAGATAGGTTATAATACTCCTTGCAAACAGGATATGGACGCTTAGCTCAGCTGGTAGAGCATCCGCTTGACGTGCGGGAGGTCATGAGTTCGAGTCTCTTAGTGTCCACCATATAAGGAAGCCGAAAGGCTTCCTTTTTCTTTGAGATCAATAGCCTGAGGCACAGGGGCGCTGCGGTACGCCCCGGCATTTTCAGTGCATATTGCGATTATTACTGAAAGCTATTAAAATATAGAAAGTAAAATAACGGGACGGGTCGATCGAAATACAGGCAGGCTATTGATGGGAAATGAAGCAAAGAAGACAAGAAGCCGTTACAAAAATACGGGTTTAAGGTATCCGTCTATGGAACTTAGCAGGGGACTGCAGGACGCATGGGACAAACGGCTTGATACTAAAAGGATACCCAGGGAAGTATTGCTTAGCATGCTTCTTGGAAGAAGCGTTATGGGTACACGCAGACACAGGGCCTTCGTTGCGGTAAGACGCTCAAGAAGAAGAAAATAAAAAAAGCAGGAACCACAGTTCCTGCTCTGGCGGAGAGAGTGGGATTCGAACCCACGGTTCTTTCGAATCACTAGTTTTCAAGACTAGCTCCTTAAACCGCTCGGACATCTCTCCGTATCAAGTGCTCGATTATATTAACACATACACATTCAAAAGTCAACTATATTTTTCAGGATATAAACACCAGGAAAACACGGGATCATCTGTTCAAAAGACCGGTGCGGAATCAAAAGGAATCAGGAATGAAATATACGGAATACGGAAAAGACAACAGGGAAACGCTCATCCTTCTTCACGGAGGAGGTCTTTCATGGTGGGATCACAGGGAAGCGGGAGAGATACTGGCAGACAGATTTCATGTGATCCTGCCCATACTTGACGGCCATGCGGGAAGCGACAGGCATTTTACAACGATAGAGGATAATGCCCGAGAGATAATCGATTTTATCGACAGCGAACTCGGAGGAAGGGTGCTGCTTCTGGGCGGCCTGTCTCTCGGAGCGCAGATCGCCCTGGAGATCCTTTCACAGAGAGGGGACATATGCGACAAGGCTCTCATAGAGAGTGCAGCCGTCATTCCTTCCAGGCTTACGAATTCGCTCATCGGACCGGCCTTCTCTTCAAGCTATTCTCTGATAAAGAGCAGAACGTTTGCAAAACGGCAGTTCAAGTCGCTTCACATCAAGAGCGAGCTTTTTGAAGAGTATTACAGAGACACCTGCCTCATCGAAAAGGATGACCTGATAGCTTTCATGAAAGCCAATACGGCGTATGAATTGAAGGAGAGCATCAGGGACACGTCTGCCGATGTGCATATATATATCGGGGATAAGGAGACGTCAGAGATAAAGAGATCGGCCGAAAAGCTGTCAAAAGAGCTTCCGAACAGCTCACTGACCGTTCTGAAAGGACTGTATCACGGTGAATTCTCGATAAACAATCCCGAGAAATATGCCGAGGAAGTCAGAAAGATAATAAGTCTGTAAATGCCTGAATTTAAAGGATATAGCAAATGTAAAGTGATTTAACTTTACTGACATTTAAGGAGAATGACAATGGAAAAAGAAATGTTTTTTGACCTGTTCAGAAAACAGTGGGCACTGGTCAGTGCCGGAACGATCGAGAAGTTCAACACCTGCACGGTCTCATGGGGATCGATGGGAACGATATGGACAAGACCCGGCAAGAGCGGTTCTGCCGTGACCGTATATATCCATCCGTCAAGATACACCTGTGAGTTTCTGAAGGAGTGCGAGATCTTCACAGTCAGCTTCTATCCGCAGGAGTGCAGGAAGGCTTTGGGCTATCTCGGTTCGCACTCAGGAAGAGATGAAGACAAGGTGGCAGCAAGCGGGCTTACACCTCTGGCATTCGGAGACAGTGTGACCTTCAGGGAGGCAAAGACGACGTTCCTGTGCAGAAAGGTCTACGGAGCGCCCTTTGACAAGACCGGGCTTGCAGATGACATAAAGGAGTACTATGCTTCAAGACCCGAAGCGTTCCCGCCTGATGAGGATGGAGACTGGAATCCGCACTGGATCTTCATAGGTGAAGTGATCGATGTAAAGGAAGAAGAATAGCATTCCCAAAGGACATATATAAAAACAGACGGAAGCATTGCGTTCCGTCTGTTTTTGGTTGGGCTAGCTGGATTCGAACCAGCGGAATGACGGAGTCAAAGTCCGTTGCCTTACCCCTTGGCTATAGCCCAATGGCAGTATCGATTATATCATTCTTCCTCGTTCAATGCAATTCACAGGCCGTTGTTTCAAAAGAGCATATATATAGTGTAAAATAGTTTTGTACAATGATATAATCAGCATGACAGACAAGTTTCTGCCTCGATGATCTCAGAGGTGAATGACATGAGGATCTTCGCTATCGAGCTGGATAACGGCGTAAAAGGTATACGGGAAAGAAAAGAATATATTGAGAGCCTCATAAAGCTGATCCCTGACCCCGATCTTATCGTGCTTCCGGAACTGTCGCTGTGCAGCTACATGGCATCGAACCGGATATGGAAGTACGCTGATGACAAAGGAAGGGATGCACATGAATGGGCGTCGGAGATCGCCCGCAGGTACGATACTTACATTGGGGTCGGCTTTCTTGCCGGGGAAGACGGGGACTATTACAACCGTTACCTTATAGCAGGTCCCGAGGGCGTCTGTGGCGAGGTCACAAAGAGCGAGGGAGAGTCTGCGGTGTTTAAACGCGGCGACTTCGCCAGCGTCATAGAGACCCCTTTCGGCAGGGTCGGAGTGGGGATATGCTACGATTCGAGAAGAAAGCACTTCTATGACAATGTCAAAAACGAGGAGCTGAGCCTCATACTGTTTCCGCACGCCTCTCCTGCAGATCCCAAGAAGCCGGATACGGAAAGAAAAGAGAATGATACGAGATGCATGCTGTACCGGGAAGGCTTCGACGTTCCGGTCGTGTATGTCAACTGTACTGGTGACCTTGAATACATGCCGGGAAAGATGGGCAGGATGATGGCGGACCGCGGCTTCAGGATGAACGGCCTGAGCAGGATATATGCGCCAAGAGCACGCATCATTAATACAGGGAACGACCTGATCAAGGGCGTTGATGTGGATATAAGACCTGGAAAACTGGAAAAAGAGATCCGTTTTCACGGAGAGGATATCCTCCCGGGCAACTGGTTGTTCAAGACCTTCATACTGAAAAAGGATACCGAAGACGGTATAAGGATGTATGAAAGGGACCGCAACGATTTTAACACGGATGACAAATGATCATCTTAAAAGGTAAATATGCAATCATCGCGATTGGAGGAACCAAAAATGGATAAATACCGCTTTATGGAGCTCGTTGAAAAGGAAAAGGGCTTTGAATTCTATCAGGCTTTCCGTGATGAGATAGACTGGGTGATCGGCGGCAAGAAGGATACATGCTGGTTCGTCGTAATGATGGATCAGTCAGTCGTGGAAACATTCATAGGAAAACTGAAGGACGGAGAGTGGACCGACATCAGGATCAAGGGCAAGGGCAAGAAGAGGACCGTCAATGAGATGCCTTCCGGAAGCACGATCAAACGAATAGAGGAAAGAGCATATTTCATGCAGGACGAAGCATGGGTAAAGGACAGAAAACCGAGACTCGTCGAGGATTCCCATCCGCATTATCACTATGTTTACGGTATGGGCGACAAGGCTCTGGATGTCTCCGAAGCCTATGGAGTGAGCATCGGATATTCGGATATCAAGGACCTTTCAGCCGGATTCCGTCTCAGATACATATACGTCGGAGATGACGTAGAGTCCCCTGATTGAGATATATGAAGCATAAAAGGATAAATAAAAGATGAGATATGATTGGATAGATGAGTTTCTGCTCGGAAAGCCGGGAGTGGAGAAGGATCTTCAGCCCGAATGGAACTGGATAAGATACTCGATTGGCGGAAAGATGTTTGCGGCAATATGCAGGAGCGATGATGACGAGCCGGTATATGTGACACTAAAGCTCGAGCCTCTGGAGGGAGACTTCTACAGGCAGCAGTATGAGGACGTCATTCCGGGCTACTACATGAACAAGATGCACTGGAACTCGATAAAGGCTGACGGCGAAGTCCCTGATGACGTTGTGGAGGAGATGCTGGACAGGTCGTATTCACTTGTGTTGGGCGGACTGTCAAAGAAGAAGCAGAAAGAGATCCTGGGAGAGCAACGGGACAAAAGGGCAGGTGAATGATATGGCATTCGATTTTAAGAAAGAATACAAGGAATTCTATATGCCCAAGGACAAGCCGGGGATCGTTGCCGTTCCGCAGATGAATTATCTTGCAGTCAGAGGGAAAGGTGACCCGAACGACGAGGGCAGCGAGTACAAACAGTCGATAGGATTGCTGTACGGCATCGCCTTTACCATAAAGATGAGCAAGAAGACCGACCACAGAATAGAGGGCTTCTTTGACTATGTGGTGCCTCCGCTCGAAGGCTTCTGGTGGCAGGAGGATACTGTTGGAGTCGATTATTCCAGAAAAAGCGATTTCAACTTCATTTCCGTCATAAGGCTGCCGGATTTTGTGACTGAGGATGACTTCAGATGGGCAGTCCGGGAAGCTACAAGAAAGAAGAAGGAAGACTTTTCCAAGGTGGAGTTTCTTACCTACGATGAAGGGCTCTGCGTTCAGTGCATGCATATAGGTCCCTACGATGATGAACCGCGGACAGTGAACAGGATGCATGAATACATGGAAAGCATGGGCTATGTGCTGGATATAAATGAGAAGAGGCTTCATCACGAGATATATCTGAGCGACGCCAGGAAGACAGCCCCTGACAAGCTTAAGACCGTTATCAGGCATCCGATAAGGAAAGCCCGGAAAGGAGCACCAGATGATAACTGATTCGTTTGATGACAGATCGCCTGCCAAGATCAATGTAAAGAAGAACGAAAATGCCGTTAAGGTAGATGCAGTCATATATACATTTTCATGGGAGATCGAAAAGTATGTGACAGAGCACTATGAGTGTGAAAAAGTCGGTGAGTTTCTCATGGGTCACGGACCGACTTCAGTATACCTGCTCAGGCATAACGGAAAGAGACTGGGCTTTTACAGGACCTGGGTGGGCGCTCCCGCATGTATCGGCCCTATCGAAGAGATGTCGACTGTCCTTGACACTGATAAGATCATACACTTTGGAGGAGCGGGCTGCCTTGACAGGGAGATCGCCAGAGGCAAGGTCATGATCCCGACCCGGGCGTACCGAGACGAAGGAACCTCATATCATTACGCCCCTGCGTCAGACTATATCCGGATAAAAAACTATAAAGTAGTAAAGGATTTCATGGAAGAAAACGGGATACCGTTTGTCCTGGGAAAGACCTGGACCACTGACGCATTCTACAGAGAGACCGTCAATAACTTCGAAAGGCATAAGGCAGACGGATGCATCTCTGTGGAGATGGAGGGAGCCGCAGTTCAGGCCGTCTGCGATTTCCGCGTCAAGGAAGTATATATGTTCTTTACAAGCGGAGATCTGCTTGATGCGCCGGAATGGACCGCCAGGAAAGAAGAGGGTCAGATCGAACACACGCAGCATGACCCGGGTC
>JAEEGL014434169.1_pt1 | contig 20584 bp, 20 predicted proteins | sample 9134231 | NCBI WGS metagenome assembly JAEEGL01 (sample SAMN16246548, study PRJNA631951) | gut metagenome | biome: gut microbiome; feature: rumen; material: fiber-attached | host: Bos | place: Iran: Karaj | collected 2018-10
CGAGGTTGCCGAGATACATCACGCCGATGCGGTCGGATATGTATTTGACAACCGACAGGTCGTGGGTGATGAAGAGATAGGTCAGCTTCTTGCTTTCCTTCAGATCCTGCAGCAGGTTGATGATCTGGGACTGGATCGAAACGTCCAGAGCCGAGACCGCCTCGTCGCAGATGACGAACTTCGGATCGGTGGACAGAGCGCGGGCGATGCCGATCCTCTGCCGCTGGCCGCCGGAGAACTGATGCGGGAACCGGTGGATGAAGTAGGGCGCCAGGCCGCACATATCCATGGTCTCCAGGATCTTATCCTGCATACGAGGACTGTTCTTGCGGAAGCGGCCGTGGGCAACCATGCCTTCGCTGATGATCTGGCCAACCGTCATGCGGGGGTTCAGAGAGGAATACGGATCCTGGAAGATCAGCTGCAGATCGCTTCTGAAATGCCGCATTTCGTTCCCGGTCAGACGCGCCAGGTCGATGCCGTCGTCGCGATAGATCTCGTATTTCTGGAACTCCGGATCGTCCTTGTAGGGAATGCGCAGATCCTGCAGCGCTTTGTGCGCCGTTTTCAGCTCTGCTTTGATCCCTTCGATCTCCTTGTCCACCGCGGCGATCTTTTCTTTTCTCGCCGCGATCTTCTGCGTCTTGCCGCCCTTCTTCTCTTCCAGATATTCCAGGTCTTCCAGAATGGTCTGGTGTTTCGCACGGACCCTGTTGAGATTGCGAAGCTTCACCGAAAGCTTCTGAATGGCTTCGTTGGCGTCCTGCGCGGGCTTGGTGTCGTCCAGGGTGATGAAGCCGCCGAAGACGTTGGCGATGTTCCAGAGAGCGGCGTCCGCATCGCGCTTCGCCTGACGCAGAGCTTCGTTTTTCGCGGCCTGCTCCTCGGGCTTGGCTTCGTCGAACGCCTTCTGCGCCTCGTCGGCCTTCATCTGCAGCTTCCTGGCCTTTTCACGGAGCTTGGGCAGATGACGGATCGTTTTTTCGATGTATTTCGGCGCGATCTCGTCGATCGTGCGGCCGTAGTACATGGTGCGGCCGTCGGTCTGTGGATACAGCTCCAGGACGGTGCGTCCGAAGGTGGATTTGCCGCAGCCGGATTCGCCCACCAGGCCCAGGGTCTCGCCTTCGTAGATTTCCACGTCGATGCCGTCGTTGGCCTTGACGTACATGCCTTTTTTCTTCAGGGGGAAGTACTGCTTCAGATTGGTGATCTTCAGTAAGACTTTCTTATCCTCTGCCATGCTGACGTTCCTCCTTGTTGGGATAGAAGCATCTGATCTGCTGGGTGTCGGAAATGTGCACCAGCTCAGGCTCGGTCTCGCGGCATTTGTCGGTGGCGTATTTGCACCGCGGCGCGAATTTGCAGCCCTTCGGCAGATCCAGCGGATGCGGCACCGCGCCGGGGATCGCCTCGAGGCGCTGGTTGGCCGGGGTGTCGAGCCGCGGGATGGATACCATCAGACCTTCGGTATAGGGGTGGGAATTCTCTGTTTTGGGATCGAACAACACCTTGGCAGGGACGTGCTCCACCACCTGGCCGCAGTACATGACCGCCACGTAGTCCGCCATCTGATTGATGACGCCCAGATCGTGGGTGATGAAGAGGATGCTGGTCCCCTGCTCTTTTTTCAGTTCGTTCATCAGGCGAAGGATCTGCGCCTGGATGGTCACGTCGAGAGCCGTGGTCGGCTCGTCGGCGATGAGGAGCTTGGGCTTGCAGGCCAGCGCCATGGCGATCATCACGCGCTGGCGCATGCCGCCCGAAAGCTGGTGCGGATACTGCTTCGCGACGATCTCCGGATTCGGGATCTTCACGTCGCGGAGGATCTCCACCGCTTTTTCGGCCGCCTGCTTTTTGTCCATGCCCTGGTGGATCATGAACACCTCGGAGAGCTGCTTGGAGACGGTGAACACCGGGTTCAGGCTGGTCATGGGCTCCTGGAAGATCACCGAGATATCGTTTCCGCGGACCTTGTACATCTCATCCATGGAGATCTTGGTGAGGTCGCGGCCGTCGAATTCGATCTCGCCGCTGGCAATGAAGCCGTTGCCGTCCAGAAGACGCAGGATGCTCATGGCCGAGACGCTCTTGCCCGATCCGGACTCGCCGACGATGCCCAGGGTCTCGCCTTCGCGGACCGCGTAGGAGGCGCCGTTGACCGCCTTGATCAGGCCGCGCTTCGAAGTAAAGTAGGTATGGAGGTCCTTGACTTTCAGCAAAAACTTGTTTTCCAAATCTGTCCCCTCCTTATCGTCCGTTTGCCTTCGGGTCGAGCGCGTCGCGCAGACCGTCGCCGATCAGGTTGATGCAGATACAGGCGATGCCGAAGACCGCGCCGACGAACAGCCAGTTCCACCAGTAGTTCTGGATGACGATGCTGTTGTTGGCGTTGGAGAGCATGTTGCCCCAGGTCGGGGTGGGCAGCGGAACGCCGAAGCCCAGGTAGGAAAGCGTGGATTCGGTCAGCATCGCGGTACCGAAGGCAAGGGTGACGGTGACCAGGCAGACCGACATGACGTTCGGAATGATGTGGCCGAAGATGATCTTCGATTCCTTGACGCCGAGGGCTTTCGCCGCCACGACGTACTCCATTTCTCGCTGCGCGAACATCTGGGCGCGCACCAGCCGGCAGATGCCCGGCCACGACAGGATGCCCAGAATGATCATGATGAGATACATGCGCTGTTCCACCGAGATCCGCGTGCCGATGACCGCCGACAGGATCATGGCGAAGGGGATGAAGGGCATGCTGGACACGACCTCTGCGATGCGCATGATGACCATGTCGACCACGCCGCCGAAGTACCCGGCGATACCGCCGAGAATGATGCCGATGATGGTTTCGATGATGACCGCGATGGCACCGATGGTCATGGTCATCTTGCCGCCGTTGACAAGCCGGGCGAAGATGTCGCGTCCCAGCGTGTCGGTCCCGAGCAGGAAGCCCTTGAGGCCCCAGGTGACCAGCTTGCCGCTTTCGGTCAGCGCGTAGTTCTGGAAGGAGCCGGAGAAGATCCTTTCGATCTTCTGAGTCACGGCCGCTTTGGGCGCGTCAAGCTGGTTATACCGGTTGCTGCCCCATCCGACGATGCTGCCGTCTTCGCAGCGCGCCACAAAGTGGTAGCGGCCCCCTTCGATCTCGACGACCTTGGAGGAGAATTCCGGGATCTTGTCTTCGCCTTTGGTGTAGGCGCCCCAGACGACGATCGAGCCGTCTTCCTTCAGGGCCGCCACGCAGTTGGAGCTGGCGGTAATGCTGACGACGCCGGATTCCAGTCCCTCGGGGATCTTGGTGATGGTGGTGCTGGCGTGATCGTTGGCGCATTTGACCGCGCCGTCATCGGTGAGGATCACGTAAGCGCTGTTGGTGAGGGCCAGGCTCTTGACGTGTCCGCTGAATTCCTCACGGAAGGAAAGATCCACGAAGTTGCCGTTGCCCCAGAGGAACACCCGTCCGTCGTCGGTCAGAGCGGCCGAGAACTGATCGGAGGCGTGGATCTCCTTGATGCCGAATTCGTGCATCCGGTTGTTGCTGTCGATCTCGTCGGGAAGGACGAGCTGGCGCAGGCGGTTGTTGCCCCATCCGTAGACGGTGCCGCGCTCTTCCAGAGCCAGGATGAAGTCGCTGCCGGCGGAGACCTTGACGATCTTCGCATGCAGGACCTCTTCGGGGATATCCGAAAGATTGATGACGCTGGAGACCCGGGTCTTGCCCCAGGCGTAGACGTGTCCCGCCTTATCGACGCCGACGGCATAGTTGTTGCCGACCGAGATATCGGCGATCCCGTTCTTTTCCAGAGCCATCGGGTAATTCATGATGCCGAAGCCCGGGGAGATGTTCATCAGGGTGCTGTCCTGTTCGCCCAGATCAAGGATGACGAAATTCGGCGCGATGAAGACGAGCAGTGCGATGAGGATCAGAAGACAAAGGGAAATGACCGAAAGAGGTTTGGAGAAGAAGTTGCGGATGACCAGGCGTACCGGGCTCTGCAGCTGTTCCTCGGCGTAGATGTCCAGCTCCCTGTTGGGGAAGAACGCTCTTTTGATCCAACGGAAGAGGAAGAATTCCTTCTTTTTCGGCTGCTTCGGAGCCGCGTTATTCTTTTCACTCATGTTCGTGGCTCCTTTCCTTATTTATCGATGCGTACACGCGGGTCGACCAGCGTGTAGCTCAGGTCTGTGAGAAGGACGCCCACCAGGCTGACCAGAGTGTAGAACATCTGCATGGCAAGAACCAGCTCGTAGTCGGTGGTGGTCAGCGCGTTCCAGTAGAGACGGCCGGTGCCGTTGAGGGCGAAGGTGTTTTCAATGACCAGCGATCCGCCGGTGAACACGCCGATCATCCAGCCCATGATGGAGGTGGAAACCGGGAGCAGGGCGTTGCGCCAGGCGTGGCTGTAAATGACGACGTTCTCCTTCAGGCCCTTGGCGCGGGCCGTGCGGATGTAATCCTGGGACAGGGTGTCGATCATGGCGGCGCGGACGGTGCGGGTCATGCCGGCCAGACCGGTGAAGACCAGGACCAGGATCGGCAGCGCCATGTAATGGAGGCGGTCAAGGAATTCCATGATCCCGGTGTAGCTGGAGCCCGGGGTCTTCGCGCCGCCGGTGGGGAAGATCCTGAAAACCACCGCGAAGATAAAGATGAAGAGGATGCCTATCAGGTAGGTCGGCAGGCTGTACCCCACGACGGTGGCCGCCTGGATCGCGCTGTCAGACGCCTTGCGGGCGTGGACCGCGCAGTAGATGCCGAGCGGGATGGTGATCGCCAGCGTCAGGATCGTGGAAAGGAAGTTCAGGATGATCGTGTTCAGCATCGGCGTTCCGATGATGTCGACCACGGGACGTTTGTAGTTGATGGACCGCCCGAAGTCGCCCTCCAGCATGCCGCTGAACTTGCCGTTCACGTCCGGGATGAAGCCCATCCACCTGGCGTAGCGCACCAGAAGATTGTCGTTCAGGCCCATTTCCTGCCGCAGCTCCTGGTACTGCTGCTGCCAGATATCCGGCTTCAGGGTCTTGCGCAGAGGTTCCATCTGGATCATGGCCGGATCGCTGGGGATCAGGTTGTAGATCGCGTACATCATCAGCGACACCACGAAAAAGACGATGACGAGATACACGATACGCTTCAGGAGATATTTGCTCATCTCTTAAAAGCCTCCGTTCAATATGTCACATCGGTTTGGGGGCGTTTGGCGAAGAAGGGCCGCGCCCCGGCCCCTGCACAAAGGCCGCACCTCATCCTCCCGAAGGGAGATAAGAGCGCCCTCTTCCCCGCGCAGGCGGATCGGGGGGATCAGATCAAGCCTTTGTGATGGGAAAAAGGCCTCCCCCCATAAAGGAGGGAGGCCTTTTGTCGCTATGTCGGACAGTCTAACCTGCCGTCATCCGATTCCGATCAGGATCGATCAGTCGCCGATGTAATCAGCGTAGAGGATCGCGCGGGAATAACCCCAGAAGGAGTTCTCCTGATAATTCTTGATGGTGTTCGGATAGATGGAGACGTAGATGTTCGCGTAAAGCGGAACTCTCGGGAGCATCTCGTTGTAGCGGATGACGAAATCCTGCCAGGTCTTCAGGTAGGTGGCGTAGTCATCCGACTTCACACCGTAAACCATATCCATGGAGAGCTTATCCAGTTCTTCATCATAGAGGTGGGTGGTGTTGTAGCCTTCTGCGAGGTAACCCGGATCGGTGGTGAACTCATAGGAGAAGTCGTACGCACCGGAGCTCCAGCCGGTCGCCAGGTTGAACATGTTGTAGGTCGGGACGGAGTAATCGCCGCCGAGGCCGTAAGCATCCTGACGATACATGTAGTTGAGCAGTTCGGGGAAGGTCATCAGATTCTGGGTGATCTCGACGCCGGCTTCCTTGGTGGCGGAGCCGTTGGCGAGCATGGTCACCAGCAGGTCGGAGACCGAGTTGCCTTCGGAGGAAGCCCAGTTGAGCTTCGCGGGCATCAGGAGGTCGTTTCCGACTTTCTTGCAGAACTGTTCGTAGTTGGTGGCTTCTTCAGCAGTGACCTTCTTGTAGCGGATGCCGCTGGTGTAGTCGGTGCCGTCTTCATTGTAGACGAATCCGGCCTGCTCGAGAAGCTTCACAGCTTCGGTCGGGTTGTAGTCGTAGGTGTTCAGCTTCTGGGCAAGCAGATCCTTGCTGTCCTTGTACATGCTGAACGCGGTGCAGTACGGGCCGTGCACGACGCCGCCCCAGCCTTCGCAGAAGGTCTTGGCGAACTCGTTGCGGTCAAGCAGATAAGCAATGGCCTGACGGAATTCCTTGTACTGGGCAGGACCGAGGTCGCAGGCGAACTGGAAGTAACCGAAGCCCGCGCGGTCGTACTGGCAGTAGGAGCTGTCGATGGTGCCCTTGTCAATGAGGTCGATGGCCGCATTGACCTGGTTGCCGTCGGCGATACCGGAGTAGATCTGGATGCCGCCGGTGGCGATGGTATCGATAACGGTGTCGTCTTCGGTCTTCACGATGATGAGCTTCGCGATGCTGGGCTTGCGGCCGTTGAAGTCGCCGGCATAGTTCTCATTGACTTCCAGAGTGATCTGGTTGGCGCTCTTGTCAAAGGAAACGAGGTTGTACGGACCAGCGGTGACGCGGTCGGAGGTGGCATACTGAGCGGCGGTGACCTTGTCCTTGATCAGGTCGGCGGCGAGAGCCGTGCCGTCAGTCTTTACCAGGTAAGCGCCCTGGCCGTCATCCTTGACGGTCCAGCCTTCGCCGAACCAGTAATCCAGGTTCACGGCGCGGGCAGAGGCGTTGGCGAGTTCATAGTAGTAGGGCAGATAAGCGGTGCCCGAAGGACCGACCTTCAGGGTGGTCATCGAGAACTTGTACTCGTCCAGGAGACGGTAGCCGGCCAGATAGCTGACTTTGCCTTCTCTGTACTCGGTACCGCCGGGGATCTGGTCGTAGGCAGCGGTGGTGGTGCCCATTTCCTTACCGGCAGCGCTCAGAGTGAAGAGCGGCCAGGCCAGGAAGTTCACAGCGTTGATCGGATCGCCGTTGTTGAACTTCAGGCCCTTGTTGATCTCGATGGTGTAGGTGACGTTGCCGTCAGCGTCTTCAGAACGTTCATAATTCTTCACGACGGTCTTGTTGATGACATAGTCGCCGCTCTCATTGGAGGTGACGGTGACCGTATCGTCGGTCAGAGTGATGACGTCCTGATCGGTGGCGTTGATGGAGCTGGTGAATGCGCCGTAGGCCCAGTCACCGTTTGCTTCGGTGGAGTTGCCGATGATAACCTGGCCCTTGGCCTTGTTACCGGAGCATCCGCCGAGCAGACTGCAGCACATCAACACTGCCAGCACGAGGCTGAGGAGTCTTGCGTACTTCTTCATGTGTATTCCTCCGTTTTCCGTGCTTGGGGAAGTGACCGACGCGCCAGACGGCACTTTCGCGGCACGAAAGTATTATATTCGCCGCTTTATGCGGCTTCGCATCCCCTGAAAAGCCCAGAAAAGCCCCTCCGGGGAATACTACGATGAATTATATCAAGTATTGCCCTGCAAGTCAACTGTTTTTTTCGGGCAAAGATGACAAATCAAAGGGGAAAAGTTGACGGAATTTACCAAATTTTCGTCACTTCGCTGTCCGCATCGAAAAGACAGTCGATCTCAGGGCGGGGAAAAAGCCGTTTTTTCCGCCCTGCGCGGACGATTGTCCGTACAGGGCGGCGTCGCGCTTCAAAGAGTTCCCACCCGGTCCAGGGCCCCCTCAAGGAAGGAGGCGTTGAGCGATTCCAGCGTTCCCTCGTCGCATGCCTTCGCAATCGAAGGATCCATGGGAATCTCCGCCAGAAGCGGGAGCCCGTAGGTCTCGCAGAGAGTACGGGTGCGGCTTTCGCCGAAGGGATAGATTTTTCTGCCGCAGTCGGGGCAGAGAACATAACTCATGTTCTCCACCACGCCCAGGATGGGGACGTTCATCAGACCGGCCATCCGGACGGCCTTGCCCACCACCTGCGCCACCAGATCCTGCGGAGAAGCGACCACCAGGATCCCGTCCACCGGCAGAGACTGAAACACGGTCAGGGGAACGTCTCCGGTCCCCGGAGGCATATCGACGAACATATAGTCCACGTCGCCCCAGATGACCTCGGTCCAGAACTGTTTGACCACCCCGGCGATCACCGGTCCGCGCCAGACCACCGGATCCTTCGGATCCTCCAGGAGCAGGTCGATGGACATGATCTTCACGCCGCCCTTGGACTGCGCGGGAAACAGCCCGTCTTCGCAGCCTTCCGCTCTTCCCCGGATCCCGAAGATGCGGGGGATCGAGGGGCCGGTGATATCGGCGTCCATCACCGCGGCGTTCTTTCCTCTTTTCTTCATCCCGTCGGCCAGGAGGGCCGAGACCAGCGATTTGCCGACGCCGCCCTTGCCGGAAACGACGCCGATCACCTTTTTGATATGCGAAAGCGCGTTCGGCGCTTCCTTGGGGATACCGCCTTCTCTGCTTGAACAGTTTGCGCTGCAGGTGGAGCAGTCGTGGGTGCAGTTTTCGCTCATGATAAAGGGATTCCTTTCCTATATACTTATATTTATAGTATCTGTCCTGATTTCTCAGAAATACCGGACCGGCCGTTTCCGGCGCCGTCAATCCGCGGCGTCGGCCAGCCGGAAGACCTCGACGATCTTGTCCGTGTCGTAATCCTCGATGGCGGAAAGGATCTTCGTGCCGTTCGCGGTGCATTTTTCGGCCATAGGCCGGAAGGCCTCTTCGCCGATGCCGAGCTCCCGCATACGGGTGGGCATGCCGATCTCCCGGAAATAGGCTTCGAACGCGCGGATGCCGGCAAGCGCCTTTTCCTCGTCGCTTCCCTCGCGGATGTCCCAAAGGACCTCCGCCAGGCGCGCGAAGCGGGCGGCGTGTCTTTTATACACGTGCTTTGCCCAGGCCGGGAACACCACCGCAAGGCCCGCCCCGTGAGCGACCTCGGGGAACATGCCGCTGATCTCATGCTCGAACTGATGGGAGATCATGAAGAAATCTCTGCCCAGGCCGGTAAGATCGTTGTGGGAAAGGCTTCCCGCCCACATCAAATTGGCGCGGGCTTCGTAATCACAGGGATCCTTGAGGGCGGCTCTGCCGGCCTCGATCACGGTCCTGAGGAGGCCTTCGGCCACCCGGTCGGTAACGGCCGCCTCGCCCGGGCGGGTCAGATAGCGTTCCAGAGTGTGCATCATGATGTCGGTGACGCCGCAGGCGGTCTGATACGGAGGAAGGGTAAAGGTCAGTTCGGGCGACAGGATCGAAAAGAGCGCCCGGTGATAATCGGAATTGTATCCTCTCTTCAGCCCCAGCTTTTCGTTGGAGATCACCGCGGAGGCCGACATTTCGCTTCCGGAAGCGGCGATGGTCAGGATGGTCGCCACCGGGAGCGCGCCCTTCGGCGTGTCCTCCTTCATGGCGAACCGCCAGGTGTCGCAGTCGTTTTTTGCGCCGACGGCGATATGCTTGGCCGAGTCGATGGCGCTGCCGCCGCCCACCGCCAGCACCAGATCCACGTTTTCTTTCACGCAGATCTTCATGCCCTCGGTGGCGTGCTCCAGGGTGGGATTGGGCTGGGCACCGCCGAAATCGACATACGCGATCCCCGCGTCGCGGAGGGATCCCGTCACCTCGTCGAAAAGGCCGGACCGCTTGATGCTGCCGCCGCCGTAGTGCAGAAGCACCTTCCGGAAGCCGTAGCTCCTGACGATCTCGCCCACGCGCTTATATTCCCCTTTTCCGAAGAAAATCCTCGTCGGAGCGTAATAGGTAAAGTTTTTCAAAACTGCCTTCCTCCTCTTTCCTTCGCCGGATAACGGTTTTTCTTCATCATAGCATCTTTCCCTCCGCTTGTCAATCGGGAGGAGCTGCCGCGGCGCCTCCCTCTTCCCCGAACGGGGCGAAGGGAGGCGCCGGTCTTGCGGAATGCGGACGGTTATTTCCCCCAGTCGCGGATATGGCGGATATTGAAGGGGACCTCCTGGTACACGTAGTAGTTGAGCCAGTTGGTATACAGCAGATTCGCGTGGGATCTCCAGCGCACCATGGGTTTTTTCGCAGGATCGTCCTCCGGGAAATAATTCACCGGAACGTGGATCGGAAGTCCCTTTTCCTTGTCGCGGAAATACTCCTTTGCCAGCGTGTCGGCGTCGTATTCCGGGTGCCCCGTGACGAAAACGCGCCGGGCTTTCCGATCGTTGAGGAGATAGACCCCCGCCTCGTCCGATTCGGCCAGGATCCGGAGAGAGGGGACCTTCTCCACGTCCTCCCGCCGGATCTCGGTATGGCGGGAATGCGGCGCGTAAAAGAAATCGTCGAAGCCCCGGAGCAACGGTTCTCTTTCGGCGAGGATCCTGTGACGGAAAACGCCGAAGCGCTTTTCCGGAAGGGGATATTTCGGAATGCCGTAGAAATAATTGAGCCCCGCCTGCGCCGCCCAGCAGATGAATATGGTGGAATAGACGTTGGTCTCGCTCCATGCGAAGATCCGGCAGAGTTCCTCCCAGTAATCCACGTCGCGGAAATCGATCTGCTCCACCGGCGCGCCGGTGACGATCATCCCGTCGTAGAGGGTATCCTCCACCTCGTCCATGGTCTTGTAGAAGGCGTTGAGATGCTCCTCCGAGGTGTTTTTGGACACATGGGAGGCGGTCATGATGAAATCCGGTTCGATCTGAAGCGGCGTGTTGGAAAGGCACCGGAGGATCTGCGTCTCGGTGGCGATCTTCGTGGGCATCAGGTTGACGATGGCGATCTTCAGGGGACGGATGTCCTGGTGAAGAGCCCGCTCCTCGGACATGACGAAGACGCGTTCGTCGGAAAGCGTTTTGAAGGCGGGCAGCGTATCGGGGATCTTGACAGGCATGGGTGGCGTTTCCTTTCTTGAAACGGATTATTCCGCCTTGATGCGGAGCATGTCGCCCTTTTCCGCCCGGAACGGACAGGCGATCAGAAGGTTTTCCCGGGGATGAGGCGCCTTTTCGACCGGCGTCCCGTCGGCGGCCGTCATGTGCGAGAGGCGGAAACTCTCGCCGGGGAGGCCCGGCTTCAGAAGCTCCAGCCGGTCGCCCAGCGAGAAGGGATTCCTCTGTTCGATCCGGAGAAGTCCCCTTTCCTCTCCGAGGACGAGAGCCGCGACCCTGCGGCTCTGACGGTAGAGGCCGTCGTTCTGCGGGCCGGTCTTTTCTTCCCGGAAATAAAAGCCGCGGGAATACGGACGGTGCGAGACCGCCTCCAGCTCCTCCTCCAGGAGCGGCACCGGCCAGAGCCCGTCGAGAGCGAGCCGGTAGGCGCGGGTGACGGTGGCGACGTAATAGGCGGTTTTCATCCTGCCTTCGATCTTCACGGCGTCGACGCCGGTTTCCCGGATATCGTCGAGGAAGGCGAGGGTGGAAAGATCGTGGGAGGAAAGGATCGCGGTCATGCCGTCCTCCTCGAAAACGGGATAGAATTCCCCGGGACGCTTCTCTTCGGTCAGGGCGTACTGCCAGCGGCAGGGCTGGGCGCATTCGCCGCGGTTCCCGCTTCGTCCCGCCAGATACGAGGAGATCAGACACCGGCCGGAATACGCCATGCACATGGCTCCGTGAGCGAAGACCTCCAGCTCAAGGTCCGGCGGCGTCTTCGCGCGGATCTCCGCGATCTCGGAAAGCGCGAGCTCCCGCGCCAGGACGATCCGCTTCACGCCCATTTCATGATAGACCCGGGCGGCCATGTGATTCTGGCAGTTGGCCTGGGTGGAGAGATGCAGTTCGACTCCCGGCGCCTTCTCCCGGAAAAGGGCGATCACCCCGGGATCGGAGACGATCGCCGCGTCGATCTTCGCCTCCTCCAGAAGGCGGGCGTAGGAGGCAAGAGCCTCTTCCTCGCCGCTCTTCGCGAAGGAATTGACCGTCACGTAAAACTTTTTGCCAAGAGCGTGGAGGGCTTCGGCGGTTTCAAAGAGCTGTTCCTCCGTAAACCCCGCGCTTTTGGCGCGGAGCTGGAGAAGCGTTCCGCCCGCATATACCGCGTCGGCGCCGAAGCGCGCCGCGGTCAGGGCGATCTCAGGGCTCCCCGCCGGGGAGAGCAGTTCCGGTTTTCTCATCTCTGGTCAGATCCTTTTCCCGCCGGGCTTCCGGCCTTTCGCCGCATAAAACAAAGCCGGTCGCCCGGCTTTGCCGCGTCTCCGGAATACAGGCGGTCCTTCGTCTTTCAGTCCTTCAGCGGGATCCCCTTGCCGTCCTTCTTGATGCCGCCGGCAAAGATCATGATGCTCTCGACCAAAGCCCAGGTCGGGGTGATCCCGATCAGCGGGAACAGGAGCCCCGCGGTGCATCCCGTCAGGGTGACGCAGACGATCTGGATCACCAGCTGCGCGACCGCTCTGCCGGTGTAGCCGAGGTAAAAGTTATGGACGCCGAAGCCGCCGAAAAACAGGCCCAGAAGCCCGGCCGTGACTTTGGATTTCTGCTCCTGACCGGGAGCGAGCACAACGGCGTTGGTCTGTCTGCCGCAGTTGAGGCAGACCACCGCGCCCGGGGCCGTCGGGTTTCCGCAGAAGGGGCAGTACGCCGCGCCCGCGCCGGCAGGCGCGCCGCAGTGCACGCAGACAGCCGCGCCCTGAACCATTTCTTTTCCGCAATATCTGCAATACATAATCGTAACCCTTTATCTTTCGTGCCGGTACGGATCAATCCCTCAGCGGATTGCCCTTGCCGTCTTTGTTGATGGAACCGCAAAGAAGCATGATCCCTTCGATCAGGCCCCAGACAGCCGGGATCGGATGGATCATCGCGCCGATCCCGACGCAGTCCAGAAGGATCGCCGCAATGGTGAGCACCAGCTGGGCCACGGCCTTGCCGGTATACCCCAGGTAGAAATTGTGGACGCCGACGAAGCCGAGGAAGATGCCGAGAAGCCCGGCGGTCATTTTGGATTTCGCGTCGGCGGCGGGCGCCGGCGCCGCGGAGATGCCGCAGTTGGTGCAGACGACGGCGCCGGGGACCAGCGGTTTTCCGCAGGATGCGCAGAAGGACGCGCCTCTGCCGGCCTGAACGCCGCATTTGAGGCAGACGGCCGCGCCCTGCGCCATGGGATTTCCGCAGTTTCTGCAATACATGAAGCTCTCCCTTTCGTAAAACAGAATCGGCCGCGGCCAGTGCCGCGGCCGGTATCCGTGCGCTTTTCTTCCGTCACGGGAAGAGGTCAATCAAAGCAATGCCGCGAGGGCATTGCTTTGATCGTATGTCTTCCGGAACCGCTCAGTCCTTGAGCGGAACGCCCTTCGCGTCCTTGTTGATCTTGCCGGTGAGGATCAGGATGCCTTCGATCAGGCCCCAGATGCCGCCCGCGCCGAAGCCGCAGAGGGTCAGAGCGATCTGGCCGATGGCCTTGCCGGTGTAGCCCAGATAGAAGTTGTGGACGCCGAAGCCGCCGAGGAAGATGCCGAGGAGACCGGCAGTCATCTTGGACTTCGCTTCGCCGTTGGCTTCCGGAGTCAGGGCAGCGCCGCAGTTGGTGCAGACAGCCGCGCCGGGGACGGTTTCCTTGCCGCAGTTCGGGCAGTACGCCGTGCCGTTGCCGGCCGCAACGCCGCAGTTGGTGCAGACGGCGGCGCCTTCAACCATTTCTTTTCCGCAGTTCTTGCAATACATTGTTCTTTCCTCCCTATATATGCCGTTTGATCCCGTCAGAAGGGAATTCTACGGTCTGATACCCTGAATTATAGCATACCGATCAGGCCATTTCAAGTGGTCTGAACGAAAAAAACGCGTTTTTTCGCCGATTCAGGAAAAAAACCGGATCAGCTGCCAGATATAATTCGCCAGAAAACCGGCGCCGATCCCGATGAGCAGGGCAAGATTCATCCACCTTTTCCGGAATATCTTTCCGTTCGTGAGGATCAGAACGAAGATCAGCGGCATCGACCAGAACATGGCGTGCAGCCGGAAGGCCTCCCCGAAATCCAGGCGCAGCGCGGCCAGGAGCGCGCGGGACATGCCGCAGCCGGGGCAGGGGATCCCGAAGATCGTCTTGTACATGCAGGGGATCCGGAAGACGTTGATGAGGGAATCGACGATCAGGACCGCGAGACACGGGAAGATCCGCGTCATGAAAAACCGGCTCTTCTTTCCCACGGCCGTCTCCCCCTTCTCCGTTCTTTCGCATCCCCGGACGCGCCTCAGTATAGCACATCCCCGTTTCTCCGTCAACCGGAAAGCGCCGTCCGGTTTTTCTCTTTTCCTTCCCCCGCCGCCCGAAAAGCCGTTGAAAGACAGGCGGAAAAGCGGTATAATGAAGGTGAAGAACCGATCGAAGAGGAGGATCGTCATGCAGACCTGGGATGAACTGAAGGAAGTCTGTCTTGCCTGCCGGAAATGCCGGCTTGCCGAAACGCGCACCAACGTGGTGTTCGGGGACGGGAACCCCGCCTCCCCCATCCTCTTCATCGGCGAAGGTCCCGGCGAACAGGAGGATCTTTCGGGCATCCCCTTCGTGGGAAGGGCCGGAAAGCTCCTGGACAGCATGCTCGGGACCATCGGCCTGGACCGCGGCAAGGTCTACATCGCCAACATCGTCAAATGCCGCCCGCCCCAGAACCGCGATCCTCTTCCCGACGAGCAGGAGGCCTGCATTCCCTATCTCCGGGCGCAGACCGCCCTGATCCGCCCGAAGATCATCGTCTGCCTCGGGCGCATCGCCGCCATGAAGATCATCTCCCCCGATTTTCACATTTCGCAGGACCACGGCAAATGGTTCGACCGCAAGGGCGTGCGCATGATGGCGCTCTACCACCCCGCTGCCCTTCTCCGGGATCCGCGGCGGAAGACGGAGACGCTGCCGGACCTGCTCGCCATCGAGGAAGAGCTCCAAAAGCTCGAGACGCCTGCGGAAGCCTGACGACGCACACTTTCCCCGTCCGATATCCGCCCCGCTCTCCGCGGGGCGCTTTTTTATCCGGTTTTGCCGCTCTGAAGGAGCCCGCGCGTCTTTCTTCCCGGCGACGGGGCAAAAAAAGGCGCGCCGCCGGCGATCTCACGGCCGTTGAGGAAAACCCTGAAAAGCCCCGTCGCCTCTCCCTCGTCCGGGAGCCGCCAGAGGAAATGATCGGCCTCCAGCGTATACGTGAGCTTTTCCTTCTCCCCCGGGCGGAGCGGCAGAGCGACGCTCGCCAGAAGGACGGCTTCCTCCCTTTCAAAATCCGCCGTCCGGACCGGGAAGGAAAACGAGATCTCCCTTTCCTCCACTTCCCGGTAAAACCGGTCGGCGAAGGCGAGGTGATCCTGCCAGTCGTCCGGATCGGAAAGCGTCACCGCGATCATCCTTCTCCCCGATTTTTCAAAAACCGATACGAGGCATCTCCCCGCCTTCCTGGTAAAGCCGGTCTTGCCGCCGACGCAGTCGGCGCTTTTCCAGAGAAGCTTGTTGTGGTTTTTCAGGACGTGACCGCCGAAGGACGCGTACCGGGTCCGGAAAAGGCGGGCCACGGTCTCGTTCTTCATGGCCTCGGCGGCAAGCAGCGCGAGATCCCGGGCGGTGGTGACCTGCCCTTCCCCGTCGAGACCGGTGGGGTTTTCGTAATGCGTCCCCGTCATGCCGATCCTCTCCGCCCGCCGGTTCATCTTTTCCGTAAAGCTCTTCACGCTGCCCGCCGCGCCGCGGGCCGCGGCCATGGCCGCATCGTTGCCGGAGGCGAGCAGGACGCCCGCGAGGAGCTCCTCCAGGGTCGGTTCTTCCCCGGCCTCGAGGTAAACGCGGCTCCCCTCCACCGCCGTGTCCTCCCGGAGGATCGGGATCCTTTCGGCGAGGTCTCCCTCCTCCGCCGCCACCAGAGCGGTCATGATCTTGGCGGTGGAGGCCGCCGGTCTTTTTTCATCGGCGTTCTTTTCTTCGATAAATTCTCCCGAAAAGGCGTCGTAAAGCGCGTACGCCGCGCCGCCCGCAGCCCAGGCCGGCGCCGGATACCGGAAAAACGTCAAAAGAAGGCCGAAGAAAACCGCCGCCGTCATACTCCGCCGACACATAAAAACCCCTCCGTCCCCAAGGATCGTTCCTTCTATCCTTATGGGGCGGAGGGGGATTTGATGCGCGGATACGCCGCTTATTCTTCCCCGGCTTCCTCGGCTTCGCCGTCGCCTTTCTTGCCGAACATATCCTTCAGCTTGCCAATGGCGCCGGGCAGGCCGGCCAGGAGCCCTTCCACGGGAGATGCCGCGCCGGGACCGATGGGAACGAAGGTGACCTCGGTCTGGTCGGCGATGGAAAGGAATCCCAGGGGGTTCACCGTGACGCCGGCGCCGCTGCCGCCGCCGAAGTGCACGTTGGGAGCGTCCTTGCCGGAAAAGTCGCTGCCTCCCGAGGCAAAGCCGAAGGACATTTTGGAGATGGGGATCAGGGTGAGCTTCGGCGAAATGACGATGGGTTCTCCGATGACGGTCTGGGAATCCACCAGTTCGCGGATCTTGGAAAGCGTGGTGTCCAGTAATGCGTTGATCTTGCCGGGTTTGTTGTTCTGTTCCATAAGAAAGCCTCCTTCGCGCGCCGCGCGTTCTTTTTATCCGAATGCCAAATTGAGCGTATCGTACGCCGGGGTCAGAGAATCTTGTATTTGAAAAGGTCGCGCACGGCCCTGATCCCCGCCGTGAGGAGCGGGAACACGATGAAAGACACCGTGACGTCGCCCGAAAAGCCGCCCTTGTCCCCGTCGTAGTCGGGGAAGAGATCCACCCGCGCACGCTCGAACCGGCGTGCGAACTTCTGGAAGATCGCAAGCGCCCCCGCGATCATGCCGGACGCCGCGCCGTAAAGAAGCGCGGTTTCGGCCGCGTCGCGCGCGTGAACAAACCAGGTCATATTGACCGATCTGATCCGGAAGGACTTCAAAAGCGGCGGCAGATGCTTTTTGAGAAGCTTCACGAGAAGCCCCACGTCCAGTTTTTTCTTTTTCTTCTTTTTGCCTTCTTCCGGAGGAGCTTCCTCCTTCTTCTTCTTTTTCTTCGGCTTTTTCTTCTTTTTCTTCTTCTTTTTCTGAGGAAGGATCGTATAGCGGAAGAAAAGGAATCTGATCCGGACCGTCGCGGTTTTTTCCCGGTACGCCGCGTATACCCGGAAGGGCACGAAGAGCACAAGCGCCAGAATCAGAAGGATCAGCCCGAGAAGCGACAAAAGCACAATCCCGAGGATCCTCATGTTTCGTTCGGCTCCTCCTCCGCATCGGAGAACATGGTAAGCTGCGCGTCGGTCATCTCCTCCGGCAGCGGCGGCAGATCCCTGAGGCTGGAAAGCCCGAATATCCGCAGAAACGCCTCCGACGTCCGGTAAAGGATCGGGCGTCCCGGCACGTCAAGCCGTCCGCATTCCTCCAGGATGCCCTTTTCCAAAAGGTTCGTCAGGGTGTAGGCGCTGTCCACGCCGCGGATCTGTTCGATCACGCCGCGGGTCACCGGCTGGCGGTAGGCCACGATGGAAAGCACCTCCAGGGCCGAAGGCGACAGGCTGGGGGACCTGCGCTGCTCCAGCACCGCCAGCACCTTTTCCCCGAAGGCGGGCTTGGAAACCAGCTGCGCCTTGTCCTCCAGGATCAGGAGCTTCACGCCTCTCAGCTCGTCCTCCTCATAGTCCAGCGCCATGGCCGCCAGGATCCCTTCGATGGTCTTTTTGTCCTCTTCCAGGACCTCCGCAAGCTTCAGAATGTGCACCGGATCGCCTGCGGCGAACAGGATCGCCTCGATGGCGGCGCGCAGGCGCGTAACGCTTCTCTCTTCGCTCATGGCTCAGGTTCCTTTCATCACGCCGGCGCAGAGCTTCAGCGTCTGCCCGTCGGTTTCTCCGCTTTCCACCGCCGCCACGCCGTCCCGGATCAGATCCAGAATGGCGAGAAACGCGGCGACCGCGTGTTTTTTATCCCGTTCTCCGTAAGTGAGCGCGGCGATATCGATCTCACCGAGCTTTTTGAGGATAGTGACGATATACTCGCTTTTTTCCTCCACCGAGACGATCTCCTGCCGGAGGATCCCGGAAAAAGCCTCCCGCGGAGGCGGCCTGCGCCTTTCGTCCCGCACGAACATCGCCTTCATCGCATCCAGGAGATCCTTCGGATCGTGATGATACTCCGGGGTGCGCGGTCTTTCCACGTCCTCCGGCCGTTTGGCGACGGTGAGCTGTCCCTCGGGGAGCCGGAGAGCGAACCATGCGGCCGCTTCCTTGAACTTCTTGTATTCGATCAGGGCGTCGGCCAGCGCTTTGCGCGGATCCTCTTCCTCCTCTTCCTCCGCCTTGGGGAGAAGCATGCGGGATTTGATATAGATCAGGGCCGACGCCATCACCGCGAATTCGGTGACGTTGTCCAGATTCTGCTCCCGGATCACCGGCATGTATTCCAGATACTGCCGGAGGATCTCGGCGATGGGGATGTCGCGGATGTCCACCTTGTTCTTGTGGATCAGAAAGAGCAGGAGATCCAGGGGCCCTTCAAAGGCTTCCAGCTTAAAACTCAGTTCCATGTCAGATGAAGAGCGACGCGACTTTTGCGATCGCTCCGTACTCCAGATCCAGAATGGCGTTGGTCGCGAGATTCATGGGGCCCGAAAGAAGACCCGTTATCATCAGCGCCAGAAGCAGGATCATACCGATCCGCTCGTAGCGCATCAGCGTGAAGTAGACCTTGACGGGAAGGAACGCGCCGAGCACCTTCCATCCGTCCAGCGGCGGAAAGGGGATCAGGTTGAAAACCCCCAGCCCGACGTTGATGATCGCGGCGTATTCGAAAATATGGGTCATGACCTCCAGCACGGTGGAAAAGGTGGTGTCGCCGAAACGCGCATAATTGGCCGTGTAGAAGAAAGCCGCCAGATATGCGGCGATCATCAGCGGGAAGGACAGAAGGAGATTCGAAACGGGACCCGCCAGCGCCACGAAACACATGTCCCGTTTCGGCTTTTTGAGCTTTCTGACGTTGACCTGCACCGGCCTTGCCCATCCGAACCGGAACAGGATCAGAAGGAGAAGACCGATGGGATCCACGTGCCGGAGCGGGTTGAGCGAAATGCGTCCCGAAAGCTTCGCCGTGTCGTCGCCGAGCTTCCAGGCGACGAATCCGTGGGCCGATTCATGGATCGATACGGCCAGGATCACCCCCGGCAGACTGAGAAGGATCGAGATCAGCGTGCCGGTGAAATCGGTAAAAAGACCGCTCAGCATAAATCAGCAGATGGTGGTGCGAAGAGTCCCGATCCCCTCGCCCACGACCTCCACCACGTCGCCGGGTACCATCGGCCCCACGTTCACCGGCGTGCCGCAGGTGAGGATATCGCCGGGCAGCATGGTGAAGTATTTCGTCACGTATTCGATCACCAAGGGGATGTCCCACATCATCATGGAGGTGTTGCCGTCCTGCCGGAGCTCGCCGTTCAGATAGGTTTTGATGCCGATCCCGTCATGCGCCAGGCCGTCGGCCACGAAGGGGCCGACCGGCGCAGAGCCGTCCAGTCCTTTGCCGCGGGTCCACTGATCGTCCGCGAGCTGGATATCCCGGGCGGTGATGTCGTTCAGGCAGGTATAACCGAGGATATAGTCCAGCGCCTCTTCCTTCGCGACGTCCTTCGCTTTCTTTTTGAAGACCACGGCGATCTCGCCCTCATAATCGAACCGGTCGGTGAAATCGGGCTTCCGGAGGGTGGAATCGGGGTCGAGAAGCGCGGTGGTCGGCTTGAAAAAGAGCATCGGCTCCTTCGGGACCTCGTTGTGGAATTCCATCACGTGGTCGTAATAGTTTCTTCCCACCGCCACGATCTTGGTGGCGTCGGCGGGGCAGGCGAGCCTGACGCCGGCAAGCGGAAGGCTCGTGCCGTCGGTCTCCGGCGCTTCGTAGGGAAGGCCCTTCAGAGGGCGGACCGTTTCGCCTTCCAGGATCGCCCAGCGCGTTTCGCTTCCGTTCCCGGTGTAGTATTTCAGGTATTTCATGCTTCACTCTCCTTTTCGGGCGCCGCGCTTTCAATCAGGCGGTAAAGCTCGTCCCGTCCCGTGTGGTTTTCGGCGGAGTAGAAAAGCACCGCCTCCTCCGGGACCTCCAGCGCTTCGGATATGGTCTTCTTTGCCCCCGGCATCTCGCTTTTTTTCAGCTTGTCGCATTTGTTGGCCACCACGGCCGCGGGGATCCCCGCGGCGCGGAAATACGCGAGCATGTCCCGGTCCAGACCGGTCGGTTCGTGCCGCGCATCCACGATCAGGATCCCGAGGGCGATGGTCCCGGTCTTTCGAAAATAGCCTTCGATCAGGCGGGCCCATCTCTTCTTTTCTTCAAAGGACACCCTGGCGTAGCCGTAGCCCGGCAGGTCCACCCAGAGCAGCTTCCCGTCCGCGTCGAAGAAATTCACGTGGATCGTCTTTCCGGGCGTTTTCCCCACCCGCGCGAGATTTTTTCGGCGGGCAAGGCTGTTGAGCACCGAGGATTTCCCCACGTTGGAACGTCCGGCAAACACCACCTGCGGCAGAGAGCTTTCCACGAAGCCCTTCTCGTCGGCCGCCGAGGTAAGAAAGCCGATCCTGTTTTCGTTGATCGTCATGCTCCGGTCCCCCGGCAGTAGAGTCC
>JAEEGL016387519.1_pt1 | contig 20584 bp, 19 predicted proteins | sample 9134231 | NCBI WGS metagenome assembly JAEEGL01 (sample SAMN16246548, study PRJNA631951) | gut metagenome | biome: gut microbiome; feature: rumen; material: fiber-attached | host: Bos | place: Iran: Karaj | collected 2018-10
GTTTGTTTCAACAAATCACCGACTATAGCAAATGGAGCATATTCGATAAAATCACGCAGCTTCTCCTTTATGATTGCATCATTAGTTCTAGCTTTATCCAGAACGGCTTTCTGACGCTCATATTCATCCATCGTCATTCCTTGGCCTTCACGTAATAATTTCTCTTGGTACTCTTTATCACGTAAGCGCAAAGATGACAATGTATTTTCTCTTTCAGTGATACCGTCCAAAATGTCTTGCAAATCTCCTTGCAAGTCTTCCTGTTTCTCCAGCAGGGCATTCAGCTTATTCCGGCTAACCACATCCGATGTCCGTTTGCGGAATTTTAGACGAAGCGCTTCAAGATTGTGCTTTAAGTCCTCGTATTTCTTTACTCCAAGAACTTCATTATATGCAGAAGCAAGGCGACGTCTATCATCAACAGTATTTGTCTCTGCCAAAGCCACTATTCGTTCCGAGTCAAAGAAGAAGAAACGAGCAATATCTTTGTTCAGAATAAAATCATTGATGAATACATCATTTCCAATAGACTGCGCCAGTTCGTTCCTTTGATTGTCAATTAGCACTTCTACAGAATCGCTCTGCTTAATGAAGTCATAAGAACGAATAATCGTTATCGTCTGACAAGGAATAGATGGAATAGATATGTCAGTAAACTTGATGGCAATAGAATAAACCGAGTTTGCTTGTATATCTTCGTCATTAGGCGTATATCCTGAGCGTTTAATACGCGCAAGCGTATCGGCACCGATGGATTCTATATATTGGCGTGCATTGTTGTTAAGGTTGCCAACAAGGAAAGATGGATAGCCACCGCTATTACTGATTTCTTTACGAGCAGTATCGTCTATTTCTGCCATTAAGCGACCATACAAGCACCACAGCAGAGAATGCAAGAATGTTGTCTTGCCAAATCCATTCTCGCCCGAGATCAAATAGATATTTTTCCTGTCCTCATCTTGAGGGAAAGAAATCTTATTGACACCTTTATACAGGCGGAAGTTAGTTAATGTAATATCTTGTATGCGCATATTATTGCTCTTTTACAAAGGCATCAATTCGTGCCTCTAAATCATTTTGCAAACCTTGTTTCTTCATAAGAAGTACTTTGTTCTTTTGAAGAGCAAGGAGTTCTTGAATCAGCTTGTAATGATCAGGCTTCTCTCCACAGGCTTTCTCCAACAGGATGCGTTCCTGAAGAGTGATATTGTCGTTAGGAATATCGTAGCCATAAACCTCATTATAAATATCGTTAACGGTCGTTGTGAAATTGCCATCACGATACCAAATAATCTGAATCGCTATCAGTTCTTGGCTTGAAATCAGGTTTATGCTGGAACGATATGCTTGTGTGTCACGTTGGATTTGAAGCAACTCGCGAAGAAGTTGAATGCGATATTCCATCGTGTAGTTACCCAAGTTATGACCGCTTTCATCTACAGCTACTTGACCATTTCGGCGTGTGGCACAACGTAATTCAGAAACATTACGATTATCGGACAATCTATTGCGGAACTCCAATAGAGGTTTCATCCACTCAACGCCGTTCTTAATCAGTGACGTCATGGATTTATCTTCTTTTACAACTGTACATATCCAACAACCAAAACGACTCTGACCGCAAGAGCGGTGAGAATCATCCGTTACAACGGTTGGACATTCATAGTCATCCGCAGAGGCGTCTGCATATATCTTGAAAAGTATCTGATTGTCAAATCCCCACGGAGAAGGAATAGCATTGATGATCCACCACACTTCTTCCAGCATAAGCGACTTAATAGGTGCATATGTGTAGGTATTGGCGTTCAGCGGGTGTTTAGACAAACGATGGCCTTTAATTTCGTGCCTCTTAATCGACAAGGAACGACGCTGGCTTTCATCGTAGCGAGTACCAACCAAAACGATAGCCTCACCATCAGCTGCGACTTGTGATGTAATAAATGCTGACGTCGGCTTGATCTTCATTTTCTCCGTACAAAAGCGGAAAGAATTGTTCGGCGCTGGATAGCCTTTTCCGATTACACATGACCAGAACGTATCTTCAAGAGCCGGTGTGGTAACTTTGACAGTTACGGGAAGTCTTTGCTCTTTTGCCGCTTTGGAAATCATGTCGAGTACTCCAGTAACGTACTCTTCTATAACAGGATTTTCCACCAATGTATCGTTGTTAACAACATATACTTGGCGCGTAAGCGGTTGTCCTTGTTCCTTTAACTTCTGTAAGGCAAGCCATGTGAGAGTCAGCAGCACCGTGGAATCTTTACCACCGCTAAAACCAATAATCCACGGACGGTTGTATCGGTCGTCCTCAAGATATTGGTCCATCAACTCTTCAATGATTTCTTCTATATTTCGAGGTATCTTCATCTATTTATTTTTTGGTTCACCACACACACCAAAATAGGCGGCGACTATCCGGGTAGATAGTTGCCGCCTGTAGTATGGGCGTAATCAAAGATGGAGGTTACACTTTTACCCCCCCTATTACATTGATTATGTGTGAGTTATAATTATACATATTTAATATACAGTATGTAAAGTATAATGCTTACTTAGTTATTCTCCATTTCGGCTGCAAAATTACTACTTTTTTCTGATATATGCAAGACACTTGTGCAATATGTCTTAATCACTTCTCGGTCATCTCTCGGTTTTCTCTCGGTCATCAGTCGGTAGGAGAGAACAAGTAAAACCTTTTGCTAGAATACAATTATTTCGTACATAATCATACATATGTATTGTCTGTTGAACCCAAACGAATCCCTCTGCTCTTGCAGGATTGTTTCCCGATGAAGGGTAAAATGTTGTTTTGAGCTAATTACACATAGTACCAAACAGTAATTTCAATCACGCTAAAATAAATATGCCATAATCAACTTGATTATTTTACTCAGCCCTACCGAAAGCCCTATTGGTAAAATAGCTAAAAATAATTGCCATAACCAATCCTTAGGAATAGCTGACTTTTCTTTTTCTGGCATTACAATCTTCTTGTTATCGAAGACACTCTTATCATTTGTACACTTATTAAACGAACCAATATTGTAAGTGGGTCGATAGACATTTATTTGTTTATTAACAACTTTGTATCGATTCTTTCCACCATGATTCTTTCTGGAAATAGATTGATTTTTTCTCATACTTTAAAATAGTATTTTTTTTATTAAAAGATTTCATAATTTTAAAAAATAATAATGGCAAGTCATTACTTGCCTCCTAAATCTATTTCGTTATATCTCCTAACGAATTTGGAGGAGCAGTATTTGATACCAACAACATCTCAAAGGTCACTCCGGATTGCAATGTCTTAATCTTACAATTCAATCCATCCGCAAAAATACAACATATATTTCAAATAACCAAATATTTTGGCATTATTTTTATATTATTTCGTAAATTGTTTAATTTTCAAGGAGTTAGGAGATAGAAAAAAACACCGCCGAAGCGATGTTTTTATTGGGATATTATCGTCACCAATCAATCGGCGGCTGGCCGTGTTGGGTGAGGTAGTTGTTGGCTGCGCTGAAATGGCCGCAACCGTCAAAGCCGCGATAGACGGACAGAGGTGATGGGTGCGATGTTTGCAGAACAAGGTGTTTCTTGCGGTCGATAAACTGGCCCTTGCGTTGCGCGTACGAACCCCAGAGCATGAAGACCAGATGTTCGCGTTCGCGGTTGAGTGCATCAATAGCCGCATCGGTCAGTTCTTCCCATCCTTTGCCTTGGTGACTGCCGGCCTTGTGTGCCTCGACCGTCAACGTGGCATTGAGCAGTAGCACGCCCTGTTCCGCCCAACGGCGTAGGTCTCCGCTCTGCGGGATAGGTTTGCCGAGGTCACGGTGGATCTCTTTGTATATATTGACCAGCGACGGCGGCACTTGCACTCCTTCGGGCACAGAGAAACTAAGACCCATGGCCTGCCCCTCCTCATGATACGGGTCTTGGCCGATAATAACCACTCGCACACGGTCGAAAGGACAAGAATCGAAAGCATTAAAAATCAGACCGGCAGGCGGAAAACACGTGCAGGTCTGATATTGTTGGCGCACATACTGGGTGAGGAGTTCGAAATAGGGTTTGTCAAACTCCGGCTGCAGAACGCGCTGCCACGATGGGTCTATACGAACAGTCATAATTATTGACGATTTACAGATTTACGATTTAACGATTTATTTACGATTTTTTAGAGATTTACGATTTACCGCGGTTAATCGTCAATTATTTTCAATTTGACAATCAATTGTCACTCGTCAATCGTCCAATCGTCAATTAATCAACGATGAGCATTGCGTCGCCGTAGTCACCGAAACGGTAGCCTTCCTTGACAGCCTCGTCGTAAGCGTGCATCACCTCTTCGTAACCGCCGAAAGCAGCCACCATCATCAACTGGCTGGACATAGGCATATAGAAATTGACGAAGAAAGCGTTAGCCACAGTGAAGTCATACGGCGGGAAGATGAACTTGTTGGTCCATCCGTCGTACGCCTTGAGTTGGCCGTTGGTACCAACGACATGCTCCAAAGCACGCATGATCTCGGTGCCGACAGCGCAGACGCGCTTGCACTCCTCATGTTTCTTATTAACCAAGTTAGCCAAATGCTCGGAGAGGATAATCTGCTCGGACTCCATCTTGTTCTTGGTCAAGTCCTCAACATCAATATCCTTGAAAATACCCAGCGAGACGTGGCTGGTCATAAACTCGGTCTCGATACCACGAATCTCCATACGTTTGAGCAACTGTTTGGAGAAATGCAAGCCGGAGGCAGGTGCAGCAACGGCACCGATTTTGGACGCGAAGATGGTCTGATAGCGTTCGTTATCCATCTCGCGTACCGGCTGGTCGTGGAATTGTTCCTGGTACTGCTGGAGTGTCTCTTCGTCCATAGGGCGGCGGATATACTTAGGCAGCGGTGCGCTACCCAATGCATAGAGACGCGGCACGAACTCATCGTTATCATAGTCAGTCAAGAAACGGAACGTACGGCCACGGCTGGTGGTATTGTCAATAACCTCAGCCACGATAGACGGATCGTCATCGAAAGTAATTTTGTTACCGATACGGATCTTACGCGCCGGATCAACCAGCACATCCCAATAACGCGAACGATGATTGAGTTCGCGCAACAGGAACACTTCGATTAAGGCGTTGGTTTTCTCCTTGTGACCATACAGACGCGCCGGGAAAACCTTGCTATCATTGAAGATAAAGAGGTCTTCCTCATCAAAAAAATTAACCAAATCGTTTACCATAAGGTGCTCGATCTCGCCGGACTTGCGGTGCAACACCAACAGACGTGCATCGTCGCGGTAAACAGTCGGATACTGAGCAATCAATTCATCAGGCAGTTTGAAACGGAACTGACTGAGTTTCATATCATTCGTTTTGTACATATTCGTAGTTATTCAATTCGTTAAGGAATTGGTCAATAGTATAGCATTTTTTCACATCAATCTCCCCTACTCTCGTTCGGCGCAGGGCAATCAGGTGGGCGCCGGAACCGAGTTTCTCGCCGATGTCGCGAGCCAAAGCGCGAATATATGTTCCTTTGGAGCACACCACGCGGATGGTCAGTTGCATCGTCTCAGCATCAAAAGCCAACACCTCTATCTCATCAATGACGAGCAACTTGGGCTTTAGCTCGACCTCTTCGCCCTTGCGTGCCAGTTCGTAGGCTCGTTTGCCGTTGACCCAGACCGCAGAATAAGCAGGCGGTGTCTGCCATTGTTCGCCCGTGAAGAGCGGAATAGTCTCGTCTATCAGTTGGCGCGTTATATGCGCAGTCGGATAAGTGGCATCAACGGGTTGCTCCAAATCATAAGAAGGAGTGGTAGCACCCAGTTGCAGCGTGGCCTCGTACTCCTTGACATCATACTGCAGTTTGTCAATCAGCTTGGTTTTCTTACCCGTACAAACGACCACAACGCCTGTAGCCAACGGATCCAGCGTGCCGGAATGACCAACCTTCAGTTTCTTGCGACCCAGTTTCTTACACAAAGCGTATCGTATCTTGGCCACCAGGTCGAACGAAGTCCAATGGAGCGGCTTGTCGAACGCCAGCACTTCTCCCTCGATAAAATCCCACATCGCTTAGCAGATAGTAGCGAAAATAGCCACCGAACCGATGATGGCGCAGTAAACAGCGAACCATATCAGGCGTTGACGGCGGACAATCTCTATCATGAACCGGCATGCAAAACAACCGGTTACAAATGCAGCAAAGAAACCCACTACTGCGGGCAACAAATCCAACTCACTGACAATCTCACCCTTAATCAGTTTAAGCAGATCAAGGAACGCTTCGCCGAGAATAGGAATCAGCACCATCAGGAAGGAGAACTGAGCGACACTCTCTTTCTTAACACCGCTCATCAGTCCGGTTGCTATAGTCGTACCAGAGCGGCTCAAGCCCGGCAGCACAGCACATGCTTGCGCCAAGCCGATGAGGATAGCGTCCTTGTAGCCGACCTCGTGACCCGCACTCTTGCGTTTGGTGATAATCCACTCGCTAAGAGCCAGCAACAACGCCGTAACCAGCAGGCACACACCAACCAGCAGCAGACCGTTGCCGAAGAATGCCTCCACCTGGTCCTTGAAAAACATACCAACTACGAAGACAGGAATCATCGATACCAGAATCTTGGCAACATAGTCCTTCTCTTTGTTCCACTTAAGCGAAGTGAAAGTGCCTTGGAAGAGTTTGGTTACTTCGTTCCAGAACACAACGAGCGTGGATAGCACCGTGGCAACATGCACAATGATGGCGAACGACAAGTTCTCCTCGCCGGACGTACCCAACAAGGCTTGGCCAATCTCCAAATGGCCGGAAGACGAAACAGGGAGAAACTCGGTCAATCCCTGCACAATGCCTAACAAAAGTGCTTGTAACCAGTTCATTTCTTCTTAGAACGATATAGGATGGCAAAAAGCATAAACACAAATCCTGCCAACGAAATCATCGGACCGAGCGTAATACGACGGAACGAGAAAATATCAGGATTGTAAACCTCACCGGACGGTTCGCCTGCCATCAAGCAGAAACCGGTAACAATAATCAGAACCGAAACGGCAATCAAAATGAGGTTGATTTTGTCAAGACTTTGCTTCATATTATTTACTGTCAATTATTTAATTATCAAGATTTTCGTCAAACGAAAAATATATTCAAATGAAAGCGAGATTAAGTTCATCAAATCTCATACAAAGAGTTGTTATCCATGCGGATGTAACGGCCTGTAGCTATCAGCGATGCCAACAGAGTAATCAACAGACCCGAACAAAGCACTACCGCTGCGACAAAAGATATGTTCTGCCATGTTAGCGGGAAAAGCAAAACGCCGAGGCGTACATCCACATAATAGACTATCCCGCTGAGGATAACCAGCGCAGCCATGCCGGAAATGAATCCCATCAGCATATTGCGCCAAACAAACGGACGGCGCGTTACCCACGATGTAGCTCCGACTAAGGTCATCGTATTGATGATGAAGCGCTTGCTGTAAATCTGCAATCGGATGGTATTAACTATCAAGGCCATTGAGACGAGCAGTAGCGCGACAGCCACTACCAAGAGCACCAGCGAGAATTCGCTAACATTACTACTCATCAAGTCTGCCAAATCATGAGGATAAATCACTTCGGTAACAAATGGCAGTTCCTGCAGACGGGTAGCCAACAGGCTTAAGCTATCGGGACTACTATATTTATCAGTCGGGTGTATCTCATAGCTGGCAGACAAAGGGTTATAGCCCAAAAATTGTGTCGGGTCTTCGCCCAACGAACTGATATGTTCGCGGAGTGCATCTTCGCGAGACACGTAGACATAACGACTACAAGCAGGGCTGTAGTTCAATATCTTTTCCAGACGTGCACACTGCACGCTGTCCGTCTCGTCTGATAAAACGGCCGTGAGCGTCATGTTCTCGCGCATACGCGTAACAAGCGCCCCTGCTGAAAGCAGGAGCACACACTCAAAGCCCACTAGACAGAGCACTAAAGCGACACTAACTGCCGCAGTAAGATAGGAATTACGAAAACGTTGCTTTCGCATATAAACTAATACCGACAAAAACCGCAAAAGGGGCAGGTTTTCGCCTGCCCCTTTATATGGCATATGTTAATATTCCCATAGGTCTTGCTCAAAATTGAGCAACTCAGTAGCAATACGCTCCTGCTCCTTCTTCACCTCTTCTTCTGTTTTGGCGTAATCAGGAATCCAGCGGTTGTACATATTGCCTTCTCCTACGATGTAGGAAGAGAACAGACGTTTCTGGAAGAACTCGTCGTAGGTTACACGCTTCACCTCGTTGCGGCTTGGGATTGCGTACTGCATAGCGATATACGGACGCAATTCGTCAAACGCGATCCAGAACATTACGGACTCACGCAACGAACCCATGATATTGGAACTGTCGCGGGTCGAGATCTTGTCTGACTGGAGCGGCGCGATAGCCATAATCTTGGTGTGCAGACGAGAAGTGTGCTTGTCGAAGAACACAACCTCCTGAATCAGGTACTTCAATTGGTTCTTAACAATCTTCTCGAACGGATAGAAGTGGAACGACAACTCATCGGAAAGGCTATCATAGTGAATCAACATAGCATCCGAACTGGAGATGTCGAAGTGCGTCGGATCGTCCGAGTAGTCACCCATTGGGTCATCAGCCATAAACATGGTCGGAATGACATTACGGGCAATCGGCTCCTGGTGAAGATCCGGTTTGATAGTTTCCATATTCTTCTCATAGATAGGCAGGCCATCTACTACAGCATCGGTAATCACCTTGAACAAGTTACGATAATCTGCGTCATCCGACTTGGTCGGGAAGTAAAGCGGATAATTCTGCTTGTAACGCATATCAACGATGCGGTAAACAAAACGCGACCATACGACATCGTCAATACGGTGGTCAATCATCACTATCGTATCGTGAGCAGGAGAAAACTCCTCAGTCTGAATACGTGCACTACCGATCTCGTCGAAGAACGAGATAACTTTATGCTGAGCTTGAGCGCCAACAAATACGCCCAACAGCATACATGCAATAATACAGAGTTTCTTCATAACAAATAAAATGTATTAATTCAATGACAGTGGAATTGGCGACAGACGAATCTCGCGGCCGTCAGGACCCTGTGCGCGAATATCAGTAATAACGACAATGGCACCCATCTTCAACTTGCTCATACGATCACGTTGATCAGAGGTAAACTTATTACCACGAGCCTCGGTCAGCATACCGTTTACGTTAACCTTGAAGCTGGTAATACGGAACGGCAGATCCAACAGACCGTCAGGACCATAAGATGCGATAAGTCGAGAGTCTGCGTTCAACAACGCACCACGCGAGATATTGCCATCCGAATATTCCTTATCACCGGACTTGAGGTAAGCACCCGGTTTCGGCAGCGCCTTAACGCGGTAGTCTTTGCTACCCATCGACTGCATCTTGCCGTCCAACTCAGCAGAAACCGAGATGGTCACCGACTTAGAGCTGTCGCCCGGTTTGATAATCCACAGACCGCCACGTTGCGAAACAGAAGCACCGCTAACCGATACGTGTACCTTGTCGTTAGCAATACCCGGTACGGAAATAGCGAACTTGTTCTCGTAGCCGCGGTACATAACGTTGAGGTCAGTATTGGAGATTGTTACAGCCGGTTCGCCTACGCTATACTCGCTGGAGAACGGCAGGTGCTCCATCTCGCCCGAAGCCGGGTTCTGGAATGCGATATAACCGGAGTACTTCTGCAAGCCAACGCCCGTAGCAGCTACTTCGTAGATACCTTGTTCGTTGATCTTTGCTCCGTTAACGTAGTAGTCAGGAGTTTGCGTTGAGTCGATTGCGGCCAAGATAATCTGAGCTGAATACTTACCGCCACGGATTACGTAGTTGGAATTAGGAATCACATACGCGTTCAACTTGTTTACGCGCAAGTCACCTGCATCCGTCTGATTACGCAAATACTGGATAGTTACGTTTTGAGCATTGCGGATATCGTTCTGAATCTTGGTCAGCAATACGATTGCAGCACCCGACGGCATATCGTGGAACATTTGATCTTCCCACGAAATCATCTGTGCTCCGGATTCAACTTTGTCGCCTGTATCAAAGATCGTGTTGTACTCCTCTGCTTTGTTTGGATCCAACTCGGTCAAATAAGCACGATACTCTTCGATCATACGTTTGAGAGTCACACCCGGTTTGTCAGCACGATCAGGCAACGCATAGTGCGTTGTAGCATCACGGTTGTCATTACCCTGAATCACACGCGCCTCTGGATCAGCCTTGCTGGCACCATCGGTAGCCACAGCGATCTGGTACTTGAAATTCTGGATATAGTTGTACAAACTATCCGAGCGTTTAGTCAGTTCGGCAGCTTTGTCGTACCATGGACCATTCTTCTCGGGATTGTCGTTACGTGCAGAGAGGAATTGACTCATCATCTGCTGGTTACGGCCATCTGTAGTCTCGAGAGTTGAGTGCAAACTATCGTCCACTAACTTGAAAGCCTTCAGGACATCAGTACTTACGTTCAACGCCAACATGGCGGTGAGCACCAAGTACATCATACCTATCATTCGTTGTCTCGGGGTTTCCGGACAGTTTTTTGCTCCACCCATTTCTGAAGTGTTTAAAGGTTAATTTTCTTAATCAAATTACAGCAGATTATGCCAATGCATTCAGCATGTTACCATAGATTGCGTTGAGGTCAGCAATCGACTTCTGGAGTCCCTTAGCACCCTCAGCGAACTTAGCCTGTGCATCTGCTGCATCCTTAGCTGCGGCAACCACGCTCTTCTGAGCCTCCATTTCTGCGTTAACAGCCTGGAGTTGAAGTTCGTAAACCGAGTTGAGAGAAGCCAATTTCTGAGCAATCTCGTCAACACTCTTCTTGTAAGCGCGGGTCTCGTCAGCTACACCCTTCATATCCTCGCTTACTTGAGCGTAAGTACCGGACAAGCCATTAGTAGCCTGAGCGAACGAATAGGTTGCATTACCTGCAGCGGAAATCTTAGCAGCATAGTCCTCGGTAGCAGCCTCAGCAGCAGCCAATTTCTCGCCAAGTTTAACACCTGTTTGAGCAAATTTGCCCAGTTCGCTGAACTGAGATGCAGCCTTAGCAAGGTCAGAGATACCGTCCTTGAGAGCCTTCATCTCATCGTCTTTCATAGCAGAGATTTTGCCTACACCTGCAGGCTCACCAGCCTGATAAGAAGCCGCACTAGCAGTACCGTTCTCTACACCGGCGCCCAACAAGGTCGGACGAGGCTGCTTAGCTTTTTCCTCCAACAATTCCGGCTTGGTTCCATACTCCAGCAACTGCGGGAATACGTTCTCCCAGTGGAACTCTGGATGCGGATGATCGAGTGCACCGATAACGAACAGGAATGCCTCGGTAAACATACCTACCATCAGCACTTGACTTGCACCTGGCCAGTGCAGAATCTTGAACAACGCACCGATAATAACAACCGACGCACCTACCGAGTAAACGATGTTTACGACGTTCTTTCCTTGGTAAGATCCATACCAATGCATGAACTTTGCACCAAAACCTTGTGCAGCTTTTTCTTCTGTAGCCATATATTTAAGAATATAAAAGTTATTAACTAATTAAATTGTTGTTTTTTTTATTCGATTACTCGCCAATGTACGAACGAACGCAACGGAATCCAATGTACGGACGGCTCTCAAATTGATACTCATAAGAGCGCACACCACACTGGAGATAGTAACTGATATCCTTCCAGCTACCACCCTTGATAACCTTACGTTTCAAGATGTCCGGATCTGCCTTACGCGCCATGTAACTATAGTCAGGGTTCAGGTCATGGATATGCGTATTCATTGTACTCAGGTAGGCAGAACTGGTCCACTCAGACACGTTACCGGCCATGTCAAACAAGCCGAAGTCGTTCGGACGATATTGAGCCACTTTAACTGTAGTAGTACCCGTATCATCGTTGTAAGCACCACGGTACGGTTTGAAGTTTGCGAAGAAGCAACCCTTACCGTCACGGGCATAGTTACCACCCCACGGATAAACAGACATCTTGCGTCCGCCGCGGGCAGCGTACTCCCACTGAGCTTCGGTCGGCAGACGATAATCGTTGCCCTCTACAGCCGAGTACTTATTGAAGAGCTTGGTACGCCAGTTACAGAATGCGTGCGCTTGCTCCCAAGTAACACCTACTACAGGATAATCAGAATAGCCAGGATGCTTGAAATACATGTGAAGCATCGGGTCGTTGTAAGAGAACTGGAAGTCACGTGCCCACACCAAAGTGTCCGGGTAGATACAAATAATCTTCTCAGTCAGGAGGTCCTTCGGTTCACGCAGCGGACGATAGATCGTAGAATCTTTGATCTCGCCGACTTCGCTAATCCAGAAAGTGTCAACACGTGCGGTTGCACCCGGAGGGAACGAACTGGTAGCCACATCGAACTTGTTACGCTGCGGAAGCGCTTCGTCGATGTTCATCCAATTGTAGCGATAGTGAAGGAAGTTGGTTTTCAGCGTACCATCACTATAGAACATTGGAGCCAGGGCATCTACAAAGTCCTCCTCCTTGCTCTTCCATGGTACTTTCTTGCGCCAGTCAAGTTGGAAGTGCTCTTCATCGAAGTCTTCATCCTTCGGTTGAATAGCATAATCCGTCATACCGGCGGCTACTAGGTTAGTCATTGCAATAGAGTCACGTACCCAATCAACAAACTGATGGTACTCACTGTTGGTAATTTCGGTTTCATCCATCCAGAACGCATCAACGGTAACCATCACAATATTATCCGGCTGTTCAAAGACAGCAGATTGTGTGTTGGCACCCATCATAAAAGAACCTTTCTTGATGAACAACATACCATAAGGATTAGCCTCTTTAAACTTACCGCCTTGACGAGCTCCTACAAGCTCTCCGGCCGGTTTGTTGCAACTAGCCAATGTAATCGCTATTACGATTAATGGCAAAATCTTCGTTACTTTCATATTGGTACTCAATCGATTAATAAATACGCATTTCTCTTTTAGTATACACTATATACATATTATATATATTATATATAGTCTATAGGTAACGGACCGACTTATACTTGTTAGTCCTTTTCGGCTTCAATATATCAAAACTATAGGCGAGATAAATCTCATGGCTTCCATAGCTTTCCAGCAGCAACTTGCTCGTTGGCAATTCACAACTGTAACCCACTTGTAAGCCATTAATTACATCTATTCCTAGTAGTATGTTTACACTTCCCATCAAGCGATAGCCGAGGCCCCAACGATAGCGCTCCTTATAGTCGCACATCAGCGTCAAGTTGATATCCCAACTCGAAAAGTCAGTCATCACCATTGCGCTTGGAGTCAGCACCCACTCTTTGTAGTTCCTCAGTCGGTAGTGGTATCCACCCACCAAGTACATCGTTCCTTCCAGTGTTACGCTCGCGTAATCATCCCACTCTATCTCCGGTCGTATCAGGTGGCTATAACTAGCGCCCACCCACCACGTTGGAGTAGCATAGTACAGGCCCACGCCCATGTCGAACTTCATTCCCGATTTATCTCCCTTCGGAATCACTTCATCGTTCGAGTCATGATAATCGTCGCCCATTTGGCTTAGGTTAACAGAGTCTCCTTTAAATCCCACGTTCACGAACCCTAATTCTATTCCGGCGCTCAGATATCCGGGCCCCAGCTTCTGCCGGTAAGCATACTGAACATATAGTGACTGCGTCTGAAACAAACCGTAGCGGTCATTCAGGAATCGCACACCTGCGCCATGTCGGGTTTTGGCTATTACAAAGGGCGAACTAAACGTAAACCACGTACTCATCGGTGCGTTAAGTATATCCACATATTGCATGCGGTGTATACCCGCCACCTTCATCATATCACCCTCTCCCACCGCTGCGGGATTATAGCCCATTGGCAAATACATGTACTGTCCCATTTGCGGATCGAACTGCCCAAACGCAGCAGTCGTCGCAATCATTGTGATCAGCAATACAAAATATCTACGCACGTATGAACGGCCTTTTTTATTAATATTCCTCTTCATTAAAGAAGAAGTCATCGTCCTGGGTGGGATAATCAGGCCATATATCCAAGATACTTTCATAAACCTCCTCATCCTCATCCTCGAGTTCTTCCAAATTTTCTATTACTTCTGCCGGTGCACCTATTCTGTTCGCGTAATCCAGCAGTTCCTCCTTGGTTGCAGGCCAAGGTGCATCCTCCAACTTAGAAGCTAATTCAAGTGTCCAATACATAATCTTACCAAACAAAATACCGACCCTTATCGGGTACACTCTAGTGAAATATCGTGCAAAAGTAGAAAAAAAAATCGAGACTTGCAAGTGTTTGACTCAGTTTTTTTGCATTTTTTGCATTTTTTCCGACAAAAGTGCTATTATTTGTTCCGTATTACCTACTTTATTGTGCCGTTTCGAGCAGTTTTCTCCAAAACGGACTCAAATTCTAATCTTGTAATGACGTTTCAAATAATGTTTGTCCACAAACAACAATCCGACATGCCAAAGATCCATACTTGTCGTCACGCGATTGTCATTTTGGAGATCTTCCCATGCGCGATTCATTTCGCGCGAGTAGTGGATGTCATCCAACACTAAAATCCCTTTCTCCGGCAACCTGGACAACAGCCGTCCAACATAGTTCATTGTTGCTTGATATGTGTGATTTGCGTCCACATAAGCCAAATCAATCGGTTGCTGCATCGCTCTATCCAACGTATCTTCTATCCGTCCCACAACACAATCGATGTTGCATATTCCCAATTGTTGCCATTGTTGGCGGGCCATTTGCGCCACAGCCTCGCTACCTTCCAGCGTTGTCACTTTGTTGTGTTTATCCGCCGAAGCAAGATATGCGGTCGTTATTCCGAGAGATGTTCCTAATTCTAATATATTAAGCGGTTTAGAATGTTCTTGATTCAAATACATCACCAATCTAAACAGCAATTGTCCTACACGTGGATGTTCCAAATGGGCACACGCTATACTACTCACGCTGCGTTGCACATGCTTGCCTTCGGGGCTACCCATCGAGCCGAAATCTACAACATCCAACATTTCATTATCTTGCAACAATGACTCCCGACGCCGCTCTATATCTTGGAAACAATAATACGTGTTTTTGTCATGCATCAGAAATCGCACTATATAAAATAAATAAGGAGAGTGTATTCCTTCACCCGTCGTATTCCATGCTGTCAACACGTGGCGCAGGTACGAAAAAACACGATATAGAACCTGATGCATAGTTAATTAGGAGTGCATGGTAGCACCATTTTGGCTGCAAAATTACACTTTTTCTTGCACATATGCAAATTTTTTTGTAATTTTGCACCCTCAATATTGCAATTGTTATGATTTTGAATTACATCTGGATTTCGCTTATCCTGCTGGCCGTTGTCTTCGGTCTGGTGCAAGCTATCTGTTTCGGGCAAACGGATATCTTCTCGGAGATTCTCAATTCCACGTTCGCCAATGCCAAGACGGGATTTGAGTTGTCGCTTGGTCTGACGGGCGTTCTTTCGCTATGGATGGGTATCATGAAAATCGGCGAAAAAGCCGGTGCTGTCAATACGCTGGGTAAAGGCGTTGCGCCGTTCTTCACACGTATCTTTCCTGAGATTCCGAAGAATCATCCGGTTTTCGGCACAATGACCATGAATTTCGCAGCCAACATGCTCGGTCTGGACAATGCCGCCACGCCGATGGGTCTGAAGGCCATGGGCGAACTGCAGGAGCTGAACAAAGACAAGACGAAAGCCAGCAATGCGATGATCATGTTTGTTGTGCTTGGTGCCAGCGGATTGACACTCATTCCGACGACTATCATGGCTTATCGCGCGCAGTTGGGTGCAGCCAATCCGGCCGATGTCTTTCTGCCCATACTGATTGCCACGTATGTTGCTACGCTGGTAGGACTGCTCTGCGTATGTATCGCTCAGAAAATCAAGCTGACAGATATGGTAGTACTGGGCACATTGATCGGACTGACGGCCCTAGTCGGACTCATCATCTGGGGAGCAACACAGCTGTCGCCGAGCGCTTTGGCTACCGTCTCAGCAGCCGTTGCAGCCATTCTGCTGCTCGGCGTTATATGTTGGTTTGTGATACAGGCTATGGTGCAGAAAATCAATGTGTATGACGCCTTCATCGATGGCGCGAAAGGCGGTTTTCAGGTGGCTATAGGTATCATTCCGTATCTGATTGCTATTCTGGTGGCAGTAGGTATGTTCCGCGCATGTGGAGCGATGGATCTGCTGGAGAAAGGGATAGCATGGCTGTTCGGCGTCTGCGGTATCAATCCGGATCTGGCGGGTGCTGTTCCTACGGCGCTGATGAAACCGTTGAGCGGTGGTGGCGCACGCGGACTGATGCTGGAAGCGATGACCACGCACGGCGCAGACAGTTTGGTCGGACGTCTGTGCTGTATACTGCAGGGAACAACCGACACCACGTTCTATGTGCTGGCAGTCTATTTCGGTTCGGTCAATATCAAGGACACGCGTCATGCGGTAGCCTGCTGTTTGTTGGCAGACCTGGCCGGCGCAGTCGCAGCTTTTGCGCTTGCGCCTATCTTCTTCGGATGATGGTCTTCTTTTAATAGTGATTCACCCGTCACTTTGTATATCCGCATCCGGAGGCTCTCCGGTCGATGTTTTATCGGGGTTTTATCGGGGGTATTACCTACAAATCCTATACTATACTCGAGACTATTTCGAGACAAATAGCAGAATAGTTCACATTTTTGACTTCCTGTTTTGGAGGGTTCCTATAAAAGAGGTGAGTCCGATTCGGGCTCACCTCTTTTTATCAATTGAAACAGATTTGACAAATCCATTCAATCTTGTTTATCTCTTTTTCCTACTCGTGCAGTACTTTAGCTTGCAACACTTGTCCGTCTGTAGTCAGCACTCGAACGATATAAACGCCTTGCGACAGAGCCGACAAATCAATTTGTGTTTGCGTTGATTGCAAAACTATTTGTCCGTTGATGTTATAAATCGCAACTTTCTCTACCGGAGCACTGCAATGAATAGTTATCTCATCATGAGCAGGATTCGGGGTTACAGAGAAACCGCTTGTTTCTTGAATAAGTGCAGTTTCATTATCATCAACATACTTTGGCGCTCTTGCCGAAGCATTTACATAAGGAAGAATTTTTAATCGTGTAACATAACATTGGCTTCGAATGATTTTCCTTCAGGAACTTTGAACCCTGCTTTTAGAGTTACACTCTTAACTGCGTTAAAGACCTTGTCTCCATTTAATACTACGTTGCCCGACGTGGTAATCGTTCTTGCATTTGTATTTGCAGGTATAGTACTATTCTGATAATAAATAACATCATTAGTAGGACATATATCAACATGGAAACTAATTGAAGATGCGCAAGAAGAAACGTTGGATATGTATATATTTCCTAAATTACCATTGGATAGGAATTCCTGTGGATCCGTATCTTCATAAAATGAGTTATGTGAACCTGCACAGAATGGAGCAGTGCTTAATGTTCCTTCACTTGTTAAACTGCCACCTGGTCTATAGACATATACTTCATCGTTTACTCCGCCGCATTCGGTAGCGCCTGCATTTCCATTTTTAGACGGATTTATTCGATATATTAATAGTCCGCTATTGGGAATACTTGTGTCATATGTTTCCGTTTCTTTACGATACTCCAGATACAAATATTCATTACTTCCTGAAATAGGAATTTTGTAGCATTGACTAGAAGAAGAGATGGGAGAAAGTGTATATGTTCCGCTTTGTGTGATAGTCGGTATGTTCGTTATCCAATGGAGATACTTGTTTTTCATGTACCCGGACATCTGCACATTTCCTGTAGTAGCCATTAGATCCCATGATCCTACTGGATAATATTTACGACCGGTTATGGTATCATTACCATAGTGGTATAAATCTGGCATGCCTAATGTGTGGCCAAATTCATGACACAAAGTTGCTACATTACTAAAAACATATGATAAGAGATTGTAGTTATAAACTTTTTTCCCATTAATTATAACATTATGTTCAGTCAGACTCCATCTGTGAGGCCATAACAACTCAGCCCATCCTGCTGTTCCTCCTCCTTTGACTATGAAAGTTACATTATCTACCTTTCCGTCATTATCCGTATCAACATTAAGGCTAGATGGAATTTGATTCGAAACATACTTGATAGCATTGGCAAGTAACGTTTGTTCCCTAATCCTTCTCATATCGCCAGAGTCATAACCATCCGGATTGGTAGAAGAAGCCGGGCAATAATATGTTTCAGGATGGTTATCCTTGTACGAATATACACTTGATCCAGTGGGATAAAAGGTAGAGTTAACGGTCAGTTGATGATATGATGATTCCCAGTAATACCGTTTTAACGAAATTGCGCCTTCTTCAAAATTAGTAAATCTTTGAGTAAAGGACTCTATCCATTCGGGAGTATAATCTGATTGACCTGAGAAGGTAATAAAGATGACGATATTATTAATCGTTGTACCGGTAGCATTGGCACTTTTTGTGCTTGCACTAGCAGCAAACTTATATGGGTGACTTTCCGGCAATTCATACATTGCCATCATTTTATCCCGTTGCAGGGAATCATCCTCTGTGTATTTTGTCAGTTGTGAGCTTGCCGATTTACACTTATGGACAGCAGAGAGTTTATTCGTCTTTTTCTCTCGATAGCAATAAAAACCAGTTACCGGGTCTTGCACTATGACATTTCCATTAGCATCGTGAAACCAGTGATAAAACTCATCGCCGGATGCGTAACATGATATCTCTGTACCATCAGGCTGTGTCAGCGTAATTGGAACATTTTCCAATGGCGCAGAACATAACAACATCGCTGATAGAAGTAGCGTACAGAGAAAAACTAATCTGTTTTTCATATTATCGTAGAATTACTTGGTTAATATCATTCGTTTGGTATCGACAACCTTGTTATCCGCAATTAACGAATACAAGTACATTCCAGCATCTAAGGTTCCTGCTGAAATAGTAATATAACCATCTCCATACTGAGTAATAGGGAACTCGGCTACTTGCAAACCATTCATATCGTAGATGAACATAGATGCTGTGCCGGTTGACATCGGTAATTGATAGTCAATTCGAGTTTCTGCAGAGAATGGATTTGGTGTGTTTTGATAGAGAACCGCATTCATATCTTTAGAAATGGGCTGTGCCGTATTATTCTTCAGCTCATGCACTTCCGCAGAAAGATCTTGAACCGCTTGTATCAATAGGGGAATGAGTTCTATATAATTTACAGACAGGGAACCATCTCCATCTTCATGTACCAATTCTGGGAATATTTTTTGCACATCCTGGGCGAGCAATCCATAGTGTTCTCTATCTAGTTCCAAGTCCGGGGATGGATTTGTGAATCCTTCTTGATTCCATGTAAATTGTACCGGGCGAAGATTTTGCACTTTCTGTATTGCATCCATATTAATATTTCTAATTCTGGTCTTTTTGCGGGCGTCCGACGTTACAAAAGTACTTGTACAATAGAGATTTCCATTAACTTTGGTTTGTCCGTTAAAGTATCCTGCGTATCGTCCGGGTATGGTTTGTATGGTTTCATCGATGGCGCCATAGATACCAGTTCCATTCTCGTTACCACTTTTTAGCACACCAAAAACGCCATAATTTTTTCCTTGAGGATTTCCTTTTGCGATTCCATAAACACCTATTGCGGGAGTAGTTGCCCTAGTATTATTTCCTGTTGCGATACCCTGAACTCCAATTAATTGGGTTCCAAGTCCGGCACTAGAGCCATAAACAGCGACATAAGCGCCACCTGTTCCTTGGCTAAGAGAAGAATAAATGCCGTAGCCATATTTTTTTCCAACAGAGCCACCACCATTAATAGTCAATCTTGCATCACCGCCAGTAGCACATCCAATGGAGAGAGTTTTGTCGATTCTGACGTCTCCGGATGTTTCTACTGATAAATCTGCTTTAACATTTGCAGAAAAAACGCATGCTGTAAAGAGCATTGTTCCTAAAAGAAAATTGTGTTTCATTTTTTTGAAATTTAAGTTAAACATATTGAACGCGCGCATCTGTATGCGCTTGATGGGTTCAAAACCAAAACGCGCGATAAGTGCGAGAACACTTACCGCATGTTAGTCGGTTACTATATATTTATGAGCTTGTGGGCGCGGTTTTTCATTTTATCATGTAAGGGGTTAACTGCGTGCAAATTTAGTAACTTTATTCTATCTACGCAAGTCGTTGGGCATGTTTTACAACATATCTCTACTGATACCATTCTAAAGGATCTAATATATTGGATATTTCTAGTAATAGTGTTACTATTTTACTAAGAACACTCCATTTCGAAATATTTCATTTTTCCAGACAAAGCAACCGCTCACTAAAAATGTATCGGATACTATACTAAGTAAGTGGTGTAAAGGACGTTTCTGACGTTCTATCAGGTCTTCATCACCGGCATAATATTGATGGATGAGCATCTATATGATACATTTTATTTACAGCACGCAGACTATCAGCACATTTCACTATAGCTTTTGCCTCATAGAAA
>JAEEGL010060759.1_pt1 | contig 20583 bp, 20 predicted proteins | sample 9134231 | NCBI WGS metagenome assembly JAEEGL01 (sample SAMN16246548, study PRJNA631951) | gut metagenome | biome: gut microbiome; feature: rumen; material: fiber-attached | host: Bos | place: Iran: Karaj | collected 2018-10
AAAAGTGAGGTCAAGCATTTCCCTGCACCAATAGACGTAATTACGCTGCAGGGCACAAGTAAATTACACTGCAGGGCACAAGCAAATTACGCTGCAGGGCAAGAGTAAATGATGGTTTAGGGGTGTTGTGGTATGGGTGTGGTGCTCTACCCTATTCCCAATGTGAGGGAGAAGATGATGACGCAGATGTAGTTGAAGAAGATGACGGTCATGAAGGTGTCCATGTCGTCCTTCATGTAACCGGTGGCGGTGAATTGTTCGGAGATGTAGTGTTTCAATCCTACGCGCGGATGAATGAAACGTTCCATCACCCAATAGAAGAGGCCACCGAGGATGGCGCCGACGAGGAAGCCGACACACACGTCGCCCAGATAGTGCACACCAAGATAGAGGCGTGTGAAGGTGGTGGTGAGCGACCAGAAGAAGAGTGTGAGGGTGACTTTCCAACTGCGGAACAGCCACGACAGGAACATGGCCATGCACATCGTGTTGCAAGCATGTCCGGAGAAGAATCCGAACCGTCCGCCACGATAGTTGCGCACGACATCGACCAGATACATCAGTTGCGGGTCTTGCGTGGGTCGCCAACGTTCCACCATTGGTTTCACCAATCCTGAACAGATGCGGTCGGCCACAAAGATGAGCAGCCCGATGGTGATGTAAACCATGAGTGCCTCTTTCCATGTGTTGTTCTTGAAGATGATGACCAACAGCGCAACGATGACGGCTGTCCACGAGAATGTGTCGGTGACAGTATACATCACATTGTCCCAGAAAAGGCTGTCGCTACCATTGATAGCCAGCGTGAGTTGATGGTCCAGTTCGTTCAGTTCGTGCATTGAGTTGAAAGGTGAAAATTGAAAGGTGAAAGATTAGAGTTTAGATGACTTCGAGGGTGCTGACAGGTACCCAGCCCTGCTTCCCTTCTTCAAATTTCACTTCCATCCATTCCTTCATCGAGGCATCGAGAATCTCCACTTTCGACCCTTCGTGGATGAGGAAGAGGTCGGTGCTGGTTTCGCTGGGCGAACTCTTTACCGTCACGGCGGGGGCAAGAATGATGGCGGTGTCGCGATGGGTTTGGCTGAGGTGCTGCGACAAGGCGGCAAGGTTGGCGATGATGGCAACAACCAGCATCACGATGGCGCCATAGAATCCGATTTTCCGAGCGACCAACTGACGCACAAACATATAGACAAGCAGACCCAGAAGCATCAAGACGAAGGAAACGATTCCCACCACAGCCCACATATTCATGCTCATGCAGTTCGTCAAGTCGCGCCACCAGGTGACGAAGAACATCTCCGATGGAGGCACCACTTTGTCAACCGTCTTTCCGCGAGCAAGAGCCAGGTTGGCACGGATGTCGGCATCGCCCGGGTCGAGCAGGAAGGCACGTTCGTAGTTGAGCACAGCATGAGGAATCTCGTCCAACTTATAATAGCAGTTGCCGAGGTTGTAGTAGACTTCGGCAGCCACACCTTCATTTTTCAAAACTGCTTCATAAGCGGCTGCTGCATCGCGGTACTGTTCTTTCTCATAAAGTGAGTCAGCCTCGGCCTTGGATGCAGCAAAGGATACTAAAAATGAACAACTAAAAATTAACAGTAAAAATATCTTGTGAACTGTCCGCATGGCAAATTGTATATTGTAAATCGTCAAATTGTAATTATTTATAGGTTGTCCTCCATTTTACTGATGGCGTCGATGGCACTGTTGTACACATTTTCCATGTTTTCATTCACATCGCCAGGTGCGTAGCGGGCAAACTCGCAATCGTTCATCACCTTCATGAACTGCTGCACTTGCTCCTCTGGCACATTGCGCGATGCCAACGACTGCTCTATGTTTTCCTTGTTGAGCGACTCTTGCGACATGTTGAACTTGTCGCCCACATAACCCCAAAGCGCACGGAGCACCTCGTCATAGAACTTGCCCGTATCATGGGCATCAAGCAATTTCTTGGCTGCCTTCATTCGCCTGAGTGCCACCTTGTTGGCTTTCTTTCCACGAGAAAGTGCCACGTTGGCATTGGCCTTCATCCGTTTGCGACCCAACACCATCACAAGAATGAACAGGACGAAAGGCAAGAGATAGGCTACCCAGTATTTCCACGTGCCGAAGAAGGCATCGCCCTGTTGATGCAGTTTCACATCACCCTGCTTGATGAAGCGGATGTCCTGATTCAACTGCTGCACATCCTGCTGCTGACCGCTATAGTTGGAAACGCTCTGGCCAGCACCACCTTTACCCTTGTTCACTTTCAGAGTGTAGGCCTGTGTGGTCAGCGTTTTATAAGAGCGCGAATCTGTGTCGAAATAGACAAATTTGGCGGCAGGAATCTGATAGGTGCCTACATGACGAGGTACAAAGAGGTATTCAAATTCCTTGGTGCCCGACAATCCTGAACGCGTCAACTGGAAGTTATCGTTCACCTTGGCATCGTAGGTCTCAAAATCTTTCGGGAACTGCACCTCAGGAGTGGAAATCAGTTTCATGTTGCCACTACCCTTCACGCTGATTTTCAACGTGACAGCCTCGTTAGCATCCACCTCCTGAGTGCTGATGCTGGATGCAACGGAGAAGGTGCCCACAGCACCTGAGAAATCGGCTGGTTTATTAGGAAGCGGAGAGACATTGATGGTGAGCGCAGGTGTGGTAATCTTCTTTTTCACTTCGGCATAACCGCTCTGTCCGTTGAAGAAGGCTTCGATGGGGTCGATGGTGCGGTTGCGCGTGATGACAACTCCCTCATAGGTGATGGAAGGGATGGTCAACTTGCCCGACTTCTGAGGGAAGAGCAGGTATTGGCTCCAAACCACCGTCCGGTAATTCTTTCCGTTGTATTGTTCAAGCGAAAACTCCTTGGTGCGTGGCAGCGGGATTTCCTGAATCTGGAAACCATCAAGCGTCGGGAGTTTTCCGTCCATCTGGGTCAAATCGACAAGTGTATAAATCTTATAGGTCAGCAGAATCGCCTCCTGTTCATGCACGGTTGTACGTGAAGCCGTAGCCGTCATGAAGAGGTCTTTCCCCGAAACGTTCTGACTGGAAGCAGGTGCGGATGATGAAGGTGCCCCTCCCCCATTCCTGTTTCCATTTGCAGAAGAACCGCCACCACCATAAGCAGAGCCTCTGCCGTAAGACGAACCGCCTGATCCAGAAGGAAGCACTCTCACCTGCACAGGTTTCGATTTCACAGTCTTTCCATCCACCTGCACAGAAGCACTTCCAATGGTGTATGTGCCTGGAGATTCGCTCAGCAACACATAGGTGTAGATGATGCTGCTGCTTTGCGAGGTGTGTCCATTTATCATCTGGAAACTGCTCTGCGACGAAGTGGCAGGACCATAAATCACTTCAAAACCCTTAAAGTCGGGTGCATTAAAATTCGACACGTTCTGCGTGTTGACGGTAAACTGCACCCTGAACTTTCCTCCAGCCTCCACAGATGATGGGGCTGAAACCTTAAACGTCACATCTCCCTGAGCAAATGCGCTGACGGAGAGAAACGCGAATATCACAATCTGTACTAACCTTTTCATCTTTTACCAATCTTTCTCCAGACTCTTGCGCCGGCTGTTCTGATTCTTGTTGACTTTACGCTGCACACTCTTCTCATCCTGTTGAGCAGAATTGAGCAACTGTTCCGCTGCCTGGTCACTCATCTCATCCTTCTTCGGTTCTGGCTGAGGCTGAGGTTGAGGCTGCTGCTTGTCTTCATCCTTTTTCTGCTGGTCTTGATCTGGTTGGTTTTGTGGCTTTGGCTGCTGTTTCTGTTCTTGATCCTTCTTGTCCTGATCCTGATCATTGTTGCCGCCGCCATTATTCTGCTGGTCTTTGTTTTTCTTCAACTGATACTGCGCCATTGCAAGATTATAGCGGGTCTCGTTGTCATCAGGATTGCAACGCAACGAACTGATGTAGAAGTTCACCGCATTCTGGAAAGCCCCTGCTGCATTGCCACCTTGCTGACGCGAAGCAGCCAATCCCTGTGCATACCAGATGTTGCCCATATTGTGGAAATTACGGGCTTTTCGCAGAGGGTCTTTCGTGCCAATGGAATCGGCTTTCTGGTAGTTTTCGAAGGCTGTCGAATCCTTCTGCTGCATCACATAGGCATTGCCCAAATTGTAATAAGCCTCAAAGGAAGGCTCTTTGGCCAACGATTTCAGATAATAAGTCTCAGCCCTGTCATATTGCTGTGCACGATAGGCCTTGTTGCCCATGCGAATAAAGTCGCGCGCACTTTGCGCCAGCATCGGCAAAACCATCAGCATCAATAATATACTCAAGAAATATCGTTTCATCTGTTACTTGAAAACCTTGAATTTTGTGAACACATGATTCTTTCTCTCCATGATGCAGAACTCTGCCACCAGAACGATGAACAGCAGCAACGCGACAGCCACAAACTGCTCATCATATTCCGAGTACATCGACATGGAAATATCTTCTTTCTGCATCTTCTCTATCTCTTTCTCCAGAAGCGACTGCGCCAAATTCGTCTGATCCACATGCACGTACATGCCGCCACCTGCTTGGGCGATGTTCTTTCCTATCTGCTCATTCAGTCTGGTGGTCACCACATTGCCAGAAAGGTCTTTCTTGAAAGAGCCGTCGCCCATCGGAATGGGACCTCCCTGCTCGGTTCCCACCGAGAGGACAAAAATCTGCACACCTTCGTCACGTGCCTGTTTGGCTGCCTCGATGGCACCCTCTTCGTTGTCTTCAGCATCGGTGATGAGGATGAGTGCCCGTCCCACGTTGACTTCTTTCTTCTTCGAGAAACCAGCCGTTGCACGTGTGATGGCTTCGGCCACATTCGTTCCCTGAATCGAGATGGTGGAAGGATTGAGTTGGTCAAGAAACATCTTGGCCGACACATAGTCGCTCGTCATCGGCAACAACGTGATGGCACTACCCGCAAAAGCCACCAACTCCACTTTATCCTCATCAAACTGCTCCACGAGTTTGCTGACAATCATCTTCGACTTGTCCAGACGGCTGGGGCTCACATCCTGACACAGCATCGAGTTCGACACATCCACCGCGATGGCCACTTCGATGCCGGAACGCTTCACTTCTTCATTCCTTGTACCATATTGAGGACGCGCCAGAATGACAGCAAGCAATCCAAGGGCAACCATCATCAGCAGGAACTTGGAGTGCCTTCTCATCGGCGACACGTCAGGCATCAACGAACGCATCAGTTCTGGGTCGCCAAACACCTTGAGTTGCTTCTTCATCCGATACTGCACGAGCACATACACAGCCGTGAAGACAGGAATGAGAATCAACAGATATAAATATATAGGACTTGCAAATCTAAACACGTTGATTAAATTTACTATTTGACAATTTATTAATTACTATTTTGTATCTCTCCTATATTGGCCATTTACAATCCTTCTACGGAATACGTTTCAGCACCACGGTTCGCAACAAGATTTCCAGCAGCAATACCACCAGAGCCGCCAGAGCGAAAGGCTGATACAGTTCGCCACGGCGACTGAACTGCTTCACATTGAACTTCGTGCGCTCCATCTTGTCGATGTCTTGATAGATGGCATCCAGTTCGGCATTCTTCGTGGCACGGAAATACTGGCCACCCGTCGCAGTAGAAATCTTCGTCATGGTTTCTTCGTCAATCTCCACAGGCAACATCGCCGTTCCACCTGTCGGCAGCGGATAAGGAGCCATACCGTTCTGTCCAATGCCAATCGTGTAGATGCGGATGCCATACTTCTTGGCAATTTCAGCGGCTGTCTGCGGAGAAATGTTACCCGAGTTATTCACACCATCCGTCAAGAGGATAATCACCTTCGATTTGGCCTGGCTGTCTTTCAGTCGGAGAATGGCATTCATGATACCATCGCCAATGGCAGTTCCATCGTCAATGATTCCACGCGCCGCCATGTTGCAATCCACGCTGTTGTAGAGATTCATCAGCACAGCGTGGTCAGTCGTCAACGGACATTGTGTGTATGCTTCACCCGCAAACATCGTCAGACCCATATTGTCGTTAGGACGCTTCTCAATAAACCGCTTCGCTATCTCCTTCAGAGCCTCCACACGGTTGGGCTTAAAGTCCTGAGCCAACATTGAAGTGGACACGTCCACCGACAGCATGATGTCGATACCCTCCACGTCGGTGTTGCTCCACGAGTGCTTGCTTTGCGGACGAGCCATGATGCACACCACCAACGAAACCAACGCTATGCGCAGGAGAAAAGGCAAGTGCATCAGGTAGAGACGGAAGGTTCTCGGCACCTTCACATACTTGGTGGTGTCAGGCACCTTCAGCGAGGGCAGGCTCTGCTTATAGCGCATCACATACCACACGATGTAGGGCACCAAGCACAACAAAAGCAAGAAGAATAAAGGATTCTTGAATTCCATCTTATAATGTCAACATATAAATTCTATAACCTATAAATGTCAGTACACCCAGCAGCACAAGGCTTGCCACCACGATACTGCCAATCAGCACAATCTTGGCCACCATCGAGCGTGTTTCCTCCACCACAATCACCTCTGGCTGCGGCTTCTGCTCGGGCTCTTCCAGTTTCGTCTGGTTGATGTACTCGATGGCGTTCACCAAGTTACGGTCGTTCTCGTTGATGAGTGTGCTGTACTTCGCAAACTTCACCAAGTCGGCCGTCTGGAAGAGTTCACGCAATTCGCTGATGGCCTCCTCGTCGTTCACTTCCTGCAACTTCTGGATAATCTCGTAAGAGGTCATCTCCATCGCATTGAAGCCATAACGTTCGCGGATGTAATTGCGCAACGTATCTGTCAATTGCGTGTAATACTCCTTCGAGTCTTCACTCTGCCAAATCTTCTCCTCCTTGATTTGTTCAATCTTCTGCATGGCCACCTTATGAGGAGCCAAGCGCCGCTTGTTGCGGATGCGGCGGATGATGGGCTTGTTTGTCTTCAAGCGATAAATCACATAACCCAGCAGACCTGCCACAATCAAGGCGAAAATGCTGAACCAGATGACGGGTTTCCATTCAGCCCAGTCAAACGGAGGCGCCAGTTCTGCCTTGATGCCGAAGATGCTGTCGGCATGGAGGGTGTCAATCTCAAAAGTCAGCACCTTCAACGCCAACCTCTTCGATGGATAGTCCTTCCCGTCCACCTTCACATTCAGTTCGGGTATCAGATAAAGTGCCGAATCAAACGATGTAAAATAGTAACGACGGGAAAGCATCATGCGTTGCCCATCGTTCAGGAAACTGGTGTCCGCCTTTTCTGCACGAACAAACTCAACACCCGGAACCACCTGCTGCAAAGAGTCCCATTCTGGCAGTTCCACGTTCGACTTGGCATTGGCACTCACCTCCAAAGTCAAGCCTATCCGCTGGCCGATGAAGATACCTGCCGAGTCCAGTTTAGCATCTACCGTCACTTGAGCATTTGCTTTCACAAAACACAACAAGCAACAGATAATCATTGTGATATAGAACTTGATTCTATTCATCTTCTCTAACTTCTTTTCTTGAACAGGTTCATCAAAGCCTTCACATAATCCTCGTCTGTTCTGACGGAGATGTTATCGATGTTCGATTTCGTAAAGGCGTTCTTCAACCACGACTGATGTTCCACCCACCACTCGTGATGGGCACGGCGTACTGCGCTGGAAGACGTGTCAACATAGGTTTCCTGCCCCGTTTCCGCATCCAGCATCTTCACGATTCCCACATCGGGCAGTTCCACCATGCGGCGGTCGTAAATCTGCAGAGCCACCACATCATGGCGGTTGTTGGCGATGGTCATCTGACTCGTGTAATCCTTGGGGTCGAAGAAGTCGCTCAACAGGAAAACCGTACAACGCTTCTTGATGGCATTCGTCATGAACTCGACAGCCTGACCCACATCGGTCTTCTGGCTCTCGGGCTGGAACGTGAGCAGTTCCCTGATGATGAAGAGGATGTGCTTCCTTCCCTTCTTGGGAGGGATGAATTTCTCCACCTTGTCGGAGAAGAAAATCACGCCAATCTTATCGTTGTTCTGAATGGCCGAGAATGCCAACGTGGCAGCAATCTCCGTGAGCAAATCACGTTTCGACTGCTTCTGGGTACCAAAATCGAGAGACCCCGACACATCGACAAGAAGCATCACCGTCAGTTCACGCTCTTCCTCGAAGACCTTCACATAGGGCTTGCCAAAACGTGCGGTCACATTCCAGTCGATGTCGCGGACATCATCTCCATACTGATATTCGCGCACTTCGCTGAATGCCATACCCCTACCCTTGAAGGCGGAGTGATACTCGCCTGCAAAGATATTGTTCGAGAGCCCTTTGGTCTTTATCTCGATTTTTCTGACCTTCTGTAACAGTTCTTCCGTTTCCATTCCTTCAAGAACTTCAATCCTTCAACGCTTCAACTCTAAACTTTAAACTCTAAACTTTTCAAGGCACTTCCACCTTGTTCAGGATTTTGCTGATGATTTCCTCGCTCGTCACGTTGCTGGCCTCAGCCTCATAAGTGAGACCGATGCGGTGACGCAACACATCTTGAGCCACAGCACGAACATCTTCTGGGATGACGTAGCCACGATGCTTGATGAACGCATAACTGCGGGCAGCCAAAGCAAGGTTGATGGATGCACGAGGTGAACCGCCGAAGCCAATCAAGCCCTTCAGTTCCTTCAGGCTGTACTTCTCCGGATAACGGGTGGCAAACACGATGTCGGTAATGTATTGTTCGATTTTCTCGTCCAGATACACCTCTCTCACCACTTTGCGAGCCTCGTCAATCTCCTTCGTACCCATGATGGCGCTCACCTGCTGACCTTCTCCGCTGATGTTCTGGCGGATAATCTTCTTTTCCTCCTCCAGTTTCGGGTAGTCAATCACCACCTTCAACATGAAGCGGTCAACCTGCGCTTCTGGCAATGGATAAGTGCCTTCCTGCTCGATGGGGTTCTGAGTGGCCAGCACCAAGAAAGGCTTGGGGAGTTCGTAAGTGGACGTGGAAATGGTCACCTGACGCTCCTGCATGGCTTCGAGCAATGCGCTCTGCACCTTGGCGGGAGCACGGTTAATTTCATCAGCCAACACGAAATTGGCGAACACGGGGCCCTTCTTGGCCTTGAACTCGCCGTCTTTCTGGCTGTAAATCATGGTACCAATCACGTCGGCTGGAAGAAGGTCGGGTGTGAACTGGATGCGGCTGAATTTCGCATCAATCAGCGATGCCAACGTTTTGATGGCCTTGGTTTTTGCCAAACCCGGCACACCTTCAAGCAACACATGCCCATCGGAGAGAAGTCCCAGCAAGAGTGCCTCCACCAGATGCTTCTGACCAATGATTGTCTGTTCCATACCAGCCATCAGGTTGGTCACAAACGCGCTGTGGCGTTCAATCTTTTCGTTTAATTCACGAATGTCAATCGATTCTGCCATATTTATTCTGTTTTATTTTTGCTTTTCTGTTGCAAAGATACGCCATTTCGCCCACTTTTCGGCCTTAACAAATGTGAAAAAAACTTGCATTTCCACGTTTTTAAGAATAGTTAAAAGTTCGCGAGGGGGAAACGGGCTGAATGGGCACTTCCGACGCCACTTTATTGAACAAAAGAATGCCAATGAACCGGTAGCGGAATACGCAATTCATTGGCAATGGAAATGTTTCTATTTGAGTGTCATCAAGGCAGCTTCACCGTGGCTCCGACAGGTACGTTGTTGGGGTCTTTGAAGGTGTTGGCGCGAATGATGGCACGAACAGAGTCTTTGGTGCCGTAATATTTCTGGGAGATGCGGGTGAGCGACTCTCCTCGTTGCATGACGTGTGTGGCTGGACGGGCAGGCTTCTTTGCCTTTTCCTCCTTGGCAATCCGTTCTTTCTCAGCCTTTTCAGCCTTCTTCAAACTATCAGCCACGAATGCTTTTCTGATGCTGTCGGCCTCTTGTGCCTTCTTGATGCTGTCGGCTTGCTGTGCCTTCTTCAGCGAGTCTTGAACGACGGTCGAAGCAGGTTTTGCGGGCTTGTCGGGTCGATTGGGCTTCACCTTTCTTTCCACCTTCGGCACTTCCTCCACGGCCTCGATGTTCTGGAATGTCCGATAGAGGAAGAACAGGATGGCAGCAAGGAGCAATGCCACAATGGCAATGATCCACCACCTCTTGCCGTTCTTCTCCTCTTGAGGTTCCTCCGGTTTCGGGCGTTCGCTCATGATGCGGTTGAATGCCTCTTGCCGCTTTTCCTCCTCCGATTTTGCTGGAACCGGTTGTTGCTGAACAGCCGCCACGTTTTCTACCGTTTGGGTTTCTGCAACAGCCTGTTGTTTCTCAGCGGGTTGCTCCACAGGCGTTTCCACTTCTTCTGACGTGTCGAAAGCGGGTTGTTCCTCCTGTTCAGCAGGCAGTTCCTCCGCACTTTCTGGCACCTCATACGCCTCCAGTCGCTTCAGCAGTTTCTCCAGCCGCATCTTCTCGGCATTGGCCTTGCGAGCCTCCTCCACGGCCGATTCCATTTTGGCCTTGGCCTCCTCATATTGCTGGCGCAGTTCCGCCACGCTTTCTGGGGTGGAGATGACCAAGTCGATGGCGGCAAACTTGTCTTGCGCCTGCTCCACATGAACAGGTTCCAGCACTTGGATAAGTGCGTCTATCGCTTCCTCATCGCCCGGAGCATCATCTTTTTCTTCTTTCTTGATTTTTTTATCTCTCGCAGAAATCGCAGAAAGATTATCCGCCTCTGTTTCTATGATTCCTGTGTATTCCGTGATTTCTGTGTGAATTTCCTTTTCCGTGTGAATTTCCTTCTCCGTGTGAACTTCGCTTTCTGTGTGAACTTCGCTTTCTGTGTGAACTTCACTTTCCGCACGAATTTCCTCCTTTCCGTTCAAGAACTCCACCACCGATTCCTCGGGTGTGAAAGCCACTTTCTTATAACCAGGGATGACGATTCGCTCTCCATTCGTCACATTCACGCTTTCGCGGTTTCCGACCGACACCAACTTGAATGTGCCCATGCCTTTCACCTTGACGGCATCCTCGCCCGTAGCAAGCACTTCCACGATGGTGTCGAAAAATGCCTTCGAGAAGGCGTCTGCTGCCTTCTTCGACACTCCTGCTTTCTGAGCAAGAGCATCCGCTATGTTCTGCAATGAAAGTTTCTCGTTCATAGGTTATTCCTTATTGAGTTGTGTCTTCAGCGCCGCACTCATCTTGTAGCCGAGTGTGGTCTTTGAGGGCACCACCATGTATGTTTTCGACGTCGGGTTATAAATCTTGCGGCTGGCCTTCACGCGAGGTTCGAACGAGCCAAACCCCTGAATGGTTACGCTGTCACCCTCGTGCACGCCTTCGAGCACAGCCTCTATCAGCGAAGCGGACATAAACTTCACCTCGTCCATCTCAAGGTCTGTCTTCCGTGAGATTCTTTCTAAAAATTCCTTGTTCGTCATTTTATCACTTTACCATATAAATCAAAATCGTCAGAATCAACGACTTGAACGTTGTAGAAAACTCCTTTCCGTAATGTGCCGTCGGCCACAGGGATGAGCACTTCGGGGTCAACCTCCGGCGAATCGTATTCCGTCCGTCCCACATAATACTCCCCTTCCTTGCGGTCGATGATGACCTTGAGGGTCTTCCCCACTTTCTCCGCTTGCACCTCGGCCGAGATGCCCTGCTGGATGTCCATCAATTCGCTCAGTCTCCGCTGCTTCACCTCGTCCGCCACTTCGTCCTCAAAGTTCTTCTGTGCGGGCGTTCCCTCCTCCTCCGAATAGGCAAATGCGCCCAGCCTGTCGAAGCGTGCCCAACGCACAAATTCCTTCAGTTCCTCAAACTCCGCCTCTCCTTCGCCCGGGAACCCGACCATGAGCGTGGTGCGCAACGCGATGCCCGGCACTTCCTCCCTGATGCGTCTGATGAGTTCGTAGGTCTCCTCCTTGTTCACATGCCGCTGCATATTGGTGAGCACTTGGGTGCTGACGTGCTGCAAGGCGATGTCGAGATACTTGCACACATTCTTCCGTTCCCGAATCACGCGGAGCAGTTCCCAAGGGAAATTCATCGGGTAGGCATAGTGCAGGCGAATCCACTTCACTCCCTTCACCTCGCTGATTCGCTCCACCAGTTCCGCTATTTTCTGCTCGCCATACAGGTCTAATCCATAGTAGGTTAGTTCTTGTGCAATCACCTGAAACTCCTTCACTCCCTCGCTCACCAGATGCTCCACTTCTGCCACGATGTCCTCCATCGGTCGGCTCTGATGGCGACCCGTTATGAGCGGAATGGCGCAATAGGCGCAATGGCGGTCACATCCTTCCGAAATCTTCAGATAGGCATAGTGCTTGGGTGTGGTCAGACGGCGCTCATACTGGCATTCCTGCCGATAGACTTTTCCGAGGTCGTGGAGCAACTCCGTCCAGTTGAACTTGCCGTAGAACTTGTCCACCTGCGGAATCTCATGCCCCAGTTCCTTCATGAACCGCTGCGACAGACACCCCATCACGTACACCTGCTTCACGCGTCCTTCCTCCTTTGCCTGGCACAATTCGAGAATCATGTTCACGCTCTCCTCCTGTGCGTCGGCAATGAAACCGCATGTGTTCACCACCACAATCTCACCCTGCGGACGCTCGCTGTCATGCGTCACATGATACCCGTTCAACTCCAACTGGCGAATCAGCCGTTCCGAATCCACCAGATTCTTCGAGCATCCCAAAGTGATGATATCTATCGTGTTCCTTCTCAACTTTCAATTATCAATTATCTTCAACTTCTTTCTGTGTTTTCTGTGATTTCTGTGTGAAACAAATCTTTCTTTCTGCGAGAGCCGCGCAAGGCTCTCTTTCATCTCACACAAAAAACACGGAACCTTTAGCTCGACGGAGTCAAATTCACAGAAATTTTCAACTTCCAATTATCAACTTTCTCCAAAGAGTGAGTCCACAAACGCTCTCCGGTTGAAGGCCTGCAAGTCTTCCATTCCTTCTCCCAGCCCGATGTAGCGCACAGGAATCTTGAACTGGTCGCTGATGCCGATGACCACACCACCCTTGGCTGTTCCATCCAATTTCGTGATGGCCATCGAGGTCACCTCCGTCGCCTTCGTGAACTGCTTGGCCTGCTCAAAGGCGTTCTGTCCTGTCGAGCCGTCCAGCACGAGCATCACGTCGTCGGCCTCAAATCCGGCTGCCTTCTTCACGGCGTTCTTTATCTTCGTCAACTCGTTCATCAAGCCCACCTTGTTGTGCAGACGGCCTGCCGTGTCGATAATCACCACATCGGCTCCGTTTGCCTTGGCCGAACTGACGGCATCGAAGGCCACCGCGGCTGGGTCGCTGCCCATCTGCTGCTTCACCACAGGCACTCCCACTCGCTCGCCCCAGATGCAAATCTGCTCCACAGCGGCTGCGCGGAATGTGTCGGCTGCCCCGAGATACACCTTCAGGCCTGCCTCCTTGAACTGGTAGGCCAACTTGCCGATGGTGGTCGTCTTTCCCACGCCGTTCACGCCCACCACGAGGATGATGTAGGGCTTGTGCGCTCCCTCCGGAATCTGGAAGCCCTCGGTGTCCTCCGTATTGTTTTCTGTCAGCAATCCCGCAATCTCCTCACGCAGAATCCTGTTGAGCTCGTCCGTTCCCACATACTTGTCGCGGGCCACCCGCTCCTCAATCCTGCGGATAATCTCCAAAGTCGTCTCCACGCCCACGTCGCTGGTGATGAGCACCTCCTCGAGATTGTCCAGCACGTCGTCATCCACCTTCGACTTTCCAGCCACGGCACGTGCAATCTTGCCAAACACACTCTCCTTCGTCTTGGCCAATCCGTTGTCCAGCGTCTCCTTCTTTTTTTTGGAGAACATATCGAAAAATCCCATATCTTTTTTCCTTTCTTATCTACTTAGAGTGACAAAGGTACAGATTTTCAGATAAAAAACAAAAAAACCTCCCCAAAAAATGGAGAGGCTCTGCATTTTTGCCACTCAAAGCGCCCGAAAAGCACCTTTGAGGCGTATGTTTTATCACTTCTTCAGGTAATCCTTCACCATTTCGGCAGGAATCATCTTCTCGTCGAATGCGTAGGCACCAGTCTTTGGAGACTTAAACATCTTGATCACCTTAGTGTAAGAACGACCATCCTTGTTCTGGAGGGTTGCGACGGTTTTTTTTGCCATAGTTCAAACTTATTTAATCTCCTTGTGCACAGTCATGCGCTTCAGGATTGGGTTATACTTCTTCAGTTCCAAACGGTCTGGAGTGTTCTTGCGGTTCTTGGTGGTGATGTATCTTGACGTGCCTGGAAGACCGCTATCCTTCATTTCTGTGCACTCGAGGATGACCTGCACGCGATTGCCTTTAGCTTTCTTTGCCATTGTTCTGTTCTCCTTACTTTAATTGATTAGCCAATAACCTGGATGTCCTTCCACTCGCAATGGCCCTTGGCGACAGCCTGCTTGAGGGCGGCGTCGAGACCGATGCGGTTGATGATTCTGAGACCTGCGGCGCTCACCTTGAGCACAATCCAGCAATCTTCCTCTACATAGTAGAATTTCTTAGTGAACAAGTTGACATCGAAACGTCTCTTTGTTCTGCGAAGCGAGTGAGACACGTTGTTGCCCACCACAGACTTCTTACCTGTAATCTGACAAATTTTTGACATTTTCTTATTATACTTTTGTAATTTTCAAATCTAATTTTACTTGGAGAAGTACAGGTCTTCACGAATCCTGCGAGCCCGCAATGCCCGCCTGCGAAATTGGAACGCTCAACCCTTTTTGTTTTTGAAAATTAGGGGTGTTTCTTTTTTGTTGGGATTGGATATCCCTTGCCCTGCAACGGGCTTATCCATCAAATCCTCTTTTTCATGCAGAACTGAAAGCGAACTTTCGTTCTTCATTTTCAAAGAGTCTTTGTGATTCGGTTGGGATTCGAACCCAAGACCCACAGCTTAGAAGGCTGTTGCTCTATCCAGCTGAGCTACCGAACCGACCTCTTCGCTTTTGGAATGGGGCGAAACCCACACAAAACATCATGCACGGACATAGCCCACGCAATTTGCGGGTGCAAAGGTAGGAAAACTTTTCCAACCACACAAATCTATTCCCATTTATTTTTTCTCCCCCACCACTTTTTTCGCATTTCACACCTCCACCACACAAAAAACACCCACTCCGCACCCCCACATCCACCACAAAACACAGCACAGAATAATCGGAGCACCCCGATTTCTCAGAACACCCCGACCATTCACCTTCAAACATCGCGTCAGCCCCCAAACTCTCAACTTCTTTCTGTGATTTCTGTGATTTGACTTCGTCGAGCTAAAGGTTCTGTGTGAAATAATCTCTTTCTGCGAGAGCCCGCATGGCTCTCTTCTTATCTCACACAGAAAACACAGAAATTCACAGAAATTTTCAATTGCCAACTTCTCTCTCATTAAAGGTTCGGACGTTTATTTCAACACGAATTACACGAATTAGACAAATTTTGCCATGCGGACAGGATATTTATTCCCCGAAGCCGTGGACGGCTGCAAATTTCACGAACCATCCGGACGGCATTAGTGAAATTAGTAGCACAGAAGGTGCTTTGTGTAATCAATGCTCGCTGCATAGTTTTGTGTAAATTCGTGTAATTCGTGTTAAAATGGACAGTTTTACCCCTTCAATTTTCTCTCTCTTCTTTCTGTGATTTCTGTGATTTCTGTGTGAAATAATCTCTTTCTGCGAGAGCCCGCATGGCTCTCATCTTATCTCACACAGAAAGCACAGAAATTCACAGAAATTTTCGATTGTCGATTAATCGTCGTCGTCGTCCCCGCCGTCCGGCTCCTTCTCCGACACCTGCTCATTCTCGTTGATGCTCAGGTTCGAGAGCATCTCCTTGAACGCGCCGCCAGGATAGAACTGAATCTTCTTCACCTTCACGGTGTCGAGCGTGGTCTCCTCCAGCGTGTGGGCAGTCTTCGAGTTGAACGTGGGCTTGAACGAGCCGAACGAACCCAGCGACACCCCGTGACCAATCTCCATGTAGTGAACCAGCGACGTCAGCAGCGCGTCAATCACCGCCTTCGTCTGCGCCTTGTTCACACCCACAATCTGAATCATCCCGCACAGCTGGTCATACGTCACCTGCGGATACGTCAGCTGTCTGAGCTTGTACACCTCGGGCTTCCCCTCGCGGTACGTCAGGCGCATCTTCGCCTTTCTTGCCATCATTCCCATAACTTGGTTCTCCTTTCTTCTTAAAACTTGTTAGACATTCATTTTTAAACACTCACTTATATATCATTGGCCTCTGATATGCTTTCATTGTCAATTTCCACATAGAAATTCTCACCTCGGCCGAACGCCTTGTACGTCAGCTCCTCCAGCCGCCGCAGCACCCTCTCACCGCAGCCAATCCGCCGCTCCTCGGCAGGAGCCTCAGGGTTCGTGCACTCGCCCATCATGACCGCCCCTGGCTGACACTGACGGAACGCGTTCCAGCCAAACCCCACGTTCCTGTGCCCCGGGCATCTCGCCACCCTCAACCCCATGATGCTGTAGCCGTTGCTCCCCACCTTCAGCGGCCACTTCCCGTAGGGCAGGCAGCATCCCGACGCCCCCGGGAACACCTCCGCATAATCCCTGAACCTCACCTCGCGAGCCTCATACACCATCCTTGGCGCCTGCTCGCCATCCATCCAGACCTCCATCACACTCTTCGTGACGGCCTCGTCCCCATAATACCTGTGCAGCTTGATAATCATATTGACATTCGTTTTTTAAGACCTTCGCCCAGCGCGTGGGCTGGTTCGTTTTTTCGTTTTCTTTTACGACACAAAGTTACGGATTTTTCTTGATATACACAAGCATTTAACTGATTATTTTTCAACAAAATCAAAGATTTTTTCTGATGATTTTTCACATCTTCTCAATCTTCCCAATCGGCCGCTTTAGCGGACTAGTTTTTTTCAACTACACCGCTTCGCGGTCGATTAAGAAGATTTGGAAGATTGTCTTCGTCGTTCCCACATTTACACCTGTGGAAGCACCATAATTACGGCTGTGGCGAAGAGGAAATTACGTCTATGGAGGCATCTCCGTTTGTCTTGTCCTCAGATAATACTCGCCAAAGTCCTTGCAACCCAGCGGCAGCTGGTGGTGTGTCAGATTGGGCAGAACTTGCTGCAGCTGGAGGAAGAGGCGTTCGCCGGGCTCGTCGCGGTCGGGAAACATGTGGAAGGTGAGTCCCCTCCCAACCTCCCTCTGAGGGGAGGAGGCAAGCGCGGAGAGAAGTTCCACATCCTTGGGTTTCAGGAGGGTGGCCGATGGGATGGCGATGGCCTTGTGTCCTGCGGAGAGCATCGCCCAGCAGTCGGAACAGCCCTCGGTGATGTAGAGGTCATCCCCCTCGTGCAGCAGGTTGAGCACGGGCAGGTTGTAGATGCCGCATTGCGAACCCCTTGGAAATTTAAACCGAGGCGTCAATTCTTCACTTTTCACTTTTCCCTTTTCACTTCCAAGGTTCCTGTTCTGGATGCCCACCAACCTGCCCTCCTTATTATAATATGGTATCTGCAACCAGTTCACGCCCTGCCTGTCTCGCCACGATGTCAAGCGGCACCAGCGCACCACACGCCCGTCCAGCCGCCTTTCGTCAAAGAGAAACCTGCGGGCTTCGTTGTTCAGCCACGGCCGCTCGAAGAAACGCTCGTAGCGCGAGGCATCGAATTGGATTTGAGGTTGGAGGTTGGAGGCTGGAGGTTGATGCTCTGTGAGTATCACGTTGTGTTCGTCGGCCAGCCATCGGCAGGCCTCTCTGAAGTCCTTTCCGAGCACCTTCATCGTGAGGTCAATCGTGCCGCCCGAGGCCCCGCACACGAAGCATCGGAACGTGTTCCGGCTCACCTTGAAGGAGAGGCTGGCGTGGTGGTCGTCGTGGAACGGGCAAAGCGCCTTGTGCTTCTTCACTTGGAGTCCAAGCCGCTCCGCGACCCCCTCGATGGGAAGGTCGCGAAGCCTTTGAAGTTCAAATTTGTCCATAACTTGAATTTTTTTTACCACGGATTACACAGATTTCACAGATTTTCTTTCTAATCTTCTTCATCCTCCTAATCATCCGCAACGCGGATTAGTTTTTTCGACTACGCCGCAAGCGGCAGATTTTGAGGATTTGAAAGATTTTACGGATGAGAGTCGTGGACGACTCTTGGAAAATCCGTTTCATCCGTTCAATCCGTGGTCTCTGGTATCAATTCCTCATTCCTCATTCCTTTCAGGTACTCGTCCGTCTTCGTGTACAGTCCCGTCTGTGCCGAGTGCGTGATGAACCCACGGCTCTTCCAATTACGCAACTGGCCATTGGTGCCTTCTGGACTCTTGCCGAGACTGGCACGGAGTGCTTCAAGCTGCTTCTCGTTGAAAGTGTCGGGCAGGCTGTCCAGCATGTTCTTCGGACCATTACGCTGAGCCTCGCTCATGGTGGCACTATCCTCGCCCAGCAGGTCGGCAAAAATCTGCATCTTCGACCAGATGTCGTGATAGACGAGCCACTCCACCAGCTCACCCATCGAGCGCGTCCACGTCTGATTGTTGAGCACCCACATCAACGCACCGGCTTTCCAGCCAGACACAAGGGCGCGCTTCGACATGTCCCACAGCACATCGTCGTCCACGAGGTCAGCCATCGAGGCCATATCCTCAGCCAGCTTGTCCACCAGCTTGTTCAATGGCTTGATGATGTATCGCCCCTTGCAGATGTCGAGCCGCACCAGATACTCGTCCAGCTTCTGGTAGAACTCATCCGTGAACTTGCCCAGTCGGGGGATGCGTCCGTCGCGGCTCGTGCGAGGCTTGTAGGAGAAGACCATGCGGCCGAAGGTGCCGTTGAAGAGGTCGTTCTTGTAGAACCGCCTCGTAGTGAACGGCGTCGAGGAGATAGTCAGGTTCACCCTCAGAATCGGGTTGCCAGTCACACCGTCGGCCGTAGCACGAAGTGCGCCAATCCGCTGGCGGTCGTAGATGTTGCGGAGCATCTGCGAGATTTGCCTGTGTCCGCCACAGATACGGTCAGCCATCTCCACCTCGGGCAGGTTCAGGTACTGCGTCTTGCCGCCAAGCGTCTCACACGCCATCGCGTTCTGGATGAAGGCAGCGTTGGTCACATCGGATGGAGGAAACCAGAAAGCCACCTCAGGACGGACAGGCTTCTCCTTGTTGCTGCCCAGGCTCTTCACCTGCTTCTGCCAAGCCACCAGCTTCGTCAGCTCACCCTCGTCGTGAGAGCGTGAATTTCTGCAAATGGCCTCTACAAGATATGCCAATTGTCCCTTGTTACCCCCACTTTCTGCCACCAGATTGGCCATTTGGCCACAAAGTTCCTTCCAAGTGAGGTCGGGATACTGAAATTCCGCATCGCTCACCTGTGCACCAAGAACAGGGAAAAGCATCGGAACAAGGGGTTCATGCATGGTTTTCGACACCTGAGAAAGCAGAATTTGCAGGCATTCTGTCCCTTTTCCAAGTTTTGGCATCTTGGGTGCCGTACGTTTTGTTATATCGTATTTCATTGATTATTAACTCCTTATAAAGAAATGAATCGGATTTTGTATCAGTGTATCAGTTGTATCAGTTTGTTTTTTGAGGCCTCATTCCTCTCTTGTTATATATATAACTATCTATATATTAATTAATTATAAAGTATTTAAAAGAGGGTTTTGACCCATTTATTCAAACTGATACACTGATACAACTGATACACTTTCGTCTTCGGTTACTACTTACAATTACCTTTCTCTACCAGGCCATCCAACGCCCACAACAATTCAAGATACACCTCCAAGGCATAGCGTTCCACATTGAAGCCATTGCCTGTGCGGATCGGCCGGAAGTTGGGATGGAGGGTGCCGTCGTCGCGTCGGGTGACGGTGATGCGTTCACCCTCGTAGATGTGGGGGTTGCGCTTCATCTTCTTCTGGCAGGAGGTCTCCATGAAGGTCATGTGTTCCTCCGAGTCACGCGTCAGCACACCCTGGTAGTTCTTTCCGGTCCTCATGCGGATTTCGCCTCTGAGGTAAGTCTTCACGTCCATGCACAACTCTGTCGTGTGCTTCCAGCCCTGCTCTTCAGGGCGCTTGTTGATTTTAATAGTCTGCTTCATAATTTTGAGTTTTAGCGAGAAGAAGTTTCTGAAATCCGATGGCCATCTTTAATCACGTGAAGACTCCATCCGCTCCAACTCAGGGGTTAATTATTCATGTCGCCCAGCGCGTGGACTGGTTGACGATGCAAAGGTACGGACTATATTTTACGGCTGAATGGCTTTGAAAAAGGCCTTCTCCAACATTCTCCATCTTTCTCCGAAATTCTCTGTTCTTCTCCGTTCCGCCCCCTGAAGGGCACAAAAAAAGCACCAGAACCTCGGATAGATTCTGATGCTTACGCTGCAATCTGCTTCGTCGCTTATCTCTTACACTCTATAAATATTTTTTTTATCCCATACTATCGTTGTTACATTCATGGTGAACATGTAGCGGTAGGTTGCAGAGCGGGCGCCTACTGATGCGGCGTCCATGCCATTGTGTACCGGGTCGTAGGGACGGCCGCAGTCTTTGATGGTCATCTGGAA
>JAEEGL010302807.1_pt1 | contig 20582 bp, 11 predicted proteins | sample 9134231 | NCBI WGS metagenome assembly JAEEGL01 (sample SAMN16246548, study PRJNA631951) | gut metagenome | biome: gut microbiome; feature: rumen; material: fiber-attached | host: Bos | place: Iran: Karaj | collected 2018-10
CTGAAGCAGTCACCGCTGAAGAAGCCGCAAAGAAGAAGAAGGCCGAAGAAGAAGCCGCTGCAAAGCTGGCCGAGGAAGCAGCCGCAAAGAAGAAGAAGGCCGAAGAAGAAGCTGCAAAGAAGAAGGCTGACGATGACGCCACGCAGAAGAAAGCTGACGAAGAAGCCGCAAAGAAGAAAGCCCGCAATCCGTCTGACGATCAGCCCAAAACACAGCAACAGCCTGCAGACGCGAAGTCCAATTCGTCTGCAGCATCATCCCAGCCATCGATCAACGATTCGCTCAAACAAGGCCAGGAAGCCTTAAAGAAAAAGCAGTTTGACACAGCCAAAGCGGCTTTTGAGGAAGTTCTCCGCCGCGACAGCAAAAATGCCGCCGCTTATGCAGGACTGGGCGCGATTGCCATTAGCAAACAAGACTTTAACGCCGCCAGCCAGCAATTTGAAAAAGCGCTCCGCTATTCGCCCAATAGCGACGCTTACTTTACTTATTTGGGATTATCTTACTTCAAGCTCGATCAACTGGCCCGCGCGCGCGGTTATTTGCAAAAAGCCCTGCAGCTGAATCCTCAAAATAAAAATGCTGAGCGCTATTTAGAAGCCGTCAATGCAAAATTAGGTCAATAAAAAAGGCGTAATCTCTGGCCTCCATCCCCTTCCCCGCCTTATAAATTTTCAGTTACTCCGATTTGCAGGGTTACAGATATGAAACGTCTGCTTGCTGTTTTTTGGGCCATGACAGGACTTTGCGCTTGCGAAACCCAAAACGAGCTTCAACCCACTGAGGAAGACAGCGCAATCGAGGACGATTCCGCCATCGAAGAAGATGCCACGCTCATCGACGCTGAAACCGACGCTGAGACTGACGCTGAAGTCGATGCAGAGAGCGATGCTGAAGTCGATGCGGAAACTGACGCTGAAGTCGATGCGGAAACTGACGCTGAAGTCGATGCGGAGATCGATGCGGAAATCGACGCTGAGATCGATGCGGAAATCGACGCTGAAATCGATGCGGAGATCGATGCTGAAATCGATGCGGAGATCGATGCTGAAATCGACGCTGAAATCGATGCGGAAGTCGATGCGGAGATCGATGCGGAGCCCAGGGAGATTTGCAACGGTCTGGATGACGACGGTGACGGATGGACCGATGAAGAACTCGCCAACGTTTGCGGAGGATGCGGCACACTCGGCAGTCAGGGCTGCCAGGGCTGGAGCGCTGATTTCACGTTGGATCAAACGGGCCAGGTTCAGTTGAACGGCGCCATCGGATTGAGCAGTTCAGTCACGCAAATCAGCAGCTTTGAAAACGATGATCTTTCCTGCCAGATCACCCAGTCGAGCGTGGATGAAGACGATCACCTGGGCGCCATTACCGTGCGCTCCGGTGGAAAAAGCTTTTTCATGACGCCCAGTTACAGCGCGATCAACCAGACCATTCTCTACAACACATCCGAAACCGATGCCGCGCTCTACCAACCCGGCGAATCGCTCAGCATCACCGTGCCCGGCGGAAACCGATTCTTCAGCTTCACCCTCTCGCTCGACTCGCCCAGCGCATTGGAAGGCTTCAATCAAAGCGCGCTGGACGCCGTCCTGGCGCAAACACAGGGCGGCGATGTGGCAGAGATTCGCTGGTTGCCCGACGACCAGGCCCAATGGAGCCTTTACATTGGCGGCAGCCGCCCTCTCTTCCGCTCCACCCTCGCCAGCCGCAGTTACATCGGCACCGAATTCTACGTGTATCAGGCCCTGCTCAAAAATGATGGCCGCATTCGCCTGGATGATCTCACCGGCCTCCCCAACAGCTCGGCGCGCGTCCTGTTTTCAAAGACGCGATCGGTGCGCAAGCTCAAGGGCGCCAATGTGTTAGAACTCACGATGGGACAAAGCTTTTCGGCCTCACATACTGAATCCTTAAGCGAATCAGAACCCAGCGAGACAGACTTTGTATTGACAGAGCCCAATCCCGCCGCGCCTGTCCTCCAGGATCGCATCTCCTGGCAGAATTTGCCCGAATCCACCGAGCGCGGCGGCCAACTCACACTCACCCTGAGCGCATCCAACGGAGCGATTCGTCAGAGCGTGGTTTGCAACATCCTGCATCCCGAACAGGGCAGCGTTGATTGGCCCGCCGAACTGACACCCTTTGCGGATGAAGAGGCCTCGCTGACCGGCACCCTTTTGCTGCGCTTCAACGAGGAGCTCATCGAGCTCACTCAGGATGAAGGCAGCTTCGTCAAATCCAAATCGGTGCAGATCAACCTGGCCCTTTAATCGTCCTCCCCCGCATCCTCAACATCCCTAAACGGATTCTGAATGGCGGGCGTCTGCCCATCGATGATGCCTCCCATAAAATCCTGAAAGATTCTGCAGGCTTCCTGGCTGTAGAGCACATTGACGTGCGTCGCATCGACCTCTGTACCGTTTCGGGTCACCCTGTGCAGCTGGAACAGGCCGCCCGTCAACTCGTCGGGACCGTTCCCCGAAACCGGTGCCTCCAACTCTTCCACCCGTGAAATCTCGCGCTGTTTGGGCAACACCAGCGGCACCTTCAGGGTTCGGACGAGAGCGTTGGTTGAGACGTTGGGCACGAGCTGATCGTCGAGGGCAGAGATCAGAAGCAAATGGGGCCCCACGGTCTCGTCGAAGCGTTCCGATTGCAAATGATCCGCATAATTCAAGGGTTCCGCGTCATCGATCACCATTTGCAATGCAGCAAGCGTCCTTAAAAATGAAGCATCCGAATAGATTCTGGGATTAAAGACCACATTCACATAACCAGCATACTTTTCCTGCTGCAAAACGGGGTGCATATAAGCCAGCTCCGAAAGATGCGCCCCCGAAACGCCGAGCTCTGCGGCCCGCATCCCCGAAGCGAGCGACAAGAACTGAGGCCCCAGAATGCCGCCCAGACTCACGCCGACGTAGGCCGTCCGATCCCAGTCCAAATCAGGATTGCCGTCGCCGTCGATATCGGAATTCTGCTGAAGTAATCGCCAGAATTGCAGTTTATCAAAGGCCGCCTGATCCAGATTGCCCCGCGCCTTCTTAGGATCGAGCTTCAGGTTGATGATATCGAACGGCACCGGAACCCCGAAAAAGCCCAGAAGCTGGTTCACTTCGCGTTCAGTCCCTTCGCCCTCAGGCACGCCTCCGGGGTGATCGCCGTGATAAGGCGAGTCGATGGCCACCGTCGCCATTTTGAGCTGCCCGGCCAAATGGGTGTGCACCTTGCGCGCCAGCGTCCGATCCTGCCCCAGACCATGTCCAACAACCACGGTCGTATACGGCGCAGTCACTTCTTCAGAGAGAACAGGCAACACGATCTCGAAGGGGATTTCGTATTCTTTAAAGGGAGTTGCAAGCGAAGTGGACCCGTCCTCACCCCTGAAATCGATGGCCTTAAAACTGCCCTGGCAGCGGCGCCCTTCGGTCGCCTCCTCGCATACGGGAGCGGTGGCCCATGTGTAATCGCGGTTCTCGATCGTCTGGGCGATCTCCAGCTTCTTTTCAAACAGGGTTTGCGTGGTAAAGGCGACCGCTGCAGAAATCTCGTCTGCTTTGTAGTTTGTGGCCGAAAGCATGCGCGCGTAGCGATCGTGCAGGCGGCTCAACCTGGGATCCGTCGACTCGCCGCTCAAAAGTTTGCGCATCGTCACGCTCGGGCAAATCTCGTTTTGTTCCGCATCCTTCACCTTATGCGTCACCAAAACCGCATGCAGCGTGCCCGGCTTTAAGGGGCGGATGGGCCAAATGGCGATACTGTGCTCACCCTTAAAGTAATTCATTGAATAATCGAGGGATTCAGGCGAATCCCCCAAAGACCAAAGCTCGATCCCCTCTACCGGAAATTCCGAAAATTCGGGTAATTCCACCTCGCCGTCAAAGCGCAGGAAGATGGGCGCAGTGGTGCCAAAACCATCGAGATCGTTCAGCGCCGCAAAAATATTTCTAAAGATGCTAGGCGTCGAATTCGCCACCCAGAGCGCTTCGCTCGAATCGAGCTTCACCTTGAGGCCGGTCTTGGTGAAATCGTCCTCCGTCGTATAAAAATCGTCCGGAAAACTGGTCTGCAAATCGCCCGCCAGAGGATCGTAAAGCTGGTTGAGCGGGCAAGTCTCGATCACCTCAGCATCGGGTTCCGCATCGGGTTCCGCATCCGACTCACCCGCATCGGTTTCCGCATCGGATTCCGCATCCGACTCACCCGCATCGGTTTCCGCATCGGTTTCCGCATCCGCCGGTGCTGCTCCATCCGTCCGGGCATCCTCCAGGTTGCCATCCTCAACGATCGCGCTGTCTTCGTAAACCGAGCTGTCATCGTCGGAATCGGACGTCGAATCGTCGTCGCAGGCCACCAGGGCGCAGGCAATCAGGGTCAACCCAAAAACATCTTTCATCATTTTATTAAAATTCCTTTCGATCGAGGAACAAGCAAAAAGAAGCTGCTGTTTTAAACCCGATCGATGCATACTATACAACAAAATGGAATAGGAGTTTTGAGTGAAACATTTTCCTTCTTTATTTTTTTCTTGCGCGCTCGCCTGCTCAGCCTGCGGAGGTGCGCCTGAAACCGCTCCCGAAACCGCAAATCTGACCTCAGCAGCCCCTATTGATCGCGCACAACTCCTTGAAACTGTTGAGCTTTTTTATAAGGCTTCTACCCCTGAAGAAATGCGCAAGCAGGTGAACAAAGCTCAACAGCTGGCCCCTCAAAGCGCCTGGACCCACGAAATCGAGGCAGAGCTGGCCCGCCTGGAAGGTCGCGACGAAGATTACGCGAACGCTCTGATCGCCGCATTGCGGGATCTTTCGGACGATGCGAGCCGGTACCACATCGAGCAAGCGCTGAAAGCCGAAAAATCGCGCAAACAAAATGAGGCATTTGAAGATGCCCTCCAACGCATCATGGAAGCCCATTCCAACGCGCAAGCGAGGGATCGAGCGGCCTTTATTTTAGCTCAAACGGCTCATTTAAAAGGGAAATTCAAGCAACGAGACCAGCTTTTTGAGCGCCTTACAGGCTGGCTTCCTTTAGCGATCATCGGCACATGGAGCAACGATCAGGGCAAAGGCTACGACAGCGAGGAAGCCCCCGAACGCAGCATCGAAAAGGACGCCCGCTATCCCGGAAGCCTGGTGCAGATCGGCTGGCGGGACGATTACCCCCAAAACCCTGTCCATATTCTCGATTTTGGCTCGCTCTTTGAGCCCAAGACCTGGCAGCTTGCATACGGCGCAGCTTCCGTGGAATCCAGCGAAAATAAAGAATATTTACTCAAAATTTCGAGCAGCGCACCGATCAAAATCTTCGTCAACGATGCGGTCGTCTTTGAAGGCCCTCTGCTCGAAAAATGGTTGTTTGAAGCGATCGAGATCCCGGTTTCGCTGCATGCGGGCGTCAACACCATTTTGCTCAAAAGCGCGCAAACCACCGGAGCCTGGCGCCTGAGCGCGCGGCTTTTGGATCGCGAGGGCCATGCGGATTACAAGCTGCGCCCCTTCGATACACCCCAGACAGCGACCAACGCCGAAAATGCGAATCCGTCCCCGATGGAAGCGAGTGAACTCCTGCATCTTTGGGACGCGATCCCCTCAGACGCGCGAAAGCTCCTGATCTCTTCGAGATGGGCTTCCTGGATGGGACTCCACGCTCAGGCTGCGGCTTTTGCAGAGGCATACGCGGCGCTTTCCCCCACGGGCATCATCGCCCGCGAAACGCTGTCTCAAATGCTGGAAGCCAATAAAGAACAAGGACTTGCAAGCGATCTGCTGACGGCATTGGTGGATCAGTTTGGTTCCGAATTTCCCGCCCTTTCGCTTCAGCAAATCGAAAGCTGGCTCAGGCTGAACCTTGAAGAAAAGGCGCGGCAGGCGCTGCTCAAACTGACCGAAAAACCGCAGTATCGCTCGGCTCACATGGCCCTCGCGCAGTTTTACAAGAGCCAGGGCTGGAAGGAAGAGAGCTGCCGCATCCTCGAAGAAGCGGATCGCACCTGGCCCGAAATGGATCAGCTCTCGCTCGATCTGGCGGACTGCTACGAATCGATCGGGCTGCCCCTCAAAGCCGAAGCGCTCCGAAACCAACTGCTGCGCCAACAGCCTGTTCATACGTCTCTTTTGGAAGATCAGCATGGCCGGGCCATGAAAAAAGGCGATTACGATCAGGCGCTCAGGATTGCCGAAAAACTGATCGCCGCCAATCCCCAGTCCCGCGGCGCTTACATGCGCAAAGCCGAAGCGTTAAGGCAGCAGGAAAAGTTTAAAGAAGCGCATCAAGCGCTTGAAATGATAGAAAAAATTGCACCCACGGCGCCTCAGTCCTGGCTCAAGCGCGCAAAGATCTCGCTTCAGGCAAGGCAGGATGAGCGCGCGATCGATGAGCTCAAAGCAGCGTTGGCCCGGGATCCTGAAAATGCCGAGCTGGCCGCCCGCATCGATCACCTGGCCCCCGAAACCGGCGAATGGCTGACCGACGTGCCCGACGATGCGGCCATCCAAAAAGCCCTCAAAGCCGCAACCTGTGAAGATCGTTCGCCTTCTGCGGAGCTCATCACGCTGCTCGACGATGAGGTCACGCTGTTGAACCCCGATGGCAGCGCTTCCTGCGTGGTGACCGCCGTGTCGCTCGCCTGCAACCAAAACGCCGTCGATAACCTCACCCATATGCGCATGAGAGCCGGACGCAGCCGCGTTTTGCAGGCCTTCGCCATCGATGCCCAGGGCAACCGCCTCGACGCCTCGACCATTCGCGGGACCAGCATCCGATTCCGCAACTTAACCGTGGGATCCGCTGTGGTGCTGCAATATCGCGTGGACGAATCGCCCGAAGCTTACCTGGCAGGCAACGCTGCGCGCACCTGGTGGTTCCAGGGTTTTGGTTACGACAACCTCTATTCGCGCTGGGTGCTCTATATGCCCAAAAACTTTACGCTGGCTCAGGAGTTCACCCACGGCGAGATCACGCAATCTGTTGAAAATAAAGGCGATTTAACGCGTTACGAATGGTTGGGCAAAGACTTTAAATCCCTGACGCCCGAGCGGCATATGCCTCATCTCTCTGAGCTGACCTCACGCCTTTCGATCTCGACGGTGCCCTCGTGGGATATGTTTGTTCAATGGGAACTCGCCCTGTTGCAGGGCGCCTTTAGAAAGACGCCTACGGTCACCGCGCTGGCTCAGAAACTCGCGGAAGGCACCAACTCCGTTCAGGAAAAGATCTATCGCATTCAGGATTACCTGATCTCGCATATCCGCTATCAGCAGGATTACGAGCATGTCATCGCAGGCGTAAAGCCCCATGCGGCTTCGGTGGTGCTGGCGCGGCAATACGGCGATTGCAAAGACAAAGCGGTGCTGTTCATCGCGCTCGCTAAAGAGCTCGGCATCGAAGCGCATTTTGCGCTGGTGCGCACGCGCGACGAGGGGCCCCTCGCTCAAAAACTGCCGATGCAGCAGTTCAACCACGCGATCGTCTACATTCCCAAACAGGAAGGCGTAAGCGAAGGGCGTTTCTACGATCCCACGGTGGAGGCGCTCGATTTGCGGTTGCTGCGCGGTGACGATCAGGGCACGCGCTCCCTGGTGCTCAATCCCGAGACGCGCGAATGGCGCTTCATCGACATCCCCTTCGATTCGCTGCTCACCGAATATTGCCAGATCGATCACCAATACAGCCTCGACTGGGAGGGCGAAGCCGAGGGGCAAATGAAATGGCGCTGCGAGAGTCAGAACGCAGAAGCGATGCGCATTTTGACGAGGAACCCCAACAAGCTGAATCGCTCGATGGATCAGGTGGTTCACAACTTCTTCCCGGGCGGATCCTCCAAACAGGACGCGCGCTTTAAAGCCGACGATCTGACGAAGCCCGTCGAAATCGAGATCGGATTCAAAGCGCCCAATGTGGCCCGCAAGGAGGGCAAAGAATTCCGCATCCCCGTGATTCAGTCCGCATCGCCGCATCAGCTGTTTTCGGAGCCCAAGCGCGTATTCCCCATGGATCTGTCGCACCGCCTGGGCCGTCAGCAATGGCACGCCGAGATCACACTGCCCCAGGGCGCAAAAATCGCGCGGCTGCCCAAATCCCAAAATGTAGAAACGCCCTGCATCACCCAGACGCTTTCGGCCAAAGCCGAGGGACAGCGCGTGATCCTCGACGAATCCCTCGCCTACCGCTGCCCGCGCATCGATCCCAAAGACTGGGCGCAATACCGCAAGGCCGCAGAGCAGATGAAGCAGAACATCGATCAGGAGATCGTCTTTAAACGCCCCTGATTGTTTTTTTGCACACCCGCCTTTGCATTTCAGGATGCCCTCTTCGCCGCAAAGTGATACATCACTTGCATGAGCACAGATAAACCTCAGTCCATCCTCATCAGCGGCTGCAGCGGAGACTTCGGATTCCTTGCAGCCCGCGCGCTCGCAAAACGCGGACATCTCGTCATCGCGGGCATTCGTGAACCCGACGATCGCGGAGCGCCCAATGCGGCAATCCTTCGCGCTCTCAAATCCCAGGGACAAGCCGTCTACCCCATCGAGCTCGACGTCGATCACTCCGAAAGCATCGAAGGCGCCCTCAAGTACGCCTTAAAGCTTGCCAACGGTCGCATCGATTGCGTGATCTCTGCGGCAGCCTACTGCGTATTCGGCCCTATAGAAGCCTGCCCTCCGGAGCAGTTTCTGCAAATGCTCAATACGAATGTGGTGGGCGCGCTGCGATTATTCAGAGCGGTGCTTCCGCAAATGCGCGCGCAGGGCTTCGGTCGCTTGATTCAGTTGAATTCAGGACTCGGTCGGGCGGTGTTGCCGTTTACGGGCATTTACGGAGCGAGCGCGTGGGCGCTTGAAAGCATGGCGGAGTCTTTGGCACTCGAGGTGGCCCCCTTCAATATCGAGATGGCCATTTTGGAACCGGCCGGTTATCGCGCCGGCGGATTCCCGAGGAAAGCGGTGATCGATGAAGATCGCCTCCAGCCATATGAATCACAACTGGTGGCGCTTTCGGAGCAAATGCGCGCATCCGACGACGATCCCTACGCGAGTCAGGAGCGCGCTCCGCTAGAGGAAGTAGCCGATGCGGTCCTTCAGGCGGTGGAAGCGGAACATGTGTCTTTGAGAACGCTCATCGGTGAGGATGCAGAGACACTGGTGGCTTTGCGACAACAGCTTTCTGCGGATCAATATGACCTCGAGATTCGAAAACGCGCGGGTCTGACCGATTCGTGAATCCGCCGAATCGAAAAAACAGTCCCCTGCCCCTTCTTTTCAATCCAGTCACTTCACAAAAACAGACCATGCCCATTCTCATCGAAACTTTTGAAAGCCAGATTTTAAAGGACAACCCGCTTCACGATTCGCAGGTTCGGACAATCCCGGTTTACCTGCCTGAAGAAGCAGCGGCGAATCCGCAGAAGCGGTATCCCCTGTTGTTTGCATTCCCGTCGTTTACGGGGACGGGGCTTTCGTTCCTCAACTATGACTTTTATCGTCCAAATCTGCCTCAGATGCTCGATCAGTTAATCGCTTCACATAAGATGATGCCCTGCGTCTGCGTGATGATCGATTCGATGACTTCGCTGGGAGGCAATCAATACGTCGATTCCAAGGCGGTGGGTTCGTGGGCATCTCACATCGTGCGCGAGCTGATTCCCTGGGCTGAGGAACGGCTTCCGGTGCTTCGCGGCCGAGAACATCGTGGCGCATTTGGAACGAGTTCAGGCGGTTACGGATCCATGCAAATGGGAATGAACCATGCGGAGCATTTTGCGGCATTCGCCAGTCACGCGGGAGACTGCGCGTTCGAATATTGCTATCTGCCCGATATACCACAGGCCGTGGGCGCGTTTCGTTCAATCGGGAGCTTAAAAAACTGGTTCGATACCTGGCGCCACCATAACCAGCTTCCTGGATATTTGTTTCCGCTCCTCAATGTTGTAGCGCTCAGTGCTTTTTACAGCCCGAACCCGGCTTCTGAATATGGCTTCGACTTGCCGTTCGACCAGCGTACAGGTGCTTTTCTAAAGCCCGTCTTCGAAAGATGGCTGGAGCACGATCCCGTCCGAATGGTGGAATCGAGAAGCGAGGCCCTGAAGCGCATGCGCCTCATCTACATCGATGCGGGCGAGCACGACGAGTATAATCTGCAACAGGGCGCTTACTTACTGCATTGCAAGCTCGAAGATCTGCATCTCGAGCATCGGTTCGAACTCTGCCCGGGCGGTCATCGCGGTATCGGGTATCGGTTTGCGGAGTCCCTGCCCCTGTTATCCAAAGCGCTGCAATAAAAAATTTCTTGCCCGCAGCTGTTCAGCAATCCTTTGGATTGATCAATTTCTACCTGCCAGTCATTTTTCATAACGCGCTTCTGAGCAAAATCTACACACCGCCCATTTACCAATCCATTCGATACAGCAACCATCCACAAACGGCCATTCACCCAATCCGCCGGATTGAGTGGAGGCTTGTCAGTCGATAATTTTCGATTGGTACAAATCGCCAAGTTTCCTTGTACGGGGATAAATCAAGTCGCCGGATTCTGGAGAGCGGTCCCAGTCGTAAATTTGCGGAAGATGCTCTAGGCGTTCAAGCTTGGCACCCTCTCTGAGCGGAAATCGCCATAGAATGGACTGCGGGTTGCCGGGTTCAAGCAAGTCGACGGATTGGTTGTCAGGCGAAAACAGCATCCTTCCAAAGAACCGCTTTGCAGATTGCGGCAACGGAAAAGTTTTCAATACGCGCGAATTCAGATCGAGCAGATGGATCGATTCTTCCGGATGCTCTCCTATGGATTCCGCGCGCCATGCAAGCTTTTTTCCATCGTTCGAAATACAGGCTGAGAGCACGCGCTCTTCTACGGAAGAAATCGCTTCAAAAGTCCGGTCTTTGTACATCCATAATCTTGGCGGTTCATCGCCCTGAAGGGCGATAAAGGCGATCAGCGAATCGCCGTCTTTGGCGCAAACGGGAGACGAAAGGCGTTTTGAAGTGAACAGATCGGTCACAGATCCGGCAGTTAGCTTTTCGGAATCCGCCCAGTCGATCACCTCCTGATGCCTGAGGGCCTGCTCAAGATCGAAGAATCCGAGGACCATATTCTCGCCCTTCTGCCGGATCAGAAGGATTCGGTTTTGGCCACAGGGTACGAATTGCCGCATGTGAGCGGGTGCCTGCAAATAGCGCTTGAAGCTGGAATCCAACTGAAGCAGTTCCAGCTGAGGCCGCTCGGCCTTGCCCTTCAAATAAAAGACTTGATTACCATCGCTGCCAAAGCGCGGCACACGTACGTCGTTATCGGTGGAGGCGCTCAGCGTCAATTCCCGATCACTCTGGTGTTTTAAAAGGGCCACATGGGTGATCATTTCTTCTAAACCGATTACCAAACGCCCGGCTCCAAGGCTTGGATGAGCCAGCGACATCTGCGGATGCTGGTAGAGCAGCTGTTTCTGACCGAGCGGATTGAGCAGAAAGAGCGCGCGGGGTCCTTCCGATTCGCTCACATAAAAAATGGACTCCCCATCGGGTGCAAACAATGGATCGAGATAGCCGGCGGCGTCCCTGGTGAGCATCTGGAATGCGCCCGATTGCAAATCGAGCAACCCCAGGTCACTTTTCTGAAGCACCCTGTCCCAGATGCGCGCACGGCTCTGAACATCGTAGTTGTAGACTACAGAAATCAGCAGGCGACGCCCATCCGCAGAAAAACGGGGTGAAAAATAGGCGCGATCAGCCGTTGCCTGAAGCAAAGTTTTGATGTGACGCCCGGGATCCTGCAGATCCACCATCATCACACTTGGGCGATCGAGCTCATCGGGTCTCAAAAACACCAGCGAATGGCCATCAGGCGACAACGCAGGCGCTCCCGCTTGCTGAATTCTGGCTAACCGCTCTCCGCCGCGACTTGACAAGAGCTCGATTGCACCATCGGCCGTCGCTACGAATAAACGCTCTCCCGTGGAATCCCAGGCGACCCCAGCCAGAGGTCCATCTTCACGGACCACTAGATTTTGAACCGGAAACTCGCCCAACTCAGGATTCGAGATTACGAGGGAGCGATCGCGCAGAAATGCCAGATACTTTTGATTGGGCGCATCCACCCCGTAACGTTCAAACGCATCCGTTCGAACGAGTGCCTCGATGGGACCGAGCTCCAGCGAATGCTGCTTCTTCAGAAACAGGTAGGCACCCACCGCCAAACAAACCGACAACAACGCCAAAGCCACGAGCAGACGCGTTGATTTCACCGGCGGTTTCTCGATCGCCTCGATGGCCCGCCTCACGGTTTCCGCGTCTTTAAAGCGCTTCTCGGGATCCTTCTGCAGGCAGCGATCGACGATCAATCCGAGCTTGCGGCTCACGTCGGGGCGCTGGGAACAGAGCGGCTGAGCGTGGCTGGTGACCTGTGCGGCTGCAGTTTCGATGGGATCCCCCCGCACGATGGGCGGCCTGCCTGTCAGCATCTCGTACATGACGGCGCCCAATGCGTAAATGTCGGTCCGCTGAGTCTGCGGTTTGCCCAAAGCCTGCTCGGGCGCCATATATTCGGGCGTGCCCTGAACGACGTTGCCGGTTTCGGTCTGAACGAGCATCGCGATGCCGAAATCCATGACCACCACGCGGTTGGTCCGCTCTTCGATCATCACGTTGCCGGGCTTTAAATCGCGGTGAACGATGCCGCAGCGGTGGGCAGCCTGAAGTCCCCTGCAGATGCCTTTGCAGATCTCGCAGGCGCGGGCGGGCGGCATGGGCGCTTCCTTCGCGATCACCTCCGCCAGCGTCTTTCCGCGAACGAGCTCCATCGAAAGGAACACGCGCCCTTCCATCTCCAAAAATTCGTAAATGCGGCAAACGTTGCGGTGGGTGAGCGATCGCGAAAGGCGGACTTCGGCCTTAAACTGCTCGAGGGCGTCTTTGGAACTCGCCAAATCGGCGCGCACGAATTTTAAGGCGACCTCTTCATTTAAGGCGCGATCCAAAGCGCGGTAGACCTGGCCCATGCCGCCTTCGCCCAAAAGGCCGCAGAGTTCGAAGCGCCCGCCGATGGCTGCGCGGTTGACGTCGCGACGCGAAGCCTGGCCGTCCCAGCAAATCTCGAAGATGTCGATGGATTGCACGTGGCCGCGCACGGGAACGGCGTCGAAGAGCCGCACGGGGCAGTCGAGACGATAGTCGAGCGCTTCGTAAGCGGCCGCAGAACAAAGGATTTGGCCGCCTTCTCCCATGTTTTCGATGCGCGCGGCGGTGTTGACCACGTCGCCGAATAAATCGCCGTCCTGCTCGATGACCGAGCCGTAACCGATGCCGATGCGCTCCAGGCAAGGCTCGCCGGTCCTCAAATCCTTGAGATTCGCCAGGATGCGCTGGGTTTCGATGGCCGCCTGTATCGCCTGATCGGGCGTTTCAAAAGCGACCATCAGCGCATCGCCGATCTTTTTAACCAGCCGGCCGCCGTGTTTTTGCATCACCGGCAGCGCGGCATCGTGGTGTAAAGCGAGCATCGCGACGCCCGCTTCATCGCCACAGCGTTCAAAGTAAGAAGTGGAGCCGATGATGTCGGAGAAGAGGACCGCACGCTGAACGCGCAGGCCCCCCGTAGGCTCAGGCGCCAAAAACTGCGAAACGCCGTGAGTCGGCTCAAACGTACGCCCGCATAACGTGAGCGCTTCGGTGTTCACGCTCAAAAGAAAACACCCCCATGCCCATTCGAGGGCGAGTTAAGAAACCAAGCGCGCAACAGGCGCAAAAAACCGCTCATTTTGCAAAAATACGCGAAGCGGATCGAGTGATTTGAGCGCATTTTGCACAAAAATGAAGCCTTCCTTCAGAAAACCGCGCGATCTCTCGTTTATGAAGCGCATTTGTTATAAAACGGCCGCTTTGAAAGCCGGATGCCCGCTCGCAGCCTCAGGACGCAATTGCTTTGAATTTCTTCAAACCAAGAAAAATGTTTTTCACGCCGCCTCACGTTTTTTTCGCGTTCGCATGCAGCCTTTTGATCGCCGCAAACGCAGGCGCCCAGGCTGAAGATCCCGCAGCAGAAGTTCGCGAGCCCGCTTTAAAGCCCGAAGCATCGCCAGAGATGCAGGCCGTGATCGACCCGAACGGTCAAACCCTCGAAACCCGCATTTTACCGCCGCCCGGCTTCGTTCGAGTCCCCGTTTCAAAGGGATCCTTTGGGGAGTTTTTACGCCAGCTGCCCATGAAGCCTCAGGGAAGTCCGGTGCTTTATCACAACGGTCAGCCGAAACCTTATCAGCAGGGGGCGGTAGCGGTGATCGATTACGACGTGGGCAAGCGGGATTTGCAGCAATGCGCGGACGCCGTGATCCGTTTATACGCCGAATGGCAATGGGCGAGCGGTCAAAAGAACGCGATCTCGTTTCAAATCGGCAACCGCAAGGATGTCCCCTGGCGCAGGTGGGCTCAGGGCGAGCGCTTAAGCGTACAAGACTGGAGCTGGAGCCGCAGGGCAAAGGCGAATCACAGTTACAGCGCGTTTCGGAAATATCTCGACTTTATTTATACTTACGCATATACGCGGACCCTTGCGCTGGAGTTAAAACCGGTGCCGTTCGAGCAGATGGAGCCAGGCGATGTGTTCATCGTAGGGGGGAGTCCGGGGCATGCGGTGACGGTGCTCGACGTGGTTCAAAACCCGGAGACGGGCGAACGGCGGTTTATTGCGGCGCAAAGTTACATGCCGGCGCAGTCGATTCACGTGATTTCAAACTTATATCATCTGGACGATCCCTGGTATCGCCTGGACGCTGCGGCATCGCAGGTGAAGTTTCCGGAATGGACGTTTCAGACTTCGCAGCTGAAGCGGTTTAAAAAGACGCGGTGATCCCAAAAGAGAACGCAAACCTTAAAGCAGATTTTTGCCATCGAACAACAGGAGAAACCCAGATTCATGTCGCTTTTTTTGGCATTTGATGTGCAGACACCGAACGGGGCAAACGATCGCATTTGCGCCATGGGGCTCAGTTGGATTCAGGATAAGGTGATTCAAAAATCGGAGCGCATTCTGGTGAACCCGCAATGCAGCTTTGATGAGAAGAACATCGCGATGCATCACATCAGGCCGGAGGATGCAGAGCGGGAGCCGGCTTTTGAAGCCTTCTGGAAGCGGTATCGGGCTGAGTTTTTGAGCGCTAACCTCATTTTAGCCCATCACGCCGAGCGTGCAGTGAGCGTGCTCTCGAAGACGCTGCTCGCCTACAACCTCCATGAAGATCCCTTAACGGTTGTAGATACGCAGGATTTGGCCAAAGTCTGTTTTCCGGGGCTTCCCAGTTACAAGTTGAACATCGTGCGCGACGTTTTGAAGCTCGAAGATCGGCCCGATGCGCTTCAGAACGGGAGCCTGGTTTCTGCTGAAATCTTTTGCGAGGCCTTAAGGCAAGGGATCAACGTTTTGGAATACGTGAAATCCTACGCATTGGATCGCATCAGAGATCCCAAATCGAAGGCGGAAGCGCATTCAAAGACCGTCTCCCCCGCTCCGGCCCCCGTGTTTCAAAAAGTCGATGCGACCAAGGCTCAAAGCGAGATTTCGGCCTATTTAACCCGGAACGGCACGCCCGTTGAGGCCGCCTACCAAAAGAAAATCGACGAGATCGCCGCTCATTTAAAGGCCAAGAACGTCTGCATCGCGGGCAACTTCCTCACCTGCCAAAAATCGGAGATCTCTACGCTCATCGCGAAGCTCGGAGGCCTGGTCAAGAGCGGTTTAAACAAGAAGACCCATCTCTTAATCCTCGGTCAAAAGGATGCAGACGCGGGCATCCACCCCCTTTACAACCAAAAGACCCAGGATGCGCTGCTCTTAAACCGCGAAGGCGCCCAAATCCTCGTCGTACTCGAATCCGACTTCCTTTCAGCCCTCCAAAGGCCGGGCCCCATCGCCTGAAGCCCGCCCCGTTTCTTCTTTTTCTGCATTCGTTTCTTTTCTGTAAAAAATCGTTGATCGCAGTTGAAGGCTGGATTACAGTCTTCAGGCCTGCCTTTCGCTTTGATTCCCGTTGAAGGTTGATGTTTGAAGTTTGGTCTTCACGACTGAATGGGTTGGTTTGGATGACTTCGGGGTTGAAGTCGTTGTTTTGAAGGTTGGAGAGGTTAATTTGAAGGTTATAGACAACTTCTTCAGGTTTTATAAATTTTCGTAAACTGATTTTGATTTACGACTCCCCTTCCGTCACGGCTGCGCCGTGACACCTTCCCCGGAGAGGACGGCTTTATTCTTCTTTATTTACTGGAAGATGAGAGGCTCAACCCGTAATGTCTCGGGTTTGAACGGCGGGGGTGATCTGAAGAGGGTTTTATTTCCTAAAGGCTTCGGAGATGATTTCCTGGGCTTCGGTTTGGATCTTTTCAAGATGCTCTCTGCCGAGGAAGCTTTCGGCGTAGATCTTGTAAATCGCCTCGGTGCCGGAGGGGCGGGCGGCGAACCAGCCGTTTTTGGTGCAGATTTTGAGACCACCGATGGAGGCGTGGTTGCCGGGGGCTTCGGTGAGGCAGGCTTCGATCTTCTCGCCGGCGAGTTCCTTGCTCGTAATCGCGTCTGCGGAGAGCTTCTTTAAGATTTGGCGCTCCCTGTCGTTTGCGGGCGCATCGATTCTCGCGTAGACAGAGCGGCCAAGATCGTTTGCAAGCCTGGTGTAGAGTTCACCGGGATCCTTGCAGGTCCTTGCGGTCATCTCTGCGGCCAGGAGATCGGCGATGAGGCCGTCTTTGTCGGTGCTCCAGACGCTGCCGTCTTTGCAAAGGAAGCTTGCGCCCGCAGATTCTTCGCCGGCAAAGCCGAGCTCGCCCTTTAAGAGGCCTTCGGAGAACCATTTGAAGCCAACGGGGGTTTCGACAACCTTTCGGCCGATCTTTGCGCAGACCCTGTCGATTAAGTTCGAAGAGACCAGGGTCTTGCCTACGGCGACGTCGCTCTTAAAGTTGCGGGTGCCGAACAGATAATCGATGCAGACGGCGAGATAATGGTTGGGGTTCATCAGTCCGAGGCTCGGAGCGATGATGCCGTGTCGGTCGCTGTCGGTATCGTTGCCGAAGGCGATGTCGTATTTGTTCTTGAGGGCGATTAAGCTCTTCATCGCGTAGGGTGAAGAGCAGTCCATGCGGATTTGGCCGTCGTGATCGACGGTCATGAAGCTGAAGCTGTAGTCGATGAAGTTATGGACGAGCTCAAGGTTAATCTTATAGCGCTCTGCAATGGGCATCCAGTAGTCTAAAGAAGCGCCGCCCAGGGGATCGACGCCGATTTTGAGGCCGGAATGCGCGATGACATCGAAATCGATGATCGAGGCGAGCTCTTCCACGTAGGGGGTGATGTAATCGTAGCGCATCGCATCCGTTACCTTGCCGGAGGAGCGCTTGACGGCCTTGTTGCCCTCTTTGCAAATCGCGTTTGCGCGATCTTCGATCCATTTGGTGACCGAAGTGTCGGCGGGTCCGCCGTTTGGGGGGTTGTATTTGAATCCGCCGTCTTTCGGAGGGTTATGTGAAGGGGTGATCACGACGCCGTCGGCGCATCTGGGATCGGTGAGATCGTTTAAGAAAGGCTTGTTGTAGCGCAAAATTGCGCGGCTGATCGAAGGCGTGGGCACATAACGGTCGTTCTGCTCGACTTTAAGCTCTACGCCGTTGGCTAAAAAGACTTCGACCGCCGTTTGATGGGCTGGAGTTGAGAGTGCGTGGCTGTCTTTGCCCAAAAACAGGGGGCCCTTAATGTTTTTAAAGGCTCTGTAATCGCAGATGGCCTGTGAGATGGCGAGGATGTGATCCTCGTTGAAGCTGCCGTTTAACGAGCTTCCGCGATGTCCGGAGGTGCCGAAACTGATTCTCTGGCCCGCATTTTCCATATCGGGGTGGATGCTGTAGTAAGCGGTGATCAGTTGGGGCAGATCAACCCAGATCTCGCGGGGAGCAACTTCTCCTGCAAGGGGATGTGTCATGGTGTGATGCTTTCTTAAAGAGGTAAAAGTGAGAATGCCGGGGCTGAGGGGTTAAGCGTTCTTTTTGCTGTCGAGAAAGCGCTTGACCGCTTCGGCGTTCTTCTGGAAGTTCGGCTCGAGGGTCTTCAACACGAAGCTTTCAACGGCCGAAGTGACCTTCTTTAACATCAATCCGGGGCAGAGACCCTTTAAGTTGATGTCGAGATCGCCGTCGATATGGACTTCGGTGACGCCGTCTTTTTCAGTAAAGGTGGTCTTGCCCACGCAGCTGATGCGGTCGGTCATAAAGTTCATCTTGAGCGACCATTCAACGCGGTCGTCGAACCAGTGAGCGTCGTCGAGCCAGCTCATCTTGTCGGCCGAAATGAATGCGCGGGCGACCAGCGGGACTTCGGTCTTGGCCGCCTTCCAGCGGTTCAGCAACTTGACTTCACCGTTTTCGAGCTCCTCGCGGTTCTCGACCACAATCGAGTCGACGTTCGGCAGATATTGAACCAGGTTCGGCATTTCATCGCGCATGGTCGTTAAAACGTCGGACTTGGAGTAAGGCACCTTGGAAATCACCGAAAGCTTCATTTGCTTTTTCCTTTCAGAATGCGCGCCCAAAGTTGATGAAGCGGGCGCGCAAGATTTTGTTTTAAAATCGTTCCCTGTAAAAATATACAAAAAACGATCTCACTCTGTCACCAACAATTTTGCAATCCAGGTCGCCCCAACCCAGAGCCCGATAGAAGCTCCGACGGACGACAAAAAGAACACCAGAAGGACGTGCAAAAACCGATTCTTGTAGTAACCCTTTAAATGGGTCGCCTCGTCGGCAATCTTTTCGGCATCCTCCACCGTAGGCTTGTGCATCCAGGCTTCAACCACGCCCGTAAACATCCCTACGCCCAGAATGGGGTGAAGCGTGGTGATCGGCGCCGCAAGCAAGGCCGAAAGCACCGTCAATGGATGCGCGAGCGCCACAATACTGAACAGCGCCGCGAGTCCTCCCGTGGGGATCACCCAGGCTAAGATCAGCTTCAAAAGACCAGTGCCCTGATGCTCGCGCCATCCAAAGTAAAACGCCGCCAGAATGAGCACCGGGATCGACCATCCCACGATCTTGGTCCATAGACGCGCCGGCGGAATCTTTTCAAGCTCGGCCTTATCGACGGGCTGACCGAAATAACGCTTGATGCCCTCCACATGGCCGGCGCCCACCACCGCTACAATCTTTTTGCCCGGCGCATTTTCGATGGAAGACATCAGATAATGGTCGCGTTCGTCGATGAGCGGCACCTGAACCTCGGGCAGCTCCTTCGCAAAGGCCGCCATCATCTCCGAAATCTGATCCTTATCCTTTAATTTCTCGAGATCTTCCTCTGTAACCTCTTCGCCCTTGGTTAAGAATCCCTCCAATAAAGCGCCGAGCACCGAAAACTTCTTAAAGAATCCGATGTTATGCCAGGTTCTTTTTAAGGTCGCCTGAATATCGCGGTCGGCCAGCACCAGTTGTGCGCCCGTATCCTCGGCCGCTTTCATCGCCTCGATCTGTTCTGCCCCCGGCCTCACGCCCAATTTGTCGCCCATCTTCTTCTGATAAGAAGAAAGCGCGAGCTGTGCGAGCACAAACAAGACTTTTTTCTCTTTGATGACCTTAAAAATATCGAGCTGCTTAAACCGATCGGCGTTCACGAGGCTCTCGTAACGGTTTTTGCAAAGCTCGACGCAAACGGTGTCGGGTTGAACTTCTTCAATGGTTTCGCGCACTTCTTTTACACTCGCTTCAGAGATATGCGCGGTGCCCACCAAATAGATCTTTCGATCCCCCTGTTCCAGGACGGTAACGTGCGGTCCCAATGCCATGACGGCTCCTTCTTAAAAAACCAAACGCGGTCATTTACCCTTACAGCTTAAAAACAGCAAGTGAACGCCTTGACGCACCCATTTTTGTACTGTAATTTTCTGTGAAATCCTTGGAGGCTTGTTTTACAAAGATGCCCAGTTACGTCTCTCCCCGCGATTACATTCGGCAGATGGAAGAAAAATGCCGAGAGATTGAAAAAGAAAAAGAAAGGCTGAAGGCGGAGCATCAGTCTTACCTCGATGACGCTCAGGCGATCGATCAAAAATACGAGCAGACCCTTCAGGAAATGGGCGCCTACCTTCTTCCCGAAGTCACCGAAGAAGCGCTCCAAAAATTGAGCCAGCAACTGGGCGATCCGCAGATTGCTCTGCTCAAGGCCAAGATGGACAAAGCGATCGCCAACTCTGCCAAACAGGCCGAAGAGCTTGAACAGCATCCCGAAATCCGCCGTTACAACCTCGTGCATTCCGAACTGCAGAGCGAGATCGAGCTTCTCGAGCCCTCGACCCAGAGAGAATTTGAAAAGATCAAGTTTTGGCAACAATCCGAGCATTATCAGTATCTGGCCGACGCCGGTTACTTTAAGCCGAACTACAGGCCTTCGCTCTGGCAACGGTTCAAAAACTGGAAGCACGCCTCTTACCTGATGGAAGAGCTCGAGCGTCCCGTCGTCTCCTGCGATCAAAACGGCCATTTCCAGCTCAAAAACGTGTACGACGTAGACGGAGAAATGGTTTACCCCCCCGATGGCGCGCCTTCCAGATGGAAACTTGTGCA
>JAEEGL011671611.1_pt1 | contig 20582 bp, 15 predicted proteins | sample 9134231 | NCBI WGS metagenome assembly JAEEGL01 (sample SAMN16246548, study PRJNA631951) | gut metagenome | biome: gut microbiome; feature: rumen; material: fiber-attached | host: Bos | place: Iran: Karaj | collected 2018-10
CTTCGATACCCCATGTCATTGTGAAGAGGTTCTCGCCCTGAGCCATCCACTCAAGGTACATCTCACCGGCCTTAACTTCGTCCTCTGTTGCGTTGTTGGCAAAACCAACCATTGCGCCGAAGATGTTGTTAGGTCTGAATGCGTTGCTTGATCCCCAAGTCTTGTCCTGAACGAATTTGCTATCGCATACTACAACGCCAAGCTCTGCATCAGGGTTGTTCTCATAGAAGGAATTGAGAACGTCCATTGTTGATGAAACATAACCTGACCACTGGAATGCATTGCCGTTAACGAAGTCAGCGTTTACATCATCTGTGCTCCTTAAGTAGTACTCAGGGTTGAGGTAACCGTCGTTGTAAAGCTCGTTGTTCCACTTAAGAAGTCTCTTCTGAGCCTCTGTTGAAAGAGCAGGAACCTGGTAGTCACCTGTTGTGCACCATGTTGTCTCATCCTGTGGATAATCTCTGAAGCTGTAGTTCTGGTCTGCACCGGCACCTGCAACCTTTGATCCGCTCATTGGATACTTGTGTCCGTTTTCAACCATCTTGCCAAGAGCCTCTAAAAGCTCTGTGTTTGTTGCAGGATAAGCTCCGTCATAGCCGGCTTCCTTGAGCCAGTCCTTGCGGTACCATGTTACGAATGTATAGTTTGTGTTACCATAAGGTCTTTTTCCTAATACGATGTAGTCTTGTCCATCAAACTGTGTGTAGCCTGTAAGACCGTTCTCTTCCATGTTTCCCCAGTATGTAGGAGCGATGGTCTTGAACTGCTCAAGGTCGATAGGCTGAAGATATCCGTCTGAAGCCCATGTAGCAAGCTTGTCGTAGTCGTACTCCATGCAAAGAGTAGGAAGTGTGTTGGTTGAAGCAAGCATAGCATAGTCTGTCATAACGTCTGAACGTGTGATTCCTACGTACTCAACCTTGATGTTGTACTTTTCACCGAAGTTCTCCTGAACCCAGTTTGTCCAGTAGTTGTTCTCAACGTCTGAGCATCCGTTTCCGTTATCTCCTCTGTCGTAAACAGCTACGCGAAGTGTTACCTGATCAGCAAATGGCTCAAAGCCGTCAATTCCGGGAACAACGTCGCCTGCAGGTGCAGCTGTATCTGCAGCTGTGTCTGCTGCAGCAGTCTCTGTCTTGTCTGCACTTTCCTGTGCCTCAGGCTCAGCTGTTGGAACAGGTCCGTTTGAACCGCAGGCTGCAAGCCCCATTACCATACTTGTAGCGAGCATGGCTGTAAGAATTCTCTTTTTCATTGTAATCCTCCTTCTTAATTGACATGAATATTTTATCCCCTCATAAAAAGGGTAATGTCCTAAATCAGCCCTTTACAGCTCCGATCATTGTTCCCTGTACGAAGTACTTCTGAAGGAACGGATAGATAATGATGATGGGCACTGTTACGAACATGATGCAGGCTGCCTGTAAAACCTCAGGTGTTGCCTGAACAACTCCTCCGGTATCGGCAAGGGATGCGTTCTGGGCCTCTGTTGCTGAAGCAACCAGCTGGTACAGCTTGTACTGGATCATCTTAAGTTCTGAAGATCTTGTGTAGTACATGTTATCTGCGTATGCATTCCATCTTCCAACTGCATAGAACAGTGACAGTGTAGCCAGGATTGGCTTTGAAAGAGGAAGCACGATCTTCCACAATATCTGGAGATTGGTTGCGCCGTCCAAAAATGCTGACTCCTCCAGGCTGTCAGGAATGGTGCTCTGGAAAAAGTTCTTCATGATCAGCATGTTGTAAGGTGAGTAAATAAGCGGCAGGATCAGCACCCAGGCTGTATCCAGGATCCCCAGCTGATAATAGAGGATGTACTGGGGGATGATACCTGCTGAAAAGTACATTGGGATCATCAGTATAAATGCCAGTACTCCGCGACCTTTGAGTCTTTTCTTTGAAAGAGGGTAAGCAGCACATGTGCATACGATCATTCCAAGAAGGGTGAACACCAGGGTTATTATTACAGAAAAGATCATGGCATAGGTCATGGACTGATCTGCAAAAACCTGTTTAAAGGCATCAAAGGTAATGTCCTTTGGCAGGAAATACACTGCATGTGACATAACCGCTGTATTTCCCGAGATTGACTTCGCTGCCACATGTATGAAAGGAAGTACGCAGGTGGCACAAAGTATTATGATAACCAGCATCATCAGTGCGTCGCTGATCTTGAATTTATTAACCGCGTTAGCTCCCCCTGCGGAGAAACTCTCTTCGCTTCTGTTTATCTCTTTTGTCTTAGCCATGTATCAGTTCCTCCTACAACAATCCGTCTTCGCCAAGCTTCTTTGCAATCCTGTCTGATATAAGAACCAGGGCAACGCCTATTACAGACTGGAAAAGACCTACTGCAGTAGCCATACTGAACTTGTTATTACCAATACCTTTGTTGTAGATATACACAGCCAGCTGATACTGGAACTCTTTTACCTGGGTATTACCAAGGGATGTAAGCCTCTCAAGGTTACTTCCCATTACACGTCCAAGGTTCATTATAAGAAGCGTTACAATGGTACTTCTGATTCCGGGAAGAGTGATGTGGATCATTCTCTGCCAGCGGTTTGCGCCATCGATCATAGCTGCTTCGTACTGCTCGCCGCTTATTCCTGTGATGGCTGCAAGATAAAGGATTGTTCCCCATCCCATGGACTGCCAGACACCTATCAGAAGATAAGTCACTGCCCAGTGCCACTTTTCATTGAGGAACGGAATACCTTCCGAGATCCACCCCAGCTTCATCATGGCTATGTTTACAAGGCCGCTTGTTGGCTTGAACATTGTCAGCGCCACGCTTCCGATGATAGCCCATGAAAGGAAGTGCGGAAGATAAAGGATTGTCTGTGAAACCTTTTTGAATCTCTTGTATCTGAGCTCGTTAAGGATAAGTGCCAGAATGATGGGCATCGGGAATCCAACGAACAGATCCAGGAGGTTGAATACTATAGAATTTCTAAGGGCTCTTGAGAAGTCTGCATCCTTGAATACCTTTCTGAAGGTATCAAATCCGACCCACTTAGACCCTGCGTATCCCTTGGCCGGCTTGTAATCCATGAAGGCCATGCGAAGGCCGGGATATGCGCCAAAGCTGAATACTACAACCAGTATCAGCGGAATAAGCAAAAGCAGATACAGCTGCCAGTCGCGCTTAATACTGTATTTCCATGATGATCTGCCCGCTGCACTAACCTTGCTTTTGTTTTTTGCTCCCATACTTTTTTCTCTCCCCTTTCCTATGGACAATACTAAAATAATTTAGATTATCAATCTAATCACTTAGTCAAAAAAGCTTTGCATTATCAACCATTTAAAAAAACATTTTCTTGTGTTTATGTTTATTAATTACACTTAATCGTTTTCGAAATTATACACTTTGCACAAAAGGTGTTTTTGATATTTCGTAAAATGCAAAAAGAGCCGTAAAGGCTCTTTTGAAATGCTTGAACACAGACAGCCGAAAGTTCCCTAAAAGCGCTTATTTCCCACGCTCTGACAGATTCTCAGCCTGGGTCCAGCCTGTATATTTCATAATGGAAGCATTGTCGATCTTGACCATTTTCCTTCGCCATTCTCCGGGCTGCGCTCCCATCTTGGCTGAAAAATGCCTGTTAAAGCTTGATACCGACCGAAAGCCCACCTGCTCTGATATGGAAAGAATGGACTCCTCGGTGGTCCTGAGAAGTATGCAGGACTGGAGTATCCTTGTGGTGTTGAGGTAGTCCAGAGGGCTTGTCTGCATGATCTCGTGGAACACTCTCCTGAAGTGGGTCTGGCTTAAGTGGCACATGTTTGCCAGGTCCTCCACAGGGAAGTTCTGCATATAGTTTTCCCTGATATATTCAAGAGCAGGCATGATGGCAATATCATTTTCATGGACCTCCCTGCGGGTGATATCCTTTTGTTTCTGGGCTCCGTAGACTCTCATGAGCCTCATGAAAAGAGATAACATCAGTCCCTTGACCGATACCTGGTAATTCATCTGCTTGTTCACCAGCTCGTCAAGAATCTGATTAACAAGCTCATAAATCTCCTTGTGCTCACTGCCCTTTAGTATCATCTGAAGGTTCTGGGTCATGTCGGAATATATCTCGCCATAAGGGGATGAAGGCCCAAAAACACCCTTAAACAATTCATCCGGATTAAGGAAGATATAAGACCAGAGACTGGCCTTACCCCTGGCACTGTAGGAGGTGTGGGGCACATTCCTTGAGATAAAAGAAACATCTCCCGCCTCAAAATGCACAGGATTATCAGCAAATTCAATAAATCCCTCATCCTTGTGACAGATTCCAATCTCAAGGCAGTTGTGAAAGTGGAGCTTGCCTGACTTAACATCGGAGATATACCACCTGTCCCCTGTAAGCACCAGCACCGGAAAGTTGATCGGAAGCTCATAGTTTCTGTATTCTATTACTGTTTTCTTGGGTTTTGACATCTTCTCTTCCTTATTTATAATTCCAAAAATGTGACGTATACCCGTTAACCTCGTCCAAAAGAAATTGTATCCTTTAATAGTTGAAATTGCAAAGTTTTTATTTCTAGATGGAGAGATTTTTCGACCATAAAAAAATATACTTTTGCTAAATATATTAAAAGGGGCATAGCTATGGGCAATCTGATCTATGACAAAAAAGAAATCGAAAAGGTAATTGACGCTATCGTAAAGCGCACCATGAGAATGGACCTGACCTGGGACTGGCCGGGAGGTGTTGCATACTACGGCGTATGCGAGGCTTATAACGCCACAGGTAAAGAGGAGTACATCCTGTCACTTAAGGAGAGGATCGACGAATACATTGAGCTTGGGATCCCCTCTTTTACGGTAAATACCTGTGCCATGGGACATGCGCTTTTATCCCTTTATGAATACTCGGGGGACGGGAAATACCTTGATATAGCAAAGAGCAAGATCGACTATCTTGAAAAGGATGCCCTTCGCTTTGGGGACAACGTGCTTCAGCACACTGTTTCCGTCAATAACGATTTTCCGGAGCAGTGCTGGGCAGACACTCTTTTCATGGCAGCATTCTTCCTGCTCCGTGCCGGAGTTCTTTTAAAGGACGAGAAACTTATAGACGATGCCCTGAACCAGTACTACTGGCACATCAAGTATCTTCAGGATCCTGCCACAGGTCTTTTCTACCACGGATATAACAACATCACAGGTGATCACATGTCAGGCTTCTTCTGGGGAAGGGCCAATGCCTGGGCAGCCTACACCATGTCAGAGGTTGGACGGATCCTGCCTGCGTGCTATCTGTACCCCAGGTTCCTTGATGTGGTTGGATCTTTAAACGAGCAGCTCGCCTCCATCAAGCTCCTTCAGACAGAGGATGGCCTTTACAGAACAATCCTTGATGACGAGGAATCCTACGAGGAGATCTCAGCCAGCTGCGGAATCGCTGCAGCCATGATTTGCAAGGGCAATCCCCTTCACATCAAGTACATCAACAAGTCCATCACCGGCGTCCTTAAGAATGTTTCCGAGGACGGTAGGGTTTTAAATGTCTCCGGCGGAACAGCTGTCATGAAGGACAGAGACGGATACAGAGGAATATCAAGAGACTGGATACAGGGCTGGGGTCAGGGTCTGGCACTGGCTTTCCTGTCAGGGGTTTTAAACTACGACAAAGTAAGAAGCGACGGCGCGCTTTAATGATAAAGAGCATTTTGGGGGTAGTATGATGGAAAACAACTTACAGCACACAGAGGGGAGCTTCACTCTTCCGGGGGAAGCAGGCTACGAACAGCTCACTCTGGAGCTTGCAAAAAAATGGGGAGCGGACGTTATAAGGGACAGCGACGGAACTGTTTTGTCCGATGATATTTTAAATTCCGGATACGGGATCTATTCCACCATATGCATAATAAGAGACCACAATGCCTGGGCCAAAAATAATCAGGACAAGCTTCAGCAGACCTTTCTTATTACCAATCCCAGGGTTGCTGAGGACGGTTTTCTTACCTTCCACCTTCTGGACGACTTCTTTGCTCAGCAGTTCAGGATCAATGACAGCGCCGATTCCATGAAGTACTGGCAGGTCTATGACAGGACCACCGGTAAAGAGGTAAACAGAAATTTCTGGATCTACGAGAAGGAAGCCCAGAACGTAGTGGTCAACAACGTCATTCCCTTCCACAAATATACCGTGAGCTTTTTGGCTTACAGGATCTGGGAAGAGATCTCCATGTACAATCACACCACCAACAATTGGGACAAAGAGCACCTGATGCAGATAGATCCCGTTTACCCTGAGACTCGCGAGTACCTTAAGGAGTGGCTTACAAACTGGTGCAAGTCCCATCCTGCTACCACAGTAGTCCGCTTTACATCCATGTTCTACAATTTCGTATGGATGTGGGGAAGCAGCGCAAGAAACCGCAATCTCTTTACCGACTGGGGTTCCTACGACTTTACCGTAAGCCCCAAAATGCTGGATGATTTCGCCGAGAGCTGTGGCTACAAGCTCACTGCTGAGGACTTCGTAAACGGCGGCCTCTTCCATCCCACCCACCTTGCACCTGTCGGAACCCAGAGGGACTACATGGACTTTGTTGGCCAGTTTGTTGTCTCCTTTGGAAAAGAGCTGGTGGAAATAGTCCACAGCTTCGGTAAAAAGGCTTATGTCTTCTACGACGACAGCTGGGTTGGCATAGAGCCCTACAGCAAGAGATTTAAGGATTTTGGCTTTGACGGCCTCATAAAGTGCATTTTCTCAGGCTATGAAGTAAGACTCTGCGCAGGAGCCGACGTTCCCGTTCATGAGATAAGACTGCACCCTTACCTTTTCCCTGTGGGACTTGGTGGACTTCCAACCTTCTCAGAGGGCGGAGATCCAAAGAGGGATGCAGCTCTATACTGGAGAAGTGCAAGAAGAGCTCTCCTTAGGGCAAAAATAGACAGGATCGGCCTTGGAGGTTATCTGCATCTTGTTCAGGATTTCCCTGACTTTACAGATTACATCGCTCAGATCTCCGATGAGTTCAGACAGATCAAGGCCCTCCACGAAGAAGGAAAGCCCTATACACTTGGGATAAACGTAGCAGTACTCCACTGCTGGGGTAGCCTTAGGAGCTGGACACTTAGCGGCCACTTCCATGAGACCTACATGCACGACCTTATCCACGTGAACGAAGCCCTCTCAGGACTTCCTGTTAATGTGGACTATATAGACTTTGAAACTTTGAAAAAGACAGACCTCTCAAAGTATAACGTGATCATAAATGCCGGTGCTGCAGGCACAGCCTGGAGCGGTGGCCATGAGTGGGACGATCCTGCCATAGAAGAAATATTGTCAGAATGGGTATATACAGGAGGATGTTTTATCGGAGTAAATGAGCCATCTGCAACAGGCGATGATCCCTGTTCCTTTAAGATGAACCGTGTACTTGGAGTAGACAGGGACAGTGTCCTTAAGTCCTGCCACGGCAAATGGGCATTTGAGACAACTCCTGTTCCGGGGCTTGTACCTGAGGGCTGCTCTGTTCCTCTAAGGTGCAAAGTCAACCTTACTGACGGCAATGCAAAAGTGATAATGGCGGAGGGTAACAGCCCTGTCATGACCGTAAACAGCTTCGGTGGAGGCAAGGGAATATATCTTTCAACCTTCAAAAACAGTCCAGAGAGCAACAGACTGATGATGAACCTGCTGCTCTACGGCTGCGGCATGAGCTTTAATCAGGATTATCTTCCTGACAATCCGCTGGTTGAATGCGCGTACTTCCCAAAGGGAGACAAGCTCATCATCATCAACAACTCAGAAAAGGCCCAGGAAGTGAATATTGGTACAGGCAGAGGGCCTGTTCATATCCCCAGCCTGGCACCTCTTTCTACCTTAATCTGCAATCTGTAACAGGAGAAAAAAGTGTTTATCACAACCCATACAATAAAAGGCTCATACAAAGAAAACCAGTACACTCCTGAAACGGGATTTGGGTTCTGGGTCCCGGAAATGGCAAGCAACCAGTCAGGCATTGACCACGAACAGGCCCTAAAGAGCGGAGGCTGGAACAGAAGGCATTTCTACCAGACTGTATCAGAGCCTGACAGACAGGTACTTATCATTAAGGCATCTGTTCCTGATTTTGGAACCTATAAGGTCAGCCTTAAACTAGGGGCTGTCAGACAGACTATAGAAAACCTGACGCTCTTTTCATCAAGACGAGCGATGATCGCAAGAGACATTACTGTAGAGGCAGGGAAGGCTTATGAAAAGAGCTGGCACGTAGCGGTAACGCCCTTCATCCCGCCTCTTTCCTCCCAAAGATGCCTGGATAGGGATATATTCATAAGCTTTTCAGGAAAAGGGGTCTGTCCTGCAGGGTGCAGTGATGAAAAGCCAGTATATTCAGCCGGGAATGCAGCAGGAAGCGACTTGGATATCAGCAACCTGACAATAGATGTTGTAATAGAAAAAGAAACCGTTCCCGTTATCTGGATAGGCGGTGATTCCACTGTAACCGACCAGAATGCCGGAATTCCCTACTATCCCTTTGGGAGCTTTTCCGGATGGGCTCAGACTCTTCCCAGATATATCAAAGGTGCTGCAGTATGCAACCTCTCACACTCGGGACTTACTTCCAACTGTTTCAGGGATGACGGCCACTATCAGATCCTATTAGATATGATAAAGCCCGGAGACCTGGCGATATTCCAGTTTGGGCACAACGATCAGAAAAGAAGGAATCTTGGCGCCTTTGGCGGGTACGCTGATAATCTAAGGCGCTATACCTGCGAGATCAGACAAAAGGGCGGAGAGGTCATTCTCTGTTCCCCCATAAGCCGCATACCTCTTGAGCTTAGCGCAGATGAGGCAGCTTCTCTTTCCATGGACAGGCACTACTCTCTTCTTGCTGACTATGCCAGGGCTGTTAAGACTGTAGCCTGTGAGATGGATGTACCTTTTGTAGACCTGCATCAGCTGACTTTTGACAAGTGGATAGAGCTTGGAGATAAGGCAAAAGAGTTTTTCATGCCGGGAGATGTGACCCACACCAATGAATATGGCAGCGTCATGATAGCGGATATGTTTATGAGTGTGGTTCGAAATTCATTTGATGGCAGACAGGCCGCAGACAATGGTCAAGGGATTGCAACCGGGAAGGCTGCAGATTGCAGCCATACACTTGTAGACAGGTGCGACAACGCTCTTGCAGCGGCCTTCTTTAGTCCTGACAGCGACACAAAGGTAATTCCTTCCCAGGAGCCGGAGCCTGACATTTTTGCCATAAAGCCGCCCTATGTGGACATTGAGGGGCATCCTCTTTTTGATGAGATTTCTAAAGCTTTCAGGTACTGTCTTTTAGATCCCTGCGTGATGCACCTTCATCCCGACAGCCCTATGCCAAGAGCTCAGCTGCTTATGGTGCTTTTTAAAGCTCTTAGGATTGCCGGCTCAAGGCCATACACAGGCAGGTTTGCAGACATCAGGACAGATGAATGGGATTCCGGTTATGTGCAGACCCTGATAAAGGAGAATCTCATTGATCCAAGGACGATACGGGAGGATCACGGCAGGCTCTTTTTCAGACCTGACGATGACCTTACCTTCGAGGAACTGGACAGCTTCCTGATGAGGTTTTATGAAAGCAACCCGGATAAAAGAGATATCTCTCTGGCAGAATGCGTCGAAAAAGCCAGATCTTTGTCCATTGACAGAAGGGATGAGCCGGTTTCCGGTAAAGCCCTTACCCGGGCCGAGGTTTACGCCATGCTGGCAAGATTCATTGATCTTGAAGCAGGCATACAGACAAGGAGTATAAATTTTGAAGCTTAATTTTCTATTAGACTACAGGAGCACAGATACAGAAGCTGAGGTTTTCTGGGACCTTCCCGGGGATGCCGGACCGCGCACCATCTACAATGTAATGGTTAACGGCCAACTGGCAGGTGATCCCGATAAAACCCACTTCACTCTTAAGGGTCTTTTGCCGGATACGGACTATGAATGTGAAGTTGTCATGAACGGAACTGATAGTCCAGAAAGCCTTGGGAAGATCACAGTTCACACCGCTCCCACAAAGCGCTGTATTGACGTTACCCTTGCGCCCTATAATGCGGTAGGGGACGGGAAAACCTTAAACACCGCAGCTTTGCAGAAGGCTCTTGATGACTGCGACGATACTTCATACGTTTACATACCAAAGGGAACATTCCTTACAGGAGCTCTCGACATGCACTCAGACACCGAGCTTGTTGTTGAGAAAGAAGCTCTTTTGCAGGGAACTGATGACCCAAAGGACTACCTGCCCATGATCCCAAGCCGGTTTGAGGGCTATGAGAGACTCTGCTACAGATCTCTTCTTAATCTTGGGCAGCTTGATCACAATGCCGGGTACACCTGTGAGAATGTGGTTATCCGAGGAGGGGGAAGCATCATGGGCGGCGGCTGGCCACTTGCCAAGGCCATTGCCGCTCTTGAAGCCGAAAGACTTAAGGACTACATTGCATCACTGGGTGACAGAATAAAGGAATATGAGAAGCCTGAAACCATCTCCCACAGGGCAAGGGGCAGGCTTATCAACATGAGTAACTGCAAAAACATATGGATCCACGGCCTTGTTCTTGGCTTTGGTCCATCCTGGAATCTTCATTTTGTCTATTCCGATCAGGTGGTGACGGACCACTGCGTCATAAGGTCAGAGGGAGTATGGAACGGCGATGGCTGGGATCCCGACTCCTCCACCAATTCAACCATATATGCCTGCGATTTCTATACAGAGGACGACTCTGTTGCCATAAAATCAGGCAAGAATCCTGAAGGAAATGCTATCGCAAGACCCACTGAGCACATAAGGGTCTTTGACTGTATCTGCCATTTCGGCCACGGGCTGTGTATCGGAAGCGAGATGTCAGGGGGCGTATCGGATGTAAGGCTCTGGGACTGTGACATGGGTCCTACCTGGTCAGGAATCGAGATAAAAGCCACAAAAAAGCGTGGTGGCTATGTTAAAGGGGTATCTGTCAGGGATATCATTGCATCCCACGTTATGATCCACTCCGTGGGCTACAACGATGACGGCGAAGGTGCCAAGGTCCCTCCCGTTATTGAGGACTGCCACTTCGAGAGGATGCATCTGCTTGGAAGATTTCTTGACAACAACGCCGGCAAAAATGACTGGCACAACTGCCCTTCCATCCTGCTTTGCGGCTTTGACGAGCCGGGACACGAACTAAAGGATATAAGCTTTAAGGATATTGAAATGGAAGAGCCCGCAGAGAGCACAGACAGCATCCACATAGAACACTGCGGAGCGCTCAGCTTTGAAAACATAAGAAGCTGCCCACGGGTTTGATTTTACGGGCAGATCACAAGGAGGAATTCACTATGGAAAGATATGCCTGGAAAGGAAAGATATTAAAGGGTAAAAAAGCGCAGTACATAAAGCGCCACAACGAGATCTGGCCGGAAATGGTTGAGGTCCTCAAAAACGCCGGCATCTGCAATTACAGCATCTTCCTCTACGAATACGAAGACGCTGAATTCGACGGGGATGTCTTTGGTTACTACGAGTGCGAAAAAGGAATCGAGTTTGCCGGAAGGTACCAGGCCGAGAGCAACGTTGTGGCAAAATGGGATGTAAGCATGCAGGGCATCCTTCTTCTTGAAAAGGATGAGAAGACCGGCGCCCAGAAGCAGATGCAGCAGGTCTTCAGACTGGACTGAAAGCAGTACCCCTTAGTAGGTCTTGACACCAAAGGAGTGATAGACACTCTGCCTGAAGCTCTTAAGGTCTGTGAATGCTCCGTCTGCGATCATCTGGGCTCCGATGTTGCCTATGGCTGTGGCCTCAGATGGGCCCGCAAGGACAGTCTTTCCTGTCTCAAGGGCTGTTAGCCTGTTAAGGTACCCGGCATTTGATCCGCCTCCAACAATGTTGATGGCATCAAAGCTCTTTCCCGTGATAGCTTCTATCTCTTCAAGAGCCTTACTGTAGCACTTTGCCAGAGACCTGTAGATAACTCTTGCAATCTCCCAGGGCGTCTTAGGCACCTGCTGACCGGTCCTTTCGCACTCTGCCTTCACGGTATCTATCATGGAGTGAGGATTTAAGAATACTTCCAAGTTGGCATCTACCAAAGACTCTATAGTCTCTTTTTCTGCGCCGGCGCAAAGGCTTGCAAAAGAAAAATCGTCAGCTTCAGTCTTTCCCGGATAATCGTAGCCCTCCTCCAGCTCTTTTTTCACAGACTGTATCATCCAAAGTCCCATTATGTTCTTTAGAAATCTGTATCTGTAATCGTAGCCGCCTTCGTTGGTGAAATTGGCCAGTCTTGCCCTTTCCGAGCAGTCTGCCCTCTCCAGCTCGCAGCCAAACAGTGACCAGGTCCCGGAGGAAATGTACAAAACATCCTCGGAAACACTTGGAACACTCATTACAGCTGAGCCTGTATCGTGGGTGGCAGGCAGTACAACCTTACAGTTAAAGCCGACCTTCTCCCGGATCTCTTTTGACAGGTTTCCCACCATGGTGCCGGGCATTGAGAGCTCTCCAAAGAGCCCTGTAGGGAATCCCAGGCGCTCTATAAGCTCCAGATCCCACTCTTTAGAAACCGGATCAACCAGCTGGGTAGTGGTGGCATTGGTGTACTCCTGCTTCTTTACCCCCGTAAGGAGGAAGTGCAGATAATCAGGCATCATCAAAAGAGCTTTCGCCCTATCCAGTGTCTCAGGCTCTGTTACCTTTGCTGCCATCAGCTGATAGATGGTGTTGAATATGGCCTTCTGGATCCCTGTCCTTGCATAGAGCTCTTTTTCAGGAATGAGCTTATATACCTCGCTGTCCATCCCTGTTGTTCTGCCATCTCTGTAGGCATAGGTGCTGCCTATCACTTCATCCTTCTCATCAAGGAGGACATAATCCACCCCCCAGGTATCAATGCCCATGGACACCGGTATCCTTCCGGAATCAGCGCATTTTTTCATGCCGGCAATTATCTCGTCAAAAAGCCTTACTGTATTCCAGACGTTGTGGCCATCCTTCTCATCCATACCGTTATAAAATCTGTATATCTCTTCAAACTGTATCTTCCCATCCTCCAGCCAGGACAGAATATGCCTTCCGGAAGATGCTCCTATATCTACTGCCAAGTAATATTTCATTGTAATCCCCGCAATTATTCAGAATAATATCTTTTGGATGCGCTGCTTTATCGCTCCCCGATGATGTCGCTCTTTTTCTCATAAAGACAGTCCTCGTTAACCCTGATCCCAAAGGGCTCGTTGAGGGCTCTGAAATCATCAGGTTCAATTGTCTGGCGCTTTTTATCCGTCATGGACATAACCTTTACAAGGACCTCTGCTGCCTTTTCTACTGTGTGCATGAGGCCAAAGGTGATATCAAAGTCTGTTCCGCAGGCGAACATGCCGTGGTGAGCCCAGATCGCTACATCCTGTCTTTCCATGATCTTAGAGGTTGCAACAGCAATGTCTCTTCCTCCGGGAACCATCCAGGGTACTACACCAATTCCTTCAGGGAATACAACAGGGCACTCAGTTGCCATCTCCCAGATCTCTCTTGTAAATACCTCCCCGTCAAGTGGAAGCACAAATGTAAGGGCAATGGTGTTTGCCGGGTGGCAGTGGTAAACAACCCTTATTTCCTCATTTCTCTTTTTGCAGACCTCGAGGTTCATAAGGTGGGAAGGAAGCTCTGAGGTTGGTCTTCCACCCTTTACAAGTCCCCACTGGATCTGATATTTCTCGCCATTGTCATCAACTCTGATGATGCAGATGTTTGCTGCAGGGTCGATCTCCACGTTTCTGAAATATTTGCCGGAGCCTGTCACCATGAAGTACTCTCCGGCAAGGGCCGGAACTGTGGTTCCAATCTCTTTCCACTCACCATCCTCCTTGAGTTCCTCTTTTACAGACTCTATCTCATCATTTTTAATCCTGTAGCTAAGATTTCCGCCGTTTCTCTCATGCCATCCCTGATAAAAGCCGTCAACACACATGCGGCAAAAGCCCCTGGCAAACTCTGAATCTAAAACTCTCATTTTTATAATCCTTTCCTTTATGCTCTCTTACTGAGCACCTCATCCTCGTATTTTTTACACTCCTTAAACCAGTCGTCCTCTGTGGGAACCCCCTGCTTCTCGCAGTAATAATCCCATACATCACCGACAGGCATCATCTTGATCTGCTCCTGGAGTGACATGAGCTCTGTGAAGTTTCTCTTGTCCTGAAGCTCAAAGAGCCTGTCATTTGGCTGGAGCTCTGCATTGAGGAGAGCCTTTAAGAAGTTCCTCATTCCGTTAGTCCATGCAGATACTCTGTTTATGCTGGCATCAAAGTAGTCCATTCCGATAAAAAATCTTTCAGGTCCGTTCTTAACGATCTCCTGAGCGATCTCTTTTGCATCATCATTGTAAATTACAACGTGGTCGGAATCCCAGCGAACAGGTCTTGTAACGTGAAGAGCCATCTTGTCGTAGAACAGAAGCATTGAGGAGAGCTTGTCCGCAACGTTCTCTGTGGGATGGAAGTGACCTGAATCAATAAGGCACATAATACCGTTCTTGGCTGCATAGTTAAGATAGAACTCCTGAGAGCCCACAGTCATGGACTCAAGTCCGATTCCGAAGACCTTTGACTCAACTGCAACGTAAACCTTACTCTTATCATAAGGAGCAGCAAGGATCTGATCCAGTGAATCCTTAAGTCTCTTTCTTGGTGAGATACGGTCGGGGATCACATCCTTAAAGCCATCCGGGATCCAGATGTTCATCATGCATGGAACGCCGGTCTCAGTTGCAAAATACTCAGATATCTTAAGGCATGCGATGCAGTGGTCGATCCAGAACTTCCTGATCTCATCATCCTCGGATGAAAGAGTTGCATCTGCTGCCTTGGGATGTGAAAACATTGTCGGGTTAAAGTCAAGGCCGACTCCGTGCTTTTTTGCAAAGTCCACCCATGCCTTAAAGTGCTTTGGCTCAAGCTTGTCTCTGTCTACCCACTCACCCTCTTCAAATACTGCATAGCTGGCATGGAGGTTTATTTTGTGCTTGCCGGGTACCAGCGAAAATACTTCATCTATATCTTCCATGAGCTGTCCCGGAGTTGTTGCCTTATATGGGTAATTACCTGTGGTCTGGATTCCTCCGCTAAGAGGTCCCTTCTGGTCAAAGCCAACCACATCATCTCCCTGCCAACAGTGCATGGACAGGCTTATCTTTGAGAGTTCCTCCACTGCCCTGTCAACGTCAACGCCTATCTTTCCATAGCGCTCTTTAGCTGCTTCGTATCTTTCCTTTACTGTCATTTTGTAACCTTCCCTTTCTTAATTTATGCTTGATTTCATTTTAGGTCTCTGTAAAAAATTCCTGTAAAAAAGCCCGGGGCCTCAAAGCTGTTTATCCGGCAGCATAAGATTTCCCTTCACTTTGTAATCATAACTTAATATGATGAGATAATTAAGGACGTAATCCAAATAAAAAAACGTCCTTTCTTGCAGCAGCTCTTTTCCCATGATAAAATTTACAGATCAGGTAAAAGAGGTATTCCAATGAACAAAGAATTGCTAGAAAAACTCAGCATTATAACCGATGAAGAGAAATCCATTTTAAATGGAGAAAAGACAATCAACAGAGCTCTGTACTACAGCAGTAAAGAGTCCAAATCTACAGATGAGATCGACTCGGCCAGAGTTCTTAGAAACGGCCGTCTCATCGACATGCGCCCCCACGTAAGGTTTATCCACTTCCCCCGCCACACCCACAACTACGTGGAGTTCATTTACATGTGTAGCGGCAGCACCAGGCATATCATTGACGGTCAGGAGATAACCCTTGGGGAAGGGGATCTTTTGTTTTTGAACCAGCATGCTACCCAGGAGATCTTCCCCGCAGGGGAGGGAGACATCGCCGTCAATTTCATGATACTTCCTGAATTCTTCGACGTGGTGCTTCCCATGATGGGCGCACAGCCCGGCGCGCTCCACGAATTTATAATAGGATGCCTTACCAAAAAGGACATGTCCAGCAACTACCTCTATTTCAACGTCTCGGATGTCCTTCCCATCCAGAACCTGATGGAGAACCTTATCTGGAACATGCTAAGTGCAGATAAAAACAGCCGCACCATCAATCAGGCCACGGTGGGACTTCTCTTTTTAAATCTCACCAATCACACGGAATTCATTCATGTACCATCCAATTCCTATGAACAGGAGCTGACCCTGAAGGTCCTATCCTATATAGATACTTCCTATAAAGAGGCCTCCCTTAAGAGCTTTGCCACAGCCGAGAAAGCGGACGTCTACACCATAAGCCGCATTCTGAAAAAAGAGACCGGCAAAACCTTCAAGGAGCTCCTTCAGGAGAAGCGCATGGAGAGAGCATGCATCCTCCTTACCAGGTCAAACATCCCCATTTCTGACATTGCAGAGTCCGTGGGCTATGACAATACCAGCTTCTTTCACAGACTATTCAAGCGTCTTTACGGCTGCAGTCCCAAGGAGTACCGGAAAGCCCATCACTGACAATTATGTTTTACCTGAACACAAGAAAGCCCGCACCATTACCTGATGCGGGCTCAATTATTCGAACCAGTCATTTGTCATGCGCACTCTTCGTCGTCAGAAAGAGATGTGCTCTGGTGAACCATAACCTCTTTGTCGTAGCAGGCAAATGCGCCGTCCACAAGGGCCTTGTCAGGTTTTTTGGTAAACAGCGAAACCACAGGAACGATCACAAGGCCAGCCAGCATGCAGAAAGCACCTGCATTGATGGGAGACTGGAGAAGTGGCGGAAAGCTTGGTCTGATAAACATGTTAAGCAGCATCACAACAGTAGAGAACACAAAGCTGCACCAAACGCCGGCTTTGCTGGTGCCCTTCCAGTACAGTCCATAGAGGAACGGAGCAAGGAATGCACCTGCCAGTGCGCCCCATGAAACACCCATGAGCTGAGCAATGAATGTAACGTTCTGCTTGTACTGGATGATGGCGATCACAACAGAAACTGCAACAAATACAACTATGAGAGCTCTCATGATAAAGAGCTGTTTCTTTTCATTCATATCCTTAACAACATGGCCTTTAAGAAGGTCAAGGGTAAGGGTTGAAGAGCTGGTAAGGACCAGTGAGGACAGTGTTGACATTGAAGCTGACAGCACCAGTACCACAACGATAGCAATCAGTATGTCAGGGAGTCCTGAGAGCATGGCGGGAATGATTGAGTCATATCCGCCGGTTGCAATATCAACCCTGTCGGAAAAGAGCCTTCCGAAGCCTCCAAGGAAATAACATCCGCCTGCAACAACGAATGCAAAGAAGGTTGAAACAATGGTTCCCTTGGAAATAGCCTTCTCGCTTTTAATAGCGTAGAACTTCTGTACCATCTGAGGAAGTCCCCATGTACCAAGGGATGTAAGGATTACAACTCCAAGAAGGTTAAGGGGATCCGGACCAAAGAAGGATGCGAAGATACCGGGCGTAGTTGAAACAGATTCGTCGCTGATCCTTGCAAGGCCATCAAGGGCTGCTATAAAGCCTCCCTGGCTGCTAAGAACTGCGCCAATAACCGCTACGATACCAACCAGCATGATGATGCCCTGGATAAAGTCGTTGATGGCTGTGGCCATATATCCGCCGGCGATGACATAGATGCCGGTAAGTACTGCCATTACGATAACGCAGATTGAATAATCAATATTGAAGGCCATTCCAAAGAGTCTTGAAAGACCGTTGTAAAGAGATGCTGTGTAAGGGATAAGGAAGATAAAGGTGATAATGGATGCTGCGATCTTAAGAGATCTTCCTCCGAACCTTGCTGCAAAGAACTGAGGCATTGTGGCCGAATCAAGATGCTGGGTCATGATCCTTGTCCTTCTGCCCAGGATTACCCATGCAAGAAGTGAGCCAATAAGCGCATTTCCTATACCAACCCAGGTGGATGCGATTCCGTACTTCCAGCCGAACTGTCCTGCGTAACCCACAAAGATAACAGCTGAAAAATACGACGTTCCATATGCAAAGGCCGTAACCCATGGACCTACGCTTCTCCCCCCGAGAACAAATCCGTTGACGTCAGTGGAATTCTTGCGGCAGATAAAGCCGATGGTCAGCATGACTGCAAAGAAAACCACAAGAAGTAATACCTTGATGATCATACAATTTTTCCTCCAACAATTTTGTCACTGTAACGCTTTAAATTTTAACGCTTTTAAGTGATAAAGTCAACCGGTTCATACCTATCAAGGCTTATCAGATACAATCCAACCAAGCCAAGAAAAAACTACTTCTAGCAGTTCAATTGTGATATATTTGCCTCAACATTATATTTAATCTGCTACTATATGCCATGTTTTAATTTACAATTAAAGAGTATTTCTGTAGATTCTCTGATATCAGATGGAATCCGCAACACTTTTTTATCAAAGGATGGTACTCTTTATGGCAAAAAAAGTTCTTGAAAAGGATAGTCGCGATAAATATGCACAATTTTTCGCGCTCAGACTATCCATGCTCAGAGTGAGTGCCGGCATCTCTGCCAGGGAGATGAGTCTGTCCCTTGGCTGTAATCCTGGGTACATCAATGCTATAGAGAACGCCAAAACCTTTCCTTCCATGGATGTGTTTTTTGACATGTGTGACCTACTAAACACTACTCCATCTGATTTCTTCAGACCACTTAAAACAGATGAGCAGATAGATGTTAAAGACATGGTCTACGATCAGCTATATTCATTAAATGAAACCGACCTGAATGCCATCTCCACCATCGTCACCAGCCTTTCCAGACAAGCCTGATGAATCCGCCTTCTCTCCTGGTGTAAACAATTCCCACAACCATTTAATATATTGAGCAAGCCTTAACTTACGAAGTGACTTTGTCTCAAACTCATCAAACTTCTCAACCATCTGATCTCTGGACACTATCATATCGTCCATCATTACCCCAAAGATCCTGCTCATCATAAACATGTTATCAATATCAGGAAGATTGTGTGCGTGGCGCCACTTGTTGACGGACTGCACAGAGGTTCCAAGCATCTCGCCAAGCTCCCTGTCAGTCAGTCCGCTGTCCTTGATGTAGGCTGCAATTCTCCTGCAGGTAGCTTCTATATCGATCCCGTCACAAAACTTACCCATTGTGCGCCACTCCTTTTCCTGATTAATGTGCTTTACTATATTGTAGTGCATGGCGGTACTTGTGTCATTTAATCGTTAGTTAAAGAATTTTCGCCGTCGATTGATTCACCCCGGCATGCAGACTCGGAACCGCTTCGCTTGTTCCTCGTTTGACGGCATTCGCCGTCGATTGATTCACCCCGACATGCAGACTCGGAACCGCTTCGCTTGTTCCTCGTTTGACGGCATTCGCCGTATACCGAAAACGAAAAGGACTCAGCATCGTGCAAGCACGAGCTGAGTCCTTTTCATTTTCGCTGCATGTCTCATTTAACAACAATGTTTACAATCCTTCCGGGAACGTAAATCTCTTTTACGATAGTCTTGCCCTCAAGCTTGTCGGCGATGAGCTCTTTTCCCTTGGCAATAACTTCGTCCTTGGGATCCTCTTTGCCGATAGCAAGGGTTGCCTTAACTTTGCCGTTGATCTGAACAGCAATCTCAACTGTATCCTCTACGCACTTGGACTCGTCATAGGTTGGCCACTTCTCAAATGCGATGGTTTCCTCGTGTCCAAGGATCTGCCAGATCTCCTCACCAACGTGTGGGCAGATGCAGGAGAACATCTTGATGAAGCTCTCTGCGTACTCTCTAGGGCAGCTGCCCTCCTTGTAAACTGCATTGACAAAGATCATCATCTGAGCGATGGCTGTGTTGAAGCCAAGGGACTCAAAGTCGCTTGTAACCTTCTTGACTGTCTGGTGGTAAACCTTCTCAAGGTTGCCGCCGCTGCCTTCCGTGATATTGCCTGCCTCAGTAAAGAATGTATATACACGGTTGATGAACTTCCTTGCACCGGTAACTGCTGTGGAATTCCAGGGCTTGGATACCTCAAGAGGTCCCATGAACATCTCATAGAGACGAAGTGTATCTGCGCCGTAATCGCGAACAATGTCACTTGGGTTAACAACGAACTCAGGGAAACGCTTACCCATTTTGATGCCGTTTTCACCAAGGATCATGCCCTGATGAACAAGCTTCTTGAATGGCTCCTTTACAGGTGAAAGGCCGTTGTTGTAAAGGAAGCGGTTCCAGATACGTGAATACAGAAGGTGTCCAACTGCGTGCTCAGGGCCTCCAACATAAAGGTCAACCGGAAGCCAGTGTTTTAAAAGCTCCTGGTTAGCAAACTCTTTATCATTATCCGGATCGATGTATCTGAAGTAATACCAGGATGAACCTGCACTACCCGGCATTGTTGAAGTCTCTCTTGTGCCCTTAAGTCCGTTCTTGTCGTACTGCTTCCACTCAGTAGCATTCTCAAGCGGAGCCTGTCCGCCATGTCCCTTGTAATCCTCAAGCTCAGGAAGAACTACAGGAAGCTCACTGTCGTCAAGGAACTCAATGCTGCCGTCCTCTTTGTATACACAGGGAACAGGCTCACCCCAGTAACGCTGTCTTGCAAAGATCCACTCACGGAAGTGGTAGTTGACCTTTTC
>JAEEGL014915150.1_pt1 | contig 20582 bp, 18 predicted proteins | sample 9134231 | NCBI WGS metagenome assembly JAEEGL01 (sample SAMN16246548, study PRJNA631951) | gut metagenome | biome: gut microbiome; feature: rumen; material: fiber-attached | host: Bos | place: Iran: Karaj | collected 2018-10
AATTTTGAGGCTGCTTCTTTGTCAAGAAAAACATATACTTCGGGATGATCCTGTAAAATGCTTGCAGGACATTCTACAGTTTTTTCGCCTTTAATCATTCCTTTTATAGCTTCTGCTTTATTTAATCCGGTAGCGATCATGATAATTTTTTTTGATCTCATGATGCTTGCAAGTCCCATCGTTGCAGCTTTTTTGGGAACTTGATTGATATCTCCGTCAAAAAATCTCGCATTATCCTTCCTTGTTTGTTCTGTCAGATCCATAAGGTGCGTCAAGCTGTCAAATGGACATCCGGGTTCATTGAATGCAATATGTCCATCACTTCCAATACCAAGGACCTGTACATCGACAGTGTATTTTGAGAGTTCCTTTTCATATTGAACGCAATCTGCCTCAGGGTCTTCTCCGCATCCTAACGGGACATGAATATTATCTTCCGGAATATCAATATGGTTAAAAAGATTCTCATGCATGAATGTCCAATAACTTTCACGGTGATCTCTTGGAAGTCCAATATATTCATCCAGGTTAAAAGTGATGATATCTTTATAGCTTGTGCCGTTCTCTTTATAATCGCGAATCATTTCTTTATAAAGACCAATAGGACTTGATCCAGTTGCAAGACCGAGAACCGGAGTATGATCGCCTGAGAGGACGGATTTCATAACTTTGAACGCTTCTTTAGACACTTCATCATAAGTATCTTTTATTGTGATCTGAAACATATAAAACCTCGCTTTAAATAATTAATTGAAATAGAAGCACGTTATCATATCCGTTTCTTCTTTCATTAAAAAATATTTTATTGCATCATTTTATCTGTGTCAATTTATTTTTATTAATATTAATTTGGAGACGTAATGTCGTTCAAAACGATTCATAATAAATTGGAATTCAAAATAACACTAATTGCTTCTTTTAATGGATTGACTTTATCGATTTTTTCCCATGGGAAATCCGGGTTTCCAAAGTGACCATTTTCCGCTGTTTTTGCATATATCGGACGCCTTAAATCAAGTGTATGAATGATTGCTCCGGGACGGAGATCGAAAACGTTCAAAATAGCGGATTCCAATACCGTTTCTGAAACAGTTCCTGTTCCAAACGTGTCTACTCTTACAGATACCGGGTGAGCGACACCGATTGCATATGCAATTTGAATTTCACATTTTTCAGCAAGATCGGCGGCTACAACATTTTTAGCAATATATCTTGCCATATAAGATGCACTTCTATCAACCTTCGTAGGATCTTTTCCCGAAAATGCCCCGCCTCCATGACGTGCATATCCGCCATATGTATCAACTATAATTTTACGTCCTGTAAGTCCGGAATCACCTTGCGGGCCACCTACGACAAACCTGCCGGTTGGATTTACTAGAATTCGAGTCTTGCTGTCAAGCAATTTGGAAGGAATAGTTTGCTTGATCACATATTCAATAATTCCTTTTTCAAGTTCTTCATGAGAGACTGTTTCGTCGTGTTGTGTTGATAGAACAATTGTATCGACTCGCGTTGGTACTCCATCAATATATTCAACTGTGACCTGTGATTTTCCGTCCGGACGAAGATAAGATAGGATTTTATTTTTTCTAACTTCCGTCAATTTTCTTGTTAATTTGTGAGCTAGATCTATGGGAAGCGGCATAAAGGATTCTGTTTCATTGCATGCGAATCCAAACATCATTCCCTGATCACCTGCACCGGTCTCAAACAGATCATCGTTAGCTCCGCTTTTGCTTTCTAATGACCGATCAACTCCCATAGCAATATCCGGGGACTGACTATCCAGTGCAACGATTACTCCGCAGGTTGTGCCATCGAATCCGAATTTAGCTCTGTTGTATCCGATTTCACATACTTTATTTCTTACGATTGATTGGATATCAACATAACAATCTGTTGTGATCTCGCCCATGACTAGAACAAGCCCTGTCGTGCAGGAAGTTTCACAGGCAACACGGGCAAATGGATCTTTTTCCAGAATAGCATCCAGAACCGCATCGCTGATCTGATCACATATTTTATCAGGATGACCAATCGTTACAGATTCGCTTGTAAATAGACTTTTTTTCAATTGTTTCTCCTATTCTGCCATCACCAAAAGAAAAGCTCATCAAAGGATGAGCAGGATTTCTCATCTGTCAGCATATGCTGCGGGAATTGGCACCTTGCATTCATATAGCAGGTTGCCGGATTTCACAGGGCCCGTCCCTCCATCACTCTTGATAAGGCATTATTTTTTTCAATATAGTATCATCTATTCTTGCATATTACAATAGTTTACATTATACTTTATCTCGATTTTTCATATGCATTTTATGGAGATAATAATGATTTTTTTACCCGAAACTGTTCTTTCTGAATCCGCAAAAACATCAAGATGGAGACATCATTGGGTCATCGATATTCTGATTGCCGGCTTATTGTTTATTATTTCGCAAATAACGATTTTGATTACATCTTCTTTTCCAATCGTTTCTATATATTTTATAAACTCGCTTTTTACTCATAAATTATCAACTCATGCTATTATCGATTCCGATTATATTCATTCTTTAACTATTTCATTAGAACTAATCAATACATATGTAATGATTCTTGTATGTCTCTTTTATTGTATTTTTCTTGAACATCGATCGATATATAGTCTGGGCTTTATCACTAAGAAGCCTGTACTCGATTATCTAAAAGGCTATTTTATAGGGTTTATACTATTTATTTTAGTATGGTTTTTTAATATATTGACCGGTGCTATTAAATATGAATTAAATCATTTTTCACCACTGATTGTCTTATTCTTTATAGGTTTTATCGTTCAGGGTCTCTCTGAAGAAATTTTATGCCGTGGCTTTTTAATGCAAACACTTTCAACCCGTTATCGCCCCATTGCTGCTATATTTTTGAATTCAATCTTTTTTTCCATTTTACATTTATCAAACCATGGGATTTCACTTCTTGCAGTTATTAATCTATTATTGTTCGGTTTATTTGCGTCACTTTATTTTTGGAAAAGTGGTTCCATTTGGGGAATTGCTGCTGTTCATTCAGCCTGGAATTTTACACAAGGGAGTATACTTGGCGTTCAGGTAAGCGGGATCAATGCAGGACCATCCTTTATCTTATCAACAGGGGTACAATCAAAGGAGATTATAAACGGAGGAAGCTTTGGCCTTGAAGGAGGGCTTGGTGTAACAATTGTCCTTTTTATAGGTTTAATCATACTTATCTTCCTTCCGATACGTAAAGAAAACCAATTAGAAACAAAGTAAAAAAGAAGCGGTGTTACCGCTTCTCATAGATTGAAAACAATCACTTCTTTTTTATTGAAAAGAGAGTGTTCAAAATTAGCGAAATTGCTGTTCCAATGACAACTATAGCTAATGCAATCCAAGTAAAAATAGGATTTCTTACTGCGAGAACCAAAATTCCGGAAAGAATAGAGATCAAGCCCCATAATATTTCCAGCAATCCAGTTCTGCGTGCATATGCAGCATCCAGTTTTCCATTGTTTCTATCTTCTATAAAATGATTGATTAATGCATATTTTCCACGAAATGCGATCAAATATCCTAACCCGCAAAAAACAAGTCCAATCAGCAAAAGAAGGATTCCGACAAAGATCATTAGAACTCACCCCTTATCATTATCTATTATACATTATAACTCAAAGTTGATACATTTCGCAATAGTATGATAAATAATTACTCTAACCAATAAAGTATTTTGTTCCGCTCTCTTGTCAGAACCATTTTTTGATTGTTCCAAGCAATCCTCTTGCGACTGATCTTCCTATTTCACGGCCAATTGAATTTACGGTTGAATTAGCAACTTTTGAAAGAGCACTTTTAGTTTTTTTCTTAGAAGCAGCCATTTCTTTTTCTTTCTTTTTTTCCTCTGCGGCTACTTTTTTCTCTTGTTCCACTTGTTTCAAACGTTCAGCTTCCTCAAGTTCGATAGCATCTCTTTCTTTCTTCAGCAATTCATATGCCGATTCATTATCGATACTTTCTTCATATATTCCGAATAGTTCATCAGCCTCTATCTCAGCTTTTCTGCGCTCATCATCAATTATTCCCATCATTGATTGAGGCGGCAAAATCGTTGCACGCTCTACAACGGACGGAATACCCTTTTCATCCAGAAAACTTACAAGCGCTTCTCCTGTCCCAAGTTCAGTAATAGCTTCCACAGTGCTAAAATTCGGATTTTCTCTGAAAGAATCAGCTGCAGCTTTGATGGATTTTAGTTCGTAAGGCGTATAAGCTCTTAATGCATGTTGAACACGATTGCTTAATTGAGATAATACAGCAGGCGAAATATCTGAAGGCTGTTGCGTTATAAAATATACTCCAACGCCTTTTGAACGAATCAGTTTTACAACTTGCTCGATTTGATCGATTAATACCTTCTTTGCTCCTTTGAAAAGGAGATGTGCCTCATCAAAGAAAAAGATAAGTTTTGGTTTATCTAAATCTCCGACTTCTGGTAATTCTTCAAACAGCTGAGCCAAAAGCCATAGCATAAAGGTCGAATACAGTAATGGCGACCGGTATAATTTTTCACAATGAAAAATATTGATATAACCGTTTCCATTCTCATCTTGCTTTATCCAGTCAGAAAGCTGAATTGAAGGTTCACCAAAAAACAGAGTTCCACCTGAATCTTCAAGCTGAAGTAATGCCCTCTGTATTGCGCCAGCTGACTGTTTTGACACATTCCCGTAATCATTCAAAATATCCTGTGAATGTTCGGTAACGTATGAAACCATCGCACGAAGATCTTTTAAATCCGTAAGCAGCAGTCCTCTATCATCCGCGACACGGAAAACTATAGAAAGAACTCCTGATTGCACATCAGTTAAACCCAGTAGTCTGGAGAGTAAAGATGCGCCCATTTCACTGACAGTGGTTCGCACCGGATGGCCGTTTTCACCGAAAACATCCCAGAATCTTACTGGAAAGCGTCTGTATTCGAAATCATCGATGCCAAGTTTAGATAATCGTTTATTTAGAGATTCGTTTGCTTCCCCAGGCTTACAGCATCCGGAAAGATCACCTTTTACATCTGCGAGAAAAACAGGAACACCTAACTCGGAGAATGATTCAGCCATAACTTTTAAAGTTATAGTCTTACCAGTTCCGGTAGCACCGGCGATCAATCCGTGTCTGTTTGCCATTTGTGGAAGGATATACGCTTCCCTTTCACCTTTTCCAACAAGGATCTTACCATCCTTTAGCATGATATTGACCTCGATATATATAATCTATAAGTTTTATTCTTTCGGCAGTTCACTGGTGCAGTGAGGGCATCTAGTAGCATCGTCATGTACTTCGCCAAAGCAATACGGGCAAAGTCTTGGTTTCTTTTCCGGTGCAGGTGCAGGTTCATCTTTTTTATTTGCTTCTTCAGCTTTCTTCTTTGCAGTATTAAGTGCTTTTACAACAAGAAAAATGCAAATGGCAACCATGAAAAAGTAAACGATCGCAGAGATAAAGTTTCCGTAATGAAAAATACCCACTCCGGCTTCTTTGGCTGCTTCCAGGCTTTCATATGTGTTTCCATCAAGTGCAATAAACCATTTTGAAAAATCTGCCTTAATCAGCAAACCAATTGCAGGCATTAAAAGATCATTAATTAAAGAAGTTACGATTGCTCCAAATGCACCTCCGATAATTACACCGATTGCCATGTCCAGCACGTTGCCTTTAAAAGCAAATTTTTTAAATTCGTCCCATAGTTTTTTCATAATATTATACCTCCTTTGTAATATATAAACGTATTCCGTTTATTCAATGTGTTACCAATGAAGCAATTTTAGCACGATGAACTTTCATTGCTCCTTTGGGACAAAACTCTTGGCAGCAAAAACATCTGATACATTTCTTGCGATCTATGTGTGGTTTTTCATTTTTCATTTTTATAGCTTTTGCCGGACATATTGTTTCACACTTTTTGCAGCCTATACAGTCCTCCTTGCGGACAATTGGTTTTGAAGATAATGCTTTTGTTAAAAATGCTCTTTCAATCCTGCCAAGAAATGTTGAATCGTCTGTAAAAAGTAAACTGTTATGATTTTTGATAATCTGAAAATCGTTTTTTGAAGAACATCCAATTTGACCTATAATTTTAATATCTGAAAAATGTTCAGGTAAATAACCTCTTCGTTTAGCTGCTTGAAGAGTAGGTACATCCTCGATGTCCATTCCGATTAAAGAAGCCGCAACCCAATCAAGTTTATGAGGATCCTTTGAAACAATCAGCATATTCATCGGATATGGGTCTCCTTTGGTTGGACCATTTCCCTGCATAGCTATAACGGCATCACAGATATGCAAGATCGGCTTTACAAAGTTTCCAATATCTAGAATCATATCTGCAAAATCATTAGGATTAGAATATCGAAAATGATACTCAGGCTTAATCGTTCCAGGAACTACGCCGAAAAGATTTTTTGACGCATTCGATAATCCCATCATTCCATGTGATTTTAGTTTGCAGACATTTATAATTACATCACATGAGTCCAACCATGCTGTGTAGCGAAATGATCTGCATACTTTCCCCTCAGGAAAAGTAACATCACGCTCAGAAAAATCACGATTCAAGATAACATCGTTATTTTCAATGCCTTTCATTCCACAGACATTATATATATGCTCCATATATGCAGCCGTCCACGGACCGCCGGCACTATCTCCAACAGTAACTTTTGCACCAATTTCATTCAATAATTCGGATAAAGCTGTAATTACTGACGGATGTGTTGAAACAGCTGTTTCAGGTTTACCGGCAGCAACAAGATTTGCTTTAATGCCAACATGCATTCCGGAAACAATTTGAGAAAAACCGTCTGTTATAGAAATCAGTTCTCTGAGATTTTCTTTTATCTTATTTTTATCATATGTATCACAATTAGAAATCGCAACGATATCATCCGACATTTGCTAATGTCCTCACAAGCTGAATTTCATCAGCATATTCTTCTATTGAATCATGCGGAGTTTCAAGACAAAAAGGAAGATTTTTAAACACAGGATGATTTATTATCCTCTTTATACCATCAACGCCTATTTCTCCAAATCCTATTGCAGCATGTCTATCTTTATGAGCTCCGCAAGGGAATTTACTGTCATTCAAATGTACAAACTTTAATTTATCAATTCCAATGATTTTATCAAATTCAGTTAACACTTTGTCCGGGTCATTCTTAATATCATAACCGGCAGCAAACACATGACAAGTATCAAGACAAACACCGACTTTTTCTTTTAAATCGACTTGCTGAATAATCTGGTTTATTTCATTAAAAGATGAACCGATCTCACTTCCCTGGCCTGACATAGTTTCAAGCAAAATCATTCCAGGAAAATGATCAGGAATGATAGAATTCAAAAGTTTAGCAGTCAATTGAATCCCACATTGTATCCCCTGTCCTACATGGCTTCCCGGATGAAGATTATAGAAAGAAAGATTCATCATTTGCATGCGGGAAAGATCGTCCTTCATGGCAATTTCTGCAAATTCTCTTGTGTTCGAATCATTTGAAGAAGGATTTAATGTATAAGGGGCATGTACTAAAACCGGCCCAAAATGATGCAGCTTTAGGAACTGAATCATTGCATCAGAATCGCTTGAGTTAATTTCCTTGGCTTTGGATCCTCTGGGATTTCTTGAAAAAAACTGAAAGGTGTTCGCGTGAACCGAAGCAGCTGTTTCTGCCATCTTTAACAGTCCTTTCGAAGGAGATAAATGGCAACCAATAGTCAACTCACTCATTTTCTCTCTTTCTCCTGCGCTTCTCGCCACGCTTTTGCTCGTTCTTCCGCTTTTAATGCTAAAGCCTCACGCTTTGCCTTTTTAAACTGATTTAAAATGTCAATTTCTGATTGGGGTAATGTTGCTTCAAGTTTTGTACGTAATTCTTGTACCCGATCATGCAGATTAGCATTCAGTTGCTGTATCTTTTCAGAATCAGGTGTTCCATCGATAAGTCCTTGAACATCAATAGGATCACCAACCGCCATATAGATTGGATGAAATGCCTTATAATAGCCATGAATGTAAACCGGATAAATCGGAGTTCCTGTTTGCATGGCCATTAATGCAGTTCCGCCTTTAAACGGCTGGATATCATCCTCAAAAACAAATCTGCCTTCCGGAAAAATCAACAGACAGCGTTCCTCCTGAAGAAGTTTAACACAGTTAGAAAAACTACGAATATCAAGTTTTGTTCGATCTACATCTACAAATAACAATCTGTTTCTGATCCATCTGGCAAGCCTGCCGGGACCTAATACTTCAACAGCAGCAAGAGTATACAACCTTCTTTTCCAAAAGGTTAGAATTAGAGTTATTGGATCCATCCACCATGTATGATTAGATATAATGATTGCTCGGCCTTTGATTGATGGCTTTTTGTTTTCTTTATTGAAATAATATATTTTAGGCGGATGCATTACAGCAAGAACCGGAATCCATGTAAATTTAACAAAATCATATACCCAGTACTTTGGATGAATGGATCGGAAAAAACGCAGTAAAGCTTGCATATCTAAAATACCTTATCAAACAAATTTAAGATTAATTCGAATTTCTTAAAGTATAACATTCTTTTTTTTTGTTTGCAATGATTTCGAATATCGGGAAATACAATGGAAAATAATATAAAAGAAGACCATTTCGGTCTTCTATACTAATTCGCCAAATACCTATAATGTCTCAAGATAATTGATAACAGCTGAATCATACCGTTGTTGATTGACTATTCTCAAATGAGAATGTGCTCCTTTATCCATCCATATCAATTCCTTAGGAGCGTTGCATTTCTCAAAAAGTACAGGAACAAATTCCGGTAATGATGAAATATCTTCTTTAGAGTGAATAAATAAGACCGGAACTTTCACTTTATCTATATATTCTATCGGACCTTGTTTTTTAATATCGATTCCAGTGTTCTTTTTGATCCAATATAGAATTTCATACAAGACAGGGAACTTTGGTTTTTTATTTGTTTTAAAGCGTTGCTGAAATACTTTATAAAACGAATAGAAGAGACCATCGACAACGATTCCAGAAAGATACGATGGACAATTCGAATTTGCAGCGACATAAACTGCACAAGCAGCACCAATACATACGCCATGAAGAACAATGGATGTTGTATGATAGTTTTCATGGAGCAGCTGCATCCATTTTAATACATCAGCCTGTTCCAAATATCCCATACCACTGTATTTCCCTTCACTGTTTCCATGTGCTCGCGAATCGATCACAAGTACATTATAACCACTCTGACGGTATGGCTCAGCATAGTAATAACTGTAAAGGCAACCTTCCGCGCGGCCACACATAATCAATACAGTCTTTTGGGAACCGAAGTCTGTAAATCTCCCACAGAGCTTTAAACCATCATTTTCGATTGATACCTCTGTAGTTTGATCATCGTATCGTTCTCCCCATTCAACTGCAGCATCATACATGGCTGAATATTCAGCATCTGTTAAGCAGCTCTTTTCTCTTTTCCATTTATCCGGCTGATTGCGTACAAGCAAATCTTCATAAATATTCTTCGAAAGAGGAAGCGTTATTCTGAACATCAGAACAACAGGAACAATCAGCAACGAAACAAGAATCAGTATCCAACTCCAAACAGGCATGTTACTTTAAAATATCAGCCAAAATAGCTGCCTCATCTACGCAATTTTTTGAAATAGGTTTTCCAAAATAATATGCAGCCACTAAGCCCGGTCCAATATTAGCACCACAAGCTTGGCCAACAGAATTGATGATTACTTCCTTGGGACCAACTTCTGAATGGATCAGTTCCGCAAGTTTTTCCGCATATTCTTTACGATAACTATGTGCAACAAAGATAATCTGATCCTTTGGATTTTCAATTGTTGATTTTAAATATTCTACAACTGCTCGGTATGCGCGATTGATTCCTCTAGCTTTTCCGATAACCTGACTCATTCCTGTATCAAGATTAAAATCAGCCATTGGTTTAATGCCTATCATTGTACCCATGACAGCAGTACCTTTCGAAAGGCGACCAGCCCTTGCAAGGAAGAACAAATCATCCATCCAACCAGACTGATGAAATCTATCCCGATTCTCAAGAAGCCAATCCGCGGTTTCATTGACAGTTTTTCCTTCATTACGAAGCTTATCTGCATATACACACATTAATGATAATGCAGTCGAATAACGTTTTGAATCGATTACACGGATAATCCTGTCCGGATATTCCTCCTTCAGCTCTTTTGCAGCAAGACAGCAATTATTGTAAACAACGCTCATCCCTGATGATAGTGTGATGCAAATAATATCATTCCCTTTATTCAGTTCTTTTCGAAATACTGTTTTAGCGACCTCAGGTCCCGCAGCAGCAGATTTAAACATGAGTTTTTTATCAACCATGCTCGAATAATATTCTTCAGGAGTAATATTATTCCAATCTAAATCGACAGGCTCTAAATGACCATCCGGAAATATTACATCCGATCCAATAAAGCCATTTAATCCAAAGCGCTCACGAAGTGCTTTTGTCATATCACACGCAGAATCAGAAACAATAGAAAAAGTTGGCATACAGATCCCTCCTTTTTACTTCAAACTTGATAAAGTATAGCATAATTAAAAATTTCATGCAATAACTTATCATGAACATCTTCAGAAGGATTGATTAAATGGAATATGGGATATGAAGTATGTTTGACTTGGTAAAATAGATATGATATCTTAATCAATGAGGTGAAAAAAATGAAAAAACCTGAATTGCTATCCCCTGCCGGTAATCTTGAAGCAGTAAAAACCGCAATCCGCTTCGGAGCCGATGCTGTATATATAGGCGGAGAATTCCTTCAATTAAGAGCACGATCAGCTGGATTCTCATTGGAGAACATGCAGCAAGCTGCTTCAATTGTACATTCAGCTGGAAAACGTCTTTATGTAACTGTTAATGCATTAGCACACAGCAATGAACTGAATGAAGTAAAAAACTATGCCGTGAAGTTAAAGGAAATTGGTGCAGATGCTGCGATTGTTTCAGATCTTGGAGTTCTCGATGTGATGCACAAAGCCTGCCCTCAACTTGAGCTGCACATATCTACTCAGGCTAGCTGTCAAAACTATGCTTCAGCGCTTGCATACTATCATCATGGTGCAAAACGTATTGTTCTTGCGCGTGAAATGAATTTGGAAGATATTCGGGAAATGAAATCCAATATTCCGGAAGACCTGGAGCTGGAAGCATTTGTTCATGGCGCGATGTGTATGGCGGTATCAGGTCGCTGTATTCTGAGTTCTGCTCTGTTAGGAAGGAGCGCAAACCGCGGATCATGCGCGCAGCCCTGCCGCTGGAATTACTATCTTGTAGAAGAAACAAGACCCAATCAATATTTACCGATTGAAGAAGACGGTGCTACTTCCATTCTTTCATCACGTGATCTGAATTGTATTGCATTTTTAGATGAACTTCAAAATGCTGGAGTAAGGTCTTTTAAGATCGAAGGGCGCATGAAGACGGAGTATTACGTTGCTGTCGTTACAAACGCTTATCGGCATGCAATCGATCATTCTGCGCCCATTGATCAATTGCAGCACGAATTGGAAACCATTTCTCACAGACCATATACATCAGGTTTTTATTATAATGAACTCCCATCCGATCATTTCAACAAGGGCAATTATATTCAGGAATATTCTTTTTGCGGAATAGTCAAATCTGTCGAAAATGGTTATGCGATTATAGAGCAGCGAAATCGTTTCTCCGTCGGTGATACACTTGAGGTCATATCTCCATCATCTTTGGGGAGTTCACTTTATGTTGATGCCATCATTAATTCTTCCGGGTGCAGTGTCAATTCAGCGACTCTTGTTCAGGAGCTTGTTCGAGTTCCTGCAAATACCAACCTTTTTCCCGGAGATTTTCTTCGTATCAAAAATCATTCTATATGATTTTGTATATTTAGCACATAATATCAATCATTCAAAGTTCATACATAAATAATTAAAGAGCAGAAACTTTCTGCTCTTTAATTATTTTTGAAAGATTCTGTTCACTATTCAACCGGTACAAACGGTGCAGTTATCTGAACAGTAAAATCCATCATGCGAATATCAATTTCACTTAATATATCAGCGTAAATCATATTTTCACCAGGAAAGGCAACGAGTCCTCCTCCAGAAGTATATATATCACCATATCCGTAAATAACACCATCTTTATTTTTGAATATAATTCTCAGTTTTCCTGAAAGTGTTTGCGTATAATTATTGACCAACTTCCCATCCAAATAAGTACCGGCTTCATATTCATATATTCTGATATCATTTAATGTAATATAATAATCATAGTAATGTGTATCAGGATCTACGATAACGATTCCGTTCAAATCCGTTTGAAAAGGGGAACCCGTTATGTCAGGGATTAATAACGCTTCCGGCGCTGGTGTTTCAGTAGCTTGTGGCGTAGGCGCAAAAGTTGTAGGATCCGGCAAAGAGACTAGATGTGCCTCCTGGACAGTGCAAGATGTGAAAATAAAGCAAACTAAAACAATAAAAAGAATACGTTTCATAATCATATATAATGGGCGAAAAAATCATAAGGTAAATATTTATTTCTTATGTAGTATAACGCAATTAAAGAAAAAAAGATAGTCTGTTATTTTGTTGTTTTATTATTATAGTAATCATTCATATTACTTATAAATAAAAAAAGATGTTGACAGATTCATTTTCATTGGCTATAATCTAAACGTTCGCGGTAGTGCTGGAATTGGCAGACAGGTACGTTTGAGGGGCGTATGCGAAGGCGTATGGGTTCAAGTCCCATCTACCGCACCAATTAAAAAGATAACGACTCGATCGTTATCTTTTTTATTATTTTCTATGGAATCAAATATTTCATTTTCTATCTTATTATCATATTTGCAGACGCTATACAACTATCTCTTTCAAATGTTCCTATAGACCATAGCTTTATTGCTGCGAATCCTTCCCTGATATACATTCCAATCATATAGATTGGATATCCGTCTTCACACGGGATTCCGCAAACCTTAAGGCCTATACTCTCCGCCATATATTTTGCGCGATATAAATGGTATGAACTCGAAACGATACCTATTATTTCCTCAGAGTATTTCTCATTCAAAAAATTTTTCGAATAAGCTAAATTTTCCATAGTAGATGTGGATTTGTCTTCTATAATAATTCTGTCTTTTTCGATCCCTTTATGTATCATATACTGATACATACATTCTGCTTCCGAAATATCCTCTCCTTTTCCCTGTCCTCCGCTGACAATTGCCTTAGTATCAGGGTTTTTTCTCAAGTAACTGATAGCGGCATCCATTCTGTTCCTGAGAGAAATCGAAGGGTCTTTTCCATAAACAGCAGCGCCAAGAACGATTATATACTTCATCTCAGGCTTAGCATCATTCTCTGATGACAGTACAATTGGTATCTCAATGATTGATAGGATCAATGAAAAAACAGATACTGCTAAAATAATTAACCTCTTGATGGGATTCTTAAGGTAGCAGATTGATATAATCAAAATGATGACTAAAATTGGAATCAATGAGGCAAATTTATATCCTGACGGACCTAGAATCCATAAAAAAGCAGTGAATGCAAGAAAAACGAGGCAAGTGATCCATGGCCATATAGATCGAAAAAATAATAACGAACAGGCAATCAGCATTACAATTATTCCTACAAATCTATAATGAGGGTGAAGTCCGAAAAATATGAATGTTGCGATTAATATAAGCAGGACAGATCCTACCCACCACCGTTTATCAAATTTAAAAGTATTCTTCAATAAGTTTTTTATCATATGCATGTTCCAATAAAGATCGATTAATTTATATGAATCAATATAAACATGAAATGTAACACAAATAAGAACAAGTTGCATCCAAAATGCATAATCTTTATAAATTTGAAAGTTCAATACGCAAAAAAACTTGAAATCAAGTGATTTCAAGCTTTTTTAATAACTATTGGATTATTCTTCGGAACCGGAATTTTCAGGTGGTTCTGGTGGTGCGGGCGGATCTGTTGGCGTGGGTGGATCTGTTGGTTTTGGAGGATCCGTTGGTGTGGGTGGATCTGTTGGCTTTGGAGGGTCCGTTGGTGTAGGAGGGTCCGTTGGTGTAGGAGGGTCCGTTGGTTTATCCGTTGGATTGTCCGATCCGTTATCTGATGGAGTCGGTTTAGATGTTTCTTCTACCTTGTCAGTTGGTGTTGGATCAGGTGTAGCTTCTGCATCTTTATCAGGACCAACAATATACACTGCTGAAAAAGCTTTATAAGTAGATTGATCGAGTTTCTTTCTTTCAACCAATTCTCCATTCAGATAATATTCAACATAACTTTGCCAAACAGAACCTTTTTGATTTTTAACGATCTGTTCTTTATAACCGGGTTTTTTGCTTTCGTCAACACGATATTCAACATCTCCAGTAGGATTAAGTGTTTTTATTTTTTCAGGAGTTGGGATTCTGATCTCATCATACTTACCTTCAGAATCTTCAATTATCGGAATACCCCATATTTCCATCGTTAAATTAGCACCATCTGCTTTTGCAATAATGATGATATCCGATTTACTGCTGTTCTGAAATTTAAAGTCGATGATATTACCAACCGAGTTAATTGTTGCATCAAGGCCTTTTGAGACGTAATCAACAGGCATTGAATGATTTCGTCTGTCAACGATTTTCATATCTGCCTTTACAGCAGCATTATATAATGTGCTGGAAAGCTGGCAAACTCCTCCTCCATATTGTTTTTCATGAGCGCCGGCTACATAAGCGGTTGCAACTTTCCAACCATTTTTCTTATTCCTTACCCCTAACGTTCCATTCGCTGAAAAAACTTCGCCAGGATGAAGAATCGTACCTGTTATTATACCGGCACCTTTTTTAATATTATATTTTCTGTTACTGATACTTTTAGAATAATTAGTTGTCATTTTACCGCGCAAAACGTATTTTGATTCAATATCCGCAAGTTTAATCTCTGCAGGTGTATCGATAAATTCTGCGTTGATTTCATCACCATTCTTTGCGCTCTTTACAGCAGACAACATAGATTCACGGTCCAGAATCTTACCGGATTCATCAGCAACAAAAGCAATTTCATTCAAATCTGAATCATATCCTACTGAAGCATCTTTAGGTTTAACATCAACAGAATTACCGTATTCATCAATAACTAATTTTAAAGTGATGGGTTCAAATTCAAGTTGTACGTTGAAATCAATTCCTTTTTCTTTTATTTCGCGCGCTTCCTGCATAACAGAATCATAGCCTTTATCTTCTCTGACTAAATTAAATGCTTCATTCAAAACATCTTCCAAATTATCAAATAAAGGAATTTTTTCTTGTGTTAAAGAAAACTTGTCTTCACCATTAACAAGAATAATGGAAAAAGAACTTTTCTTTTGATTGATTGGTTCTTCTAATAATGCTTTTGCTTCAGATATCGTTTTTCCGCCTATATCAATTCCTTCAACTTTTGTCCCTTCCAGATAGGTAGCTCTACGTAGAACAGAATTCATTTCAGCCAATTTTTCGTTGTCAATCGGCTCATCTGTAACAACAGGAATAATTTGCTGTGCAACCGGAATAGTAGGAACAGCTGTATTATCGGGCACAACATCAGAAATAGTATTCTGTTCACATGCAATTATAAACAACATTATAAATGCTATCATAAAAGCAAGAATGATCCTTTTTAAATGTCTGGTCATCTTTTCGCCTTCCTTTTTTATCAATAAAAACACATAATTTGCTATTTAGCATTTTATCATAAATGTTTATAATCTTCATGAAATTCAGAAAGCTTTTAAAAATAAGTTACAATTATTACACATATAATTTGACATAATCGTTTATATTCTTTGAAAAATGAATTATAAATTATGGAACATCTTATATTGCAGCAAATGTTTTATGATACGCTTGCTTTGATTTTTAAAATATGTATGTTATACTGATTTACATATATGAAGTTAGGAGCTATATAGATGCATAAAAAAAACAAGAATGGACTTTCCCCTATGGATTATGCACTTTCTTATCTTACTTCAAAAGATCGGACATATTGGGAGATGCAAAATTATCTTGATACCAAAAATTTCGGAGAAGCTGATATTGAATCAACTCTTAATCGTCTTTCCGAACTCGGTATGATTGATGATAAAAAATATGCCATACGTTTTGTCCAGACGAGACTGGCCTCTAAACCCTTATCCTCAGATCACATTAAGCGTCAACTGCTTGATCATCATATCAGTATGGATTTAATTCAAGAAGCGCTTGAACAGATATCAGACGATTCTGATTTGGTTAATGCATGTGAAATTGCCAGAAAATTTTATCGACAATTTGCTGGTTTAGAAACAGAAAAACGGCGCTCACGTATACTCTCCAGGTTGCAATCTCGAGGTTTTCCAGTTGATATATGTTATAAAGCATATCAGGCTGCATGTGATTCTTATTCAGAGGAGGCAGACAATTGAAAAGGATCGTATCTCCATCAGACATGAAAGCCTTGGATCAATCTTGCGTTTCAAACGGTATCTCCTCGCTTGAACTTATGATAAGAGCTGCTAGAGGAATCAAGGATACAATTCTCTCTATAAGACGTAATCGATTCGTTACCTGTTTGTGCGGTTCAGGAAATAATGGCGGAGACGGGATTGCACTTGCATGGCTGTTAAAAAAAGATAATATTCCAGTGAGGATTATTCTTCTTGCCGAAGAAGCCAGACTGACTTCTGATTCAGCATACTATTTTAAACTAGCTAAAGAAGAAAAGGTTCCTGTTTTCAAAGAGTGGGACCCCATTTCTGATGAAATTATAGTAGACGCTATTTTCGGTATAGGACTTAACCGTGAAGTATCCGGTTTCTATGCTAAGTTAATCAACAATCTTAATTCTTCAGGAAAAACTGTTATTTCTGCGGATATTCCATCGGGATTACATGCATTAACAGGTTCAGTCTTAGGAACGGCGGTAAAAGCAACTATAACTGTAACTATGCAGTTTATTAAATCCGGAATGCTGCTAAACCAGGGGCCGTCTTTCTCTGGAGATATACGGATCTGTACTCTATCTGATCATTCTAAATTTGATTACGAAAATGAAATGTTCTTGCAGGAAGATAGTGATATAATTTCCCTTCTTCCTCCCCGCCCCTTTGACTCGCATAAAGGCAAAAACGGTCATGCCTTATTATGTGTCGGTTCTGCTCAGTACACCGGTGCAGCATTGTTAAGTTCCAGATCATGCCTGAGAACTGGCTGCGGCATACTATCCGTTTGTACCCCTGACCAGGTGAGGCCTTTTTTTCAATCGCTGCCTGAAGCGATAACTATTCCCATCGGTTCTGAAGATTGGAATCATGATTCCTGTGTAACAGCGGTAAAAGCTTTCTCAGGTAAATCTGCAATCGGAATCGGATGCGGACTCGGTTCGGGGGATACACTGCTATTATTGTCAGAAGCAATTAAAAGCAAGCTTCCTCTTGTTATAGATGCCGACGGATTAAATACTTTGTCTAAAAACAGAGATCTAATTCCTCTGCTTCATTCAAATATCGTAATCACTCCGCATCTCGGGGAAATGGCTAGATTGTTGAATTGTAAAGTTCAAGATGTTGTGGAAAATCCTCTAAAAGCTGTGCGTTCCTTTTCCTGTACAGTGCTTCTTAAAGGTCCAACCACTCTTGTTAGTGATGGATTGAAAACAGTATTTTGTACAGAAGGTTCTCCAGCTCTTGCTAAAGGTGGAAGCGGTGATGTACTGACTGGTATTATCACTGCCTTATTAGCACAAGGTTTGTCCACTTTTGATGCAGCAAGGACCGGCACCTATATTCTCGGGACTACTGCTAAAAATGCAATGAAACTATTAAATGAGCGCATGTTGCTCGCTTCAGATATCATTGACTTATTGGAACAGGAGACTTATGAATAAAAAAATAAACGGAAATATACTAGGTATACGTGACAGCATTTTAGATGAAATGCAGAATATTTATTGCTTTTCACAAACTACCGGGATATTTCTTTCAAAAGAATTGACAGAGAATCTGGCCATTTTCACGGAACGTATTGGACGGGAAATCTCAGTTTATATTTCTCGTGGAGGCGAAATCGTTGATGTTTCTATAGGCGATGCGACCACAGTCACGATGCCCGAAATGCGTCTAGTACGCAACATCGACCGTCTTTGTGGCGTACGATGTGTACATACCCATCCGAACGGGAGCGGATATTTAAGCGATGTTGATCTTGGTACTCTTAACTCAATGCGCCTTGATTCTATGGTCGCAATTGGTGTAAAAGATGGATTGCCAACATCTGTTTATGCTGCTTTTGTCGGAGAAATGGAAAATGAACAACGAAAGCCCGTTATTTACGGCCCAATGCGGTATGATCGTCTCCCCCAGCAGCAATTAATTGATGCAATCAATGAGTCCGATGCAAGATTGAAAAGTTCCGCATATTCGGTTTCTCAAAACGAACCCGAACGAGCGATATTGGTCGGAATTGAGAATACTGAAGGTTACGACACTTTAAATGAACTTTCTCAGCTTGCAGAAACTGCGGGTGTAAAAGTTATATCCATTGAACGTCAAAGAAGACGTCCCATCGATAATGCCACATACATTGGTTCAGGAAAGGCTGATGAATTAAGACTTCTCGGGAGTGCTACAGAAGCTGATCTGTTCATCTTTGATGATGAGTTGTCAGCTATTCAGATGCGTAATCTTGAAAATATTCTCGGAACACAGGTTATTGATCGTACCATGTTAATTCTTGACATATTTGCGACACGTGCTTCTACTCGAGAGGGAAAACTGCAGGTCGAACTTGCACAGCTTCAATACCGACTTCCACGTTTATTAGGAATAGGAACGATTCTTTCAAGACAAGGTTCATCCGGTGTAGGAATGCGCGGACCTGGTGAAAAAAAGCTGGAAATAGACAGACGTAGGATTCATAGGCGTATCTATGAATTAAATCAGGAACTGCAGGAAATAGAAAAGCAGCGTTCTCTCAGAAGATCTTCCCGTAAAAAAAATGACATTCCGCTTGTTGCTCTTGTCGGATATACAAATGCGGGTAAAAGCACTTTGCTGAATCAGCTCTCTGGAAGTTCGGTTTTAGCAGAAGACCGTCTTTTTGCTACTCTTGATCCCGTCATACGAAAAGTATCCCTTCCCGAGGGTACGGAATGCCTTGTTTCAGATACTGTAGGATTTATCAATAAATTGCCGCATGAATTGGTTCAAGCTTTCCATTCGACCCTGGAAGAAGTAAAAAATGCTGACTTAATTCTTCATGTGATAGATTCAGCTTGCCCCTATTATGACATTCAGATGAAAGTTGTTGAAAACGTGCTATCACAACTTGGAGCCAGTGATATCCCCGTAATCGAAGTATATAATAAAATCGATCTTTCAGGAGAATCACATAAAAATCGGTCACGTGCAGTTAGCATCAGCGCAAAAAATGCATATGGCATCGATGAATTACTGAATAAAATCGAATCAGAACTGAATCAATCACAAATTCGGATTTCCGTTATCATTCCTTATGATAAATTTGACGCTATGAACACAATACGTGAAATCGGAACGATATTGACTGAACAATATGAAGAAAACGGAAATCATGTTTCTGCAATGATTGAATCGGACAAATTATATAGGCTTCAAAGCGCTCTCGGTATTGAAATTGTTCGTCCGAAGGCTGAATGGGAGGATTAAATATGATTGATAGTATTGGATTTGATCTTGATGGTACGCTTTGGGATTATGCGGATCAATATGCAACAATTTTCGGTAAAATAGTAAAACACCTGCCGGGTGTTCATGCACCTTCCGTATCAGAAGTTCATGCTGTAACAGGTCTTGCTGCTGCTGATTATATTTCCAATCTTTTTCCGGAATTGAAAAATCAACCTGTTGCATTTCTACAGGAAATATTCCATGAAGCAGAAATTATCGGTTGCGATGAAGCAATGATGAAAAGCGGCTTACTATATAACAAAATGGAAGAAACATTACAAATTCTTTCCAGTAAGTATAAATTATTTATAGCTAGTAATTGCGAACCCTTATATCTTGATAATTTTTTAAAAACTCATAATCTATCACGCTTCTTTTCTGATTCTATTTGCCAGCATTCCCATGGTTCAAAATCAACCAAAGGAGAAAATATATTAGAAGTAATCAGACGAAATTCATTTCATTCGACTGTGTTTGTCGGCGATGCTCAAAGTGATGCGGATGCTGCTAAATTTGCCAATGTTCCGTTTATTTGGGCTTCATACGGATATGGCTCTGTTCCAGATGCAAGGTATATAATAGATCAACCGATTGATCTTCTTTCCAGAATACAAGAGATTTAAATGGCTCAATGTCAATAGTTGGGGTTGAGCTTGTAGAAACATTCAAAGAGTAATTCTGAACCCACTGCCCGAGGGCAGTGGGTTCACTGCGTCTCAGGGTCAGGCTGTACGGTTTGTCATCAGGATCCGTTGCCGGAAATTGT
>JAEEGL011151245.1_pt1 | contig 20581 bp, 18 predicted proteins | sample 9134231 | NCBI WGS metagenome assembly JAEEGL01 (sample SAMN16246548, study PRJNA631951) | gut metagenome | biome: gut microbiome; feature: rumen; material: fiber-attached | host: Bos | place: Iran: Karaj | collected 2018-10
ACCGAACGGTGTGACAAGTATAGAAGACAGTGCGCTTGAAGAATGTTCGTCACTGAAAAGTGTAACGATTCCCGGCAGCGTGACGAGTATGGGCACAGACGTATTCAAGTATTGCGTTGCCCTTGATGACATTTACTTTGGGGGTACACGCGAAGAATGGAATGTAATCTCACCGAACGCTTCTGTACCGAATGATACTGCTGTTCATTGTTCCGACGGTATGTCAGTTAATTTTATTGACGTTACACCGGGGGCATTTTATGAGAAAGCAGTGAGATGGGCAGTTGAAAATAATATAACGGCTGGAACAAGTAAAACCACTTTTTCTCCCGATGATGGATGTACCCGTGGTCAGGTCGTCACGTTCCTATGGCGTTCGGCGGGAGAACCCGAACCGGAAAGTGGTCGAAACCCGTTTTCTGATGTAGAATCCAACGATTATTTTTACAAAGCAGTTTTGTGGGCTGTGGAAAAGAACATTACCAAAGGTACGAGCACAACAAGATTTTCTCCCTCTGAAGTTTGCACGAGAGGCCAAATAGTTACTTTTCTGTGGCGTACTTCCGGCGAGCTGAAAACTGATACCGCAGAAAACCCTTTTGATGATGTTATAAAAACAGATTTCTTTTACAGCGCGGTCCTTTGGGCATTAGAAAAAGGGATAACAAAAGGGACGTCAAATAATACATTCTCTCCCACAGACAAATGTACACGCGGTCAGGTAGTGACATTCCTTTTCAGAGATTCAAATTAACATATATTTTCCTTTTCCAAAGTGAGTGAGATCGATATGCTGAAAAAATCATTTATCAGATCACTATATGTGATTCCTGTGTTGGTTGCGGTAATCCTTTTCTCGACATTTTTGTGGAATCCAGATTATCTTATTACACCACCTGAATATATGGGTTTTGAGGATCATATAGAAAGAGCGATACCTATTGCTATTATCGCTTTTTATTCATTATTTCTTCCAAACAAATTTGAGATAGAACTTGGGTTGGTGAACGGATACGGAACGCTGAGACTTGCGTTAACAAAAGTAATTCCCGTGTTCATTTATTCGATGCTAGCATCCTTTGCCGCTGTCGTAGTATATCGGTTCAAACCGTTTGATATTCTTGGGGCTAAGTCCCTTATTCCGATATATGTGCCTGAAAAATATAGATTATTCACTTTTTTCTCTGTTTTCGTGACTTTATTATTCTTTTCTTCGGTCTATTTCTTCATAAGGGTTCTATTGAGAAATTGCTATCTGCCTGTTATCGCGGATCTTTTGATATACTCATTTTTTTCACCGATATCATCAAGTATTAAAAGAGGAGTAACCGACATTCGAGTGTCAATTATTGACCCGTTTATAACGACGTATTTTGTGGGAAACACAATTCCAAACGGAATAGCAGAAAAATATCAAGATCTTGCCATACTGAAAAACGCATGGACGGTAAATCGACTCATTTTCCTTTTCCTTTCATTGGTGTTGCTCGCGGCGACGATAATGCTCCTTCGCCGCGAGAAACTCCACCGTGGATTCGGCGATTAAACGAAAAGGAGGGTGATATTTTGAGAAGGAAAACGAATTATTTTACTCGGATTGTGTCGACCATTCTCGCAATTTATTTCACGATCACAGTAGCATTCCCCATTTTCGCAGGAGATGTGAACTTCACCGACGTCAAAAAAAGCGACTGGTTTTATGAAAGCGTAAGGTTTGTAAATGAAAAAGGCTATATGAAAGGAGTATCAAATACTTCGTTTGATCCCGTGGGTAATTTGACACGCGGAATGTGCGTTACCATTCTTTACCGAATAGCCGGAGAGCCCGAAACGAACGGAAAAAATATTTTTTCTGACGTGAAGGTCAAAGAGTACTTTACCCTGCCTGTAATATGGGCATCAAATAATGGGATAGTATACGGACGAACAGAAACTACTTTTGTCCCGAACGGAACGATAACACGGGCAGAGTTTTCCGCGATGCTGTTCCGTTACATTAGTTCGGAGGCTCTGTCTCTCGAAGAAACGCGCATCGGCTCGCCGGCAGATTATGATAAGATACCATCGTATGCAAAAGATGCTGTTCTTTCTATGTTTCGGTGCGGGATTATAAACGGAAGAGAGGGAGGGATTTTTGATCCTGACACGTTTATAACTCGAGCCGAGGCGGCGGCGATGATCGAGAGGTTTGTCAGAGCAACTCGGCAACTGCCTCATATTCACAGCTATAAAGCGACTGTTAGCTATCCGACCTGCACGAAACAAGGCTACACCACCTACACCTGCGAATGCGGTGACAGTTACGTTGACGATTACGTCGTAGCTCTCGGTCACGAATGGGGTACGTGGATCGAGACGATTCCGGCCACCAGCAACGCTGACGGTGAGAAGACGAGAACGTGCTCAAGATGCGGAGCGAGCGAGACTGAGCCTATTCCCTCGACCGGACCCGAAAATCCCACCACTCCAAGGGTCGTCGTTTTAGGTGCTGAGGCGTTTCCCGGCGGATCTGTCACACTTATTGTGTCGATAGATAACAATCCAGGGTTCAACGCGTTCAACATCAGTATAGTTTTTGACGGCGAGGTTCTTACACTTGACAGCGTTTCTCTTGCAGATGGAATACCCGGTCAGTTTGGTTTCAAAAAATACGCGGTCTGGATAAACGACTCAGACTATTCGACGGACGGTCCACTGCTTGTATTGTCATTTACGGTCAATGAAGGAGTCTCCACCGAGCAAACTCAAGTGACGGTTTCTTTCGAGGACGGCGATTTCAGCAATTACGCGGAAGAGGATGTGTTTCTTGAAGTTGTACCCGGCGTGGTCAAAATAGTTGAACCGTAAGCGACGATTCATAACTCTTCCTTCTTTCGCGTGTTTCTACGGCGGCAAACGCATCTGTTTGCCGCTGAGGGACGCGCCGGAAAGACAGACTATTTTCCGTTATAAAAACCATAAAGGTGTATATGTAGGAGGACGATGATATGATAGAAATAAAGAATCTCACAAAGATCTACCCAAGAGGGAAAAAGAAAGCACTCGATGGAGTTAATATTGCGATCCCGAACGGAATTTTCGGGCTCATCGGACGAAACGGCGCGGGAAAAACAACGCTGATGCGCATTATAGCCACCGTTATGGATCAGACAGACGGCGATATTCTCATCGACGGGGTCGACCTCAAAAAGTGTAAAAACGAATTCAGAAAGTCCCTCGGATATCTTCCGCAGTCGACAAAACTCATGCCTCGGCTCAATATAGTCGAATTTCTCGATTACATCTGTGTTATGAGAGGGATGAAGGATAAAAAAGAACGCCGCGAGAAAATTGAGAGCGTAATTGAAACGGTTGGTCTCGTTGGAGAGGAAAAGAAACAACTCGGAAGATACTCCGGCGGAATGCTGCGCCGCGCGGGTATCGCGCAGGCGATCATTGGCGACCCTGCGACGCTCATCATCGACGAACCGACGACGGGACTCGATCCGGAGGAGAGGATCTATTTTCTTAATCTGCTCTCCCGTATTGCGCAGGACAGGACGATTATCTTCTCGACGCATATAATTTCGGATATAGAACTGCTTTGCAAAAACATTTGCATTCTCGAACTCGGACAGGTGAAATACCTCGGTGACAGAGGATCGTTCGTTTCTGCGCTTGAAGGCAGAATGTTCGAACACGAGGGGACTCCAGAGGACGAGACAAAGTTGAGACAGTCGACCGTCGTCACGTCAGTTTCATACGTCGAAGGTGTGGCTCACGTCAGGTATGTCGCGGACGAGCCTTTTCTCGAAGGGTCGTTCCTGACAACGCCGACTCTTGAAGACGCATACATTCACGTTCTTGGTGGAGTAAAAAGGTAGAGATTTATATTCATTTTCAATCTCATTTTCTATTATTTGAAATGTGGAATTACTCAAACAAAAGCAATAATGAAAAAACAAATTCTTTGAAAAGAGAGGATAATAGTTTGAAAACTAAGAAAGTGATCAAATTGATCAATGATGAACGTCTGAATGTGAAGACAACCTCAGCAAAGGGCTGCGATGTAGAACAAAACGACCACTGCTACAACTTAGATGCTGCCCAATGTTGGTTTGGAGCGTATGATACCTGCGCTACGAAGGACCTTGCAGCATGCATAAACAATGGCACAAACGACGTCTGCTTTTTCGAGTATGACGTAACGGTCTGTTATGGTGGTCAGCAAGACTACACCTAAGGTAAAGTTCCCTTTCATAAAATGACTTCTTAAGACCTTTTCTTTATGAGAAAAGCACAATCTTTAATAGCAAATATCTGAAACTTTAATTGTTGCTTTTGTATTGAATAATTTCGGGGAGCAAAATCATAAGATTTTGCTCCCCACCACAGACCATATATATGATTTGAAGAACTCAAAGATAAAGTATGAGTTAATAATTTATTCGATTTGTTTCGCAGAGAGGATCAAAAATGTTATCAAAATCTTTCAATGCAACGATGAAAACCATTGTTCGTTCTCCGATCACATGGGCGGCGGCAGCTCTTATGTTGGGTGTTGTATTATATTATTCTTACATCGGTAGTTATGGTACAGTTGATTTGACAACGTACGAAACAATTATGGATAGAGACCCAAGGTTTGTCATAGAGTATAATGTGTACATCCAACACTTTCTTAATACCATAAGACGAGATCTTATGTATTTCGGAATCCCGCTTTTTTGTGTGATAGTTACAGGTATCGTATTGGCGAGAGATTGGCGAGATAATTTCTATGAGGTTGAACATGCCGGCAATATTCACCCTTCGACATATTTTTTCGGTAGATTTTTTGCAGTTTCATTATTTTTGAACTCTTTCACTCTTATAATGTACATTTTTTCATTTCATTTATATGTTATTACACGAGGAGGAGTTCCTTCTTTAACTCCATGGGAGTATTTTTTTGACTCGAACGTCAGATTACTTCGAGAATTTTTCATAACCGGTCTCCCAGGGGTGCTTGTTTTTTCGGGGGTAACCTTTGTCGCATGTAATATTACAAAAAGTGGAACGATAGGGACATCCGCCGGTATTGTGTACGTAATATTCGAGTATTTGGCAAAAACGGTCTTGGCGCGCAGGATGCCTCAAATCTACAAAAATTTTTTCACGCCGACACCGTCTTATCTATATCAATACTGGGCGTATTATGATACAGAATGGTTTGATGTGAAATTTCCTCACAATCCATTTACAACAGGAGAAATGCTTTTATGTCTAGGGATCCTCTATTCTGCGGTCGTACTGTTTGCATTTATCTCATACATTTGCATCAAGAGAAGAAAGGTATAAAAATCTCATTTAAAAGTCAATTAAGGAAGTGAATTGATGTCTTTCGAGAAAATAGTATTACCTATATACACTGAGTTCACATCAAGGTCAAGTTATGCGTCTTTTTTTATAAAAATCGGAAGCGATAGAATCATAAACCACTTTATCTGTCATGCTCTTTCAAATTTGTATTTCGATAGTACTTATCTCGAAATAGTGGGTCAACACACTTTATACGGGATAGAGAAATTGTTTGAAACCCATTATGAATCCTTCTATAAGCACATGCTGGAAAAGAGAAGAGAAGATTATTTATATTACATTCAAAAGATATTATCAGAAAAATATTACTTTACTTCATATCATGATGAGTTTTTTATTGAAGGGTCAGCATGCTATAGGATTAATCACCATGACAAGGAACATACGGTATACGGATTCGATAATAACGAAAAAGTATTTTATGTATTATCCTTTGGGGAAACCGGGATGCAAGAATATAAGGTGCCTTTCGAAAAGTATTTGGATTCCTTGTATTCTTTTCATGGTGATTTTATTTATTATTCGTATTCGAAACTAAAACCTAGAAATAATTATCCTTTTAATAAAGAGTTTATTGTTCGTAATCTTGAAGATTATATAAGTTCAAGGAATAGATTTTGGGTTGTCAACCCTTCGAATATATCATTTGGATTTCAAGCCATAAAAGATTATTATTCTTATATAAATGAATTGATTAAAGAACAGTTGCCGGCTCAAATAAACGATTCAATGCTATTGTTGGATCATAAAAAGATGTTTTCGAAAAGTCTCAATTATCTTGAAAAAGCTGGAATGATTACTCCTGAGAAATGGAGTGAAAGGTATTCCGATATTATAAAAAATGCTGCTAGGCATTTAGATCTTTTAAAAGAATACAATGATTCGTTTAAAACCGGTGATAAAAGAAGAACTGTATTATTATCTGCAAACGAAATGATTGCAGCTGAGGAAATTATAATTCGTGAGCTGATAAATCGAGGGTTGACATATGGGCGGAGATAATGAGAACATAAAAAAAATATTACCGATTGATACAAATCCGCAGTACCAGTCATATGATTACTTGGCTTTTATTAATGGGATAATATCTAGTTCTTTCGAAAATGCGGAATTATGGTCAATTACACATACTCTTGATATTCTGTTTTCTGAAAATAGCCTTTTGGTTTTTAACAGAGAAGCTTCATTCATTGACAAAGGTCCGATCATAGTCAACAAAAAACAATTGTTCTATTATGATATCCTATATCATCCCGAAATGGTAATCGGACAAATTAAAGAGCTTATTCATGAGGACTGGTACATAGAAGGATCTTTTAATGAAAAAGTTATACCTGAAAAATACGCATATGGTAAAAAAGATAGTATTCACAGTTTCTTTCTTCACGGATATGATGATTTGAAACAAGAACTCTATGCGGTTGGACATACAAAGTCTGGACAGTTTGAGTCATACAAAATTAAGTATACTACTTTTTCGGAATCACTAAAATTAGATAAGCGAAACACAAATACTTTGTTCCTTGCGAAAAAAAACAATAACTATATATGTAAATTTGATCTTGATAGAGTGTATCAATCAATAAAAGATTATCTTTTCTCGCAGAATAGTTATTTATATTCTGAAGATGGTGCGTCATTTGGAATAAACGCCATTTTGCGATACGTTGATTCACTTAACGAAATCTCGAAAAGCAGAATGAAAGTGGATTTAAGAAATAGTAGGCTATTATCAGAGAACAAAAAAGTCCTATATAAAGCGCTTCAGATGCTTCCCGCTTTTAGCAGGATTGATAATAAAGATTCAGTTGAAAAAATATACTCAAGTTATTCACTGCATCAATATATAGCTATTAAATATAACATTTCAGGAGATCAATCTATCTTACGCGACGCCATTAATTCGCTTCTCGAACTAGTTGAAGCGGAAAAAAGCGTTTTGAAGAAAATTGTAACAAAAAAATAAAAGGAATAATCGCTTACCCAGTGATGCGATAACTTAAAAAATGAAAAAAATTAAAGATAGAACAAAAAACCTGATAAGGCATTATAAGCGCAGTTTTGTTATTTCATGGAAAGCATCGCCTTCTTTGTTTTGCTTCAGAGTGCTTTATGAGTTGATTTCAGTTGTTATACCTATTGTTTCTTTGTTTCTGTCGAAAACAATAATCAACATTCTTAGTTCATCGTCATATGATAATAAGTTGTCCGATTTTCTTGTATATATCGGACTAACTATTTCTTTGCAACTTGTCAGCTCTCTTTTGGGGAGATTAAATACTTATATGGCGACTATTCATGGAGACCGAATAAGTCATCAAATTGATAACGAAATTATTCATCAGATCAATAAACTTGACATTTCATATTTTGATAACCCGGAATTCTTTGATAATATGCAAAATGCGATAAGAGATTCTGGTTCTCTTCAGTCTTTAACATGGACGTCCTTGATAATGATAAAGAGTATTATCCAGTTAATATCTCACCTTATCATAATGGCAAAACTAAATCTTTTCATTCCCGGTATAATAGTTTTATGCTGTATTCCTGGGATAGTTGCCGACAAATACATTGCAAAAAGAAAATATAACTGGCAGTTAAAAAGGGCAAGAAATGACAGAAAGCTTGGATATTTAAAAGGAGTTCTTCAAGCAAAAGACTATGCAAAAGACATTAGAGTTTTTGAAAATCAGAATTATTTCAAAACAAGGTTTGTTGATATGTGGAAGGAATGGTACTCTGAAAAAAAGAAAATGGAGAAAATGAAACTTACTCTTTCTTTCGCTTGTTCAATTCTGCCTTTGCTCTCAACGACACTTGTTCTTATTTGTGTTGGAGTTGGAATAGTCAATGGGTTGAATACTCTTGGAGATTATTCTTTGTATGGAGGTGCTTCGACTCAGCTTTTGACTTCTGTCACGGCATTTGCAGGTGTTATTAATCAAAGTTATGAGAGCGAGATGCGGTTGAACAAATATGCTGAGTTCTTGAAACTTGAGCCTCTGATATCAGATTCTGGAAAAGAAAACATACTTGATATCGATACAATCGAATTTAAAAATGTATGTTTTAAATATCCTCGTACAGATAAAAAAGTTTTAGATAATATTTCTTTCGTAGTTAAGAAAAACCAAAGCTTAGCGCTAGTCGGTTTGAATGGCGCAGGGAAATCGACAATTGTAAAGCTTTTACTGAGGCTCTATGATTCTGATGAAGGCAAAATACTAATAAATGGAATTGATTTAAAAAAATATGATATCAAAAGTTATCACAAATGTATTGGTGCAGTCTTCCAGGATTTTGCGAGGTATGATCTGAAAATAAGAGAAACTGTATCGCTGACAGATATCGACCGAGTGAACGATGATCAAAGGATAATTGATGCATACAACGACGCTGAAATCAACATTGGAATCAATACTCTTCCTCATGGGATTGATACATATTTAGGTAAGACATTTGATCCTGAGGGCCTAGAACTGTCAGGGGGGAATTGGCAAAAAATAGCAATTGCACAAGCTTTTTTCAAGCGATCATCCCTTATGCTGTTTGATGAGCCTAACTCTGCTCTCGATCCGGAAGCTGAGAGAAATATTTTTGAGAAAATGAAGCAGCTCGGAGAGAATAAGTGTGTAATATATGTTACTCACCGCCTTTCTGCCGCAACTACTGCAAATCAGATATTAGTAATAGAGAATGGGCAAAGTATTGAATATGGAACGCATAAAGAGTTAATGCAATTACATGGTAGATATTGTGACTTGTTCAACAAACAGGCAGAGTATTATAAGGAATAATCCACTTCAAAAGGGAGTATTACTTGCTTATTCACACTAATTCACAAAAAACTAGGCACTGATACAAAAAAGAGGTTTATCTAATGCTTTTCAAGAAAAAAGAATTGCCCTTTGATGAAAAACCGCTTGTTTGCCAGTACCTATTAAGTGCCTACTCATTGGGAATAATCCAAGCTAACTCCAAAGAACTGGGCAAGGATTTAATGCCTTGGTTAAGTAGCAAATTTATTAACTGCAGTTTTGACAGTAATCAACCGCCTGAAATTGATTCAAAGTTTTCTGTTATGGTATTTGATGGCGATGCGACCAATGATCAATTATTGTGTATCACACCTATTTCAATACCTATTGATAGTGCGGAAAGAATTAACGGTGAATGCTTTCTCTGTTTGTTGAACGATTTATTATCAACCGGAAACTATATAGTTGGTATGTTCAATGAGAAATACATTCCTTCCATGCCTCCTTATCATAAAATAGACGCGCCGCACACATTTCTGCTATTTGGGTTTGATAACGAGACGCAACAATACTCTTCTGCTGGCTTTATTGATGATTTGCGTTTTTCAAATTATTCCGTATCATATGATGATTTCTTGAAGAGTATTGTATCGCTGGAAGAGAATCGCCCTAATGTAATATTGAAGGCGATAAAGTATAACGCAGATAAGGAATTCGTTGTCAATTATCCAAGAATTATACAAGTCTTATCGGACTATCTTAACTCGGAGAATAATATGAGACCCGGATGCCCGGAAAGCGAGGTCTTTGGATTATCAGCAATAAGGGCTCTTTCACAATTCTTTATTGATTGCACGGAGAAGACCAATACCCCCCTTGACGTCAGATACTCTAGAGGATTGTCTGATTCAAAGAAGGTCACAGCACAGGGCGTTGAGTTCCAATGTGATTATTTTACCATAAATGATCCCAAATCAATTTCAATGGCGAAAGAAGTCAGCAAAGTAGCTAACCTGATACATTTGATGGCGATCAAATATAACATTTCAAAAGATAGAGACCTCCTACAAACGATTAGCGACTGTTTTGAAAGGATTATCGAATTAGAGCAAATATATATGACTGCTTTTCTTGAAAAGTTAAAATCAATCAAGGATTTTCCTCCGGGGACATTTGTTTAACGGAATAATAGCGCACGAGAGAAGGGGTGTTAGGAGGAATAAACGATAATTACTTATTCTGAGCCGCCGGGAAGGCGGCTCTTATGTTTTGAAATATGAAAATACACCAGAAAAAGCCCCAAATACACCATTTTTAGGAATTGGATAATCCTTCATAGTACAATGATAAATGAAGAAGTGGATCTGTTTGATTTATTTAATATGACTGCTTTTTTGAGTAGTTAAAGTAAATTAAGTATTTTACTTTGTGGACATATGTTTAAAAGAAGATTTATGGACGTGAAAAGCATAATAATGCACGTTATAGAAAGCATTGATGATCAAATGTCGAAAAAGATAATAAACAGGGAATGAACTAATGAAAGGGCAAAGAGTCTATAAAGATGGTCGTCAAAAAATGAGTAATAAAAAAGGAGATTATGAAATGACTTAGATGAAAAAAATAATTTTTGACTAACAAGATCGAAAGGTAAGACTCTTCATTTGGGATTGATCTTTCACAGATCAGTTGATATGACTAATGATTGTAACGAACAAACTATTGTTGTAATAATCTATTTAAAAACTCAGTAACTTATTTGAACAGAACAAAGGAGAAGAACAAAATGAATAAAGCCATAAACATTATTTGCGCAATTCTTTCGATAGTAATTCTGATGGGGTTGACTCTGCCGTGTATAGCTGATGAAGCTAAGGACATTACTTCTGAGTTTAAAGATCCGGTTTTCCGCGATATTGTTTTAGAAACTATAGGCAAGAAAAAAGATGATAAGATTCTTTCGAGCGATGTTTCAGGTTTTACACATCTCGAAATTCACTCGAAAGAGGTAATTGATCTTTCAGGGATCGAATACTTCGCCTCATTGATGGAATTGAATGTGAGCAACTGTTCCTTGACTTCATTGAATGTTAATTCTCTCGAATATTTGACTCATCTCACTTGTTATGGAAATAGAATAAAAGAACTTGACGTCCACGGATTACAGTCTTTGGAAGGAATTTCATGTTACAGAAATAATATAACAGATTTACGTCTTTCCGAGTTACCGTCTATCATCTTTATTGACTGCTCAGATAATGAAATTACGACATTGGATCTGTCTGGAATACCTACGCTTGAGGAATTGACCTGTGATCGTAATAATCTTGAAACTCTTGACCTCACACCCTGTCCGAATTTTCGAATTATCTCCTGCGACTATAACAATTTTGACGGTCCCGAGGCTATCAAAGGATACCAGGAATGGATGAGCGAAGGAGCTATTATGTATCCGGCTAAAGGAGATCAATCCAACTCATATAAAGATGTCAATAGTTTGGATTGGTTCTATAATAATATTGACTTTGTAAACAAAAACGGAATTATGAACGGAGTGGGAAACGGATTATTCGCTCCTAATACTACGCTGACCCGTGCAATGGCTGTAACGATATTATTCAGATTGGATGAAGAATACTACCAAAGCAGAGGCGACAAATTAACATTTGAAGCATCTGGATTTACTGACGTTCCGGGAAATGTATGGTATTCCAATCCTGTAAAATGGGGAAAAAGGGCCGGAATTATTTCCGGGAAAAGCGAAAAAATATTTGACCCTGACGGAGCAATAACCCGTGCCGAATTTGCGACTATACTCTACAGATTTTTTATCTTCAAAAAGGTGTGGAATATTTCCGGCGCAGATATTCATGAGATCCCTGCTGATTATGAAATTGTCCCCGAATATGCAAAAGATGCGGTTGTTCGTCTTTTCTCAGCTGAGATTATTAAAGGGAGACCCGGAAAGTTATTTGATCCAAATGCAACAATTACACGTGCAGAAACTGCGGCGATGATCGAACGGTTTACAGAAAGAGTTTTTGAAGACGAAACTACTGAAGTCCCGGTAGTCGACTGAGTTATTTTTAATAAATCAAAAATTGGAGGACGCTATGAATATTAAAAGGCTGATAAAAAAAGTTTCGTGTGCTATTCTCATATGTCTTGTTCTGTCGTATTCATCAGTATTGGCATTCTCTCTCTCTAATCCTAACGATGAAAGAATTGAAAACAGCGCCGAAATCTTTACAGAAGGGTGTTACTACGATGGCGAAGTCATAATCGAGTTAAAAGACAATGATGAAACAAGGCAACTAGAGTTGTGTTCTTATTATTCAGACAATATTGAATTCAATGGAAAAGGTTCTCAAAGTATGGACGAGACTTCCCTCATTGTCGAACCGACTCAATCGGCAAAGAATGTGCTGGGAATAAACTTGTCAATTACTGAAATGGAGATGCTTAACCCTTCAAAGGAAAGAACACAAGAAGGCAAATATGTAGTTTCTGAGGCAAAAAACAATTCATTTCTGATAAAGTACAGCGAAGATATATCAGTAAATGATGCAATAGAAGAATTAAGCAACAGCGGTTTAATCGAATATGCTCAGCCTAACTTCATATATGAGACTGTTGCTTTGCCCAATGAATTCATCAATAATACAGAATGGTATATTGATGCTATTAATGCTCCTCAAGCTTGGAATATTACAACTGGAACAAAAGATGTCGTTGTCGGTATTATTGATACCGGTCTTGATGGAACTCACCCCGATTTAATTGCAAATTTATGGGATAATCCATATTATGCTCCTGGAATAGGTTGTATGGCGTGTAACTATGGAGCTGATGAACATGGATTTAACTTTTCAGGAGCTGGAAATGGTGGAGAACCCATAGGATGGACACCAACTTGTATAGGAAATCATGGCACCCATGTTTCAGGAATTGTCGGAGCGAAGGGAAACAATGGTATTGGAACATGCGGTATTAACTGGAATGTAAGTTTAGCATGGCTTGGATGCGCAACTGAAGATGGAAAGCTTAGTTCTGCAGCGATAAAAAAAGCCATTGACTATGCAGAAGATCATGACATTAAAATACTAAATGCCAGTTTCGGATCTGATAGTTTCGATACCTCGATATATAACGCAATATCAAATTATCACGGACTTTTTGTTGCGGCAGCTGGGAATAATTCTGAGAATAATAATCATTATCACCACTACCCGTCTGATTATGATCTACCCAATATTATTTCGGTCGCAGCAACCGATTCCGATAATAATCGTGCTTCTTTTTCAAACTATGGGAATGTAGCGGTCGATGTTGCAGCCCCTGGTGTTGCTATCTATAGCACACTAACCGGTGGATCATATGGAAATATGCAAGGAACATCCATGGCCACACCCGTGGTATCTGGGATTGCTGCACTTATATTGTCTGCACACCCTAACTACAGTCCGGGACAAATTAAAGCTGCGATATGCGGGACAGTTCAACAGAATATGGGCAAAACTTACGATGTAGCATATGATGGTGGAATAGTTGATGCATATGCAGCAGTATCCTTGAATCCAAACTCGATAAAGGGAATTACATTTAATTTGAATTATACCGGAGCTCCACAGCCGTATACTGATTGTGTTCTTTCAGGAGGTAAAGTGCCTGAACCATCAAAACGGCCAATTAGATCTGGGTATACGTTTGAAGGGTGGTTTACAACATCAAACGGTAATACAAGATACAATTTCAACACGTCTCTCTATAGTAATAAAACTGTTTATGCGAAATGGACCGCAGTATCTAACAATTCGTATGGAAAAGTATTTCCGGATTATCGATTTAGGAATGAGATTCTCTCAATTGTAAACAACCATGACAACGGAAACAGAAACGCGTCTTCGTTAATTACAAATGATATTTCTTTTCTTGAATCTATTACAACTCTTGATGTTTCATACAAGGAAATAGTTGATTTATCGGGATTAGAAAAGTTGAAAGGGTTGGTTAATCTGAACTGCTCAAATAATAGAATATCAAAGATTCCTTCCCTCGTTCCCTTCAACTCGATAGAAACTGTTAATTGTTCATATAATGATTTAAGGTATCTGGATATATATAATGCAGACTCTTTAGAGACTCTTCACTGCCAGAATAACGCATTAACCGGAATCAATTGCCCCGCTTCTTTACGTTTTTTGAAAGCAGATGATAATGGACTTAAATTCGTGAAATTCAAGAACAACGCACAAATAGAGTCCATTTATGCAAGTAATAATCTGCTTAGGGTTATTAATACATATAATCTTCCTGAGTTGGAAAATCTTGATGTATCAAATAACTATATGAACGACATAGGAGATGTAATGGGATATACAATGTGGGATGCACCAGCATTTCTTTTTGATAATGTCTACGGCCCACAAAAAACAGTTCACTTACCGTTTTCTGATGTTTCGACGTCTGCTTACTACCGGATGGCTGTAAAATATGTCTATAGTGAAGGAATAATGGAGGGCACATCAGGTACATTATTTGGCCCCAATAGTAATCTGAAACGTTCCGAAATCGCAGTTATTCTTTACAGAATGGCAGGCAGTCCGCCTGTAGATGGTTTATCAATTCCATTTACAGATGTATCAATTTACGCATCATATTATGACGCTGTAAAGTGGTTATATAATAACGGTAATAATCCTATAATGGCCGGAACATCAAGTACTCATTTTAGTCCAAATGACAATGTAACTCGAGAAATGATGGCGGTTGTTCTGGACAGATATGCCACGAGAAAAGGAACAACTCTTAAAGTTATACGGTCGTATGACACATTCAATGATCATTCTCAAATATCTAGTTGGGCAATTGCATCAGTAGAGAAATTGTATAAAGCTGGAATAATAAACGGGAATAACGGATACTATTATCCAAATGATAGTATCATAAGGGCTGATACTTCGATTATGATCAGAAAGTATGAGTGTATAAGACAATATACTTGAGATAACATCTCTTTGTCCGTGAAAATGAAATAATAGTAAAAACTGCTGGTGGAAATGCGGTGAAACATTTAGTTTCATCGCATTTCCATTTAAAAATGTATCCAATCAACCCGAAATAGTTTCCAATCAACCCAATTTTGTTTTTAACTGTCACAAACCTCAAAAAAGATCCTATAATATCTGCGCACTAAGGTTCTTTTTGATGTAGATTAACGGAATGCGATAGAACGAAGGTGTTCTATCGCATTTGCGCTTTTCTAAATTCTCTCGAGCAGGTGGATTGAACCGAAGCATTTGAAGCAAAACGCGGCGTGAGTCAAACTAATTCAGTAAAACTATTTTAATTGTATCAGCATTTGATTTCATTTTTGCTATCAGAGTAGTGAGTGATAAAAGCATACCGGTAGCGATCTTTGAAAATTGAATATCGTTTTCATGAGGTACGTAACATGCATTGACCGAAAAGCTAGTTTTTAAGCGCACGATATTCATTCTAGACAAACGAACTAATATGAATAAACAAGGGTGCCCGAATAAGACGACAATTGACGCAGAGGAAAATGATACTTCCGAAATTCGAGATTGGACCATAAAGAGGGCGCAACGTTGAAACTCCCTTGAGAAAAGGCAAGCAGCGTGTTACCGATGACTTTACAAAAAGAGATGAATACACACGGTACGCCGAGGATAAGTGTTTATTTCAATTTTTTGTCTCGAATACAAGTAATAGTTGTATCTTTTATGCGATGTTATTGTATTACTGAACTCTTTTTGAAAAAGCATTGATTTATTATTGGAGATATGTTATCATATTTCTCGCAAAAGAACATTTGTTCGTTTTACGAAAGGAGGGAAAAATGATAAACTTCATTTCACGTGCCGAGATAGAAGAATTATGTGATGAGTTAATTATTGAGTACTCAAAGCATTTTGAAACAGTAGATCATTACGTTGATATTGATGACTTCGCGAAACGCTATTTGAAGTTAATTGTTGTCTATGAAAATATTGCAGAAGAGGACATAGACCGTATTGCTTTTACCGGAGACGGAAAAAGATCCCTCCGAGTATCCAAAGGAGGGACCATTAAAGAAATTGTCTATCCAAGAAATACTATTGTAATGGACAAGTTTCTTTTGAATCCTTCAGAGAATAATCGGCGTCGCTTTATACTCAGCCATGAGACAGGTCACGTAATTGCTAATCGGATCAATCCGGATAGCCCTGCTTGTTTTCATCATTGTACCGATCGTGAAAGAAAACGTTATACTTTACAAGATCTCAAAGAGAGATATAGTATCGGCGAATGGCAAGCCAATACAATAGGGGCTTCGCTTCTAATGCCGCGATCAATTATAAAGAACGCTTTGAAGAGTTTTAATGGCGGAAGAAGACTGCCAATCTATGGGGAAAGTATCTTTCATCCAAGAGAAAAGGCGATCCTTGATAAGATGGCAAAATCACTTCAAGTATCTCATACAGCACTCGTCATAAGATTAAAGGAACTTGATATGTTAACTAAACATGATGTGTCAGAATACATTCGGAAAGAGCTTGGTTTTGGTGGTGATATCTAATGCAGTATTATACCTCGTCCACATCAGAAGAAGCTTTACAACGAGCAGAACTGTCTCAGAAGGAAGCAGAAGAGTTTATTGAACGCGAATTGAAATGTCCGAAATGCGGATATTTGGTTGCGTTTGCGTTCTCCGATGCGAAAGGGCACTTTAAAATTAAGTGTAAAAAGTGTAAACGAGTTTCTATTATGAACTTCGCATATTTTTGCAGACGAAAGACTAAAAGAAGATATAGTTTCTCAAAAGAATAAACTAAAAGAAATTCAAAACTGAATATAAACTCTATTCGAGCAAGCGGAGAGAATCGGAAACGATTGGACTACCAAGCGCCGTGCGAGTCAATGTGATACAGAAATAACTGTACCATTTTGATTTCCACGGCGCTTTTTGCTTGGATAGACTCGCACGCAATATTTGGGCCCTTTCTCTTGCTCGGGAAAGGACCTTTTATGATTCCTCAATGGAATTGTTTTTTAGGTAAATATCCCTGATAAAAGTATTTGGACGAAAGAAGATTAACACATCAAATACAACAAAAAAGGAGAAATCAAGAATGAGAAAGATCGATATTTCAAGATTAAACAATTACGAAGAGTTTATCAGCTGCTGTACATACTTAGATGCAAATAAGGAATATCCCGGATGGACTGAAAAAGAAAAATACATTATTGCAACTGATCTCGAACGGGATGAACTTGAAAAGAGGTTCCCGGAGATTACTTTGGCCCTCAGCCCATATGTGCTGATCAAGAACTGTCATATGGATGTCATCAGAGAGTATCACAGAAACGAACGAAAGCACAAGATGCGAGGGTACAGAAATAGCAGCAAGTTCAGTTATGACAGCATTACCGAAGAGCATCATCCGGAACTGGTCGACTGTACCTGTGAGGAAAGAATGGTCGACACGTCACTGCTTGAAGAAGCGCTCACAAAACTGTCAGAGGTACAGAGACGTCGTATTGTTCTTTATTTCTATAAAGGTTATTCCATTCCGGAAATTGCTAAATTGGAAAATGTAAGTAAAATGTCTGTTGATGATTCAGTCAAAACCGGATTGAAAAAGCTGAAAGAAATGCTTCAGTAATAACACGAGAAAGGATACGGAGGTGCAACAAAATGAACAGTCATAACTCATTTAAACAAGGAGATATTTTCATCTACGATTTCGGCGCAAAAGAAGGATCTGTACAGGCGGGGAAAAGACCGGTGTTGATTCTCGAATCAACCGGATTCAATCAAAAGTCTCCGACAACAATCGTGGCGGCAATAACGTCAGTTTTGAAGAAAACAGATATGGAATCTCATATATTTCTTGGTGAGAGATTCGGGTTGATCAAGCCATCTGTTTTACTTCTTGAACAGATACAGGCAGTAAACAAAAACGGGTTTGAGGATTATATCGGGAACATTGATGATGAATACGTCTGGTTCCAAATCAAGAACGCGCTGAAAAAGGGATTTGGCTTGTGGACTAACAACACGAGAAGAATCGGAGAAATAATCTGTTTATGTCCTATGTGTTTGAAGGGATCTTTTAAGAACAAAGGGTATATTCTCAGACGGATCGATCCTTTGAATAGAGTTAAAACTCCCTGCAGCAAGTGTGGACTACCGGGATATGATTATATGATTCTTGACAAGAAAAGTGTTCTAACACGTAAAGCAAAAACACCATTGTAAACGCGGTCGATTATTGTCATCGTTTACTCATCAAGCAAAGAGATCTGGTCGGGTAAGGGGGTGAGATAAATGGTAATATCACAAAATGAAATAACGGATGAACAGATCGATATCTCTAACACAAATGACGAAAGCAAAACGGATGAAATCGCCGACGACGGTCTTAGGTTCCTCGGGACAAAGGATATCGCAAAGCTGATGGGATGTTCAATTCCCGTTGCGAGACAGATAATGAAGCGCAAAGATTTCCCGCTTGTTATGTGCGGTAAAAACCTTAAGGTCATGAAGTCTGAATTTATAAAATGGGCATCCCAAAGGCGAGTCTGACGGTTAATCGCACATTTGTTATGGGCACGGATATTTTCTAAAATGTCCGTGCCCGAAAATTTTTAGGAGGATATAACGATGGCAAAGAGTATGAGAAAAAAGAAAGGCAACGGGGAGGGAACAGTATATAAAACGAAATCGGGATACAGAGGACAGATAGTAGTAGGAACAGATGACGATGGAAAACCGATCAGAAGGAATGTGACCGGAAAGACGATAAGAGAGGTCAACGAAAAACTGACTACAATCAAGAACAGTATAATTACCGGGACCTATATCCCGCCAAACAAAATCACTATTTGCGAATTGATCGGAATAATGATTGAAGACGAACTGAAAATGAACTATATCAAGAAGTCGACCTATTACCGAAAAATCGAGTTGTTAAAACGATTTGAAAAGAATTCGTATTTGAATAACACACCGATACAGGAATTGAGTTATACGCCTCTCAAAGAGTTCATTTTGTCCGAGGGGAAAATGTCTCAGAGTATCATCAATAAAATGTATATGATTCTCCAGAAGGCGTTGAGGGAGGCGGTCAAACGGAGAATAATCAGCGAAAATCCGATCGAAGATCTGAAGAAACCAAAAACCTCACAAACGCGCGAGAGGGTTCGAGCTCTTACCGTGGAAGAGCAGCAGAAGTTGTATAAGATCCTCACCACGGAGGACATAAATTACTCGCACCAAATGCTTCTGTCTATGCTGACAGGGATGAGGATGGGAGAGATAAACGCGTTGAAACCGGAAGATATCGACCTTCTGGCAAAAGCCATTGCCGTTTACAAAACCATGTCACGGGGACTGAAAGGCGAGACCTTTGTTTCAAACAGTGCGAAAACCGCAAATGGTAACCGCCTCGTTCCGTTTTCCGCGATCGTACTTCCTCTTATTCACGAGATCCTTTTATGCGCCGGAAAGGAATATCTTTTCGAGAACAAAGGAAAGATTATCAACACCTCACAGGTTAATATGCAGTTTCAGCGCGTCCTTCAGAAGTACGACATCATTGACAAGCGGATTAAAGGAAGAGTCACGCTTCATTCTCTGCGTCACACTTTCGCTACCCGGTGTATTGAGGCGGGGATGCAGCCGAAGGTCCTTCAGCACATCCTCGGGCATTCGGATATTAAGGTGACGTTAAACACCTACTGCGACGCATTTGAGAATTTCCAGAACGAGAACCTGGCAAAGACGGACGAGTATCTATCGAATTTGGGTATTCATTTTGAAAACTCGGGATTGATTAAGGCTGCGGGATGAGTAAGGTTGAGTAAGGCAGAGATTGCGTCCGTTGCACTCCGGTTGCACACCTCGAAAAAAAGATGCCCGTAAAATAAGGGGTTTTCGGGCTTTGAGTCCACCCACTCAGATAAAAAGAGCAGGCATACGCCTGCTCTTTTTATCTGCATACTTCATTACTTGAACCACGTAAGAATTGCGAAGCAATTCTTAACCGCCTTCGCTCGGTGTCGTCTATGCTTCGCTCGACGTTGGCGAAGGCGACAAGTCCAGTCACTCACGGCGCGGTTCCCGCGCCGTGCTAAAAATGCATTAACTTCATTTTGAATATTGCTATCTTTAATCAAAGGCGACAAGTCACTCTGCGCGCTCAAGCGCGCCGCTTTTGCTACCCAAATCGATTATTACTGCTACCCAAATTGCTACCCAGATCCGTCTAAGTTCGCTTTTCCGGACTTACCTCTTTTTGCACGGCGACTCGTTTACTTTCAGTACCAAACTGTACCGGTCCGTACCATTTGTGATTATCGGTTTTTCCATATGTATCAACGGATTCCGAGTTTTTTGAGTTTCTTTTTATTCAAGTATGACGCACAGATTTTTTTATTCTTTTCAATGTAAAATGAATCAGAGGCCTCTACTC
>JAEEGL015289732.1_pt1 | contig 20581 bp, 18 predicted proteins | sample 9134231 | NCBI WGS metagenome assembly JAEEGL01 (sample SAMN16246548, study PRJNA631951) | gut metagenome | biome: gut microbiome; feature: rumen; material: fiber-attached | host: Bos | place: Iran: Karaj | collected 2018-10
ACCTCCGGGAAATAGGCCTCCATTACGTTCTTGGTGACCAGCTTGCCCAGATCCGTAGGCATCAGCGCCTTCTTTTCCTTGACTATGTACTTGCGCTCGGTAAGCGTGGATACGATGGGAGCATAGGTGCTCGGACGGCCGATGCCCTTCTCTTCCAGTTCCTTGATGAGGCTTGCTTCCGTGAATCTGCTGGGGGGTTCCGTGGATCTCTTTTCGTTGTGGACCTCTATCAGAGCAAGGTCCGTTCCCTTCTTAAGATCCGGAAGAGGCTTGTCCTTTTCCTCGGAGCTGACGTTGTATACCTTAAGGAAGCCGTCGAACAGAAGCTTTCTGCCGTAGGCCTTAAGTTCGTACTTTCCGCATCCGATCTGCGCGCCCATCGCGTCGAAGACCGCCGCGGACATTCTGCTTGCCACGAAGCGCGACCAGATGAGCCTGTAAAGCTTGTACTGATCGGATGTGAGCGAGCTTTCGAGATTCTCCGGCAGAAGATTGACGTTGCTTGGCCTTATGGCTTCGTGAGCGTCCTGTGTGTTCTGGCGCTTGTTGGAGAATGCTCCGCTGCCTACGTAATCGTCGCCGTAACGCTCTCTGACGAGCTGCTTGCACGCGGCGTCCGCCTGCGGATTGACACGTACGGAGTCCGTTCTCATGTAGGTTATGAGACCTACGTGGCCCTGTCCCTTTACGTTTATGCCTTCGTAGAGCTGCTGCGCTATGAGCATGGTCTTCTTGGGAGCGAAGCCGAGCCTTACGGAAGCGTCCTGCTGGAGAACGCTCGTGGTGTAAGGCGCGTAGGGCTTGGTCTGAGTCTGCTTGTTCTCGACGGACAGCACCGTGTACTTTCCGTTTCTGAGATCCTCCGCTATCTTGTCCGCGTCTTCCTTGCGGCTGATGGTCGCGTCGTTCTTCTCGTCCGGAACGACTATGCGCTTTCCGTCTATCTTGTCCAGCTTGGCGTTGAACGTTGTCCTCTTGGTCTTCTGAGGCGTGCTGGTATCCGACGCCAGATCCGCGGAGATCGCGAAGAAGGTCTTGGGCTCGAAGTTGTCGATAAGATCTTCTCTGTCGCAGATTATCTTAAGAGCTGCGGACTGCACGCGGCCGGCGGAAAGGCCTCTGGCGACTTTGTTCCAGAGCACGGGGCTGATGCCGTAGCCTACGACCCTGTCTATTACTCTTCTGCCCTGCTGGGCGTCCACTAGGTCCATGTCTATCGAACGCGGGTGGTCTATGGCCTGCGATACCGCGGGCTTGGTGATCTCGTGGAACTCTATGCGGTTTGCGTCCTTGGGGTCTATGCCCAGGAGGCTGCAGATGTGCCAGGAAATGGCCTCGCCCTCGCGGTCGGGGTCCGTTGCGAGGTAGACCTTGTCCGCCTCAGCCGCCGCGGCCTTGAGGTCCTTTATCAGCTGGGCCTTGCCGCGGACGTTTATGTATTCGGGCTCGAAGTTGTCCTCTATCTTAACGCCCATGCGGCTCTTGGGCAGGTCTCTTATGTGACCTACCGAAGCCATAACGTTGTATCTGCTTCCTAAAAATTTACTTATGGTCTTGGCCTTGGACGGCGACTCGACTATTACCAGGGATCTTTTAGCAGCCATGGCGCTCCTTTCGTTTGCGTTCATTTTCTTTCTATATAAATACTCATAGTAGAGTTTGTCAAGAATCGTTTTTAGTTTTTCCTTATTTTTCCGGATAGAACCTCTGCCCGGAGGAATACGCCAGGTCCTTAAGTTCCAGCGCGCCGAGCAGCGCAAGCACGTCTCCGACGGCTATTCCGGTTTTGAAAGCCAGCATTCCGGGATCCGCGCCGGGGTCCTCTATTACCGCTCCAAGCACAAGCTTTTCATCCTCGGACAGCGACTCTATCCGCCTCATCCGCTTTGCCGCGGACAAGCCCAGAGTCTGAGCGGCGCTGTCCATGTCCAGTATGGGGCACGCCCCGTCCGATATGAGTCTGTTGACTCCCGCGCTGCCGGGCTGGTTTATGTTTCCGGGCACCGCGTACACGTCGCGTCCCTGTTCAAGAGCCAGCCTGGCGGTTATCATGGAGCCGCTTTTGAGCGTTCCTTCCACCACGACCACGCTTTTAGAAAGACCGCTGATTATCCTGTTCCTTTCCGGAAACATCCACGGCGCTCCCATCTGCCCGGGAGGATACTCGGACAGGATAAGTCCGTCTTCTGCTATCCTGTGGTAGAGCTCTAGGTTGCTCTTCGGAAAGCATATGTCTATGCCTGTCCCCAGCACCGCCACCGTCGGAGTTCCGGCTTTGATGCAGCCCCTGTGAGCCGCGCTGTCTATGCCTTCGGCCATGCCGCTGACCACGGAGATGCCGCAGGCTGCTATCCTGGAAGCTATCCCCTCCGCCGCCCACCTGCCGTAGCTGGAGCAGCGTCTTGTACCCACTATGGCTATGAGCGGGTGTTCTATGAGTTTTATGTCCCCTATGTAATACAACGTCTCCGGCGCTTTCGGAATGCTCCTCAGATGCTCCGGATAGTTATCGTCGTCTATGTTTAACGTCTTTATATCCATTTCTTACTTTCCGTTTCCGTCCGGGATCCGCGCCGCGTCAGAACTTGTCCCCGAACAGCTCGTCCGGGAGCCTGTAGTTGATTATCTCGAGAATGTGCCTTTCCTTTATCTCGGCGCTTCCGTCCAGATCCGCGGCAGTCCTGGCCAGTTTAAGCATCCTGTGATAGGATCTTGCGGACAGATGCCATTTTTCGAACGTCGCCTTAAGGACTTTTTTACCTTTCTCGTCCGGAACGCAGTACTTCTCCAGAAGCTTTGCGTCCAGCCGGGAATTGTACTTTATTCCCTCATCCGCGTACCTTTCCTTCTGCATCGCCATGGCGTTCTCCACGCCTTCTCTGAGCTGCGCGCTGGAGATCCCGTTCTTCGACCTGCCTATGTCTATTTCCTTATACTCCGGCCTGCGCACGCTCACGTGCAGATCTATTCTGTCCATCAGCGGCCCGGATATCCTGCCGACGTATCTCTGTCTGTCGGATTCCGAGCACGTGCACCTGTGCACAGGATCTCCGTAATACCCGCAGCGGCACGGATTCATGGCGGCTACCAGCATGAATCTGGACGGAAACGTTACCTTCGTGCTGAGTCTGTTGATGACTACGAATCCGTCCTCCAGCGGCTGCCGGAGAGAATCAAGCACGTACGAAGGAAACTCGGCCAGCTCGTCCAGAAACAATACTCCTCCGTTCGCGAGCGATATCTCCCCGGGCCGGGGCCTGCCTCCGCCTCCTATCAGCGCGGCTTTGGTTACGGTGTGGTGAGGAGCCCTGAACGGCCTTTCCGAGATGAGCGACGCTCCGTTCTTTAGTTCCCCGGCGGCGCTGTAGATCTGGGTCACCTCCAGCATCTCGTCGTAGCCGAGCGGAGGAAGTATGCCGGGGATGCGCTTGCCTATCATCGTCTTTCCGGTGCCAGGAGGACCTGCCATGAGCATTCCGTGCATTCCGGCGGCCGCTATCTGGGCAGCCCTCTTTACGGTCTCCTGTCCTTTGATGTCCAGAAAGTCCGGAACATGCTCTGCGGGCCCGGGAACGTTGACCTGTCCGCTCTTCACTGGCTCTATCCGGTCCATGCCGGTAATGTGATCCGCAAGCTCCAGAATGCTGTTTACCGGGTACAGTTCCACTTCCTTTACCAGCATGGCTTCCGGCAGACACGCTCCGGGTATGAAGAACTTCCGTACACCGGACCTATTAAGCCCCATTATCATCGGCAGGACACCGTCCACCGCGCTCACCCTGCCGTCCAGTGTAAGTTCTCCCAGACACGCGGCTTTTCCCGTACAAAGATCCGCCGCGCCGGACAGATCAGCGTCCTTTAAACTGCACATCAGTATGCCCGCGGCTAACGGAAGATCGTAGTGGCTGCCTTCTTTTTTCTTGTTGGCGGGCGTTAGGTTTACCGTAATCCTTTTGGCAGGAAAGCTGAGCCCGCAGTTCTCCATGGACGCTCTTATCCTTTCGCGGGCCTCCCTTACGCTCTGGTCCGCAAGCCCTACCACGCTGAACGCGGGAAGTCCGTTCTCGCAGTCCACTTCCGCCCAGGTAGGTTCCCCGGAGAGCCCGTAGAGGCTTGCCGTAAGTACTCTCGAATACATGGCCCCTCCCCGCTCAGAAAGCGTTCCTGATGTGCCTGCCGAACAGACCTTTGTCCGTCTGAAGGATCTCTACGATGTCCATTCTCAGAGGGCAGCGTCTGAGCCCCGGATTACGCAGCAGATAATACTCCGCCGTAAGCCTCAGCCTGCGCTGCTTCTCCTTTCCGACGAACTCGCAGGGAAGCCCGTATTCGGTGCTGTTTCTGGTCTTGACCTCCGCGAATACGACCGCTCCGGCATCCGGGTCGAAGGCGACGATGTCTATCTCTCCGGTCCTGCAGCTGAAATTGCGGCAAATTATTCGCATGCCCTCTCTGACCAGCATGCCGCAGGCTGCCTCTTCACCTGAGTCTCCTGTTTTTCTTTTGCGCGTACGCGTATCCCGCGCGCCGTTTTCCGCGCCGGCACAGGTACATGCCGCGCTGCTTGCTGCTTTTAGCGTTTCCATAATGAATACCCCTTTTGATGAAAAACGCGCGGGCAGATCCACACATCCGTCCGCGCGGTCCTTACGCAAAAATTGTAATAAAAAACAGCCGCTGGTGTAAACGGCTGAATTGGTAAAAACGGTACAGACTTTCGCGCCGTCAAGGCCTCCACGGTACAGTTTCGGAAACAGTCTGCGGCGCCCCGGAAAGCTAATCGTCCGGGTATATTATGCTTATCTCCTCGGACGCAACCGCGGCGTCTATCAGCGCCTCGCAGTCCAGTCTGCTCTCGGATGCCAGGATCTTCTCAAGTTTGGGCTTGGTGACAGGATGCTTGGGCAGGAACACGGTGCAGCAGTCCTCGTAAGGCTGGATGGAGGTCTCGAAAGTGCCTATCTCCCTTGCGATGTCCATTATCTGCGTCTTGTCCATGCCTATCAGAGGTCTCATTACCGGCAGCGATACGGACGCGTCGGTGACTACAAGAGCCTCGGCGGTCTGGCTGGCCACCTGGCCCAGGTTCTCGCCGGTTATAAGCATCATGCAGTCGTTGGCCTGCGCTATGCGTTCCGCTATGCGCATCATGAAGCGGCGCACCAGTATGGTGGTCTCGTCCTCGGGGCAGTTCCGGACGATCTGCTCCTGTATGGGCAGCAGGTTTATGCTGTGGATGCGCAGTCTTCCGGTGTAGAGCGTAAGGATCTTTGCCAGGTCCTTTACCTTCTCCCAGGCGCGCTCGGAAGTGTACGGATAGGAATGATAGTGCACGGCCTCAAGGACCATGCCTCTGTGAGCCATCATGAAGCTTGCCACGGGAGAGTCTATCCCGCCGGAAAGCAGCACCAGTCCCTTGCCGTTGGTGCCGATGGGCAGGCCTCCGAACGCAAGTATCTTCTGCTCGTAGATATATACATAATTTCTTCTTACGTTAACAAACAGCAGCGCGTCCGGATCGTGAACGTCTACCTTAAGGACCTTGCACCCTTTAAGGACGCTGGCGCCTACGCGCCTTGCGATCTGGGGGCTTTCGACCGGGAATGCCTTGTCGGCCCTGCGGGCTTCGATCTTGAAGGTATTTATGCCCTTGGCCGCGATCAGACCGTTCATTATCTCCACAGCTGCCTTACCTGTCTCCGCCAGAGCTTCGTCCGCTGTAAGTCCGGTTATGTCGATCTCGTGGGCGGGGCTTATGGAATCCACGCCGAATACGCGTCCCACGCGCTTAAGGATGTCTTCGCGGGGTATGTCCGGCGTCGTCCTGACGAAAATCAGTCCGTCCGTGCGTTCTACAGCGATCCCTTCCGTGCCCTTCAGCATCTTCTTGATCTTCTGTACCAGCATGCGCTCGAAATACGGCTTGTTCTGTCCCTTAAGGGCAGTCTCGCCGCAGCGTACTATGTAAACGTTTTCCCTGTCGTTTTGCATCTATCTTTTGCGGAACGCGCTCCGCAGCCTCCTTTGATCGTCTGTGTATTTCATCAGTCTTTCCGCGACGTACTCGACTTCTTCCACCGTGTTGTCCCTGCAGAAACTGAAGCGCAGCGCGCCTTCGATCTCCTCCGGCTTAAGCCCCATAGCCGACAGGACGTGGCTTCCCTTGCTCTTCGAACTGCACGCGGATCCGGTGGACACGTATATGCCGTCCTGCTCCAGCATGTGCAGCAGCACTTCCGCCCGGCAGCCGAGGAAACTGACGTTGAGTATGAACGGGCAGCCGTCCTCAGGCGAGTTGATCCTTACGTCCGGGATCTCGCTGAGGATAAGCTCTTTCAGCCTTTTTGCCGGCGCGGGATCCGGAAGTTTCAGTTCCTCCGCCGCGGCTCCGAAAGCAGCTATGCCCGGCACGTTCTCCGTTCCGGAGCGGAAGTTCTTCTCCTGACCGCCGCCGTATATGAACGGCGCTATGTGAAGTCCTCCCCTCACGAACAGCGCTCCGCTGCCCTTTATTCCGTGTATCTTGTGCGCGGAAAAACTTGCGAGATCCACGCCCATGGCCTTTACGTCCACGGGTATCTTGCCCAGGCTCTGCACGCAGTCCGAATGCAGCAGAGGCCTTGAGGCAGCGTCGCTTCCGAACCTTTTGCGAATGATCTCCGCTATGCCCGCGACCGGAAACACCGCCCCCGTCTCGTTGTTTACGTGCATGACGCTTACAAGTACGGTATCATCGTTCAGCGCGTCCGAAAGCGCGTCCATGTCCAGGTTTCCGTCCTTCTTAACAGGTACCAGGACCACGTCCGCGCCCCTGGTCTTAAGAACGTCCAGACACCTCAGAACGGCGGGATGCTCCACCGCGGTGCTTATTATTCTGTTTCCCTGCTTCTTTCTGGACTCCCGGACTCCGAACAGAGCAGTATCGTCGCTCTCCGTGCCGCCGGACGTAAAGAACACTTCGTCCGCCAAAGCCCCGAAGCTCCCTGCAACGGCCTTCCTCGCGGCCTTGACTTCCTTCTCCGCGTCCAGTCCTATCTTATAAAGACTCGACGGGTTTCCGAAGTCCGCGCGTATCATCCTTTCCGCCGCTTCTGCCGCGGCCTGCGACGGTCTTGTCGTAGCGCTGTTGTCCAGATATATCATCCGTGTCATGTTCCCCGATGCTTTATTATCAAAACTCAGGCCCGCATCGCTGCGGGCCCTTGCGGTTATCCGATCGCTTTACTTACTTGGCGTAATCTATCGCTCTCGTTTCCCTTATAACGTTCACCTTTATCTGGCCCGGATATTCGAGCTCGCTCTCTATGCGCTTGGAGATGTCCCTGGCGAGCATGGGCATCGAATCGTCCGATATCTGGTCCGGCTTGGCTATGATGCGTATCTCGCGGCCTGCCTGGATGGCGTAGGAGGATTCGACTCCCGGCGTCGTGTTCGCGATCTCTTCCAGTTTCTGGAGCCTCTTGATGTAGGTGTCCAGAGTCTCTCTTCTGGCTCCCGGCCTTGCCGCCGACAGCGCGTCAGCCGCGGCTACCAGAACCGCTTCGGCGCTCTTGGGCTCGTAGTCTCCGTGGTGCGAAGCCATGCCGTCAATGACGGCTTCCGGCTCCTTGTACTTTCGGAGCACGTCTATGCCTATGTCCACGTGGGTGCCCTGTATCTCGTGGTCCAGAGCCTTGCCTATGTCGTGGAAGAGGCCCGCCCTCTTGGCGAGAGCCACGTCGAAGCCCAGTTCCCCGGCCATGAGTCCGGCCAGGTGAGCAACTTCCCTGGAATGCGACAGAACGTTCTGTCCGTAGCTGGTCCTGTAGTGGAGCCTTCCCAGAAGCTTTACGAGCTCCGGATGTACGTTGTGGCATCCGATCTCGAATACGGCTTCTTCGCCTTCCTTCTTGATGACGGCGTTGACTTCCTTGGTGGCCTTCTCCACCATCTCCTCTATGCGGGCGGGATGGATGCGGCCGTCTACTATCAGCTTTTCAAGGGCTATCCTTGCGATCTCTCTTCTTACGGGATCGAAGGACGAGACTACGATGGCTTCCGGCGTATCGTCGATGATCAGGTCGACTCCGGTCGCCGTCTCTATGGCCCTTATGTTGCGGCCTTCGCGGCCGATTATGCGGCCCTTCATGTCGTCGCTGGGAAGGTTGACCACGGATATGGTGCTTTCCGCGACGGTATCGGCCGCGCAGCGCTGGATTGCGCCTACGATTATGTCTTTTGCTTTCTTGTCCGCCTCGTCCTTGGCCTTGGACTCTATGTCCTTGATCATTATCGACGCTTCGTGGCGGATGTCCTTTTCGAGGTCTCTGAGAAGCAGCTGCTTGGCTTCGTCCGCGGTGCATCCGGAGATCCTCTCCAGTTCCGCGATCTGCTTCTTAATGAGCTCGTCTACGTTCTTTTCCTTGTCCTTTAAGGACTGCTGTCTGCGCTGGATGTCTTCTTCCTTCTTCTCTATGGACTCCAGCTTTCTGTCCACAGATTCTTCTTTCTGCGTTATCCTGCGTTCGGATTTCTTTACGTCGTCCCTGCGCTCCTTGATGTCCTTTTCGGCTTCCACCTTTAACTGGTGAGCCTCGGACTTGGCCTCGGCGACGAGTTCCTTTCTCAGTGCTTCAGCTCTGTTTTCTGCGTCCAGGATAAGATTCTTAGCCTGTGTCTCGGCACTTCCGATAGTCTTTTCAGCTTTTGACTTCCTTAAGATGTATCCTACGAGTATTCCGACAAGCAGAAAAACAATAGCTACAACACAAACGATCACCCACGGGAAGGGCTGTCCATGTTCAACCATATTATGTTCTCCTTGTTATTCTGATTTGGATCTATATAAAACGATATGTTGATATAAATCTGTACTAATAATACAATATATATTATAAAACTGTCAATAAAAAACAGCCGGAGGGAAAGCCCTTCCGGCTGTTGTGTTTTCGTACGTGTTAAGCCGTTATCCTGGCCGCTATGTCGGCGAACCTGCGGGCCGTGTCGCTGCCTTCCGCGAAAGCCGCCGGTATTCCGGAGTTGTTGCAGATGTGGATGGCCGGATCCTCCGTGACCATGCCCACCAGAGGCGCGTTTATGGACCTGGTGATGAAATTGATCCCGGGAACGTTGTCCGAATCGGAATACTGCCTGTCTATGCGGTTGATCGCGTAGTATCTCTCCGCCACGCCTATCTCCTCAAGCTTTTCGCAGAGAGCCTCCGTGTTCCTTACTGAAGAGAAATCCGGGACCGTAAGCATGAGAGCCGCGTCAGCTCCGCTGGCGAACACCCTCAGGACTCCTGTGACCGATACCGGGCAGTCCACGACTACAAGGTCGAAGCGATCGCGGAGAGTATTGTAAAGAGCGCTGACATGACCTGCCGTCATGCCCTCTATCTCCCTGTACTGCGGGCACGAAAGAAGGCTTAGGCCGCTGCACAGATCGTGCTTTATGATGGCTTTATCCAGTCTGCAGAGGCCGGAGACCACGTCTCCCAGGTCGAAAAGGATGCGGTCCTCCATTCCCAGGTAGATGTCCGCGTTTCGCCTGCCCATGTTAAGGTCCAGCAGGAGCACGTTAAGTCCCTGCCCCGCTGCGGCTACGCTTATGTTGACGGCGAACGTCGTTTTTCCCGTTCCTCCGCTGCCGGAGCAGCAGAGCAGAACTTTGCCCATAGAATACCTTCCCTGAAAAGTGTCAAGGTGTATTCTAACATATTTCCGCGCCGAATAGTATAGGAAAAACCGCCGTTTTTCAAATTATTCCCATCTCTCTCAGACTTATGTAACGGCCGTCGCCTATTATTATGTGATCTTCCAGCTTGATGCCCAGCAGGCTTCCGGCCTGAGCTATCCTTTTGGTAAGAGATATGTCCTCGGCGCTGGGCGTGGGGTCCCCGCTGGGGTGATTGTGCGCCAGGACCACGGCGTACGCGCCCTTCCTTACGGCGTTGGAGAACACTTCCCTGGGGCTTACGCACGCCGACGATATCCCGCCGGACGCTACTTCCTCCCTGGCGACTATCTCGCCCTTGGCGTTCAGCATGGCAAGGCATATCTTCTCCTTCTGGAGATGCCTCAGGTCCTTCATGAAAACGTCCGCAGCGGCGTCCGGCCTGTCCATTACCGTTTTGTTCTCCGATACGCAGTAAGATATCCTTCTTCCCAGCTCTATGGCGGCGCAGAGCTTGCAGGCCAGAGCTTCCCCTACGCCTTTCACCCTCATGAACTCCTCCGGCTGGCAGTTCGCCAGTCCGCGCAGTCCGTCAGGCTCCAGCGCAAGTATCTCCGAGGACACCTCCAGCGCGCTCTGATCCCTTGTGCCGTTGGATACTATCAGCGCTATCAGCTCCGTGTTCGACAGCCCCTGAGCTCCGGTCTGGAGCAGTTTTTCGCGGGGTCTTTCGCTCCCCGGCAGATGTTTGATCGATGACATGATAAATACGCTCCTTTCGGGGCGCATCATAATAAAAAGACCGGGCTTTTTAAAGGCCCGGAGCTTATTACTGTACCGTTTTTACCAAAACTGTGTGCCGTTATTTCTTAAAGACCCACTTGCGCTGCCAGTTGTAGCTGATGAAGAACAGGATCAGATCCACGACTATCTTCAGCAGCGTAACGATAAGGCCCTGCGCGTGTAGTATGTTCGTAAGGAAGCTCAGGAACAGCCAGGACAGCAGCATCCTGACCGCGCAGATGATGTAGTATTTCCATATGGTCTTCCTGGCCGGAGCCTTGCTGCCGAACACCTTCGTCCTGCTGAAATTGTAATCCACCAGCGAGGATATGATCCTTGCTGCTGCCGTGGGAACGAACAGGCTGGCGGTCGTGTAGTCCTTTATGAAATGTTTGTTTATGAACGCCGCAGCGGCCGCCAGTATGCCTACGCCCTTTTCCGTAAGAGCGTTAAGCACGGTGAACACAACCAGGTCCACCACCGTAGCTATGCAGGAGCCCAGAACGAAAAGTATTATAGGCTTGTAGATCCTGTAGGAGTCCTTGAAAACGTTGAAATGAGAGCTGCTGTTGTCGTCTATGTAGACCGTGTTGATGGGGATCTCGCCGTAGGGAATGCCGTGATCCTTGATGTAGATCAGCATGTTGGTCTCGTACTCGTAGCGGTCGCCCTGCACCTCGTCCGCGAACGCTCTCAGGTATTTTGCGGGAATGGCGCGCAGCCCGGTCTGTGTATCCGTAAGTTTTATTCCGTAAACAGCTCTGTAAATGAACGCGGAAATGCGGTTTCCGAGTCTGTTATGGGTAGGTACGTGGCTCTGTGAAAAGTCTCTGCAGCCAAGGATGACCTCGCCCGGTCTGGACTTCATCTCCGCGGCAAGCCTTACCGTATCCTCCGGAGTGTGCTGTCCGTCGCCGTCCACGGTGATCACGCCTTCAGCTTCCGGCAGGTTTTCCGCAACGTAAGCGAAAGCGTCGCGGAGCGCCCTTCCTTTGCCTTTATTGACTTCATGGACCACCAGACTGCATTCCGGATGCTCGGCCAGAGCCTTGCGGAAAGGCTCCTTGCATTCCTCACGGCTTCCGTCGTCCGCTAGCACTACATGCTTAAATCCGGCATCTATCATGCCGTCGACGGTGCTGTTAAGTTTTTCATCCGGATCCAGAGATGGAATGATGATAACGGTATTTTTCATATCAATGGATTCTACCACAAAAAAAAGTATCTTCCAACAAGTTTTGAGGGAGAACGCTTCATACAGGCAATAAAACTCCCGCGCAGAAAAGCGCGGGAGCCGGTCTTTACTGTTCAGCTTTCAAACTGCGTTTAACCCTTTACCTTCGCGATGTGCGCAAGCAGACGGAGCATGTTGCAGGTGAAGCCGTACTCGTTGTCGTACCACGCGATCAGCTTCATGAAGTGACCGTTCAGAGCGATGCCCGCCTGGGCGTCGAATACGCTGGCGTTGGTCTCGCCGATGATGTCGGTGGAAACGATGGGCTGATCCTCGTAACGCATTACGCCCTTCAGCTCGCCTTCGCAGGCTTCCTTAACGGCTGCGCAGACTTCCTCGTAAGTGGTCTCCTTGGCCAGGCTTACGGTAAGGTCGACTACGGATCCGTCCGGGGACGGGATACGCATGGACATTCCGGTGAGTTTGCCCTGCAGGGACGGGATGACCTTGCCTACAGCATTGGCTGCGCCGGTGGTGGACGTGATTATGTTGTCGTAGCAGGTACGGCCCAGACGGAAGTGCTTCTTGGAGGAGTCGTCTACTACGAACTGGGTGGCGGTAGCCGCGTGTACGGTGGTCATGAGTCCTTCCACTATGCCGAACTTATCGTTGAGCACCTTTGCCAGAGGAGCAAGGCAGTTGGTGGTGCAGGACGCAGCGGAAGCGGTGGAGAGCTTCGGGTCGAAGGTCTCGTGGTTTACGCCGTATACGAACATCGGTGTCTTGTCCTTAGCGGGAGCGCTCATCAGAACGAACTTGGCGCCGGCGGCCAGATGCGGCTGAACGCTTTCTTCTGTAAGGAAAGCGCCTGTGCAGTCGACTACGTACTCAGCTCCGAGCTTGCCCCATCCGAGGTTTGCGGGGTTGCGGTCGTTGAGCAGCGGAATGGCCTTGCCGTTGATGATGAGATGGCTCTCGTCATAGCCTACGGTGCCTTCCCACTTGCCGTGGACGGTGTCATACATGAAGTAGTAAGCCAGCATCTCGGGGGTCTTGTCCGGCGCGTTGATGGCAACGATGTCCATGTCTCCCCTGCGGGTAGCTTCGCGCGCTGTAAGACGTCCGATGCGTCCGAATCCGTTGATTCCGATCTTGATCATTATTATATCCTCCTGTTTAAAATAACATTATTTGCTAACTTAATCTTACTCTGTTTTGCCCTGTTCTACAAGCATTTTCCGAAGCAAAGACAGGCAATCGAGCATGTCCTTCGGCGGCCGGGCGGAAACGCTTACCGTATGCCCGTCGGCCGGATGCGCGAACGAAAGCGATCCCGCGTGCAGAGCCTGCCTGGGCATCCACTCCGGGTCTTCCGCGTATCCGTACAGCTGAGCGTAGAGCTCGTCGCCCACCAGAGGATGACCTATGTGAGTCATGTGCACCCTTATCTGATGCGTCCTTCCGGTATCCAGTTTAAGCTCCACAAGGCTGTAACCCGGGATCTGTCCGGTATCCTTTATGTTAAAGGTCTCCAGCGTCTTATAATGTGTTACGGACGGATATCCTTCCGGCGACACCATCCGCCTTGCCTTGTGGTCCGGGTCTTTCATTATCGGCAGGTCTATCGTTCCGGAAGGTTCCGTAATGCCGTGGACTACCGCCGTATAGATCTTGTCGACCCTGTTCGCCGCCATCTCGTTCGACAGGAAGTCCTGGCAGCGCGCGTTCTTCGCCACGATAAGAAGCCCGGAGGTGTTCATGTCCAGACGGTTTACGAACCTGGGCTTGAAGACCTCTCCCGTCTGCTTCATGCGGAATACCAGCGCGTTCGCGAGAGTCCCGTCCGGGAAGTTGTGCGTCGGATGGACTATGAGACCTGCCTGCTTGTTGACTATGAGCAGGTCCGCGTCCTCGTATACGACGTCCAGAGGTATGTCCTGCGGCTCGAAATAGCTCGTCTCCTCCGGATAAATGACGCTTATCACGTCCCCGGTCTTTACCCTGTGCCTTACGCCGCATCTTTCGCCGTTAAGAAGTATGCCGCCCAGCGGTTTTATCTTCTTAAGCAGGTGGGAGCTCAGTCTGAGCCGCAGACGCAGTATCTCCTTTACCAGAAGCCCCTCGTCGTGATCTTTGCAAATGTATGAAATATCAGCGTTCCTCATTTGTTAAAAGTATAGCACTTTTGTTAGAAATATGACACACCAAGATGGGTTTTTGGTGTGGCGGGTATTTAGTAAATATGATATAATTTTCGAAGATGTTTTATAGTAAATCACAAAAAGAGGTAAGCTAATGATCCGATTCACCGAAACAGTATTGCGTGACGCTAACCAGTCGCTCATCGCTACCCGCCTGCCTTTCGAGAAGTTCGAGCCCATCCTTTCCGAAATGGATAAGGCCGGCTACTATTCCTGCGAGGTCTGGGGCGGGGCAACGTTCGACGTCTGCCTCAGGTTCCTCAACGAGGACCCCTGGGAAAGGCTCAGAAAGATCCGCGAGGCAATGCCTAACACCAAGCTGCAGATGCTCCTGCGCGGACAGAACATTCTCGGATACGCCCACTACCCGGACGACATCGTCCGCAGGTTCGTAAGGGCTTCCGTAAAGAACGGCATCGATATCATAAGGATATTCGACGCTCTCAACGACGTTAACAATCTTAAAGTCGCCATCGAGGAAACGGTAAACGCCGGCGCCATGGCTTCCGGAGCCATCTCCTACACCATCAGCCCCGTTCACACGCTGGACAACTACGTCAAGCTCGTGAAGGAAATGGCTGCAATGGGCGTAGGTTCCATATGCATCAAGGACATGGCCGGTCTGCTGTCGCCCAAGAACGCCTACGATCTGGTGTCCGCCATCAAGGACGCCGTGGATCTGCCCGTCGTAATGCACACCCACTGCACCACGGGTCTCGCGTTCATGACCTACCTCAAGGGAGTCGAGGCCGGCGCCGACGTCATCGACACCGCCATCTCCCCCTTCTCCGGCGGAACCTCCCAGCCCGCGACCGAGACACTCTCCTTCGCGCTCAGAGAGTTCGGATACGACACCGGACTCAACAAGGAGTCCCTGCACAAGATCGCCGCTTACTTCAAGCCGATCAGAGCGGAATACCTGGAGAACGGAACTCTTAACCCGATATCCCTCACGACGGATACCGAATGCCTGCAGTACCAGATCCCGGGCGGCATGCTCTCCAACCTGCTCAGCCAGCTGAAGATGCTCAACGCCTCCGACAAGTTCGAGGAAGCTCTCAAGGAGACCCCGAAGGTACGCGAAGACATGGGATTCCCGCCGCTCGTAACGCCCACCAGCCAGCTGGTAGGAAACATGGCGGTTCAGAACGTCCTCGCAGGCGAAAGATACAAGAACGTAAGCTCCGAGATCAAGGCCTACTGCCGCGGCGAATACGGCAAGACCCCTGCTCCCATCAACGAGGAAGTAAGAAAGAAGATACTCGGAGACGTCAAGCCCATCGAAGGCCGCTACGCGGAATCCCTTCCGGCAGATACCTTTGAGAAGGCTCAGGAAACGCTCGGCGAGCTCGCCAAGAACGAAGAAGACGTGCTCAGCTACATCGCTTTCCCGCCCGTTACCGAAAAGTTCCTGAACGCCCGCAAGGCTAAGGAAGAGAACGTTTGCACGTTCAGCATCGAGGAGGTCGAATGATGGAAGTAACAAGCGCAGCGCCGACCCTGGCGATCCAGAACCTCACCTTCGGCGAAGGCGTGCTCTACGCGATCCTCGGCATGCTGGTAGTGTTCTTCGCTCTGGTGCTGATAATGGTCATCATAAAGATACTCGTTAAGGTGACCGACAGCAGCGCGGCAAAGAAGGCAGCCAAGGCAGCCGAAGCTCCGGCAGAAACAGCGCCCGCGGAACCGGCCGCTCCCGTAAAGAGAGACGATCCGGCGCCCGGAACCGCAGGAGACATAAAGCTCTACACCACCGATCCCAAGGATGCGGCAATGATAATGGCAATAGTTGCGGACGCTCTCGGCAAGCCGCTCAATGAACTCAGGTTTAAGTCGATAAGGGAAATAAAGGAATGAACATCATGAAGTACAAAGTGAATTTAAACAATAAGGTCTACGAAGTAGTCGTCGAAGACGGCCAGGCAATGCTCATAGACGAATACGAGATCAAGGCCCCCAAGGCACCGGCTCCCAAGGCCGCTCCCGCTGCTGCGCCCGCAGCCGCTCCTGCCGCCGCTCCCGCACCCGCTGCAGCTCCCGCCGCCGCGGCCGTGGACGGATGCAAGATCACTTCCCCGCTCCCCGGAAACATCCTGGACGTAAAGGTCACCCAGGGACAGGCTGTAAAGGCCGGAGATCTTCTCCTTATCATAGAAGCTATGAAGATGGAGAACGAAGTTCTTGCTCCTCAGGACGGAACCGTAAAGCAGATCGCTACAAACAAGGGCGCCGTAGTAGCTACCGGCGACCTGCTCCTCGTAATATAGGAGGCTGTAAATGGCAAACATTATCGCAACATTAGGCAGACTCGGACAGACTTCAGGCTTCTTCGGCCTGTTCACCGACTGGCGCCAGATCGTAATGATCGTCATCGCCTGCATCCTTCTGTACCTGGGTCTCGTTAAGAAATTCGAACCGCTGCTCCTGGTGGGAATAGCCTTCGGAATGCTGCTCACCAACCTGCCCTTCGGCAACATGTACAACCCGGAGCTCTGGGACCTGTACATCGCCAACGGCCAGAGCGTGGCGTCGCTTTCACCGGAACTTCAGGCGTTCATCGCGGAACATGGATTCATATTCGCGGACGGTGTTGTACAGCTTACGTTTACGGAACTGATACACGCCGGCGGACTGCTCGACATCATGTACATTGGCGTTAAGATCGGTCTTTATCCGTCGCTCATCTTCATGGGCGTAGGCGCCATGACAGACTTCGGTCCGCTGATCGCCAACCCCAAGTCCCTGCTTCTGGGCGCTGCCGCTCAGCTGGGAATATTCGTAGCGTTCCTGCTCGCCATAGTCATCGGATTCCCGGCTAACGTCGCGGCATCCATAGGCATAATCGGCGGAGCCGACGGCCCGACGGCCATCTGGCTCACCAGCAAGCTCGCTCCGGACTATCTTGCTCCGATCGCGATCGCCGCTTATTCCTACATGGCTCTCATCCCGATGATCCAGCCCCCTGTAATGAAGGCCCTCACCACAAAGGAAATGAGAGAAGTAAAGATGGATCAGCTCCGTCCGGTCTCCAAGACCCAGAAGATACTGTTCCCCATCATCGTAACGATCTTCACCTGCCTGCTTCTGCCCTCCGTGGCACCGCTGCTCGGCTGCCTGATGCTCGGAAACCTCTTCAAGGAATCCGGTGTTACCGACAGACTTTCCGACACGGCTCAGAACGCGCTGATGAACATAGTTACCATCTTCCTGGCTACCTCCGTAGGCGCCACGGCAAGATACGACAGATTCCTCAACTGGAAGACTCTGGCGATCATATTCCTTGGACTCATGGCATTCGAGTTCGCTACCTGCGGCGGCCTGCTGCTCGGCAGACTCATGTACAGGATCACCAAGGGAAAGATCAATCCTCTTATCGGTTCCGCCGGTGTTTCCGCAGTTCCGATGGCAGCCCGCGTTTCCCAGAAGGTCGGTTCCGAGGCGAACCCGTCCAACTTCCTTCTCATGCATGCCATGGGGCCGAACGTTGCCGGCGTCATCGGTTCTGCCATCGCGGCTGGATTCCTGCTGGCTGTATTCGGCGGCTGATAAAGCTTACCTATAAAACATACATGACCGGGCCTTTAAGGTCCGGTCTTTTATTGCTTAAATGCAACGTGGTATTAAGGCTCAGGGCAATGTGTTCGGGGACACGCTCCCGCTGACAGGGCACCCTCCCAGCGGTCCTAAGCTCCGTCTTCGCCGAAGGCTCGCCGGTCGCCAAGGACCGGGTTCCCTGATCGTCCTCCGAACACACCGCCCTGAGCCTTCAAACGACCGATCCATGATACGCAATAAAAGAAAGACCGTAAAGGCCGGTCGGAAAAAGGCGCGGGCCGCTGCGGATCTACAGTCGATCCTTGCAGCCCGGAATACAGCGGCAGCCGGTTCGATCTATGATTCTGAACAACACAAAAGCCCCGGCAGGGTCTGAGACGGCCGCAGGGGCTTGTATTCGCCTGTATGGCGAGTTTTTGCGGAGTGGACGGGTAATTTACCGTCTGTTTACATAAACACGCTGAAACGGCTTATTTCTACTTATTATATACAAGTGTTACTTATGGAGCTTGGCGTACTCGGTGCGGATGTGTCCGGCAAGGTACAGGGAACCGAAGCATACTACTGTACCGTTCTTTCCGGCCTTCTTTTCCGCGATCTTTATGCCGCTTACGAAATCGTCAGCAGCCTCGGCCTTTACGCCCTTGTTCCTGAACCACTCGGCCAGATCCTTTGCGGGCAGCGCCCTTCCGCTGTCCGGTGTAAGGCAGACGAACTCTTCCGCGTACGGGATCATCATGTCCATCATGGTCGGATAGTCCTTGTCAGCCAGAACTCCAAGAAGGAATGTGGCTTTCTTTCCTCCGAGAAGTCTGTCCAGGCTGTTGGCCAGAGCCTCCGCGCACTGCGGGTTGTGGCCGCCGTCCAGTATGAAGAGCGGCTTCTTGCCCAGGATCTCCAGACGGGCGGGCCATCTGACGGTCTTAAGACCATCCTTGATCGCCTTGGCGCTTATCTTCCAGCCGCGCTCCTTAAGTGCCTCGATGACGTTTAGAACGGTAGCCGCGTTGTGGAGCTGGTGCTCTCCCAGAAGAGCAAGGTCGTACTTCTTGCCGTCCCAGAGGAACTTCTGTCCTTCCAGAGACTCGGATACGGGCGTGAGCCTGGAGAAATCCACGCATCTGAGCGGAACTTTCTTCTCCGCGCAGACGCCTTTTATGACTTCGGTCACCACAGGAGCGCCGTCGTAACAGACCGCATGGCAGCCGGTCTTTATGATCCCGGCCTTGGTGGAAGCTATCTCTTCCAGCGTGTTGCCAAGATACTCCGTGTGCTCCAGCCCTATGTTGGTGATGACGGCGACTTCCGGAGCGTCTATGGCGTTGGTGCTGTCCAGAGCGCCGCCCATGCCGACCTCAAGGACCACTATGTCCACGCCTTGTTCGAGGAAGTAGATCATTCCTATGGCGGTCACCAGCTCGAACTGACTGGGATGGTCCTCCATCTGCTCCGCCTCGCCCATAACGTATTCCGTTATCCTGGCGAGCGAATCGCCGTCGATGTATTCGCCGTTGATCTGTATGCGCTCGCAGAACTCCTCTATGTACGGGGAGATGTACATGCCGACCTTGTATCCGGAGAGTTCCAGTATCCTTGCCAGCATGGCGCAGGTGCTGCCCTTGCCGTTGCTTCCCGCGACGTGGATGAACTTGAGCTTCTTCTGCGGATCGCCTACGCGGCGCAGCAGCTCCTGAGTGCGTTCCAGGCCGAGCCTTGTGGTGCTCCAGCCGTAATTTTCGATATAGCCTATGGCTTCTTCTTTAGTCATTTCTGCTCCAAAAGATACAAACTAATAATTGACAGCCTTCTTAAGCATGTCCGCGACTTTTACAAGAACGGGTATGAATACTATCTCCACTGCGCAAAGTATCAGGACCTGCGGAACCCTGGTCGCTAAACACTGTTTATATGTAATGCCGTAAAGCAGGGAAAGCCAGTAGGACTGCAGCAGCAGAGCCCAGACGCCCTGCCTTACCACAGCGCAGAAAACTATCCTGACCCAGTCGGACGCGGTCTTCTTATCGAAACTGACCTTGTAGAGGAAGAATCCGTAAGTGAGACCCACCAGAAGCGAGGTAATGGTGAGCGGCGGATAATAAGGACCGGTCGGAAACAGAAGCGCGCCCAGAAGGTCCGCGAGAACCGCGACTATGGCGGCCGGTACGGGACCGAAGAGTATGCCGGCCAGTACCAGCGGCACGAAACCGAAACCTATCCTGGTTATCGGCGTCTGGATGGAAAGAAAACGCGAAAGAACTATCTCCAGCGCAAGCAGCATTGCGAGAGTTACCAGCATCTTGGTGCTGATCCTGCTCTTCTTCTTTTCGGAATTGCTCATAAATAAAAACCCCTCCTATGGCTGGTTGCCACAAAAGGAGCTTATCCTTTTATGGCAGCGGATGCGGAAAAAGCATCGCGGCTACGCCTTCGTCCGGAGGCAACGTCCCATCCTCCGGCACTTTACGCGCCCTTTCCTACTCTGACAATAGTTTTACAAATGCATTTTAGTATACTTTTTCTTCAGTTACAATAGTCTTCATCAAAACATCATAACTGTCGGTGGCAATTTCTTCCAGTTTCTGCGCTTCGAACGCCACCGCGATAAGATCTGCCTTTACGCACTTGGGAAGATACCTGTCGTAATACCCTCCTCCGTGCCCTAGCCTGCGCTTCTCTTCGTCGAAAGCAACGAGCGGTACCAGCACCAGATCTATGTCCTCCGGCTTCAGCAGTTCTGACTTTTCCGGGTCCGGAGCGGTTATGCCCAGAAGGCCTTTAACAAGGCTCTCCGGTCCGTCCGGAACATAGGCTTCCATTATCCCGTCCTTATAGGACACGGGATACGCTACTTTCTTGCCGAGCTTAACGGCCTTTTCGCAGAGGATGCTCAGGTCCGCCTCGTCCCAGGTGGCAAGATAAGCAAGGATCGTGTCGGCTTCCCTGAACGCTTTGGTCCTTGAGATGCGGCTGCAGATCTTTTTACTGAAAACAGCCCTCTCGCCCGCAGATAACGCTCTGCGGGCGGCAAGGGCTGCTTTTCTTTGTTCTTTCTTATCGATGATCACTTTCCTGAAGATCACTTCTTGTCCTGCGGTCCGAAGATACCTTCGCGGAACGCGCCGACATACTCCATGCAGTAGTAATCCTCGCCGGTGAGAGCTTCTGCAGCGTAGATGGAGCCGCGGAGGTCTCTGTTCAGCGGGTCGAATATACC